>Ga0210016_1003255_pt1 | contig 14394 bp, 17 predicted proteins | sample CryGeyCG2014_300_FD_185454 | JGI IMG/M metagenome (GOLD analysis project Ga0210016, IMG submission 185454) | Groundwater microbial communities from aquifer - Crystal Geyser CG02_land_8/20/14_3.00 (SPAdes) (version 2) | ecosystem: Environmental > Aquatic > Deep subsurface > Groundwater | place... | reverse complement strand
ATCATATATGAATATCTTAACGCATATTCATACAGATTGATAAAGCCTTTAACGCCAGCGTATTTACAATGAATCTGCATACATACTTAGACCCCTAAAGAGTCCAATATGTATGTGAACTTATGCAGATTTTGGTTTTCTAACGATGATTTCCCGCAATTTAAAAACGCTTTTGCCTGAAACATTCATTTTCGCCTTTTTTTTCTTTTCCCTGTTGGCCGCTTTGGCCAGCGCCCTTTTTTCGATCTCCTCGTGGTTTTCTTTTTTCCGAGTCATAGCCATATTTTAGCATATTTCCATTCCTATTGTCATTCCGTTCCGCCTATTGGGAGAAATCTCCATTGGTCTTTACTTGACTGACAAATTATAGTATAAAGAAAACATAGTCATTAACCAGTTTCTTAACTTTTGAATAAATTTAAATTGAAATGACATAAGGAGGGAAAATGGATTATTATAACGGAACAAACTGGCGAACGCCTTCGCTCTTCGGTTTTTTTCTGGTGGCTGTCATTCATCTGTTCTTTTTCTTATTTTTTCTTTTTAATAGTCAGATTATAAACATTTTATCGCGCCATCAAATTGGAGATTTAATAGCGCGGTATTTGTGGAAATGAATTTAAGAAAGGGTTAGTTATTCGTTTAACTGACCTTTTCTATTATATTGAAAGGCCTTCCGTTGTTTTGGAAGGCCTTTTGTTTGGGAGTGGGGCTAGCGCCTTTTTTATTGTTCTGCCGGCTTTATAGCGCGCGTGATACTGGTGTGTGCGTGAGCCGTCGCCGAAAGCGCCTAGCCCCTGTTCGCGAGTTTCTGCCCTTTCTTTGAGCATTAATTCAACTTTAGCAAATCCTATTTTTTTGTCAAGCCCTTGTATCCATCCATCTGGACGGATACAACTATTTGACAATCTTTTAAGGCTAGAATATAATATAAATGTATAGATTTAGATAGTTTTTGTATAGATTTACCTAAAGAAATACCCAAAAATATGGATTCCAAATTATTAACAATAGGACAGGCCTCTAAAATGGTTGGCGTTTCTATTCAAACCCTGCGCCGTTGGGATGATGTCGGCAGATTGCCTTCGGTTCGCAAGCCAAAGGGCGGCCACAGGCATTACAGAAAAGAAGACATTGAAAATTATATAAAAAGCAATGTCAAAGATTTGTTCAGGTTGGCGAAAAGTTGGATTACGAGCGATTCGGGAATAGAGCCGCGCCACGATTTTTATTGCTCCAACAGCTCCGTTTTCCAGGCGCGACTGTCAAAATTAGAAAACGATTTGGGAAGGGTAAAAGAAATCAGCGGGATATTCCCCTTGATAGTAGCCATCGCGGGCGAAATCGGCAACAACTCTTTTGACCACAACTTGGGCAATTGGCCGGATATCCCTGGCATATTTTTTGCCTATGATTTAAAGAAAAAAGAAGTGATTCTGGCCGACCGGGGCCAAGGCGTTTTAAAAACCCTAAAAAGAATCAAACCGGAACTGGCAAACCATCAAGACGCTCTAATGGTCGCTTTTACCGAAATTATTTCTGGCCGGGCGCCGGAATCCAGGGGAAATGGGTTGAAATTCGTCAGAGAAGTTGTGGTTAATAATGAAATACGTTTGTTTTTTCAGACCGGGGACGCCCGGCTTAAAATTCAAAAAGATGATTCCAATTTAGACATAAAAAAGACACTAACTAATTTTCGCGGCTGTTTAGCCCGAATTAAATTCTAACAAACATATGACTATTTTTCTAAAAAAATTCGGAACAACTCTGACGAGCCGGCAATTCGGCAAAGAATCCTTTGCCGCTTTTGAGCCGTCTTTGAGAGAAATAAAAGACGCCGAAAAAGTTGAAGTTGATTTTGAAGGGGTGATAACCTTTACGCCTTCCTGGGGCGATGAATTTTTAAGTCCCTTACTTGAAAGATTTGACGACCGATTAATACTGAAAAATACGAGCAATCTTTCGGTCAAAGCGACGCTGAAAATATTAGAGGAGGTTTACCAGAGAAAGTTTAAGGTGGAATAACAAGCCATGGAGGGAAAAGTTAAAATCAAGGATTGGCCCAAGTCGTCTCGGCCAAGAGAGCGGTTAAGGCAAAAGGGTCCGGAAAACCTCAAAGACGCCGAATTATTGGCCATTCTTTTAAGAACGGGCTACCAGGGCAAAAATGTCCTGGAACTGGCTAAATCTATCCTGAAAAAACACCGAATTAGCAGATGGTCTGCTATCGGCTACGACGAACTAGTCAAAATCAAGGGCGTCAGCCAAGCCAAGGCCTGTTTAATATTGGCCGGGATAGAATTAACCAAGAGAGCGCTCAAATTCAAAGACGACCAAACCCTGCCAATAATCAAATCGGTTAAAGATGTCGTCGCCCAAGCGGTCTATATGAGAACCAAAACCAGAGAGCACCTTTTGGTTCTTTTTCTCAACGCCAGAAATGAAATGGTTTTCAGGCGACCAATGTTTGTCGGCACTCTCAACGCCAATCTGGTCCACCCGCGAGAAATTTTTGAAGAAGCCGTCCGGCAAAACGCCGCCTCAATCATTCTAGTCCACAACCATCCCTCCGGCGACCCGGAGCCGTCCGAAGACGACCTCAAAATCACCCGACGGCTATCCGAAGCCGGCAAAATTATGGGCGTGGACATCGTAGACCACATTATTCTGGCCAAAACCAAGGTGTTCAGTTTCAAGGAGAAAAAGTTGCTTTAATACCGCTACTATTGACAAATTGGATGTTTGTATGGTATAATCATAGCATAAAATTGGTACCTTTTAAACTTTTTATATATTTTTTATCGATCTCGCTGGAAAAGGAGGATAACATGGCTGATATCGTAGATATTAATGATTTTTTGGAAGCAGGGCTGGAAAAGAAAAAAGAAGAGATAAAAGCAATGAACATCTTTTCCGAATCGTTTTGGAAATTGGATGCCAAGCTCGACGAGGCGGACGAGGTATTTACTAACGAAGCTATGGAATTGCTGGCTCAGTTGGAAGCCGGTTCGCCTCAAGCGCATTCGCTGCTGAAGATGATGGGCATTTTCCAGTTTTTGCTTTTGGTAGCGAGGGAAAAATCCCTTCAAGGGGAAATGAATTATATTCTCTTTGATCAAACGATCAAACGAGTTGCTGATTGAGGCAACAGGCAGGTCAAGAAAAAGAAAAGCCGCGCGGCAACAATTGCCGCCGGCTTTTTTGTTTGATTTTCCTCATATTTTGTGGCAGAATGAAGAGGTAAAATTAGCCAATATATTAAATAATAACCATGAAAAATTATTATCGCATAATGCTAGGCAGGCAAAGTATTTACGCTAAAGAAGCGTATGAGGGAAATTATATTGGCGCCGGTTGGTTTGAAAACATAGATTTAACAGACAAATTATCTGATAATGGGCGTAAATTTAATAAGAAATTTATTCCGATTTATCTCAGAAAATACCCAGACAAAACAAAAGTATCTGCTGGTTTGGCTTGTGGAATGTTGTATACAATCGCCAAAGGAATCTCAATTGGCGATATTGTTTTATGTCCTGATGGTCAAGGCAATTATTCAGTTGGCGAAGTCGTTAGCGACTACGAATATCACAAAAACGCTACGCTCTCGCACAGACGGAATGTTCGTTGGTACACAAAAACTATTTCTCGCGATGAAACGAGCGAATCTTTAAGAAATTCTGCCGGAAGCATCGGCACGGTAAGCAATATCTCTAGATATGCTGATGAAATTGAGTCGCTTATATCGGGCAGTCATCCTATTCCAATTATTTCTACTGACGAAACAATTGAAGACCCAAGCACTTTTGCTTTGGAAAAACACTTGGAAGATTTTTTGGTTGAAAATTGGCCCCACACAGAATTAGGAAGACACTACGATATTTACGAAGAAGATGGAGAAAAAATTGGCAAACAATATCCGGCGGATTCCGATTACATTGATATATTAGCGATTAGTAAAGATAAAAAAGAGTTATTGGTTGTTGAATTAAAAAAGGGTAGAGCGAATTATGTTGTTGTAGGGCAAATCCAAAATTATATGGGATATGTGAAAGAAGAGTTGGCCGAAAAAGGTCAAAAAGTGCGAGGGGCTATCATCGCTCTCAAAGACGATATTCGTCTTCAAAGAGCCCTGTCCGTCACTTCTAATATTGATTTTTATACATACAAAATCCGATTTAAACTAGAAAAGAAATAAATTAGGGTTAAAAGAGCCGCGCAAAGCGGCTTTTTTGTTTGATATCTATTATATTTTGTGGGAGAATAAAGATGAGATATCTTGACAACTATGTTTACATATGATAACTTCAAAGCTTAAATTAAGATTTGTTTTTTATGGCAAAAACTAAAAACTATATCACTACCACGGAATTGGCTAAAATGCTGGGAATCAGTCGTGTGGCGGCGGCTAAAAAAGTAACAAAATTAATCAAAGAAGGCGCTATTACCGCTTCTGAAAAAGGCAAGGGGTATATCATTGACCAAGATTCTTTGCCAGACGAAATAAAAAACGAGATAAGAAGACAACAAGACGAAGCCGCAAAGAAAATTACTGAACTGGGTAAAAAGGCAGGGCGAGATATTGAATTTGAAAAAGAGCTTTGGAAAGCCGCCGATAAATTAAGGGGTAGTATTGACGCCGGGGACTACAAACATATTGTCCTCGGCTTATTATTTTTAAAATATGTTTCGGATTCATTCTATATCCGTCGCGAAAAACTTACCGAGATGGTAAGGGACGCGTCAAATAAAGAATACTATGTTCCTTCCGCCGCCAGTCGCGAAATTGTCATTGATGACAAAAATCAGTATCGCGCCGTCGGCGTCTTCTTTATTCCGGACAAAGCGCGTTGGGAACATCTTCGCGCTCGCGCGATGCGTTCCGATATCGGGAAATATATTGACGAAGCGATGGAAGCGATTGAAAACGAAAACCCGAAAGATTTAAAAGGCGTTCTTCCAAAAATCTATACCAAGAGTCAATTAGATAGCCAGATTTTGGGTGAATTAGTCAATATTTTTTCAAAGATAAAGTTTGACCACGATATCGACAAAGAAAAAGACATTCTTGGCCGGGTGTACGAATATTTTTTAGGCCAATTTGCTTCAGCTGAAGGCAAAAGAGGCGGTGAATTTTTCACGCCGCGACCGATTGTCAAACTATTAGTTGAAATATTATCGCCGTATGAAAACGCGCGAGTGTTGGACCCGAGCTGCGGCAGTGGAGGAATGTTTGTCCAATCCAGCGAATTTTTGAAATTACATAAAAAAGACCAGGGTAAAATTTCTTTTTTTGGTCAAGAGAGCAACCAGACCACTATTCGTTTATGTAAAATGAATTTGGCTATTCGTGGGATAATCGGCCAGATAGAATGGGGCAATTCATATTACGAAGATAAATTTCCCGACCTTCGCGCCGATTTTGTTTTGGCCAATCCTCCTTTTAACGCCGACTGGGAGCCGGGACGGCTTTCCGACAAAGACCCGCGGGTAAAATTCGGTTCTCCGCCGGCCAGCAATGCCAACTTTTTATGGATTCAGCATTTTATCCATCACTTGTCGCCCAGTGGGATGGCAGGGTTTGTAATGGCCAATGGAGCGCTGGCTGTAAGCGGACGGGAAGGCGAAATTCGCAAGAAAATTATAGAAGAAGATTTAATTGATGTCATAGTCGCTTGTCCGCCGAAACTTTTCTATAATGTCGCGCTGCCGGTTTCGCTTTGGTTTGCGTCTAAAAACAAAAAGAACGGCCGATTTCGCAACCGTGTCGGCGAAACGCTGTTTATCGACGCGCGAGAAATTTTCGAACTGATTTCCCGAAAGCAGGTCATTTTTACCGACGAGCAGATTCAAAGAATCGCCCAGACGGTCCGCGCCTGGCGGGGCGAAAAGGAAGCGAGTAAATACAAAGATATTGCCGGTTTTTGTAAAGCCGTTAAAAAAGAAGAAATTGCCAAAAATGGGTATGTTTTAACTCCCGGCCGTTATGTTGGCGTCGCCGAAGAAGTGGACGACGGGATTCCCTTTGCGGTTAAAATGAAAAAACTGACGAAAGAATTAAAAGAATACTTTAAAGAAGGAGAGAAATTAGAAAAAAAGATTGAAAACATTTTAAGGAAAATTAAGTTGTAGCGCTATGTTTAATCCTAAAACAAAAAGAATAGGAAAATTAGCTGAATTATTTCCAAAACCAATTAAAGAATTGGAGAATATTTTTGATGGTGATTCTGGGATATATCTTGACTGGCAGAATGTTATACATTGGCAAGAAAAATTAGGTTGGAGATTTAATTTAAAAAGAATAAAACAATTTTTTGATTCTTTTAGTACAATTAAATTTATTAAGATATATGTTGGGACGCTTAAGGGCAACGAACAGTCGGAGAATCAGATAACAGAATTAAAGATAATGGGATATGATGTCAAAACAAAACTGGTCAAAATTATGCCTATTTCTATAGATGTTTCCAGTATTCCTAAAAATTCTCCGGCATTGCTGCAAAGTTTTATTAGAAAATCATTACTGAAAAAGTTAGATTTAGAATCTATAGAGTTTTTAAATAGTAAATTGGCTGAATTGAATCAAAGAGGAATTTTAAGTATTAAAGACCAAAAGTGTAATTTTGATGTTGAAATTGGAAGGGAGATGTCTTGTGATTTTGAGTCCGACGGCTTAGACAATTATATTTTATGGAGTGTTGATAGCGACTTTGCTGACCCAATAACACAAATCAGTTCGGGTGGTAAAAGAGCGGTTATTTTCGCAACTTCAGGTAGAGTTTCTCCTGAACTTGATGCAACCGGTGTTCTAATTTTTGATATTAAGAAAATAAAAGAGTTTATTTGTTGGCCTAAAGATTTGCCACAGGGTATAAAAGATAAAATAGATGGACAATAAAAAGCCAAAGGGACTCCCAAGGGAGCCCCTAAGCTATCGTTTTTGTGATCTTTCGATCATTTTCAGTATATATCAATTATTGGTTTTTTGTCAATATTTTACAGGTGGATAAGTATTTTAAATAAAAAAGCGGGCACCCAGACCTGGGACACGCTCTTATATTTAAAGTATATATCAGCCAAAATTAAAAGTCAATGAAATTATGGATAACTAAAAATAATCGAAAAGTCGTAAAAAATATTAAAAAATATTACAAATATGGCAAAAGTAATTATTAAAGATAAAAAATCTTTGGAAATCGCCAAAGAGAAGATGCGTGGTATGATTAATTTTCGCCAGACAAAAGGGGGTATAGTTGCGGCGAAACAAAAACGCCGAATAAAGCGAAAACCCGGCATTAAGCCGAGTTCCGCGAATAGTTAACTCGTATTCACGAACAGGTTTTTATAATATATATCAACTAAAATTAAAAGCCACATGAATTATCCACAAAAGCAAATATAATCAGAATATGACTATTCACAAAGAGTTTATTGATCAAATAATAAAACAATACAGCGCTACATTGGGCGACCTTATTAGCGATCGCGGACTAGATATTACAAAGAGTATGAAAAGCGTTGATGAACTTCCTGATCAACTCGATAAAATTTTTTACACTTTGGAATTTCTGAAAAAAGAAGGATTGATTGAAATTAAGGAAACTCGTAGCAATACAACACCTACTATATTCCAGATACCAATAGGAAGCGATATTGAGAAAATCCCAGCGGTTATTTTTTATCATGAAAAATTAAAACAATCCTACGACTGGGATATTGAAATAAAACCAGGACTTATTCATTTTAAGCAACAAGGATATCAAACCGATGGACAGATAAAAGAAGATAAACAATTCTGGCTTGCTATTGGTATTGCCGTTCTTGCTTCTTTTTTGTCAGCGTTGTTTACGACATATTTTCCGAAAATTTTTTAATATGTGCGAAACAAAATCACAATTAGGTAGTTCTGAAAAGAGAAAAGAATTTCATTGGAATGCCCATGTTAGTAGTATGGGTACTTTAGATCTCGCTTTATCTTTTCCCAATGCCGAAACCGAGGAAGAAAAAATAGGGGCTCTATCTATAGGATTAGTCCAATCCTATAAGTATATGCTAGATAAGGGATATTTATCATTTAAAAATTCTTTTTTTTACGCAAAAACTCAAGAATACTGGCAGAAACTTCTTGAAGAAGGAAAAATCCCGTATAGGGAAATTTCCAAAGGAGAAATAAAAATAGATTTATGGGTTCCTGGTTATCTTGATAAAGAAAAAGTAGACGAATACGTTGATAGATGCAAAAAAGTCCTTAATGATATAGATAAAAGCGAAAATAAACGAAGCGGAACAATTGGATGTCCGGTATGTAAGGAAGAAATTTTTCACTTCAATGTTAATGTTGGCGGAAATATTAATGGGACTTGTCAATCTTGTGGGTTTTATCTTTATACAATTAAGTAACGATTAAAAAAAACTATAATGGTTTCTAGTAGCTCGACAATAATATTATATTTTCTGAATACAAATAGCGGAGCAATACAAGCAATATCAACAGTATTTCTAATTGTGATTACTGCTTTTTATGCTTGGCAAACTTATAAAACCAATAAATTGGTTTATAGACAAGTTTTATCAGACATTCAAGTGGAAATTCAAAATCTTCAAACAAATTTATTAAACCAAAAATTAATGGTTAGCTTAGACAGACAAATAAAAAAGAAGAGAGGTAATGTTATAGTTATAAGCTTAAGATTTATTCTGACTTATTCTGTAATAAACAAATCTGCTAGTCCTGGAACTATAGAAAAACCGGATTTACTGATATATTGTCCCGATTGTGATAAAACAAGAATTGTAACGTGTCCACGAAGCCAAAAAATCTACGGAGGGGGCATTTATAAAACAAAAGAGTCGGCCACAGAAACTCTAGCAGCTTTACAATTATTTGAAAAAGAAAAGATTTTCGCCAATACAGTATATCTAATGGCTGGTGAGAGAAAAAACATAGAAGAATATTATAACAAAATTATTGACTGCCAAAATCCAAAAGAGGAAGCCCTTTGCTTAATAAGGCATAGAGATAAATTTGTTTATAAAATTTCCTATTTAAATGATAAAGGCGAAAAAGTGGATATTCCTATATCTAACGATTTGATATGTGTCGAGCACAATGAGTTTTAAGATTAATATATGTTAAGTAAAAATTTACAATTTAAAATTTGGCGGAAGGTGAAGTTGGGGGAAATCGTAAATATTACTATGGGTCAATCGCCACACTCAGAGTTTTATAATACACAGGGGAGAGGATTACCATTTTATCAAGGAGTTACAGATTTTGGCGAAAAATATCCCAAAAAATCGATGTATTGTTCTCAAGCAAAAAAAATAGCGGAAAGAGACAATATTTTCTTTTCTGTGAGAGCGCCGGTAGGGAGCGTAAATATAGCCACTGAAAAAAGTTGTATCGGTCGCGGAGTGGCGGCTTTACAAATGAAAAACGGGAATAATAGTTTCCTCTATTTTTTACTAAAGAATTATGAAAGATATTTCAAGAGTGTCGCAGGCGGTACGACTTATGAATCAATCAATAAAGACCAAATAGAAAATATCAAAATTTTAGTCCCCGAAAATTCCGATGACCAAAAACGAATCGCTTCTATTCTTTCCGCTTTTGATGATAAAATTGAATTGAATAATAAAATCAGCGCGGCGCTGGAGCAAATGGCTCAAACGATTTTTAAGGAGTGGTTTGTCAAAGATAAAAAATCTAAAAAACTAAAAATAGAAAGGATTGGCAATATTGCAAAAGTAGTTTTAGGCGGTACACCATCAAGGTTAAAAAAAGAATATTGGGATGGTGATATTCCATGGATAAATTCCGGAAAGGCAAATGAGTTTAGGATTATATCCGCGAGCGAAAATATTACAAGTGAAGGACTAATAAAATCGAATACCCAATTAATGCCTAAAAGGGCAACGATTATTGCTATTACTGGCGCAACATTAGGACAAGTTAGTTTATTAGAAATTGACGCCTGTGCTAATCAGTCGGTAATTGGAATCTTTGGTTCAGAATTATTATCACCGGAATTTATCTATTTATTTATTAAAGAAGAAATCTTGGAAATTATTCAACAGGCCGCCGGTGGGGCGCAACAACACATCAATAAGGGGATAATCGAGAATTATCCGATATTTATTCCTTCTCTAGAGGTCAATTCTAAATTTAGTAAAATTGTAAAACCAATTTTTGACGAAATATCAAAAAATGTTTTTGAAAACCAAAAATTAGCCGTTCTTCGCGATTTGCTTTTACCAAAGTTAATGAGCGGAGAGGTTGAAGTATGAATACATTATTGCAATATCTAAAGGACATTCTAAATAATATTGTTTTTCAAACGGTTATATCGGGCGTTTTGATTTTTCTTGTCGGTGAATGTATCCAGAAATTTATTTTAGCTCCAATTATAGAACACAAGAAAATAATCGCTAAAATTGATAATAGGTTAAAATTTTATTCCGATGTTATTTTAAATCCGCCAAGTGGTATTGTTAGATACGAGACATATTTAAAAAGTTACGGGAAAGCAAAAAATGTTTTAAGAGAGCTCTCTTGTGATTTAGAGGCAACATATAAGGCAATACCATTTAAATCATTATTCCATTTATTTAGTTTGGTAAGTTGCAAGAAACAAATTTTAGATTCTGCTGTAAGTTTAATTGCTTTATACAATTTAACTGGTCAAAGAATGTTTTCAATTGAAGTCGGTGGTAAAAAAACCACATCGATTTTATGGGCGTTAGAAAATATCAATAATATAAGAAAAAATCTGCGAATAGAAAGTTATGGGTAAAAAACTTAACAAAAACGCACTAACCAGATAGCCAGTGATAGAATGGCTCAAGGAAATAGGCTATGATTATGAATTTGGGCCAGATTTATTTTCGTCGAAGTTAATAAATAAAGAGATAAAAATGTAATAAAATTTAAATTTATGAGTCAGATTTATAACATATATTGTGACGAAAGTTGTCATTTAGAAAATGACAAACAAAAAATAATGGTATTAGGGGGTCTTTGGTGTCCTTTAGAAAAAATAAAAGCGATTAGCAAAAGGATAAAAGAGATAAAGGAAAGGCACAAGTTAGGCGATAGTTTTGAAATAAAGTGGATAAAAGTCTCACCCGCTAAATTAGATTTTTATATAGATATCATTGACTATTTTTTTGATGATGATGATTTACATTTTCGTTGTTTAGTTGCGTCTAAAGAGGGATTAAACCATAAAAAATTCCAACATGGTCACGACGACTGGTATTATAAGATGTATTTCGGAATGCTGAAAGTTATTTTGAATCCAAATATTAAATATAGAATTTATTTAGATATAAAGGATACTAAAAGTGCCAGAAAGATTGATAATTTACATTCAATTTTATGTAATAGTATACACGATTTTAATCGTAGGATTATTGATAGGGTTCAAACAGTAAGGTCGCACGAAATAGAAATCATGCAGATAACAGATCTTTTAGTTGGCGCTATGTGTCATTTACACAGAGGTATAGATTCCAGTGATGCGAAACAAAAAATTATTCAAAGGATACAAGAGCGCTCGAATTATTCTTTAAAAAAATCCACCTTATATCAGGAAGAAAAGTTCAACATTTTCATTTGGGCTCCTTCCGGCGAATAATCATGTTAAATTTACCTGCTTTAATTTTGTATAACGGAGATTGGAGTAAATACGAAGAAGTTTTATACGCTGTTTTTAAGAGAGATTTTCTAAATAGCCAACCAATACTCAAGAAACATAAGGTTTTTATTATAAAAGAACCTAAATTCAAAAATAAAGAAGCAACATTTTGGCATATTACCTCCAAGGGTAAAATAGAATCAGAAAGGACGCCGGATATTAGAAAATGCGAGAGAATTGCGTGGATTAAGCCGATTATTGAGAGTTACCCACATCAAGATGTAAAAGCATGGCTAATAAAAAAAGGCGGGACGAGAGTTTGTCTATGTTATGGTAATTGGGAATATTTAGCTGTTCTTAGAAGAATAAAGAAAGGGTTTTTGCTTATTACCGCTCATCCTGTTGAATATAATAATACTAAACGAAAATTAGAAAAGCAGTATAAAGATTTTAAAAATACGAAAACCGCCTATTGAAAGACGGTTCCGCTACTCTTTCCACACATGGTAGATGAGATAATATAACTATAGCATAAAATTAACTGTCAAGCAATGGTTTATCCACAGATCTAAAAATGACAAAAAAACTTAACGAAAACTCACTAACAGAACAACCGGTCATAGAATGGCTCAAAGAAATGGGCTATGACTATGAGTTTGGCCCGGATTTGGCGCCAGGGCAGATTTTGGGCGAGCGCGAGGATTTTCGCGAGGTGGTTTTGACTGGGCGATTAAAACGGGCGATTCGCCGGCTCAATCCGGATTTGTCAGAGGCGGCGATTGACGATGTTGCCAGAGAGATTGTCAAATTTGAACATCCAAATCCGGAAATCGCCAACAGGGAGGTCTATAAGATGCTGACGGAGGGCGTTAGGATTGGCGTCCGCGACAAGTCCGGCGAAGAAAAGGGGAAATTAGTCAAAATTTTTGATTTTGAAAATCAGCAGAATAACGAATTTCTGGTTGTTAATCAATTCGCTATTCAGGGAATGGGAAAAGTCCGCCGGCCGGATGTGGTCGTTTTTGTTAATGGAATCCCGTTGGTGATTTTTGAGCTGAAAAATCCGGCGTTGGAAAACGCAACGCTCTATTCCGCTTACGAACAATTACAGGAATACAAAAAGGATATTCCGGAGATTTTTAAATACAATCAAATTCTTGTCATTAGCGATTTAGTGGAAGCGAAGCACGGGACAATTTCTTCTCCTTGGGAGTGGTTTTCGGTCTGGAAGAAAATTGAAAGTGAAAATGAGAAGCGCCGGCCGGGTGAAAGCCAGTTGGAGGTTTTGGTCAAAGGAATTTTCCATAAAATCCGATTTTTGGATATTTTTGAGAATTTTACTATCTTTGAGGCCGACAGCGAAAAAGAGGTAAGCAAATACACAAAGAAGATGGCTTTGCATCATCAGTATTTTGGCGTTAATAAAGCGGTCGGCGAGACATTACGGGCGACAGGGCCGCGGGGGAATAAAAAAATCGGCGTTTTCTGGCATACGCAGGGGTCGGGCAAATCTCTCTCTATGGTGTTTTATACCAATAAAGTTAAGCGCTTAGAAGAATTAAAAAGCCCGACTTTTGTTTTTTTGACCGACAGAAATGACCTTGACGGGCAGTTTTACAAAACATTTCTACGATGCGGCTATCCCACCGCCAAACAAGCCGAGGGGATTAAGGATTTAAAGAAAAAATTAAAAGAAGCAGCCGGAGAACTCATTTTTACCACTATTCAGAAATTTACCACCGAATATGAAGAATTGAGCGACCGAGAAAATATTATTGTCATCGCGGACGAAGCGCATCGTTCGCAGTACGCTAATTTTGCCGCTAATGTTCGGGCATCTTTGCCTAACGCTTCTTTTATGGGTATCACCGGCACACCGATAAGTTTACGCAATCGCGAGACGCGGCTGGTCTTTGGCGAACATATCAGCGAGTATAAAATCAATCAGGCGGTTGAGGATGGAGCGACGGTGCCGATCTATTATGAAGGACGGCTGGTGCCGTTGCATCTGGCCAATCAGTTTATTGACGAGGAATTTGAGGATTTAGTCAGCGAAATAGATTTTGAAGAAAAAGAGGTCTATAAAAAGAAGTGGGCACGATTAGAGCAGGCCGTCGGCGCGAAAGACCGCTTGGAACAGGTGGCAAATGATATTGTAGAGCATTTTAATAATCGCGGGATTGAAGGAAAGGGAATGATTGTGACTATCAGCCGGAAAACGGCGGTTGAGATGTATAAAATCATTTCAAAAATTAAGGACGCGCCGGAAACAGCGGTGGTTATTCCCAAACCAGAGGATTTTCCGGAGCTTAAGCAAAGCAGAGATACCAAAGAATTAGAAAGAAGATTTAAAAACCCGGACGATTCGCTTAAGTTGGTGATTGTTTGCGATATGTGGTTGACCGGGTTTGATGTACCGCCGCTTCATACGATGTATCTTGATAAGCCGCTCAAAAATCACACTTTAATGCAGGCCATTGCCCGTGTCAACCGGATTTTTAAAGATAAACCGGGCGGATTGATTGTCGACTATATCGGCGTTGCCGACAATCTCAAAAAGGCCCTAGGCGTCTATAGTTCTAATATCCAAAAAGAAGCGATGATACCGATTGAAGAAATCGTGAATAAAATGATGGAGAAATATGACATTGTGCGGGCGTTCTTTTCTGGTATTGATTATTCCGGCTGGAAAAAAACGAAAGGCGCGGAGTTAGCTCGGTTGTTTCAGACGGCGGTGAACAATATTATTACGAATGAA
>Ga0210016_1003250_pt1 | contig 14409 bp, 14 predicted proteins | sample CryGeyCG2014_300_FD_185454 | JGI IMG/M metagenome (GOLD analysis project Ga0210016, IMG submission 185454) | Groundwater microbial communities from aquifer - Crystal Geyser CG02_land_8/20/14_3.00 (SPAdes) (version 2) | ecosystem: Environmental > Aquatic > Deep subsurface > Groundwater | place... | reverse complement strand
CGCCGACCTTGCGCTCGGCCCATTGGCTGAGGTTGACCAGGGTCAGTTGCTCGTCCACCGGCCCCTTGCGCTCGGCCGGGCTCATCCCCGCCAGTTCCAGCCCCAGCCCGATATTCTCGCGCACCGTGCGCCAGGGCAGCAGACCAAAGGCCTGAAACACCATGGCGATGCGGGAAAGCCGCAGGCGGCGCAGGGTGTCGCGGTCGGCGTGGGTGACCGAGACCATCGATGAGCCGTCCGACACCCGCACCTCGCCGCGCACCACCGGGTTCAGGGCGTTGACGGCCCGCAGCAAGGTCGATTTGCCTGACCCAGACAGCCCCATCAGCACCAGAATTTCGCCGTTCGCCACGGTCAGGCTGCAATCATGCACCCCCAGCACCTGGCCGGTCTGTTCCTGCACCTCGGCGCGGGTCAGACCGCGGTCCATCAGCGGCAGGGCGCGCTCGGGCGCATCACCGAACACGATGGAAACGCGATCAAATTCGACAGCGGTCATTTGCGCGTCACCCTTAACATGCGGTCCAGCAGGATGGCGACGACCACGATGATCATGCCCGATTCAAACCCCAGCGCGGTGTTGACAGAGTTCAGCGCCCGCACCACCGGCACCCCAAGGCCGTTGGCCCCCACCAGCGCCGCGATCACCACCATCGACAGCGACAGCATGATGGTCTGGTTGAGGCCCGCCATGATCTGCGGCAGGGCATAGGGCAGTTCGACCTTCCACAGCCGCTGTTTGGGTGTGGCCCCAAAGGCGGTGGCGGCCTCGAGCAGCGGTTGCGGGGTCGAGACGATGCCCAGATGCGTCAGCCGGATCGGCGCGGGCAGCACGAAAATCACCGTGGCAATCAGCCCCGGCACCATGCCTATGCCGAAAAACACAATTGCGGGAATAAGATAGACAAAGGTCGGCAGGGTCTGCATCAGATCGAGCACCGGCACCATCCAGGCGTAAAGCCGGGGCCGGTGGGCGGCGGCAATGCCGATTGGCACGCCAAAGCCCATGCACACCACACAGGCCGAAAGCACCAGCGTCAGGCTTTCGGTGGTGGGTTTCCAGTAGCCCTGATTGAGGATGAACAGAAACCCCGCCAACACCAGCAGGCTGGTTTTCCACGACCGCTGCACGACATAGGTCAGGGCCACGAACAGCGCAATGATCACCAGCGGAGGCGGGGATTGCAGCACCCACAGGATGGCATCGATCAGCCCCTGCATCACCAGCCCGAGAAAATCGAACACCCCGGCACCATGCGCCTTGAGCCAGTCGAAAATCTGCTTGGCCCCGCTGCCGATCGGGATCTTGGTGCCTGTCAACCATTCCATGCGGCGCGCATCCTTGGGGGGTATGAAAGACCCTTCCCCACGGCGCGCGCGGGGAAGGGCGGGTCAGATCAGCGTCGGGTCACAGACCGATCGCGGCCTTGACAGCGGCCAGCGCATCGCCACCGTCCTTGGTGGTGACCCCTGCCAGCCAGGGCTCGATCACTGCCGGGTTGGCGGCCAGCCAGGCCTTGGCGGCCTCGCGCGGGTCGGTGCCATCGTTCAGGATCGCGCCCATGATCTGGTTTTCCAACGCCAGCGAGAACACCAGGTTGTTCAGCAGCGCGCCGGTATTCGGGCATTCGGCCACCAGGCCCGCGCGGGTGTTGGTATAGACCGTGGCACCCCCGAGGTTCGGCCCGAAGTAGTCGTCGCCGCCGGTCAGGTAGGTCATCTTGAAGTTGGCGTTCATCGGGTGGGGTTCCCAGCCAAGGAAGATCACCGGCTTGCCTTGGTTGTCGGCCTTGGCCACCTGCGCCAGCATGCCCTGTTCCGAGCTCTCAATCAGCTCGATCGCCTTCATGCCGAACGCATCCGCGCCGATCATGTCGAGGATCAGCTTGTTGCCGTCGTTGCCGGCTTCGATGCCGTAGATCTTGCCGTCAAGCTCGGCGGCATGGGCGGCGATGTCCTTGAAATCGGCAATGCCAAGGGCGGCCCCGGCGGCGTTGGTGGCAAGGGTGTATTTCGCCCCTTCCAGGTTGGCGCGCACGGTATCGACGGTTTTCGCGTCGCGGTAGGGCGCGATGTTCGATTCCATGGTGGGCATCCAGTTGCCCAGGAACACGTCGATGTCGCCCCCGGCCATGCCTTCATAGGTCACCGGCACCGACAGAATCTTGGTCTCGGTCTCATAGCCCAGGGCTTCCAGCACCAGCGTAGTCGCGGCGGTGGTGGCGGTGATGTCGGTCCAGCCGACATCCGAGAAAATCACCTTGTCGCAGCCGGCAGCGGCGGCGGGCGAGGCCAGCGCGATGGCGGCGGCACTGGCAAGTAGGGTCGAGCGGAAAGTGGACATGTTGTCTCCCTGAGTTTTTGTTGATTGACGAGTCAATTAACTTCACGTTACCTCGGTTTGGCAAGAACTATTTGAGGGGCGTGCCGATGCCGAAGCTTGGAATGGAGCCTATCCGAAAGGCGGCGTTGGTCAAAGCCACGATCATCGAGATCGGGCGCTCGGGCAGTCTGGACGTGACCGTCAGCCAGATTGCCAAGCGGGCCGGCATGTCATCCGCGCTGGCGCACCACTATTTCGGCAGCAAGGAAGCGATGTTTCTGGCCGCGATGCGCCATGTGCTGTCGCTTTACGGTGCCGAAGTGCGCGGCGCGCTGGCGGTGGTGCAGGGGCCCGAGGCCAGGCTGCGGGCGATTCTGGCGGCCTCGTTCAGCCCGGCCAACTTTCGCCGCGAGGTGGTGGGGGCCTGGCTCAATTTCTACGTGCTGGCGCAAACCGTGCCCGAAGCGCGGCGGCTGCTGGCGGTCTATCAAGGGCGGTTGCGCTCTAACCTGCTGAATTGTCTGCGACCTTTGGCGGGTGCGCGGGCGCTGGCGGTGGCCGAGGGTCTGGGTGCGCTGATCGACGGGGTTTACCTGCGCAAGGCGCTGAAGGGCGGTGCCCCCGATGGCGCGGCGGCAACGGCGATGGTGCTGGCTTATCTGGACGCCGAGTTGAAAGGGCCGAACTGATGCAGGCGCAACCCGAGGCCAGCCATTTTGTCGATGGCACCTGGCTGGAAGATACCGCAGGTGCCGCGATCGAGGTGATCTACCCCGGCGACGGCAAGGTGATCGCGCGGGTGTTTGAGGCAACCCCCGCGGTGATCGAGGCGGCGCTGGCCTCGGGCGCGCGGGCGCAAATGGCCTGGGGGGCGCTGCGGCCGGTCGAGCGCGGGCGTATTCTGCACCGCGCGGCGGAACTGATTCGCGCGCAGGGCCCGGCGCTGGCGCGGCTTGAGACGCTGGATACCGGCAAGCCGTTGCAGGAAACCCTGGTGGCCGACTGGCCGTCGGGGGCGGATGCGCTGGAATACTTTGCCGGTCTGGCCCCCACCGTGACCGGTGAAACCATCCCGCTCGGGCGCGATTTTGCCTATACGCGGCGCGAGCCGCTGGGGCTTTGCGTCGGCATTGGTGCCTGGAACTACCCCAGCCAGATCGCCTGCTGGAAATCCGCCCCGGCGCTGGCGATGGGCAACGCGATGGTGTTCAAACCCTCGGAACTGACGCCGCTGGGGGCGCTGCAACTGGCGCGGATCTACATCGAGGCCGGGCTGCCTGCGGGCCTGTTCAACGTGGTGCAGGGGCGTGGTGCGGTGGGCGCGGCGCTGGTCACTGACCCGCGCGTGGCCAAGGTCTCGCTGACCGGATCAGTGCCGACCGGGCGCAAGGTCTATGCCGCCGCCGCTGACGGGGTGCGCCATGTCACGATGGAACTCGGCGGCAAATCGCCGCTGATCATCTTTGACGACGCCGACCTTGAAAGCGCAGTCGGGGCGGCAATGCTGGCCAACTTTTATTCCGCCGGGCAAGTGTGCAGTAACGGCACGCGGGTGTTCGTGCAGGCCGGGATCAAGCAACGCTTTCTGGCGCGTCTCGCGGCGCGCGCCGGGGCGATCCGGCTGGGCGATCCCTTGGACATGGCGACCCAGATGGGGCCGCTGGTCAGCAATGCACAGGCCGACAAGGTGATGGGTTACATCTTTGAGGCCAAGCGCGAGGGCGCGCGGCTGATCTGTGGCGGCAGCCGTGGTGAAGGGCTGTTTGTGCCGCCCACCGTCTTTGCCGATGTCACCGACACCATGCAGCTTGCGCGTGAAGAAGTGTTCGGCCCGGTCATGGCGGTGCTTGATTTCGATTCTGAAGAAGATGCCGTAACCCGCGCAAATGCCTCGCCATTTGGCCTGGCCGCCGGGGTCTTCACCGCCGATCTGACCCGCGCGCACCGGGTGATCGCGGCGCTTCAGGCCGGCACGACCTGGATCAACGCCTACAACCTGACCCCGGTCGAGATGCCCTTCGGTGGGGTCAAGCTGTCCGGTGTCGGGCGCGAAAACGGGCGCGCGGCGATCAACCACTACAGCCAGATCAAATCGGTTTACGTCGGCATGGGGCCGGTCGATGCGCCTTATTGAGATGCGCCCGCGCAGCAGGAGAATGCAGCCATGAATGCGGATTTCGTGATCATCGGGGCGGGTTCGGCCGGTTGTGCCATGGCTTACCGGCTGGCCGAAGCCGGGGTGCGGGTGGTGGTGATCGAGCATGGCGGCACTGACGCCGGGCCGTTCATCCAGATGCCTGGTGCCCTTTCCTATCCGATGGGGATGGCGCGCTACGACTGGGGCTTGCAGACCGAACCCGAACCCCACCTTGGCGGGCGGGTGCTGGCCACCCCGCGCGGCAAGGTGATCGGCGGCTCGTCCTCGATCAACGGCATGGTTTACGTGCGCGGCCATGCCCGCGATTTCGATCACTGGGCCGAAGCCGGGGCCACCGGCTGGTCCTTCGCCGATGTGCTGCCCTATTTTCGCCGGATGGAAAACTGGCACGGCGCGGCCGACGGTGGCGATGGCGTCTGGCGCGGCCACGACGGCCCGCTGCACATCACCCGTGGCCGGCGCAGCAATCCCTTGTTCGATGCCTTCATCCGGGCCGGGGCCGAGGCCGGCTATCCGCTGACCGCCGATTACAATGGCGCGCAGCAGGAAGGGTTCGGCCCGATGGAGGCCACGATCTGGCGCGGGCGGCGCTGGTCGGCGGCCAATGCCTACCTGCGCCCGGCGCTGAAAACCGGCCGTGTGACGCTGGTGCGCGCCCTCGCGCAGCGGGTGGTATTCGAGGCCGGGCGCGCGGTCGGGGTTGAGGTGAGGCGCGGCGGCAAGGTCGAAGTGATCGCGGCCGCGCGTGAGGTGGTGATTGCGGCATCGGCGCTCAACACCCCGAAATTGCTGATGCTTTCGGGTATCGGTGCGGGTGCGCATCTGGCCGGACATGGCATCCCGGTGGTGGCTGACCGGCCCGGCGTCGGGGCCAACCTGCAAGACCATCTCGAGCTTTACCTGCAATTCTCCGCCAGCCAGCCGATCACCCTTTTCAAATACTGGAACCTCTGGGGCAAGGCGCTGATCGGGGCGCAGTGGCTGTTCACCGGCACCGGCATCGGCGCCTCGAACCAGTTCGAGGCCTGCGCCTTCATCCGCAGCCAGGCCGGGGTCGATTACCCCGATATCCAGTATCATTTTCTGCCGATTGCGGTGCGCTACGACGGCAAGGCGGTGGCTGAAGGGCACGGCTTTCAGGCCCATGTCGGGCCGATGCGCTCGCGCTCACGCGGTGCCGTCACCCTGCGCTCGGCCGATCCGGCCGCCCCGCCGCGCATCTCGTTCAACTACATGTCGCAGCCCGAGGATTGGCAGGATTTCCGCCGCTGCATCCGCCTGACCCGCGAGATTTTTGCCCAAAGCGCCTTCGCGCCCTATCTCAAGAGCGAAATTCAGCCTGGGGCAATGCTGCAAAGTGACGCGCAACTGGATGATTTCATTCGCGATCATGCGGAAAGCGCCTACCATCCTTGCGGCACGGCACGGATCGGGCGGCGGGATGATCCGCTGGCGGTGGTCGATCCGGAATGCCGGGTGATCGGGGTTGAAGGTCTGCGGGTGGCCGACAGTTCGATCTTTCCGCGGGTGACCAACGGCAATCTCAACGGGCCGTCGATCATGGTCGGCGAGAAAGCCGCTGACCATCTGCTGGGCCGCACGCCGCTGGCACCGATGAACCTTGAACCCTGGATCAACCCGGACTGGCAAAGCCGTCAGCGTTAACAAAGGTTAACCATTTCTTAAGAAATCGCTTGATTTTGCGGGCTGGAGCCCCGACATCTAAGCGATGTTAATCATTCGTTCGCTGCTTGTTCTTATCCTTGCCCTTGTCGCGCCCCCGATCGGGGCGCTGACCCTGGAAGGGCAGGCGCGTGTCATTGATGGTGATACTCTGGATATTGCGGGTGATCGGGTTCGCCTGTTCGGCATTGATGCCCCCGAACGCAGCCAGCCCTGTGATCGTAACGGTCAGGTCTGGGCTTGCGGTGAATGGGCGCGGGTGGTGCTGGCGGGGCAAATCAGCGGCACCCCCGTAAGCTGCGACGTTCAGGACCATGATCATTATGGCCGCGCGGTGGCGATCTGTCATGCCGCCGGGGCTGATATCGGGCAGATGATGGTGGCCGCCGGGGCGGCGCGGGCCTACCGGCGCTATTCCGACCGCTATGTGGTGGCCGAATCCGCCGCTGCCATGGCCGGGCGCGGCATCTGGGCGGCGCGGATGCAGACGCCTGAATCCTATCGCCACCCTGCCGCCGCCGAAATAGCCCCGACCGATTGCCCGATCAAGGGCAACATCGGCACCAGCGGCCGCATCTATCACCGGCCCGGCCAGCGCGATTATGCCGCCACCCGCATCAGCGCGGCCAAGGGCGAAGCCTTCTTCTGCTCGGAAGCCGACGCGATCGCCGCCGGTTTTCGCGCCGCCCGGCGCTGAGGTTCAGTCGGCAATCTCATAGGGCAACACCCCGCGCCGGTCGGGGTTGACCTTCAGGTGCCGCTCCAGCGGTGGGACGGCGCGTTGATGGCAGGTGCGGCGCTCGCAGATGCGGCAGGAAATCCCGATCGGCTCGAACCGCCCGCGCAGATCCAGCCCGTCGGCATAGACCAGCGCCCGCGCATGCGTCACCTCGCAGCCCAGCCCGATGGCATAGCGCCGCACCGGTGCCTGAAATGCTCCGCCGGGTTTCGAGACCTCGCGCGCCAGACACAGATAGCGCACCCCGTCGGGGGTCTCGGCCAGTTGCCGCAGAAACTGCCCCGGCGTCTCGAACGCCTGATGCACGTTCCACAGCGGGCAGGCCCCGCCAAAACGCGCAAATTGCAGCCGCGTGGCCGAATGGCGCTTGGTGATGGTGCCGGCCTGATCGACCCGCACGAAAAAGAACGGCACCCCCTTCGCCCCCGGTCGTTGAAGGGTGGAAAGCCGATGCGCCACCTGCTCGAGCGAGGCCCCGAACCGGTCGGCCAGCCGTTCAAGATCGTGGCGCACGTCCAGCGCCGCTTCCTGAAAGGCGCGGTAGGGCAGCAGCGCCGCGCCGGCAAAATAGTTGGCCAGCCCGATCTTGGCAATGTCGCGCGCCTCGGCGGTCTGAAACCGGGCCAGATCGAGGGTGGCTTCCAGCAGCGTATTGTGGCAGGTCAGCGCGACCTGATAGAGCAGTTGAAAACGTTGGGTCGCCGCCGACGCGCGATCCGACAGGGTCAGCACGTGCTGCTCGGGATCAAAGGCGCGCAATCCAGGAATATTCGAAAAGTGCAATTTTATCCCCTGATTTCCCAGCGTGGCAGTAGCCAATGAAATCACGTCTTGTCGGATACCTGCTGGGCAGGCGTAATGTTCCGCCGCATGGTCGATCGCATCGAGATAATTGTCGCAATAGTGAAAGAAGTCGCGCACGTCTTCCCACGGCGACGGGCGCAGAGAAGTATCGTCGCGCCCCAGGGCATCGTCCAGCGAGGCCAGCCTCTCGTGGGTTTGGCGGTAGGCGCGGTGCAGCACCAGAAACGCCCGCGCCAGCGCGGGGGCGTTGGTCGCGGTCAGGTGCAGATCGGCCAACGGCGGGGTGGTGGCGGCGAACACCGGGTCGGCCAGCGCCTCGCGCATGTCCGACACGGTGCGCTCGGCATCATTGGTGGTCAGATTCGAAACGTCGAAGCCGAACTCCTGCACCAGCGCCAGCACCACCGTCGCCGAAACCGGACGGTGGTTGTTTTCCATCTGGTTGAGGTAGGGCAGCGAAATCCCCAGCCTGGCGGCAAAGGCCTTCTGGGTCAGGCCCAACTGCCCGCGCAATTCCCGCAGTCTGACCCCGGCATAAAGCTTGCGCGCAACCATGATCTTCTCGCTTTGCAAATCACCCGGTGGGTCGCAGGGTGCCTTTGCAAAGCCCGCCTGTCAACCGGCAAGCCCCAGCCGCCGCGCCCGCCGGATCACCGCGGCAATCGCCACCAGCGAGGCCAGCGATGATGCCAGCATGATCGCGATCAGCGGCAGCTCGCCCGCGCCGGGCACCAGCAGCGCCCCCGCCAGCCCCGCCATCATGGCCCCGCCGCCGATGGTGATCGCGCCCCCCAGCCCCGAGGCGGTGCCCGCCAGTTGCGGCTTGATCGACAGCATCCCGGCGTTGGCATTGGGCAGGGTCATGCCGTTGCCCAGACCGACCGAGATGATCAGCCCGAAGAACACCACCGCATGATGCAGCCCCGCCAGCGTCACCACCAGCAGCAGCCCCAGCCCGACCGACGTCACCAGGGTGCCCGCCAGCACCATCCGGTTCATTCCCATGCGCACCGACCAGCGCCCCGACAGAAAGTTGCCGAAAGCGTAACCCATTGCCGGAGCGCCAAAATAAATCCCGACCTCGGATGAGGACAGGTGGAACACCTCGGTTCCGACAAAAGGCGCGCCGCCCAGGTAGGCGAAGAACGCCCCCGACCCGAACGCCGCGCACAGGCAGTAGCCCCAAAACCGGGGCGAGGTCAGCAACTCGGGGTAAAGCCGCATCTGTGCTGCGAGGCTGAGGCGGCGCAGGGTGGCGGTTTCCCCCAGATCAGCCCAGACCAGTGCAAAAACCGCCGCCCCCAAACCCAGCAGCAGGGCGAAATTGGCCTGCCAGCCAAAGGCCTCGTCCAGCACGCCGCCCAGGGCCGGGCCCAGCATCGGCACCAGCGCCATGCCCATCGTGACATAGCCGATCATCGAAGCCGCCTGGGCATCGGGCACCATGTCGCGCACCACCGCCCGGCTCAGCACCATCCCGGCCACGATCACCGCCTGGGCCATGCGGCAGATCAGGAACTGGGTGGCGGTGGCCGCCAGCAGGGTGCCGACCGTGGCAAGCATGAACATCGCAAGGGTGCCCAGAATCACCTTGCGCCGCCCGTAGCGGTCGGAAATCGGGCCGATCAGAATTTGCAAAACCGCGCTCAAGCCAAGATAAAGCGCCACCGAAAGCTGCATCAGCCGGTAGGGCACGTCGAACCACAGCGCCATGCCCGGCAGCGAGGGCAGAAAGATGTTCATGCTCAGCGCCGCCAGCCCCGACAGCACGACCAGCGTCATGATATGGGGCGGGGTGGTGCGGTTCAGGAACCGGATTTCGGGGCGGGCGGTCATGTCGGCTCAGGTCCAGGAATGAAAGATGAAGAACGCGCCGCAGGCGATGAAGGCAAATCCCGCCAGATGGTTCCACGCCAGCGGCTCGCCCAGATAAAGCACGGAAAAAGCGGCAAACACCAGCAGGGTGATGACCTCTTGAATGGTTTTCAGCTCGGCCGCCGCAAAAGTGCCGTGGCCGGTCCGGTTGGCAGGCACCTGCAACAGATACGCGAAGAAGGCGATGCCCCAACTGATCGCGGGAATGGGCAGATGGGGCATGGTGCGCTCGGGTTCGGGTCAGGCCCAAGCTGTGGCGCAGCAGCGCGGCAAGCACAACGCTTAGCAAGTTTGCAATTTGCATGGCAGGTCTTGCCAACAATATGCAAATGTTCGGAATAACGCTTCCCGATTTTGCTGCCGGTCGCTATGGTGCGGGAAATCCGGGGGAAACCATGACGCCGATCGTGCAAGAGCTGGAAAATCGCCGCGCCATTGCCCGCGCAGGCGGGGGCCCCCGGCGGGTCGAGGCGCAGCACGCCAAGGGCAAGCTGACGGCGCGCGAGCGCATCGAGCTGCTGCTTGACGAGGACAGTTTCGAGGAATTCGACATGTTCGTGCGTCACCGCTGCACCGATTTCGGCATGGAGGCGGACCGCCCGGCAGGCGATGGCGTGGTGACCGGCTGGGGCACGGTGAATGGCCGCATGGTCTATGTTTTCAGCCAGGATTTCACCGTGTTCGGCGGCTCTCTGTCCGAAACCCATGCGCAGAAAATCTGCAAGATCATGGACATGGCTATGCAGAACGGGGCGCCGGTGATCGGGCTCAACGATTCCGGCGGGGCGCGGATTCAGGAAGGCGTGGCCAGTCTTGCGGGCTATGCCGAGGTGTTTCAGCGCAACATCATGGCCTCGGGCGTGGTGCCGCAGATCAGCGTCATCATGGGGCCTTGCGCCGGTGGCGCGGTTTACAGCCCGGCGATGACCGATTTCATCTTCATGGTGAAAGACAGCAGCTACATGTTCGTGACCGGCCCCGACGTGGTCAAGACCGTAACCAACGAGGTCGTCACCGCCGAGCAACTGGGCGGGGCCGGCACCCACACCCGCAAGTCCTCGGTGGCCGACGGCGCGTTCGAGAACGATGTCGAGGCACTGGCCGAGGTCCGCCGTCTGGTCGATTTCCTGCCGCTGTCGAACCGTGACCGCACCCCGACGCGCCCTTTCTTCGACGATCCCGCCCGCGTCGAGTCCAGCCTCGACACCCTGATCCCGGCCAGCCCGAACCAGCCCTACGACATGAAGGAACTGATCCTGAAGGTGGCGGACGAGGCCAGTTTCTTCGAGATTCAGGCCGATTTTGCCGCCAACATCATCACCGGCTTCATCCGTATTGAAGGCCAGAGCGTCGGCGTCGTGGCCAATCAGCCGATGGTGCTGGCGGGCTGTCTTGATATCGACAGCTCGCGCAAGGCGGCGCGTTTCGTGCGGTTCTGCGATGCCTTTTCGATTCCGCTGCTGACGCTGGTCGATGTGCCCGGCTTTTTGCCCGGCACGGCGCAGGAATACGGTGGGGTGATCAAGCACGGCGCCAAGCTGCTGTTTGCCTACGGCGAGGCGACGGTGCCGAAAGTCACGGTGATCACCCGCAAGGCTTACGGCGGGGCCTATGACGTGATGGCCAGCAAGCATCTGCGCAGCGATTTCAACTATGCCTGGCCGACGGCGGAAATTGCGGTGATGGGGGCCAGGGGGGCGACCGAGATCCTCTACCGCGCGGAGCTGGGCGACAGTGACCGCATCGCGCAGCGCACCCGCGATTACGAGACCCGCTTTGCCAACCCCTTTGTCGCCGCCGAACGCGGCTTCATCGACGAGGTGATCAGCCCCCATTCCACCCGCCAGCGGGTGGCGCGCGCCTTTGCCAGTCTGCGCGGCAAGCGTCAGGACATGCCATGGAAAAAGCACGACAACATTCCACTGTGATGGGGCAGGACAGGACGTTCAGGACGGGGGCAGGGCGGTGATGGGCGATGCGGTGCAGGTGCTGGGCGGGGATGACACCCTGATCGCGGTGCCCTCGGGCCAGCCCGTTACCTTGCAGGAGGTGATCTGGTACGCGCCAGGGCCCGAAGGTCTGACCGTGCGCTTCCGCTTTGTCGCGCCGCAGATCGCGCCGGTCGGCGGCAGCGTCGATTTCGAGACCGCGGTGGCCGACATGCAGGCGCTGTGCGACAGCTACGCTCGGCCGCGGCTGGCCGATCTGGGGCCGGTTCCGGCGCAGATCATCATCTCGCTTTCGGATGTCGCGGTGCCATTCGGCACCGCCGCCCCCGAGGCGACCCAGTTTTTCGAGGCCTATTCGATTGCCGACGGCACCTGCCAATGGGAGATGTTCTGATGCTGAAACACCGCGGTTTTCCCGGTCGCCTGATGGGCACCGATTTTCAGTATGTGATCCGCCGCGCCAACCTCAAGGACGGCCCCGCCCGGATCATCCGGCGCGAGCGCTATGCCGATCGCAAGGCCCCTGATCGCGCCGCCGACCGGGGCTTCATGGCCGCGCTCTGGGCCCATTTCGGCGATCAGCCGTTCGAGCGCGGCAATCTTGATGCCGGTCGCCTGTCGTGGCTCATCGGGCGTGAAGTGCTGCCCGCCGAAGACCCGTTCGATCCCGCCAGCTACGACGCGCTGCTGCGCGTCAACGTCAAGGTGGCGCAGGTCTCGTTCCCCGAAGTGTTCGCCCCCGACGCCCCCTTGGCGCCGCAAGGCGATTGGGATGACGAGGATCAGGCATGAACTTCGGCAGCGATCGGCGCGGGTTCGCTGATGGCGGTCCGACCAAGGTCCGGCAGGGTCGTTTTCCCTTTGATTTGGCGACAATTGGATTAAACTGTGCAGGCAGAAGAAAATCTCATGGAGGCCGAGTAAAATGCAGATCATCAAATGGGTCATGGCAGCAGCCCTGCTGTCGTCGCTGGCGGGTTGCTTGCAGAATGACGCGCAACGCGGTGTTGCCGGCGCTGTCGGCGGTGCCGTCATTGCCGACGCTGTCGGCGGCGACGCGGTCACCGGGGCGCTTATCGGCGGTGCAGCAGGCGTGTTCTGCCGCGACCTCAACGTTCCCGGCTGCATCAACTGATTCCATCCGTGATCCGGGCCTGAACCGTCCGGCGCGCCAGAACCGGAGTCATGCCACCCAGGCCCTGCGCCTGGGTGGTTTTTTCATGTCTGCGCCACCGGGACTGCCCGCCGCGCATTGTCGGAAGGACCCGTGATGTTCGAGAAAATCCTGATCGCCAACCGCGGCGAAATTGCCTGTCGCATCATCAAGTCGGCGCGGCGGATGGGGATTGCCACGGTGGCGGTTTATTCCGACGCCGACCGCCATGCGCTGCATGTGCAGATGGCCGACGAGGCGATCCACATCGGTCCTTCGCCCGCCGCGCAATCCTACATCGTGATCGAGCGCATCATGGAAGCGGTGCGCGCCTCGGGTGCCGAGGCGGTGCATCCGGGGTATGGCTTTCTCAGCGAAAACCGCGCTTTTGCCGCCGCGCTTGAAGCCGAAGGCGTGGTGTTCATCGGCCCGCCATCAAAGGCGATCGAGGCGATGGGCGACAAGATCACCTCGAAAAAGATCGCGCAAGCGGCCGGAGTGTCAACCGTGCCCGGCCACATGGATCTCATCGCGGATGCGGCCGAGGCGGCGCGGATCGCGGCCGGGATCGGCTATCCGGTGATGATCAAGGCCAGCGCGGGCGGCGGCGGCAAGGGCATGCGCATCGCCTGGAACGAGACCGAGGCGCGCGAGGGCTTTCAGTCGTCGCAGAACGAGGCCGCCGCCAGTTTCGGCGATGATCGCATCTTCATCGAGAAATTCATCACCCAACCGCGCCACATCGAGATTCAGGTGCTGGGCGACCAGCACGGCAACATCGTCTATCTGCACGAGCGCGAATGTTCGATCCAGCGCCGCAATCAGAAGGTGATCGAAGAGGCACCCTCGTCCTTCATCGACCCGGCGACCCGGCAGGCGATGGGGCAGCAGGCCTGTGCCCTGGCGCGGGCGGTGGGTTACACCTCGGCGGGCACGGTCGAATTCATCGTCGATGGCGCGCGCAATTTCTATTTTCTCGAAATGAACACCCGCCTGCAAGTCGAGCACCCGGTGACCGAGCTGATCACCGGCATTGATCTGGTCGAACAGATGATCCGGGTGGCGGCGGGCGAGCCGCTGGGTTTCACCCAAGGCGATCTGAAGATCAAAGGCTGGGCAATTGAAAGCCGCCTTTACGCCGAAGACCCCTACCGCGCCTTTCTGCCCTCGATCGGCCGCCTGACCCGCTATCGACCGCCACGCGAAAGCACCAGCCCGCTTTCGGTGGTGCGCAACGATACCGGGGTGTTCGAGGGCGGCGAGATCAGCATGTTCTACGACCCGATGATTGCCAAGCTTTGCACCTGGGCGCCGGACCGGGCGGCCGCGATCGAGGAGATGCGCCTGGCCCTCGACACGTTCGAGGTCGAAGGCATCGGCCACAACCTGCCCTTCGTCGCCGCCGTGATGGATCACCCGCGCTTTGTGGCCGGCAACATCACTACCGCCTTCATCGCCGAAGAATACCCCGATGGTTTTCAAGGGGCCCAGCTTGATCGCACCACCCTGACCCGGGTTGCCGCCGCCGCTGCCGCGATGAACCGGGTGGCCGAGATCAGGCGCAGCCGCATTTCCGGCACCATGGACAATCACGAACGCAAGGTCGGTGACGCCTGGGTGGTCACCCTGCAAGCCGAGGCCTTTGAGGTGACCATTGCCGCCGACCGTGACGGCGCGACCGTCAGTTTTGCCGATGGCGCTACGCTGCGGGTGACCTCGGACTGG
>Ga0210016_1003245_pt1 | contig 14416 bp, 16 predicted proteins | sample CryGeyCG2014_300_FD_185454 | JGI IMG/M metagenome (GOLD analysis project Ga0210016, IMG submission 185454) | Groundwater microbial communities from aquifer - Crystal Geyser CG02_land_8/20/14_3.00 (SPAdes) (version 2) | ecosystem: Environmental > Aquatic > Deep subsurface > Groundwater | place... | reverse complement strand
CGCTCAGGGCTTCGACTCAGGGTGACAAAATAATCGCCGTCATTCTGAGCGTCAGCGAAGAATCTCGTCTTTCTTACTCGAAAGGGTTGAAGGACCCCCTTCGAACTACCCCCAGAAAAAAGACAAAGGTGAGACCCTTCGTTTCCCCTTCGGCTTCGCTCAGGGCTTCGACTCAGGGTGACAAAACAATCGCCGTCATTCTGAGCGTCAGCGAAGAATCTCGTCTTTCTTACTCGAAAGGGTTGAAGGACCCCCTTCGAACTACCTCCCAAAAAAAAGAAAGGCAAAAGCGAGACTACCGCAGCTACAAAAAGTGCATCACTTGACAAAAAGAAAAGGCGAGACCCTTCGCTTCGCTCAGGATGACAGAAAAGGAGTGTGCAGTGGCTGTATATGTTATGGTTGCCGTATATTTCTGTCTACAAAATAAAAAATAATAACCAAAATCCGAAAATTCATTTGGAATTTTTTTGTTCTGTATATAATTTGAATATAACTTGAATATAAAAATAGGCGATGCATATGCGAAAGGCTCAAAAGGAGGTTATTTTTGCAGGTGAACCTGCCAAAAAGAAATAAAGAGTGCATCAAGAATAGGAGGAGCACTGAGTGATAGAGGAGATCGGAAAGGTAAAAGAATTTTTAGAAAGTAAAGATTTTGTAGCCTTTGCTCTACTTTTTGGTTCTTTTGCATCAGGGAAAGCTACAGATGTAAGTGATGTGGATTTAGGAATATATCTCAAAAGCGATATTCCCATTCTTGAATATGGAGGTTTAGTTTCACAGTTAGAAAGCCTTACAGGAAGAAGAGTAGACCTTGTAATTCTAAACAACCTCTATGAGGAAAATCCCCGTTTTGCCTATCAAATAGTATCTCAGGAAAAGCTTCTCTTTACAAAGAATAGAGATTTATTTACAGATTATAAAAGGAAAGTTTTTCTCTACTACTTTGATGCAGCACCTATGTTGAGATTGATGGATGAAACCTTTTTAAAAAGAATTGAGGAGGGAAACGTTGGCGACAGAAACTATATTGGAAAAATTAAAAACACTTGAGCAAAGCGTTTACTATCTCAGAGATTTTAAAGAAAAGCATACTTTAAGCGAGGTTTTAAAAGATAAAACACTTGAATGGGCTGTAAGGTACGGTCTCTTTGAATCCTCACAGATCGTTATAGATGTTGCTTGCGCATTGAGTGCTGAATTTAATCTTGGAAATCCGAAAAGCTATAAAGAGTGTATTGAACTTCTCGAAACACACAACTATATAGGCAAATCTGTGGCAAGCGAACTCATTAAAGTAGCCGGATTGAGGAACTTATTGGTACATGAATATATTAAAATTAACATTGAAAAGTTGTTTAACCTTCTGGGGGGACTTTGGGTTTTTACCAAATTTATAGAACAGATAAGAAGGACTTTGAATGCATAGGTTTATGCCCAGGTATTATTTCACAAATGGAAATAAACTTCATAAGGAGGGAAAATAAAATGTACAAATATGAAATGATAATTTATTGGAGTGAAGAGGATAAAGCTTTTATAGTAGAAGTCCCTGAGCTTTCTGGTTGTTTTGCTGATGGAAAAACTTATGAAGAAGCAATTGAAAATGCTCAAAGAGTCATAGAAGAGTGGATAGAGGAAGCTCAGGAGTTAGGGAGAGAAATCCCAGAACCTAAAGGTAAAGTTATATTAGCATAAGGAACTTCTCTAAGTTAGAGCGTGAGAAAAAAGCTATAGAATGGCGAGGAGATTAAAAGGAGTAAAAGGAATTCATGAAGATGAATTTAAAGACTAATGCAAAGGTAAATTTAACTGATTCAGGAGGCTAATCGTGAAAGTAATAATTCTTGCAGGTGGAAAAGGCACACGGTGGAAGCCTGTGGAGGGAAAGGGCATAAGCCTCCCTGTGAAACAGTGACCAGAAGGATTGGAGCAATCAAATACTGCTCCTTTGGGAATCTCTAACCCCCGAGATTAGAGAGGATGTCAATGTTGGAGATAGACCTCAACTTATGAAGCTTGCTTCCTTGTCTAAAACTTTGAGAAAAGATATAATATTACAATATGGGAGAATATGAAAAAAATCCTTGAGAAATTATTATCCGGATTAGTAGATGACTCCGACTCAGTCATTGCGCACTCTTTTCCTTGCTTCTTATAAGAGTTAGTATATGAAACTTAAATTTCTTGCAGATGTGAATGTTGAAAAATCAGTGATAGATTTAGTAAGAGAAACAGAATATGATATTATATGGATAGCAGAAACTAATCTAGCTATGAGAGATAATGAGATTTTAGATTTGGCTAACAAGGAAGATAGAATATTGATTACAAATGATAAAGATTTTGGAGAGCTTGTGTTTTGGCAAAAGAAAGTTACAATAGGTATAATACTCTTTCGTGTAAAAGGGCAGGATACTCAGAAAAAGTGTTTTCTTTTTAGAGAGTTACTAAGAAAGTTTGAAGATAAAATTCGCAATAACTTTGTTATTATCTCAGATAACAAGTTTAGATTTATACCTTTAAAAAGGGAGGAATAAGCAATGAGAGAGAATCTTTTAGAGCGTATAGAAATAAATCCGAAAATTTTGATGGGGAAGCCTGTAATAAAGGGTACAAGGTTGCCTGTTGAAATTATTTTAGAAAAATTAGCTTATGGTTATACCGAGGAGGATATTCTTAAAGACTATCCTTTTCTTACAAGAGATGATATAAAGGCCTCTCTCCTTTATGCTGCCAAGGTATTAGCCTTTGAAGAAGAGTATGTGATAGATAAAAGTTAAATAAGATAAGGTGCAGGCATAGATATGATAAACTTAGAAAAGAATACTAAAGCAATACTTACTGGTTCAGGAGGCTAATCGTGAAAGTAATAATTCTTGCAGGTGGAAAGGGCACAAGGCTGTGGCCAATGTCGAGAGAAAAGTATTCAAAACAATTTCTCAAGCTTGTGGACAATACTCCTTTAATTGAAGCTTCTTATCAAAGAGCTTTAAAAATTGTTGGACCCGAAGATATTGTTACAATTACTAATAAGGATTATTATTTCTACACAAAAGAAATCTGTGATAAATTCTCGAAAGCATTATCACAAAATATTATTACCGAGCCTGTTGGCAAGAATACTGCACCTGCTATTGCACTTTCAGTGCAGTACTTGATTGATAAGTTGAATGCAATCAAAGATGAGGTTGTATATGTTTTTACTTCAGACCATATTATTAAACCTCTCGAGAAGTTTATTGTGTATATGGAAGCTGCAAAAAATGCGGCAAATAAAGGTTACCTTGTCACGTTCGGGATAAAACCTACAAAACCTGAAACAGGCTATGGCTATATAAAGATCGGAGAAGACCTTGGCGATTTTAACAAAGTAGAGAGTTTCACTGAAAAGCCCGATATTGAAACCGCAAAAATGTATCTCAAGATCGGTACATATTTCTGGAATTCAGGTATGTTTGCATTTAAAATTTCCACTTTTCTTGAAGAATTAAGAGAGCGTGAACCAGAAATTTTTGAAAATATCCAAAAGGGTTTTGATACCTCACTAAACAATTTTCAAGATATGCCCTCAATCTCGATAGACTATGCGCTAATGGAGAAATCCAGGAAAGTTTCAGTAGTTCCTATGGATATATTCTGGAGTGATATTGGGTCATGGGATTCATTTTATGAGATTAAGGAGCATGATCAAGATGGTAATGTCTCGATTGGGGATGTAGAGGCAATTGATGTAAAAAATTCTCTGGTATTTGCTAGCGATAGATTAGTTGCTGTAACAGGCGTAGAAGATTTAATTGTTGTGGAAACTGATGATGCTATACTTGTTACAAAGCGTGGGAATGGAGAGATCGTTAAGGAAATTATCGAAAAGCTGAAGAAGGAGAATAGAAAAGAAGCAATCGAGCATCAAGAAATTTTTAGACCCTGGGGTAGTTATAAAACCCTTGAGACAGGTGATAGATACAGAATAAAAAGGGTTGTTGTAAAGACTGGTGAATCTTTAAGCCTGCAGATGCACCATCACAGAACCGAGCACTGGGTTGTAATCCGAGGCACAGCACAGGTTACCATTGGAGATAAAACATTCTTTGTGCATGAGGGGGAAAGTACTTTTGTCCCAAAATCTACCCTCCACAGATTGGCCAATCTCGGGAAGGTGCCACTTGAGCTTATAGAAGTACAGAATGGAGAATATGTTGAGGAAGATGATATTGTAAGATTCGAAGACAAGTACGGAAGAGTCGATAAATGAATATAGACAACACTATTTTCAGGATGTACGATATTCGTGGAGAAGTGGATAAGAATTTTACGGGAGAAGTAGTTGAAGCAATAGGCCGAGCTTATGCAATTTATCTAAAAGATAAGTTTGGGGAAACCTGTCCTGAACCCTGGACTGCAACGTTCCAGTGCAGGCTTGTTTCAGGAAGACCTTTGACTGTTTCAGTAGCAAGAGATATTCGTCTACATTCAGAGAAACTCAAAGATGCATTGATTTCTGGAATTCTTTCTGAGGGGGTAAATGTGATTGACCTTGGTGTTTGTCCTACTCCTGTCCTTTACTTCTCGCTTTTTAATCTTTCCGTAGATGGTGGAATAATGATTACAGGTAGCCATAACCCTCCTGAGTTTAATGGAATGAAAGTATGCATTGGAAAGGAAACAATTTACGGAGAAGAAATACAGAAGCTTTACAAAATTGCAAGAGACCTTCCTTCTGGTATAGAAGGTAAGAAGGGAGAATTAAGCCATTTTGATATTCTTTCGAAATATAAGAGTTTTTTACTTACTGAATTTAAAGGAATTAAGCATTATATTTCTCATTCCGAACCCGTTATTTGTCATCCTGAACTTGTTTCCTTGCGTAAGCAAGCACTTGTTTCTTGTCATCCTGAACTTGTTTCAGGATCTCGTTTCAGTCATTCCGAACCCCCTTTTCGTCATTCCGAACATCCTTCCCATAATTCCGAACCCCCTTCCCATAATTCCGAACCCCCTTTTCGTCATTCCGAACGAAGTGAGGAATCTCCTCTTTTACAAAGTGAGGCCTCTACTCTTTTACGCATTGCTGTTGATTCAGGCAATGGATGCGCAGGTATATTTGTCCCACAGGTTTTAAAGGAATTGGGTATTAAAGTTTTTGAGCTTTACTCTGAGCCAGATGGTAATTTTCCAAATCATCATCCCGACCCAACTCTTGTTGAAACGCTTGTCACTTTGCAAGATACAGTAAAAAATAACAACCTTGATTTTGGCATTGCTTACGATGGAGATGTTGATAGGCTTGGCGTAATAGATGAGGGAGGAAATGTTGTTTATGGGGATAAACTCACATACGTTTTTGCAAAAGACATTCTTGAGACTCACCCGGGAGGTAAAATTATTGGAGAGGTAAAATGTTCCAAAACGCTTTTTGGTGGTGTTAAGAGATTGGGAGGAGTTCCTATTCTTTCCCCTGTTGGCCATTCCCTTATTAAAGGGAAAATGAAGAAAGAGGGGGCCCTTCTTGCAGGTGAGATGAGCGGACATATCTTTTTTAACGATAGATATTTTGGTTACGATGATGCAATCTATGCAACCCTAAGGCTTATCGAGATATTTGTAAAAGAAAAGGCAAATGACTCTAATTTTAAATTTTCTTATTTGTTAAAAGAGCTTCCTAAGGTTTATGTATCACCAGAGATTAGAGTTGATTGCAAAGAAGAGGAGAAATTTGCTCTTGTTGAGCAATTTCTTAGTAGTTTCAAAGCCAAATTTCCAAACCTTGCAAAAAAAATCGAAAACATTATAACAATTGATGGCGTTAGAATAGAGTTTTCCGGTGGCTGGGGATTAATCAGGGCAAGCAACACTCAGCCAGTATTAGTAATGCGCTTTGAGGCGACAACAAAAGAGGCATTAGAAGAGTATGAGCAAAGTTTTAAAATAACTTTAGGAGGAGGTAAATGAAGAAAGCCTTAATTACAGGAATCACAGGGCAGGACGGTTCTTATCTTGCAGAGTTCCTTTTAAGCCAGGGATATGAAGTTCATGGAATAATTAGAAGGTCTTCCTCTTTCAATACCCAGCGAATAGATCACATATACGTTGATCCGCATGATCCAAATGCGAGGCTTTTCTTGCACTACGGAGATCTTTCCGACCCTGGTGCTTTAACTGATATTATCTGGAATATAAAGCCAGATGAGATTTATAATCTTGGAGCTCAATCGCATGTTAAGGTTTCATTTGATATGCCGGAATTTACTGGGAACGTTAATGGGTTGGGTACGACAAGAATATTAGAAGCTATAAGGAGAAGTGGAGTGAAATCAAAAATTTACCAGGCTTCCTCATCTGAAATGTTTGGTGCTTCTTCTCCACCCCAAAATGAAAAAACACTTTTTTATCCGCGAAGTCCTTATGCTATCTCTAAGGTTTACGCTTTCTGGATGAATGTAAACTACAGGGAAGCATATGGGATTTTTGCCTGTAATGGGATATTATTTAACCATGAAACGATAACCTCTTTTATGCCGATGTTTTGTAAAAGAACTGATGAAGAAGAGTTTGATCTAAAACCGATATGTGAGATTGTGAAATTTGATCAAACAAAAAAAGAATATCAATCAAAAAAAATTTCAGGTATCCAAGTATGGGGTAAAAATGGCTGGGTTGATGTTACATTTGCTTCTGCTTATCCCCATGACATAGAAAATGATAATAAAAGACCTAGATTTATTAATTCAAGATCAGGAGCTTTTATGGGTACTTCAAACCATGTCGCTTTTATGGAAGGTGGTAAAGAAAAAAAAGTAGAAGATATTAAGGCCGGGGATTGTCTGGAGACTATTGATCTCCCTCAACCTCTTTCTGTTGTTCAATCTTCAATTTTTCAAGAAGAAGCAGAACTAATGGGAATGATTGTAGGAGATGGTTCAATTACTTACGTTAAAGAGGGAAAAGGATTACATGGAAAATTCACTAATTCATCCTCTGAGATTAGAAAACATTTTAGTGATTTGTGGTCAAGAGTTACGGGTGGAACTACAGTTTATTATCCTTCAAAATCAGGATTTAATCCCCAAAAAATAGTAGGACAATTGATATTAGTTGGTGGGAATGATTGGCTTAGGGAAATAGATATTTACAATACTGATAGAACAAAACGGGTTCCAAAAATGATCCTTAATTCTTCTCCAGATATCATGATATCTTTTCTTAGAGGTTATAATCTTACAGATGGACTGAAGGAAAATAAATGCACATATGAATTTAGAAATTTTAAAACTAATTCTGCGACTCTTGCCATGGGATTATGGTATCTCATTGAAAGAATAACTGGACAAGATATGAATCTGACATTAGAAATAAAAAATGATGGAAGAATATTTTATTCTCTTAATATTCTCTCAACTGTAGATAATTTATTAAAAGAACAGAAAGTAAAAGAGTTGGTAGCGATAGGCGCATCCCAAAGAGAGATTTGCCGAAGAACTGATATTTCAAGAGATTTTATTAGAAAAATACAATATGGTGGAAATGCTTGTTCGGTACATCACTTAAGAAGGAATCCTTCAGAAATTAAAAAAATAATTGATTTGCCTAATTATGACGGGTGGTTTTATGATTTAGAAACTTCTTCAGGAGAATTTCATTGCGGAGTTGGGAAATGTCATGTTCATAATTCCCCTCGCAGAGGCGAGACTTTTGTTACAAAAAAAGTAACAAGGGCTATAGCAAATATTCTTTCAGGCAAACAGAAAACTCTTTACCTTGGCAACTTGAAGCCAAACGTGACTGGGGTTTTGCAGGTGATTATATAGAGGCAATGTGGCTTATTCTTCAGCAGGATAAGCCCGATGACTACGTGATCGCTACCGGAGAAACTCATACCGTGAGAGAATTCGTGGAGTTAGCGTTCAAAGAAGCTGGTATTGATATATTGTGGAAAGGATTAGGTTTAGCAGAAGTTGGATATGACAAGAATAGCGGGAAAACACTTGTAAAGGTTTCAGAGCAGTTTTATAGACCAGCTGAGGTTGAAATTCTTATTGGCGATCCCTCAAAAGCCAAGAAAACATTAGGATGGCAACCTAAAGTAACGTTTAGAGAGTTAGTGAAGATGATGACTGAAGCGGATTTAAAATGAAATTAAAAGAACAATGCAAAAAGATTTAATTACTGAGGTTTTCCAAACAAAGGGAGGAGGATTGATGAAAGGCGTAGTATTAGCAGGTGGAACTGGTTCAAGGTTAATTTATTTAGCTTTAAACAAATATAAATGAGGAGGGAAAATAATGGCAATAGATTTTAATAATGAAGTGGTACTGATTACTGGTGGTACTGGTTCTTTTGGAAATAAGTTTGTGGAAATTTTATTGCGGGATTATAATCCTAAAATTATTCGTATCTTTTCTCGCGGTGAATTAAAGCAGTTACAAATGATGCAGAAGTTTAATAGCGACTCTAGATTGCGTTTTTTTATTGGGGATGTTCGTGATAAGAATAGGTTGTGGAGAGCAATGGACGGGGTTAGCATTGTGATTCATGCAGCAGCCTTAAAGCAGGTCCCTGCTTGTGAGTATAATCCGATTGAAGCAATTCAAACAAATATTAATGGTGCGATAAATGTCATCGACACGGCAATTGATAGGGGAGTGCAGAAAGTAATTGCTTTGTCGACAGACAAAGCTGCTCATCCCGTTAATTTATATGGAGCCACTAAATTAGTTGCGGAAAAGCTTTTTGTACAAGCCAATACATACAGTGCAGGTAAAAATACTAGGTTTAGTGTCGCAAGGTATGGAAATGTAGCAGGTAGCAGAGGAAGTATTATTCCTGTAATTTTAAGCCAAAGAAAAAATGGAGTAGTCACCTTAACCGATGAAAGGATGACAAGGTTTTGGATTACCAAGAGCCAAGCAGTTCATTTTATATTGAATTGCTTGGATGTAATGCGGGGTGGAGAGATTTTTGTGCCTATTATTCCCAGTGTTAAGGTCAGCGAGCTTATCGATGTAATGGTCCCTACTTGCCGAAAGCAATTTATAGGAATTAGAGCTGGTGAAAAGCTGCATGAAACACTTTTGACATTGGAAGAGGCAAGACACTCGGTAAAACTTGATAATTATTATGTTATAGAACCTGAGTTTCCATTTTGGGATAAAAATCTAATAGAGAAAGGGGAAAAACTACCAGAAGGTTTCGAGTATACAAGTAATAAAAATGAAAAATGGGTAACCAAAGAAGAAATTATGCATTTTTTAGAGGAGCAGCACGATGAAGACTAGTAAATTAGCAATAAATGGGGGAATACCAGTAAGGGGAAAAATCCTTCCCTATGGTCATCACTATATTGATGAGGAAGATATAAATGCAGTTATAAATGTTTTAAAGGGTGACTGGATAACTCAGGGTCCAAAAGTGGCTGAGTTTGAAAGAAAGATTGCAGATTTTGTAGATGCTAAATATGCAGTAGCTGTAAACTCTGGTACTTCAGCTCTTCACGCTGCTTGTTTTGCAGCAGGTATTGATAAAGATGATGAAGTTATAACAACACCTATTACCTTTGTGGCTTCAGCTAATTGTATTCTATATATGGGTGGAACACCTGTATTCTCTGATATAGAACTAAATGCTTATAACATTGACCCAGAGGATGTAGAAAAGAAAATAACAAAGAAAACTAAAGCTATAATTCCAGTCGATTTTGCAGGGCACCCTGTAGATTTAGATGAGATAAATAAAATCGCCAAGAAACATAATTTAATAGTTATAGAAGACGCTGCCCATGCTTTAGGCGCTACTTATAAAAGGAGGGAAATTGGAAGTATAAGTGATATCACAGTTTTTAGTTTTCATCCTGTTAAACATATAACTACTGGTGAGGGAGGAATGGTTGTTACAAATAATAAAGGATTTTACGACAAGTTAAGACTATTTGTAACGCATGGAATAACAAAAGAGAGAAATAGATTAATAAATTATGAAGGTCCCTGGTATTATGAAATGCAAGAATTAGGATATAATTGCCGCCTTACTGATTTTCAATGCGCGCTGGGAATTAGTCAACTTAATAAATTAGAGAAATTTATAAAGAGAAGAAGAGAGATTGCTGCTTATTATAATGAAGAGTTAAAGAATATTGAAGAAATAATTCTTCCTGATGAAGATAAAAACGTAAAATCTGTTTGGCATATATATGTCATAAGACTAAAATTAGATAAGCTAAGAGGTTCAAGAGGAGAGATTTTTGAAGCGTTACGTGCAGAAAATATAGGCGTTCAGGTTCACTACATTCCAGTTTATTGGCACCCTTATTATCAAAAATTAGGATACAAAAAGGGTTTATGTCCAAATGCCGAAAAATATTATAAGGAGGAGATTACACTACCAATATTTCCTGCTATGAGCGATAGAGATGTAGAGGATGTTATAAAAGCAGTCAAAATAGTAATTAATTACTATTCTTCTAAAGAGTTTAAAAATGAATAATGATAATCGGATTGCAATTGGGACTGCACAATTTGGAATGAATTATGGAATAAACAATGCAAGAGGTAAAATTCCATATGAAGAGATTGTGCAAATACTCAAATATGCTCAAGAAAACGAAATTGATACTCTCGACACCGCTTATGACTATGGAGATAGCGAAAAAGTGTTAGGAGAAACTATAAGTAAAAATGGTTTTAATTTTAAAATCATTTCTAAACTATCAAAGAATCTATCAGCAAAGAGTGTAATTGATTATTTTTACGAATCTTTAAATAGACTGAAACAAAGCAAAATCTACGGATATCTCATTCATGATTTTCAATCTTTTAAAAATCAAAAATATATCTGGGAAGTTTTGAAAAAATTAAAGGAACAAGGTAAAATCAAGAAAATTGGATTTTCGATATATTATCCTTCTGAAATTGAATTCTTGCTTGAAAAGAAAATTGATTTTGATATTATTCAGTTTCCTTACTCAATTTTTGACCAACGTTTCGAACAATACTTCTCTCAATTAAAGGATATGAAAGTAGAGATTTATACTCGTTCTGCTTTTTTACAAGGGCTACTTTTAAAACAACCAGAAGAAATGCCTAGTTATTTTGATAAAATAAAAGAAAAGGTAATTATTTTAAATAGAATAGCAGAAAATAATAATGTGCCTTTATCTTTTCTTTGCTTGAAGTTTGTCTTGATGAATGAATTTGTTGGCAAGGTTGTTATTGGGGTTGACAATATAGAAAATTTTAAAGAGGATTTACACGTAGTTGAAGAAGGTATTGATCTAGATTGTTATAATTTTCTCAAAAGTATGAAGATTGAAGATGAAGATATAATCATTCCCTATAAATGGCAAATAAATTGAAGGAGGTTACATGAGCAAAAATTCATTTGAGCCTTTTCTAGATGGTAAAAATATCTATTTAAGAGGAGTAAGAATAGATGATGTAAGTGGCAACTATTACAATTGGATGAATGATTGTGAAGTAAATCAATATTTAGAATCTCGTTTTTATCCTTGGTCAAAAGAAAAGCTATTAGAATATGTTAATAGAATAAACTCAGATCCGGATTATGTTTTCTTAGCAATTATACAAAAGGAAGACAATATTCATGTGGGGAATATTAAGTTGGGTCCCATAAATTGGATTCATAGGGTGACAGATATTGGGATTATCATTGGCGAGAAGAGTATATGGGGAAAAGGTTATGCAACTGAAGCGATAAACCTTGTTACCGATTATGCTTTTAAGAAATTAAATTTACATAAACTAACAGCTGGTTGCTATAAAGAGAATATTGGTTCTCAGAAAGCTTTCGAGAAGAATGGATATGTTATAGAAGGAGTTCGGAAAAGTCATTATTTTTTAAATGGAAACTATACAGATTTAATACTTATGGGAATTATAAATGAAAAATAAGAGATCAAAGAACAACATCTTATGTATTGTTCAAGCTCGTATGAGTTCTTCTCGTTTACCTGGTAAAGTGTTGAAAGAAGTTATAGATAGACCTCTTCTTTCTTATATGATTGAACGTATAAAACCCTCAAAAAACTTGAGTAAAATAGTTATCGCAACTTCTTGGGATTTGAGTGATGATCCCATAACGAATTGGTGTATTGAAAACAACATAGCGGGTTTTAGAGGAAGTTTAAATGATGTATTAGACCGGTTTTATCAATGTGCTATTAGCCAGGATCCTGTTCTTGATACAATTATTCGTTTAACAGCAGATTGTCCACTACATCATTATGAGGTTATTGATTTTGCAATTGATTACTTTTATGTTAATGACTTGGATTATTTTACAAATAGCTTTGAACCTGATTATGAAGATGGATTTGATGTAGAAGTTTTTAAAACTGATGTTTTGAAGGAGGCATGGAAAAATGCCAGAAAACCTTCAGAGCGTGAACACGTAACTCTATGGATTCGCAATAATCCAGCGTTTAAGAAGGGTTTCAAAAAATATAGAGATGAATACAAATTTAAACTATCTGTAGATTCTCTTGATGATTTTATTCTCGTAGAAAAAATAATTGAGCATTTTTATAAAAAAGATCCCCTTTTCACAATTGATGATGTTATTCTTTTATTAAAAGAACATCCAGAATATCTGGAAATAAATAAATCTAGCAAAATAGATGAAGGTTTGGAACTTTCTTTAAGAAATGAAATTGAGAACCTAAAATAAATATTAGAAAGGAGGAATGAATATATGGGTATATCGCAAGATTTATACAACAAAGCAAAAAAATTAATTTCAGGTGGAACACAACTTCTATCTAAAAGACCAGAAATGTTCTTACCAGATTTATGGCCTGCCTATTACAAAAAAGCAAAGGGATGTGAAATATGGGATTTAGATGGGAACAAATATATTGATGCAAGCTTTATGGGGATTGGTGCGTGTATATTAGGATATGCTGATGAAGATGTGGACAATGCTGTGAAAGATGCTATTGATAACGGAGCCATGAGTACCTTAAATTGTCCTGAGGAAGTTGAACTTGCTGAATTATTATGCCAAATACACCCTTGGGCAGATATGGTGAGATATGCGAGAACCGGTGGTGAGGCTATGGCTATTGCAGTAAGGATTGCAAGAGCTAAGACAGGGAAAGACCTAATTTTATTTTGTGGTTACCATGGTTGGCATGACTGGTATTTATCTGCCAATTTAGCAGATGATAAGGCTTTAGATGGACATTTATTGCCTGGGTTAGAGCCAAAAGGTGTTCCAAGAGTTTTAAAAGGGACAGCAATACCATTTGTATATAATGATAGCGATACTTTTTTAAAATTAATTAAAGAATATGGTGAAAAGGCAGCTGCAGTTGTTATGGAACCTATTAGGAATTTTTACCCTGAAAAAGGATTTTTAGAACTTATAAGAGAGAAAACAAAAGAGTTAGGAATTGTCTTAATATTTGATGAAGTGACTTCTGGATGGCGACTAACTATAGGTGGAGCTCATTTAAATTTAGGTGTAGAGCCTGATATTGCTGTATTTGCTAAAGCTATTAGTAATGGTTATCCCATGGCTGCAATAATTGGGAAATCGGAAGTAATGGAGGTTGCCCAAGAGAGTTTTATTAGTAGTACTTATTGGACGGAAAAAATAGGTCCTACAGCCTCTTTGGCTACAATAAAAAAGTTGAGAGAAAGAAATGTTCCAGCTCTCTTGGCTAAAATTGGAAAGAAAGTTCAGGATGGATGGAAAAAATCAGCAGAAAAATATAATTTAGGAGTGAAAGTTTTTGGTATTCCTCCATTATCACATTTTCATTTTGAATGTGGTGATCATTTGATTCTAAAGACGCTTTATACGCAATTAATGCTCGAAAAGGGATTTTTAGCTGCAGATTCATTTTATGCTTCCTATGCTCATAAGGAGGAGGATACTGATAAATATTTGAATGCAACAGAAGAAGCGTTTGAATTTATTTCGAAAGCTGTTAGGGAAGGAACTCCTCAAAAATATCTAAAAGGTCCTGTATGTCACTCTGGCTTTAGGAGGCTTGCATAGTTATGAAGAAAATTAAAGTAGGAAATAAGCTAATAGGAGATGAGGAGCCTTGCTTTATTGTTGCTGAAGCAGGAGCTAATCATGATGGAAAGTTAAGTCAAGCCAAAGAACTTATAGATGTGGCAGCAGAGGCAGGAGCTGATGCAGTAAAATTCCAGATATATTCTGCCGAAACATTGTATTCAAAACGGGCACCTAAATTTTCTACTTACAAAAAACCTCCCTGGCAGTTGATAAAAGAAATTGAAACACCGAGAGAATGGATTCCTGAACTTAAAAAATATTGTGATAAGAAGGGGATAATCTTTTTTGCTACACCATTTGATTTTGAAGCTGTAGATGAACTTGATCCTTATGTAGAATTATTTAAATTTGCATCTTTTGAAATAGTTGATTTACC
>Ga0210016_1003244_pt1 | contig 14419 bp, 20 predicted proteins | sample CryGeyCG2014_300_FD_185454 | JGI IMG/M metagenome (GOLD analysis project Ga0210016, IMG submission 185454) | Groundwater microbial communities from aquifer - Crystal Geyser CG02_land_8/20/14_3.00 (SPAdes) (version 2) | ecosystem: Environmental > Aquatic > Deep subsurface > Groundwater | place... | reverse complement strand
AAATATCTGCAGCATTTGAAACTAGCGAAGGTTGGTCGCCGACATCTTCTGAACCTTCTCCTGCTCCAAGAACGTCATAAAAATAGTTTAATTAATCTATGCCAAACATCACCAAACAACAAGCGTTAAATAAAAAGGAAATTATTTACGCGTTTATAGACAGCAATAATTTATATCTTGGCGTTAAAGACCAGGGATGGATTTTGGATTTTGCTCGTTTCCGCGTATATCTTAAAGATAAATACAATGTTGTTAAGGCATTTCTTTGTATTGGTTATGTAAAGGGGAACGAAAGATTATATAAAAATTTACAAGAAGCCGGTTATATTTGTATTTTTAAACCAACTCTTGAATTACCAGACGGGGAAATTAAGGGCAATGTGGATGCTGAACTTGTATTGCATACAATGATTCATATTCAAAATTTTGATAAAGCGTTAATTGTGACTGGCGATGGCGATTTTCATTGCCTTATTGAACATTTATTTGAACAGAAAAAATTACTTGTGCTTATGGTTCCAAATCATAAAAAATATTCCGGTCTTTTTAAAAGAGTTGATTTTTTGCCGTATATTAGATTTGTCGCTGATATTAAAAATAAAGTAGAAAAAAAGAAAGACCCCAATAAGGACAAAACCTTATCAGGGCGTTCTTTCTGTTCGTGATATTATTATATTAAGAAAGTTAATATTAAAAGTCAATAGTTAAATTGTGGATAATTAAAATGCCAAACATCACCAAACAACAAGCGTTAAATAGATGGGACAAGCTTCCGATGGTTTTGCGGGAGGCGATTTTTAGCGAGCGCAACGCGGATATTTTATGGGGCGTTTGTGAAACACAGCATTTGTCCGAAGATAAAATTTATAGAATCGCCACTTTGGCGGGAGATACGATAATGGGATTTATTCATCCCGAAGATTTAGCGAAAGAAATTAAAGAAACGACAAATATTCATTCTGACATCGCCGATTTGATTGTTAAAGAAATTGACCGGAAAATTTTCGCGCCTATTAGAAGTGAAATTGATAAGGCGTATGCGTTGCCATTGGAATCCGAAGCGTCCGACGAAGAAACGCAGGCGCCGGAAATTGAAGAAAATATTATGACGGATATTCGACGTGAAATCGGAGGCGTTAAAATTACCAAAGAAGTTAGATACGCTCAGCCGGCGGAAGTGGAACCGATGAAAATTATCGGCGTCGGCGAAGAAGAAAAATTGGTTATTCCGTCGGGAACGGAAGAAGAAAGTTCAAAAGTTCAAAAGCTTGAAAGTTTAGAAGGGTCCGCCGTCGCTGAAGCTATGGCGGATAAACCCGTTGTTTTACACGAGGAAGAAGAATTGCAATCAGTGCTAGGAGAAACAAAAAAGAAATCACTTGGAGAATTATTTGGATTTTTGAACGGCAAAGAGAAGCCAGTTGGCAAGGAATCGGCATCAGCGGGTAGTGTGGATATTGGAGCCGAGGGAGTAAAAAATGAGAAAGATGAAAAAATAAAAGAGCCGGAAGAGCGGGTAGTGCATTATGATACGGGGCTTACGACGCCGCTTAATGAGACACAGATTGATACGGACTTAACACAGACTAATACAGAAATTGAAAAAATTGAAAAAACCGAATCAAAACCGAGATTATTTTTTAGAAATATAATTCAGGCGATCAAGCCGACTATTAAAGTTGTTGATTTTACCGAAGTAGAAGAAGAAAAAAAAGATATTCCAGAACAAAAAGAATTTCTTGCTACTATTGATAGTAGCAAGGAAAATTTAGAGGAGCCGAAAATGATTTCAGAAGAAATAAAAGAAATTAAAGAAACTAAGGAGATTGAAGAAACTAAGGAAATTGAAGAAATTAAGAAAATAGAAGAAATTAAGAAAATAGAAGAAATTAAAGAAGAAAAACCGGAAAAGAAAAGTGGATTTTTCGGGAGAATATTCGGGTTAGGGAAAAATAAAGAAGAAAATAAAATAGTTGCGGAAGCGCAGATTGAGCCGGATTTGACACAGATTAATACAAAACAAAATGAATCTGAAATGCCGAAAATAATTGCAGAAGAAATAAGGGAAGAAAAGAAAGAGAAAGCAATAGTATTAGAAACAGCGGTGGCAGAAAATAAAGAAAAGAAAAAATTATCCGAAAGATTAATTAGGTTGTTTAAGAAATAGTATTGATGTGAATATACGAATTATACCAATGATACTAATGTAAATGTATTCGTATTATTAGTATATTCACATCGATATATTTTAAATTCGTATTATTAGTATATTCGCATCGATACTATGCAGTTCCAAATTCCTCAATTCATAGACGTTGAAAATAAAATCGTCGGGCCGTTGACGATGAAGCAGTTTTTGTATTTGGCGGCCGCCGGCGGCGTAAGTTTTATGACTTTTTTTCTTTTTCAAACTTGGCTTTGGTTTATGACGACTGCCGTGTTAGCGGCGATTGCCGCGGCATTGGCGTTTATTAAATATAATGGCCAACCATTGCCGAAAATTATTTTTTACGCCTTTGGTTTTTTTTGGAAACCGAAACTTTATATTTGGAAAAGAGAAGCCGAAGAAAGAATTTTAGAAATTCCCGGGATGCCGGCAATGCCGCGGAAAAGCGTTAAAGAATATTTTAGTCAAATGCCGAGCGTGAAAAAACTTTGGACAAATTTAATGACAACCAAAGAGCCGATTGCTAAAAGAGAAAAAGGGATGCCTTTTTTAAGAGGTCAAGCAAAAGACAAATTTTCGGTAATCAGAAAAATAACCGGCGAAAAAGAAGTTGCCCGTCGAGTCGATTACAGGTAAAATATATCTATGGCAAAAGAACAAAGCATTGCGACTCAGCAATTTGTTGATATCGTGGAAATTAAAAACGGAATAGTTATTTTAAAAAACGGCGGAATGCGCCGCGTTTTAATGGTTTCCGGAATAAATTTTGACCTTAAATCCGAAGAAGAGCAGGGTATTGTCCTTTACGCTTTCCAGAATTTTTTAAATATGCTTGATTTTTCAATGCAATTTGTCATTCATTCCCGCAAAATGAACATTGACGCTTATTTGGAAAATCTCAAAAAAAGGGAAGAGCAGGAAGAAAACGAACTTTTAAGAAATCAAATTTCAGAATATTCGGAATTTATCAAATCGTTTGTTGAGCAAAATGCGGTGATGGCGAAAACTTTTTTTGCGGTCGTGCCTTACGACCCGATTCAAATTACGGGAGTTGCGACGGATTTACTTTCTGGTTTGAAATTTTGGGAAAAGAAAAAAGAGAAAAATAAAAAAGATGAAGATGGAGAACAAAAAGCAATCCAATTAAATCAAAGAACCGAACAGGTGATAGATGGACTGAATCAAATCGGGCTTCGGGCAGTCACTTTAAATAATGAAGAGTTGATAGAATTGTTTTATAATTATTATAATCCGGCGAAGATAGAGAGAAAGGAATTAAAAATCGCCAAGGAATAGTATTGATGCGAATATACGAATTATACTAATGATACAAATAGCCGAAAAGAAAAATAAAATTATATATCCAGAATTATCTTATTTAATAGTGGGTATTTGTTTTGATATTCATAATACAAAAGGAAGATTTTTAAGAGAAAAACAATATTGCGATTTAATTGAAAAAAAGTTAAAAGAATTAAAAATTTCTTATAAAAGAGAATTTAAGATAGGTGATAGCGGCAACATAATCGATTTTTTAATAGATGATAAAATCATTCTTGAAATCAAAGCTAAACGACTTTTAGAGAAAGAAGATTTTTATCAAATGCAGCGTTATTTACAAGCAACAAATTTAAAACTTGGACTTTTGATAAATTTTAGAAATCGTTATTTAAAACCAACAAGAATTATTAAAATAGACACTAATGCTAAAAATAAATTCGTATAATTCGTATCATTAGTATATTCGCATCGATACTCATTTATGAACATAAAAATCCCACAATCATATACGCCGTCAGAGAAAGATATTAAAAACGTCATTGCGCCGGCGGCGATTGAAAATGCTCCGGCGTATCTTAGACTTGGCGACAAATTCGTGAAAACGATATTTCTTTTCACTTATCCGCGTTATTTATCGTCCGGCTGGTTCAATCAAATTGTCAATCTTCCGGAATTGATGGATATTTCCATTTTCGCCCATCCGGTTAATACTGTTGCGGCGATGAAAAGCTTGCGCAAAAAAACTTCACAAATTGAAGCTCAACTTATGGAGCGGGAAGAAAAAGGGCTGGTGAGAGACCCGATGCTGGAAACCGCTTTTCAAGATATTGAAACATTACGCGATACTCTTCAGCAGGGGAGGGAAAAAATGTTTAATGTCGGAATTTATATCACTTTACAGACGGATTCTTTGGATGAGCTTTTTAAAATTGAAGAAAAAATTAACGCTCTTTTTGAAAGCCAATTGATTTACGCCAAGCCGGCAGTTTTTCAGCAAATTGAAGGATTTTCTTCGGTTTTGCCGTTAGGATTGGACAAACTCACGACCTGGACATTGCTTAATTCCGGACCGGCTTCTTCGATTTTTCCGTTTGTTTCAACCAACCTTACATCTGACGAAGGAATTTTATACGGCATTAATCGCCATAACAACACTTTGATTATTTTTGACCGGTTCTCTTTGGAAAACGCTAATTCGGTTGTGTTCGCGAAAGCCGGCGCCGGAAAATCTTTTGCCGTTAAACTTGAAATTCTGCGTTCTTTGGCAATGGGCACGGATGTTTTGATAATTGACCCGGAAAATGAATATGAACGGCTTGCTAATACCGTTGCCGGAAGTTTTTTCAAAATTTCTTTGACTTCTGAAAGCACGATTAATCCTTTTGAGATTCCTATTATTCCCAAAGGCGAAGAGCCGGGAGATGTTTTTAAATCCCATATTTTAAACTTGGTTGGCTTGTTAAAATTAATGCTCGGTAAAGTTTCTCCCGAGGAAGATGCTATTATAGATCGGGCATTGACGGAAACATACGCTTCGCGCGGCATTACGGCGGAAACGAAAGATTTTACCGGAATTCAGCCGCCGCTTTTGGAAGATTTGGAAACGATTTTAAGAAATATGGAAGGTGGACGAGGAATGGCGGACCGGCTTTATAAATTCACCAAAGGCACATACGCCGGATTTACCAATCGGCCGACCAATGTTGATATTAAAAATCGGTTGATTGTTTTTTCGGTGCGCGACCTTGAAGAAGGATTGCGGCCTATCGCTATTTACATTGTGCTTAATTTCGTTTGGAATTTAATAAGGGCGGAATTCAAAAAGCGGATTATGGTTATTGACGAGGCATGGTGGCTGATGAAATATCCGGACAGCGCGTCTTTCCTTTTCGGCTTGGTAAAACGTTGCCGCAAATATTTTTTGGGCGTAACAACTATTACCCAAAACGTGGAAGATTTTTTGGACTCGCCTTACGGTCGTCCGATTATTACCAACTCTTCAATTCAGCTTTTATTGAAACAAGCGCCGTCGTCAATGGATGTTTTGCAAAAAACTTTCGCTTTGTCGGACGCGGAAAGAAATTTGCTCGTGGAAGCCAATGTCGGCGAAGGGTTGTTTTTTGCCGGTTTGAATCACGTGGCAATCGCGGTTTTGGCGTCGTATTTTGAAAATAAAATAATCACCACAAAGCCGGAAGAATTATTGGAAATGGAAGAATAATAGTATCGATGCGAATATACGAATTTACTAATGATACGAATAAAAATTCATTTGTATAATTCGTATTTATTAGTATATTGGCATCGATACTCATTTATGAATTTATGGATGATAAAAAAATTTCATTGCCGGAAATAATTATGTTGAATTTATACGTTGTTCCGCTTGATTTAATCGGTTTATTATTGATATTTGTCGGTTTGGATGATTTTGGAATTATAGATATTTTAACCTTTCCAGTTACGCAATTTTATTTTAGAATGAAAGGAGCGAAAGCTAGCGCTGATTTGGTTGCCAGTATGGTTGAATTAATTCCGTATGTTGGCGCGTTGCCGATTAAAAGTGTTGGAATGAATATTACGATTTATTTAACTAATAATCCGCCGAAAATAATGGAAAAATTGCCGGTTGCAAAATTAGCTGGAATAAAAAAATGAAAAATAAAAATTTAAAATTAAAAATTTCCATATTTCTACTTTCTACTTTCTACTTTCTATTTTCTATTTTCTTGACTAGCGCGCAAATCGCTTCACAGCCGCAATTTGTGGCGACTTGGCGATCCCATAATTACGTGCCTTCGTGGTACGCGGGCAAAATTATGGCGACTAGAGGAAGTTGGGTGGATGTTTCTTTTGATTTAATTAATAACGGTAAAGTCGTTGATTTATCAAAAAATAAAGTCCGTTGGTATGTGAACGACGATTTGCGGAGAAATGAAGACGACGGCTTGGGAATAAGAAATTTTTATTTTGGCGTGGATGAATTCGCGAGGGATGATATTGAAGTGCGGATTGTGATTGTTGATTACGCGGAAAATGAAATTGGTAAAATGATTATAATTCCTTTAGTAAGTCCGGAGGCTGTGGTTGATGCGCCGTATTCCAATCGCCAATTGCCGAACGGAACTAATTTTTTCAAAGTGTATCCGTTTTTCTTTAATGTCAACGATTTAAGCAAATTGTCGTTTAATTGGATTGTGGGCGGTCGTTTAGCTGAAAGCAACGCCATAGACACCAGTATTCTTAAATTAAATATTGATAAATTGGCGCCATCCGGATTTGGGATTGATATTCAGGCGACGATAAATAATTTGACGAATGAAATGGAATTCGCAAGCAGCCGCGTTAAAATGGAAGTGAGGTAGTTGTTAAAATCTAGAAAATAGAATCTAGAATCTAGAAAATAGAAATGAACACCAAATCATTTAGAGATTTGATTGTATGGCAAAAGTCGAAGGATTTGGCAGTTTTGATTTATAAACTTACCGAAAATTACCTTCGAGAAGAAATATATGGAATGACGAGTCAAATGCGTCGCGCGGTTATTTCTATTTCTTCTAACATTGCCGAAAGTTACCATCGATTTCATAAGAAGGAAAAAAATCAGTTTTTGGCGATTGCTTTTGGGTCAGGCGCCGAGTTGGAAAGTCAGCTTGAAATATCAAAAAAATTGTTTTCTGATTTGAATTACCGTGAAAGTGAGGTATTATTAATGGAAGTTATGAGGATACTTAATAGTTTTCTCAAAAACCGCTAATTCTATTTTATAGAATTCTATTTTCTAGCTTCTATTTTCTAGCTTCTAGCTTTTAAATTATGATTAATTTTTTTAAATATTTTTTTGCGGTTTTTATGATTTTGTTTTTAATTTTGCCGGTTCTGGCGTTAGCAGATGAAAAATCATCACCGCAATCCACTCAACAAGCCGATATTTCTTGTGACCAACAATATCCCTGGTGTAAAGATAAATCCGGCGATATTGCCGGCTTAGTAAAAAATTTTTACAACTACGCTTTAGCCGCGGTCGGAGTAGCGGCTCTGGGAGCCATAATTTTCGGAGGCGTTAAATACACAGTTTCCGCGGGTAATCCATCCGGTCAAGCCGATGCTATTTCATGGATTACGGGCGCGGTCTGGGGCTTGGTCTTACTTTTGGGAGCAAATCTACTTTTAAGGACAATAAATCCGAAGCTGGTGAATTTGGAGATGACAAAATTGGAGGGGGTGAAAGTTGAGCAGAAGACAACACAACCAAATCAAAGACCGGGAGAAGCTTTTAAAGATACAAAAACAGTTGAACGCAATGATGTTGTAATAAAAGTAAAATTGGCTGGGAAAGATAAGGATATTACAAGCCAAGCAAAAAACTTTACTTTAAAAAATAACGCAAGTATAGATGGAACCAAAAAAGAAACACTAGCCGAAGTGGCTTACTTAAAAAATGAGGGCGCATCAACTGGCAAGTTTAATCCAAATTTGGTTATTATTACATCTGGTACAGATGGTCAACACGAAGCGGGTAAGAATAGTCATGCAAGTGGCAATAAAGTTGATTTGCGCGCAAATCAACAAATGAGCAATTATATTGAAAGTGTGCCATCTGGATGGAAAAAATTAAATAAAGGTGATAATAAAGGTGATAATAAAGGTGATATGGGGGGTAAATGTTTTGAAAACGAATGTTATTTGTCGCCAAGGGGGGCTATATATAATAAAGAAAAAGATCATTGGGATATTTTAGTAAAATAAAAAATAGTCAAGAAAAAAATATTCATTATAATCGGCGTTAGTTTGGGAATTATCGCCATCGGAATCATTCTTTAATTACATTGATTTTACCTTTTTAATATGATATATTATTAAATTATTAAATATGAATACCATTACTATTTCTAAAAAAGAATATCAAGACATTACCTGTCGCCAAGCTTTTTTTGAGGAAGAGTTAAATTTTTTAAAAAAAATTGTCTTAGAAACAGAGGAAAATTTTATTCAACCTGCGGTATTGCGTCGTTGGGAACGAATTAGTTCTGCCGTTGATTGTGGGAAAGGACAATCCTTTGTTTCTGTAAAAGATATGAAGCGATGGTTAAAAAAGCTTTAAATTCATTTTAATTATGAGAGAAGGTTTACATCGCGATATTTTAAAAATTATTTATTCGCCGCAGATTGAAGACACACTTCGGCAATTTAAAAGAGGAAACCAAAATTTTTTTAATAGAACAGAAAAACAAATACTTAAAATTCTCAAAGAGCCGAATATTGGCAAACCCCTCCGCTACACTTTAAAGAATCGTCGACGTATTCATATCGGTTCTTATGTTTTGGTTTATGAATTTCATCAAGGCGAATTGCGTTTTTTAGACATTGATCATCACGATAGAATTTATAAGAAATTCAAGTAATTTTTTTAAATTAAATAATAAAAGTAATTAGGCAAAACAGTAATTGTGGTAAATTAGAAAAATGATAAAACAAAAAAAAACAATCCGTTTTATTCGCCAATGGGCGGAGGCGGACAATACAGGAAATACAGGATGAGATTTTTAGAAAAATGTCCGTTGATAAAAAATTAAGACTGGCCTTTGATTTAAATCATTTAATAAAAAGAATTGCGGAGGATAGCATTAAAGAACAATATCCGAAAGCCGATAATACTTTTATTAATAATAAATTGCGCGAAAGGATTAAATAAAAAATGACAAAGAAAAAAATATTCATCATCATCAGTATCGCATTGGGGATTGTCGCCATAGGAATCAACATCTAATTATATTGATTTTTGTCTTTTAAATATGGTATATTTTAGATATGAATACTCTAATTTTAGAAAAAAAAATTCAAAAAATTGCGGAAAAAACGGCGCAAAAAGTTGTTTTAAAAATGTTTCAGAACATATTTGAAGAAAAAAAGACAGACATAGATTCGTTATCCTTATTAGTTCAAAAAGGCGGCAGTTTTAATTTTTTATTTAATGAACCGAATTTATATTCCATAAAGGATATTAAAAAATAAGCCAATATTTTATGAAAAAGGGTGATATAGTTTTGGTGAGTTTTCCTTTTACTGATTTTGATAATTCAAAATTAAGGCCAGCCGTTGTTTTAATTTCGGAAAATAATTATGGCGATGTTTGTTTGTGTTTTATCACTTCTAAAATAATAAATGGGAAGGATTCAATAATTATTAACAAAAACGATAATAATTTTCAAAAAACCGGATTAAAAGTTGATTCTACGATAAGAGTCGGTAAAATCGCAACCTTAGAAAAGAAAATAATTGTCGGCAAAATCGGTTCTATCTCAATAACGCATATGAAAGTTTTAAATAAGATTTTAAGAGAAATTTTTTATTTATAATAATCAATGACCAAGAAAAAAATATTTATCATAATCGGCGTTGCGTTGGGAATTATTGCTATAGGAATCGGCGCGTATTTCGCTTACAAAAAATCCAAGGAAATTTTGACGCCCGGAGTCGGAGTTGAGCAAGCGGGAGAATTTGGAATCGCGTCCGGAACCGGCGAAAAGAAAAAATTGCAGATTGTGAGCGACCAGCCGGTCTTTGATTATTGGGCGACTGGCGGACCATTGGTTTTTATACAAGACCAGACGTCAAAAACGGTTTCCGTTGTCGCAAAGCCCGCTACCACTACTACTTCTACTATTGCATCAACAGCAACATCGTCTCTTGCTAGTTTGGAAAAGCAAGTTTTTTATTTTAATCAAAGTGGCCAAATTTTTAGAGCAAAGGAAGGGGAGGACGAAATGGTGAGCGATAGGACTTTTGAAAATTTGCAAAAGATAGAGGCGGATAAAGACGGCTTAAACGTAATTGTGAAATATGGCAGTTTAACTTCGTCGCAACTTGAGCTTTTTAGTTTAGTTTCAAAAATGTGGCAGCCGTTGGAAAAAGTTTCTGCTGCGACATTTTCTCCGGATGGAGCAAAAATCGCTTATCTTGAAATCGGAGCGAAATTAACAAGCAATTTAATGGTTAGGGATTTAGTGGGCAAGAAAAAACAAACAACGAAGATTTTTTCTTTGACGCAAAAGGATTTTGATTTAAAATGGTTTGATAACGATAAAATAATTTTGGCTCAAAAGCCGTCGTATTTATACGGAAGCGAATTTTTCAGCGTTGATATTAAAAATAAAATAATAAATTCGTTTATTTCCGGCAACGGTTTGATGCTTAATTGGGCGAAAGATAATGGCGAATTCGGCTTAAAGTTTGAAAGCAATATTAAGGGCGCTAATGGGGAATTAAGTTTGATTGATAAAAGCGGCGTGAGGCGCGCCGATATGGGCTTTTCCACTTTGCCGGATAAATGCTCAATCGGATTGGCGAAAATTTATTGCGCTATTCCGCAGTCATACACTAGTTTTCAAGAGCCGAAATTACCGGATGAATATTTGAAACGGGCGGCTTATTCAACGGACGCGATTTATGAAATTGACATTAATCAAAATACTTTCAGCGGGATTTACACAGAAGCCGAGCCGGCTTTGGATGCCGAACATTTTACGCCGTTTGATAATCAGTTGCTGTTTGTGAATAGATATGATAATAAGGTTTATAGTTTAGCGTTATAAAAGTATCGATGCGAATATACGAATGATGCGAATTATACGAATATTTTGAGCAATGTATATTTATTTGTATCATTCGTAAATTTGTATATTCGTATCGATACTCATTTATGAACTTATGAAGAATGAAAAAACATTGGTAATAATAAAACCGGACGGGATTCAAAGGTCTTTGGTGGGAGAAATTATAAGGCGATTAGAAAAGGTTGGTTTGAAATTGGTGGCCGTTAAAATGGTTATTCCGGATAATGATTTTATTGAAAAGCATTACACGATTGACCCGGAATGGCGGCGGATAACCGGTGAGAAAACAATTAAAAGTTATCGCGACAAGGGGTTAAAGCCGCCGCATGACGACCCTTATAAAATTACGGAAATTATTCTTAATAATTTGAAAAAATTTATGTGTTCCGGACCGGTGATTGCTATGGTTTGGCAGGGAGTTCATTCCGTTAAAATCGTGAGAAAATTGGTTGGAGGCACCGAGCCGTTCACTTCTGATGTTGGGACGATTCGCGGCGATTTTGTTTTAGATTCTTATCAATTATCGGACACTGATGGAAGGGCGATTCGTAATTTAATTCACGCTTCGGGTTCTATTGAAGACGCGGGAAAAGAAATAAAATTATGGTTTAAGTCGGAAGAAATAATAAAATACAAACTTATTTCCGAAAAGATTTTATATGACGTGAATTTAGACGGGATATTGGAGTAAGAAAAAAAAGGGGGGGGTTGACATTTATTTGAGGGAGAGTAATATATAAACAATTCCGCAGACAAGAGGCATCTAACCCTCCTCCGCTAAAGCTATGGAGGGCGCAGTAAGACCTCTCGAGGATAATGTATTTTTTGTCTGCGGCCTTAAAAGCCGTTTTTTATTTAAAATGCTTACTAAGTCTCAAAAATTACAACAAATAGAAGAGAGTAAGGATATGCTTAAACAGAGCCGAATTTTGGCTTTTGTTGATTTTAGCGGGACAACTGTTGAGGATATAAAAAAATTGCGCCGTTTATTGAGCTCCGTCGGAGCGAAACTGAAAGTTTTCAAAAAGAAACTTTTAAGAATTGCTTTAAAAGACAGTGGATTTGATTTTGACCCGGAGCAGTTTGATTTACAGGTTGGAACTGTTTCTAGCCAAGGGGATATTTCCGAGATTGCCGGTTTGATTTATAAATTTTCTAAAGAAATAAAAAACAAGAAGTTTAAGATTTTAGGCGCGTATGATTTAGCGGAAAAGAATTTATTTGACGCTGCAATGGTGACGCGGATTGGTCAGTTGCCACCGAGGGAAGTATTATTGGGACAATTGGTTGGAATGTTAGTTGCGCCGATGAGAATGTTTTTATATGTGTTAAACGAGAAATCTAAAATGGTCGAAAAATAAATTAGGAATTAGGAACTAGTAAATAGGAACTAGGGAATAAAAAATAAAATAAAAATATGGAAAAATTTAAAGATATAATTGAAAAAATTGAAAAATTAACGGTTGTTGAATTGGCGGAATTGGTTAAAACATTGGAAGAAAAATTCGGTGTTTCAGCTTCTGCGATGGCTGTTGGCGGAGGAGCGGCGGTGGGGAGCGAAGAAGTGGTGGAAAAAACTTCTTTTGATGTTATTTTGAAATCAGTTGGAGACCAGAAAATAAATGTCATCAAAGTCGTCAAAGAAGCGACCGGACTTGGTTTAAAAGAAGCCAAAGATTTGGTTGAAGGCGCGCCGAAACCGGTAAAAATAGGAATGAAAAAAGATGAAGCCGAAGAATTAAAAAAGAAATTGGAAGAGGTGGGAGCGGTGGTTGAATTGAAGTAAAACAAAAAACGCCTTGATCCCACACATAAATTTATGTGTGGGATTGAAAGAGGCGTTTTTTGTTTGTAAGATAAATTTATGGATGCTTAGTTCAGTGGCAGAACGCTTCGTTCACATCGAAGAGGTCGCAGGTTCGATCCCTGCAGCATCCAAATTATTAAACTTTTGACCCCTCACATAAATTTTAAATTTATGTGAGGGGTTGACATATTAACCGCATTGTCTTTATAATATATAATAATATATAAATATGGATATAAATAATATAATTAAAGATTTGATTTCCGGTCTTTCTCCGCGCCAAAAAGATATTATTGAACAAAGGTTCGGTTTAAACGGTAAGAAACGCACTTTGGCGGCGGTCGGCAATAAATACGGTTTGACTCGCGAAAGAGTGAGGCAGATTGAAAGCGCCAGTTTAAAATCAATAAGCGAGAAACTTAAAAAAAATCAGGCAGCCAGCAAAATAATTGAAGATGCCGTTAGCCACCTTAAAAAAGTTGGTGGCGTAATGAGGGAAAATGTTTTTCTTAACGAATCAAGGGGATTATTTAAAACCAATACAATTACCGGCGAACAATTAAAATTTATTTTTGAAGTTTTTAAAAACCCTCTTCATCAAATTGAAGATAATAATTTTTACGCTTTTTGGTATTTAGATAAAGAATTTAAAAAACTCGCCTTTGATTTTATTAACAAGCTTGAAAAATTTATCGCCGATAAAAAAGAAGAACTTATCACTCATAAAAAATTTGATGAACTTTTTGCGCAAGTCATAAAATCCCACAATATTAAAGATTTTGTTGCTTTAAATTACGCTTCAATTTCAAAAAAATTCGGCGTAAGTCCATTTGGCGATTTCGGTTTGACGCGTTGGGAAGAGATAACTCCCAAAACCGCCAGGGCGAGAGCTTATTTAATTTTAAAAAAACACAGCGCTCCGTTGCATTTTAAAGAAATTGCGAAAAAAATAAACGAACTTAAACTTAATAAACACAGCGCTCTTTATCAAACCATTCATAATGAATTAATAAAAGACCCGCGTTTTGTTTTGGTGGGTCGTGGAATGTATGGGCTTTCGGAATTTGGTTTGAAACCGGGTATCGCCAAAGATGTTATTGCGCGGATTTTGAAAACTAAGGGACCGCTTCATAAGGAAGAAGTTGTTGATTTGGTAAAGCAAGAAAGATTCCTTAAAGACAACACTATTTTGCTCAATCTCCAAAACAGAAGGCATTTTAAAAGAATGTCGGACGGCAGATACTATGTTTGATTTTTTTGGTTCTTATCAATCTTTAATTTTCTCTATTTTATTTTTATTGGGACTTTTAGTGCTGGCGATAGCGCTTTTTAAGATTTTCAGGCAAGCGTGGCTTTTTTATAAGCAATCGCTTTTTAAAAAAGCCATTGAATGGACGATTTTGGAGTTAAGAATCCCTCGGGAAGTTTTGAAAACGCCGCGGGCAATGGAGCAGTTTTTTATAAATATTCATAGTTTAAAAAATGAAGCGGGGGATTTCAAAGAAATTTATATTGATGGTGAAGTGCCTTTGTGGTGGAGTTTTGAAA
>Ga0210016_1003242_pt1 | contig 14423 bp, 8 predicted proteins | sample CryGeyCG2014_300_FD_185454 | JGI IMG/M metagenome (GOLD analysis project Ga0210016, IMG submission 185454) | Groundwater microbial communities from aquifer - Crystal Geyser CG02_land_8/20/14_3.00 (SPAdes) (version 2) | ecosystem: Environmental > Aquatic > Deep subsurface > Groundwater | place... | reverse complement strand
GAAGCGGCGCGCCTGGTCGCCGCCCTGCCGAAGTCGGCGCAGGTGGTGGCCTTGGACGAACACGGCAGCGCCTGGACGAGCTTGGAATTGTCGGCGCAATTGCAGCGCTGGCAGTCGTCCGGCAAGGATATTGCCCTGCTGATCGGTGGCCCCGATGGCTTGAGTGCGCCGTTGCTGGCGCGCGCCGAGCAACGCTGGTCGTTGTCGCGCCTGACCTTGCCGCATGCGATGGTGCGGGTGCTGCTGATCGAACAGTTGTATCGCGCCAGTTCAATTCTGGCTGGCCATCCGTACCATCGGGCTTGAGCCCTGACTTGAGGTGTGTTTTGTCCAACGCTGGCCCATTGCCTACCGGTTTTCGTCTGTTCCTGGCTTCGCAGTCGCCCCGGCGTCGGCAATTGCTCGATCAAATCGGTCTTCAGTACAGCGTGTTGAATGTCGATGTCGTCGAACAAGTGCAGCCCGGGGAGACCGCGCGTGACTATGTGCAGCGGGTTGCCAACGACAAGGCCAGGGCCGGCTGGAAGCAAGTCGCCGCGGTGCCCTCGGCGCTGGTCTTGGCTGCCGATACCGAAGTGGTTCTCGATTCCGAGGTGTTCGGCAAGCCCGCTTCAGCCGACGCTGCCGCGCGCATGTTGCGGCGTTTGTCGGGACGTGTGCATCAGGTGCTGTCGGCGGTGTCGCTGCTCGGCGCCAGCGCCGAGCGCAGTGACGTTTGTTGCACCCACGTCCGCTTCCGGACCTTGTCCGAGTCGCTGCTGGCGGACTATTTGGCGAGCGGAGAATGGGCCGACAAGGCGGGCGCTTATGCGATCCAGGGCCGTGCCGCGGCTTTCATCGAACGCATCGAGGGCAGCTATTCCGGGGTGATGGGGCTGCCCCTGTTTGAAACCGCCGCGCTGCTGCGGGATTGGCCGGCCGTGGGCCAAGGCGTCGCGCAGAAATAACTTGCCCATCGCCGATGCCCTTAATGATCTGCTAACAGATGAACCGACGACGATGCGACTTTCAGGACTGGCCGCGTTCACCCGACACCGGCTATAAAGGCAGTCCGCTCGGCGAGGAGTGTTGACTTGAAGTGTCTGCTGGAACCCCAATCCGTTTGCGGTAATCACGCTGACGCTCGGTCAGCCTTGCCGGCTGGTGCGGTTTGCTGCCGGCCGCTGAGGAGCGTCGAGCGATGAGCGAAGAATTGCTGATCAACGTCACCCCGCGCGAAACCCGTGTCGCCTTGGTGGAAAACGGCATGCTGCAGGAAATATCGCTGGAGCGCAGTTCGCGCCGCGGCTATTTCGGCAACATTTACATGGGTCGGGTGCAGCGCGTGATGCCCGGCATGCAAGCCGCGTTTGTCGAAATCGGTCTCGGCCGAGCGGCGTTTTTGCACGCGGCCGACATCGTGCGTACACCAAGCGTCGAACTCGATCCGACCGCGCCGCCGCCGCTGGTGCCGCCGATCAACAGCCTGTTGCACGAGGGTCAGGCGCTGCTGGTGCAAGTGGTCAAAGATCCGATCGGTAGCAAAGGCGCGCGGCTGACCACCCACCTGTCGTTGCCATCGCGTTATCTGGTGTTGCTGACCACCAGCAAGACCATCGGTGTCTCCAGCCGCATCGAGGACGAAACCGAACGCAGCCGCCTGCGTGACGCGATTGCCGCGATGGTGCCGGAGAGCGCCTTTGGTTACATCGTGCGGACCAACGCAGAAGGCCTGGAACCGGCCGTATTGCAAGAAGACATCGCTTATCTCGGCAAGGTTTGGCGCGCGGTCAGTGCCCGCTTTGCCGGTGCCAAGGAAGGCGACTGTGTGTACGAAGACTTGTCGTTGGCGTTGCGCTCGGTACGTGACTTGATGCGCGATGACGTGGAAAAAGTGCGCATCGATTCGCGAGAAACCTACGAGCGCACTTTGAAGTTTGCCAGTCAGTTCATGCCCAATCTGGTCGACCGCATCGAACACTATCCCGGCGAACGGCCGATCTTCGATCTGTATGGCGTCGAGGACGAAATTCAGCGTGCCTTGCGGCGTGAAGTACCACTGAAATCCGGTGGTTATCTGGTGATCGACCAGACCGAGGCGATGACCACGATCGATGTCAATACCGGGAGTTTTCTTGGCACCCGTAATTTGGAAGAGACCGTCTATCGGACCAATCTGGAAGCCGCGCAGGCGGCGGCACGGCAACTGCGGGTGCGCAATCTGGGCGGCATCATCATTATCGATTTTATCGATATGGCCGACCTTGAGCATCAACGCCAGGTGCTGCGGCATCTGGAAAAATCGCTCGCCCGCGATCATGCCAAGACCAAGGTCTACGAGATGTCGCCGCTGGGTCTGGTCGAGATGACCCGCAAGCGCACCGCCGAGAGTCTGGAACGCCAGCTCTGCGAGCCCTGTCCAAGTTGCTCCGGACGCAGCACGTTGAAGACCGCCGAGACCGTCTGCTACGAAATATTCCGCGAGATCACCCGGGCGGTACGCCAGTTCGACGCCGAGAAGCTGCTGGTGTTGGCGGCGCCCAAAGTGGTCACCCGGATCGAGGAAGAGGAATCGGCAGCGGTCGCCGAGCTCGAACAGTTCATCGGCAAGAGCATTCGTTTTCAGGCCGAAGAACAATATTCGCAAGAACAGTTCGACGTCGTGGTGTTGTGATGCCGGGAGTCGTCAAACGTCGGCCGCGCGGTCGCTGGTGGATCGGCCCGATCGCTTTGCTGCTGATCGTGCTGGCGGCGTTGACCGGCAGCGCCGGATTGATGTTTCCGTGGCTGCTCAGCCATCCGCAGCGGGTGCAGCAATTTTTGTCGACCGAGCTCCATCGTCCGGTCAGTTTCCAGCGGCTGACCGGGCATTGGCGGCCGACTGGTCCGGTGTTGGCGCTCGACGATCTGCGCATCGTCGGCGCCGCACCGGGTGAGGTGTTGGCGCTGGCGCATGCCGAACTGAGCTTCGATTTTTATGCGTTCTTGAAACGCAATCGATCCTGGTATGAAATCCGCATCGTTGCCCCGCGGCTGGATTTGCTGCGTCAACCAGACGGTCGCTGGCAGGTGCAGCAGTGGTCCGGCATCAGCAGCAGCGGCGCGCATTTGGATTTGTCTGTGCTGGCGAACCTGGGCGCGATTGGCGTGCGCGCGGCGAGCGTGCAGGTGCGCGATGCGGCCACTGGCAAGCATCTGGATTTTCCCGAAGTCAACGCGCGATTCAGCAAGGAGGGTGGCGGTCGTCGGCTTGATTTGTGGTTGCGCCAGGCGGCAGCGACGGCTCCGGTGCGAGTGGCTTGTCAGCTCGATGCGCAGTTGGCCGACGGTCGTTGCTATTTGCAGGCGCACGCTTTGCGTCCGACGCAATGGGCGGCGACCTGGCCATTGGCGGCGGTCCGCCTGCCCGCTGGCCAGCTCGACTTGGACGCCTGGTTGGAGCTGCGGGCGCTCTCGGTAACGCAGGCCCGGGTCGAGTTGCGCGGCAACGATTTGCATTGGCCGGAGCCGGTGTCGGAAGTGCCCGCCGCAGGACCGGCGGCGGTTGCCTTGCCCGCGCCCGGTCGGCTGGCACTGGCCGCGTCCTGGACTCGGTTGGACGCCGATTCCTGGCAGCTTGATGTGCTGGAGGGCGCCCGGCTGGAGGGTTCGTTGCGAATGCCGCCGAATCGCTTGCGGATTCGCCAACAGGGCAGCGGCAACGCCAGTCAAACCCGGGTCACCATCGAGCATCTGCGGCTGGCGCGGGCGTGGCCTTGGTTGCCACTCTTGCCATCGCTCAGCCCGAGTCTGCGGGCGATGCTCGGGCAGGCGCGGCCGGAAGGCGAGTTGCAGCAGTTTGTGCTGGACGCGAACGCTGTCGGCATCCGCGCGCTGCGCGGTGACATTCGTGGCCTCACGCTGCAAGGCGGCGGCTCGCTGCCCGGTGTACAGCGACTCAATGGACGCCTGCGCGGTGATTCGGCAGCGGTTTTTTTTGAGTTGGATGCGGCGAACTTCGTGCTCGACTATCCGCGACTGTTGCGGGCGCCCTTGCCGGTGCAGATGCAATCGCTGCTGATCGGCTGGACCCCGGTGCAGGACGGCTGGCGGTTGTCGGTCGATCAACTGGGCCTGGCCGGTGCTGGCTTTGGCATCGACGGCACGCTGGCGCTGGATTTTCTTGCTGGCGGCGGCAAACCCTTGATCGATGCCGTGGTGCGGGTCCAGCCCGGCTCGATCACCGCGCTGCTGGCGGCATTGCCGGTCAAGATCATGTCGGCGAAAACCGTCCATTGGCTGGATGCAGCGCTGCTCCACGGCGAACTCAATCAGGCTGGCGCGGTGATTCGCGGCGATCTGGACGATTGGCCGTTTGCCGACAGCAGCGGTCATTTCGCCGCCGCCGCCGCGTTCAGTGCGGTCGAGGTGGCCTATGCGCCGGGCTGGCCGAATGCGGTGTTGGCAGCGCTGGAGTTGCGTTTTGTCGGTCGCGAAATGCAGATTGAAGTGCCGCAGGCGGAGATTCTCGACAATCCGATCATCGATGCCAAAGTGCGGATTGCCGACCTGAAACAGCCGCTGCTGCAAGTGAATCTCAAAAGTCCCAGTGCTGGTCGGCAGTTGCTCGCGCTGATTCGGCAGAGTCCCTTGCAGGAAAAATTTGCCGACGAATTGGTCGGTCTCGATGTCGATGGGCCAGCCGATGTGGACTTTGCCATGCAGTTGCCGCTGGGCACGACGCCGGGCGTCGTCCATCTTGGCGGCGAGGTGCGACTGCGCAACGCCGATCTCACGGACTTGAAATGGGGACTGCATTACCAGCAAGCCCACGGCAAGGTGCGGTTTTCCGAGGCCGGATTCAGCGCCGACGCGCTCAACGTGCGGGTGGCTGGCGATATCGCCGAGCTCAATCTGGCGGTGGGCAATTTCACCAGTGATGCCACCGAGCAGGTGGAAGCAAGCCTGCGCGGGGTGTTGCCGATCGCCAGTGTGTTCCAAGGTTTTCAGGGACTCGAAGCGCTTTATCCGCGATTTCCCGGCAAAGCCAATTGGGAATTGGCGCTGGCGATGGCCAAGGTGCGGGCCGGTGAGGTGGCGCCGAAACGACTCAGCCTGCGCTCGGATCTGCGCGGCATGGCGCTGGATCTGCCGGCGCCGCTGCGCAAGGATGCCGACACCAGTTTGCCTTTGGAAGTCCACCTCGGTTTGCCGCTGGCGGGTACCGAGTTGACTTTGCAACTCGGCCAATTGGCGCGCTTGCGGGCGGTGCTGGCGAGCGCGCACCAGCCGTTGGCAGCGCACCTGGCCTTTGGTGGGGATCTGGCCGATATCGCGCCACCGCCAGGCTTGAAGGTGACCGGATCGGTGGCGGTTGCCGATCTCGGCGCCTGGGCGGGTCTCGGTGTCGGCGGCGATGGTGGACTGCCGGTCACCGTGGCGGTGCACGCCGAACAGTTGGATGTGCTCGGCCGCAGTTTTGCCAACACCGACATTGGCCTGCAACGCGAGGCCGATCTTTGGCGCCTCAAACTGCTGGGCAACGGCATCGATGGCGAACTGGAGATTGCCACCGGCAATGCCGATCGGCGCGGCATTACCGGGCAATTCAAGCAACTGCATTGGCCGGAAGCAGAGGCTGCGGCAGCGCCCGGTACCCAGGCGATGATGCCGGGCGAGGTTCCACCCTTGCACGCCTGGATCGGCGATCTGCGCCTTGGCCACGCCAATTTTGGTGAAACCCGTATCGAGACCCGCCCCGACGCTGGCGGCATGCGCATCGAAGAGTTCACCACCCAATCGTCGGCGCTCAGCCTGCGGGCGACCGGCAGTTGGTCGCTGGTCGCTGGGGTCGAACAGAGCGCCCTGGACCTCAATTTCAGTGCCGAAGACTTGGGCAAAATGCTCAATGCGCTGGGTTATGCCAGCCCGATCGAAGGCGGTCAAACGGTAGCTCGGTTGCAGGGCCAGTGGTCCGGGTCGCCGGCCCAATTTGGTCTGGATCGGGTGATCGGCAGCCTGCACGGGGAAGTCGGTGAAGGCCGTATTTTGGATGTCGATCCGGGCGCCGGTCGGCTGTTTGGCCTGGTCAATCTCGCGGCGATCCCACGGCGACTGTCGCTGGATTTCAAAGACCTGTTTCAATCGGGATTCGCCTTCGACACCATCAACGGCCAATTTGCCTTGCACCTGGGCGATGCCAGCACCGAGGATTTGATCATTCGTGCGCCCTCGGCCCGCATCGTCATTCGCGGACGGGCCGGCATCACCACCCGCGATTACGATCAGCAAATGTTGGTGGTGCCACGGGTGCGCAGCATGTTGCCGCTGGTCGGCGCCGTCGCCGCCGGCCCGGTGGGTGTGGTCGTTGGCGTGTTGGCCAAGGACATGTTCAAAAAAGCGTTGGATGGCGCCGTGGCAGTGCGCTATCACATTGGCGGCAGTTGGGACAAGCCGGAAGTGATTCTGCTCGCCAAAGAAAAGCAGCTACCGGCCGAGCTGGTCGAACCGGAGCCGGCCGCCGTAGAGCGGCGTTGACGACAGCAGCCAGACGCCACTTTGTCCCACCCATTTACTCGACGCGAACGCTGAGCTTGATGCCAAACGCGGCGAGCGTGTCTTGCTCCTGAGCGAGATCGGCGCGGGTCAGCGGATGCGTTTCCAGCCACGGTGCCGGCAGGGTAAGGACCAAATCGAAATCCTTGGCACGCAGATTCAAGCTGGGCGGCGCGGTGTCCACTCGGCCCCGATGCAGCAGCGCGGCCAGCCGCAGCAGAATGGTCAAACGCGTCGCCGCCGACGACAAGCGGGCGGGCAGGGCGCGCAGTTTGTTGACTGGCAGGTTGCGGCGGTGGCCGCGCACAATCACCGCCAACACATCTTGATCCATGCGGGTAAAGCCAGCCAGGTCGGAGTTGGCCAGCAGATATTCGGCGTGTTGCTGGTGTTGGCTGTGGGCGATCGCCAAACCGATCTCGTGCACGCGCGCGGCGAATTGCAACCAGGTGCGGTGTTCATCGTCGAGCTTCCAATTGCTGGCAACCAGATCGAACAGCCGCAGGGCCATCTGCTCGACGCGCGCGGCCTGGGCCAGATCGACGCCATAGCGCTGGCACAGTCCGACGATGCTGGCGACGCGCGGATCGGCGTGTTGCGAGCGCCCGAGCATGTCGTAAAGGATGCCCTCGCGCATCGCTGTTTCGCTGGCCTGCATGGACTTGATGCCGAGGCTCTCCATCACACTGTCGAGCACCACAAAACCACCGGTGAAGATTTCGCGGCGATCCTCGGGCAGGCCGGGAATATCCAATTTGTTGGCGTGCCCGGCTTTGAGCAAACGCTGGCGGATGTTCTCGATCAGCTCGGTGGTGATGAGTCCCTCGCGATTGCCGAGCGCGCGGGCGATGTTGCTCACCGAACGCACCGTTCCCGAAGAACCGAAGGTTTCTTTCCAGCCGCGGGCACGAAAATCGGCGGCGAATTGCTGCAATTCCAACGCGATGCTCATCCGCGCATTGTCGTAGCGCTTGCGGCTGATGCTGCCATCGCCGAACCAGCTTGCCGTGGTCGCCACGCAGCCCATTTGCACGCTCTCGCGCTCCAGCGCTTCCATGTCTTCGCCGATGATGAACTCGGTACTGGCGCCGCCGATATCGACCACCAGGCGACGGCCGCCGTCGTTCTTGATGCCGTGGGCCACGCCGAGATAGATCAGGCGGGCTTCTTCGCGGCCGGAAACAATTTCCATCGGGTGCCCAAGCGCGGCTTCAGCGGCACCCAAAAACGCGCGCGGCGAACTCATCCGGCGAAAGGTCTGCGTGCAGACCACCCAAACGCGCTCGTCCGGAAGCTGGGCGATGCGCTGGCCAAACACCGACAGGCAGGCGATCGCCTGGCGCCGTTTGTCGGCCGACAACACGCCGTGTTCGTCCATGCCAGCGGCCAGCCGAACGGCTTCACGGAGCCGGTCGATCACCCGCAACTGGCCATGCATGTACCTGGCCACCACCAGATGGAAGCTGTTGGAACCGAGATCGACAGCGGCTAACTCATCTCCCTCGACGATCTGCTTTGGCATGTCTGGTGCTCAGTGGCAAAGTTTGGCGAGCAGGGCGTTCTGCGCGAGGTGCGGCATCGCCGTGCCGGCCACCACCCGCTGATACTGGCCGTCCGCTTGCAGGGCCCACGCTTGCTGATTGTCGGCCAGATAATTTTCAATTTCTTCGGTGTAGACGCGCTCTGCCAACGGTGGATCGAGAATCGGAAAGCAAACTTCGATGCGTCGCAGCAGGTTGCGGTCGAGCCAGTCGGCACTGGAGCAAAAAATCTCACTGTCGCCGTTGTTGGCGAACCAGTAAACCCGGCTGTGTTCGAGAAAGCGACCGACCACCGAGCGCACGCGAATGTTGTCAGAGACACCGGCCACGCCAGGTCGCAGGCAGCAGGTACCGCGAATCACCAGGTCAATCTGCACGCCAGCGCGCGACGCGGTGTAGAGCAATTGAATGACCTGGGGTTCGTTGAGGTGGTTGATTTTCGCGCGGATCGCGGCCGGCACGCCGGCTTCGGCGTGGGCGATTTCGCGGCTGATTTTTTGCATCAACGTGGTGTGCAAGGTAAACGGCGCGTGCAGCAATCGGCTGAGGTGGATCATCGAGCCGAGTCCGGAAATTTGATGGAACAACTTGTGCACATCGTCGCCGATTTCCGGATGGCAGGTGAGCAGGCCAAGGTCGGTGTAGGTGCGCGCCGTGCTGGCGTGATAATTGCCGGTGGACAGGTGCACGTAGCGGCGCAGACCGGCGGCTTCGCGGCGCACCACCAGCAGCATCTTGGCGTGGGTTTTGTAGCCGACGACGCCGTAGACCACCTGGACACCGGCCTCCTGCAAGCGATCGGCGAGGCTGAGATTGGCTTCTTCGTCAAAGCGGGCACGCAATTCAATGACCACGGTGACATCTTTGCCGGCGCGGGCAGCGTCGATCAGATAGGCGACCAGCGGAGAGTCGGTGCCGGTGCGGTAGAGCGTTTGTTTGATCGCCAACACGTCGGCGTCGGTGCTCGCCTGACGCAGGAAATCCAGCACGCTGGTGAACGAATCGAACGGATGGTGCAGCAATACGTCGCCCTCGCGCACGGCGTCGAATACGCTGGCGGCGGCGGCCAGGCGCGGCTGCACCCGCGGCGTGAACTTGCTGAACTTCAGATCCGGGCGATCGATCATGTCGTAGACCGCACTGACCCGATTGAGATTGACCGGGCCGTGGCAGCGATAGATGTCGGTTTCGTCCAGTTGAAAATTGGCAATCAGAAACTTGATCGTTACTTTTGGGCAATTGTCGGCAACTTCCATGCGCACCGCCTGGGCAAAACCACGACCCCGCAGTTCGCCCTTGATGGCGTCGGCCAGGTCTTCGGTTTCGTCGTCATCGACGATCAGTTCGCTGTTGCGGGTAATGCGGAATTGGTAGCTGCCCTTGACCTGCATGCCGCTGAACAATTCATCGACAAACTCGTGCAGCACGCTCGACAGCAGCACGAAACCCAGCGTGCCATCGCCTAGCTCGGTGGGAAGTTGGATCACTCGCGGCAACGACCGTGGCGCGCGGACGATCGCCATATGGCCTTCGCGACCAAAAGCATCGCGGCCTTTCAGGACCACGGCGATATTGAGACTCTTGTTGAGAATGCGCGGAAACGGGTGCGCCGGGTCAAGCCCCAGCGGCGACAGCACGGGCAGGATTTCACGCTGAAAATATTCCTGCAACCAGTGCCGTTGCCGCAGGTTCCATTCGTTCCTCATCAAAAACCGGATGCCCTGCTTCTTCAGCGCCGGGCGCAGCGTTTTGTTCCACAGTTGGTATTGGGATTCCAGCAGCTCCAGCGCGCGAACGCGTACCTGCTTGAAGGTTTCTTGCGGCCCCAAGGCATCGGGCATGGCGATGGCGCTGCCAAAACTGATTTGTTGCTTGAGGGCGGCGACCCGTATTTCGAAAAATTCGTCGATGTTGGTTGAACAAATGCACAGGAAGCGCAGGCGTTCGAGTAGCGGCATGCTCGGGTCTTCGGCCTGCGCCAGAACGCGGGCATTGAACGCCAATTGCGACAGCTCGCGGTTGATGTAAAGCGCCGGGTCATGCAGGTCGCGACGCTGTGCGGATCTACTCATACGGGCTCAATTTTCGGTTGCTCCAGCAGCGGCGTTGGCGCGGCTGGCGGGGTCGGCGTGGTCAGCCGTGATTCGGGAAAATCGCAATAAAACGTGCTGCCGACGCCGGGCTCACTGGTAATGCGTAAATGCGCCTGATGTTGCACCAGCACATGTTTGACGATCGACAATCCTAACCCAGTGCCGCCTTTGTCGCGAGAGCGGCTGGTGGATACCCGGTAGAAACGCTCGGTGATCCGCGGCAGGTGTTCGGCGGGAATGCCGTAGCCGCTGTCACTAACGCTGAAACCGGCGCCGCCGGCCGGCAAGTCTTCCCAAACCAGATCGATGCGGCCGCCGGCCGGGGTGTAGCGGACGGCGTTGAAGACCAGATTGGAAAACGCGCTGTGCAGATCTTTGGTCGATCCCTTGAGGTTGCGGCGCGAACGACAATCGAAGCGGATCTGGTGTTGGCCAGCGGATATCGTGATCGCCTCACGGGTGAGTTGGCCGAGCATGGTGGCGACCGCGACCACCTCGTCGGCCACGCTTTCGTTGGCATCCAGACGCGACAGCGTTAGCAGGTCCTCGACGATCTGTGCCATCCGCGAAGATTGGTGGCGCATTTCCGTAATCATGCCAGCGCAATCGGGAAACTGGTCGGGCTCCATCATCTCCAGGTAACCGTGGACGACGGTGAGTGGCGTGCGCAGTTCGTGCGAGACATTGGCGACGAAATCCCGGCGAACCTGTTCCAGTTGCAACAATTTGCTGATGTCGCGCACCACCAGTAGCCATTGCCCGGAGGCGTAGGGAATCAACCGCAAGCTCAGGCGCAGATCCGGGTTGGCCGGGGCCGGAACATCCAGCAGCGTCGGTTCGACAGCGGCGGCGCCAAGCCAGTCGAGAATGCGGCGATTGTCGATCAGTCGGTCGATGATCTGGCCGCGATGTTGGTGGCGATCGAGACCGAGCAAGCGCCGGGCGGCAGCGTTGGACCACACTAGCTGGCGCGAGTCGCTCAGCACCAGAATGCCATCCGGCAGCGACTCGGCGGCCTCACGATAGACCCGCAGCAGATTCACCAGCCGCCGCTGCCGACTGCGGCCCACCAGATGCCGGGTATGCACGAACGAGGCGACTTCACTCAGCACGCCCAAATCGTCCGGTGGCGGTTCCCGATGTTGGGCGAACAACCAATTCTGCAGCTGTCGCAGTTGCCAAAGTATCCACAGCGCGTGCAGACCGAGCACCAGCAGCAACCAGATCGTCAGGTGGCCGAGCACCAGCCCGAGCACGCCGGCGATCAGTAGTGGCACCACCAAGCGGCCGATCGAGACCTGCCAGGAATGCGCGTGCAGCAGCGGGATGGGTTCGGACATGGTTCAAGTGTAGCCCGCTGATGGACCGACCAAGGCAGGCTTCGCTGCCAAATAACGCGGTCAGCCGTGAGCGGGCTGGACCGCTGATGCCACGACGGCGATGGCCAGGCGTCGTCGCGTCGTTTCGGTGGACTTCAAACCAAAACGGAAAAGCGATAGCCGGTGCCGCGCACGGTTTGCACCAGGGCGTCTTTGGCGAACGGTTCCAGGGTTTTGCGCAAGCGCCGTATATGCACATCAACGGTGCGTTCTTCGACATACACCGAGCCGCCCCAAACTTGATCGAGTAGTTGGTTGCGGGCGTAGACCCGATCCGGGTGGGTCATGAAAAAATACAACAATCGATATTCGGTGGGGCCAACTGCGATCGCTTGATCGCCGCTGAAAACCCGATGCGCAGCGCCGTCGATGCGCAGACCGCCGAGTTCGACGTTGCCGACTTCCATTTCACCGAGCGTGCGCCGCAACACCGAACGAATCCGCGCCAGCAACTCACGCACCGAAAACGGTTTGACCACGTAGTCGTCAACGCCGGCATCCAGCCCGTGCACGCGATCATCTTCTTCGCCACGGGCGGTGAGCATGATGATCGGTATGTCGCGGGTAAGTTCTTCGCGGCGCAGTCGGCGCGCATAGTCGATGCCGCTGGTGCCAGGCAACATCCAGTCGAGCAGGATCAGATCCGGCACGCGCTCGGCGATCGCCGCCGTCGCCGCGCGCACGTCGGCGGCGTGGTCGGCCAACATGCCAGCGCGGGAAACCGCCATGGCGATCAGTTCGCGGATGGCGGTTTCGTCTTCAACGATCAGAATGCGTTTTTGCATGAGCTTTTAAAGTCTGGAAGGGCTGGCTGTCATTTAACGGCCATCATGTTGCAGTCCGATGACGGTTTGGCAACCTGGGCGGTGACGCCGGTTGCCTGAGCCAGGCTCAAGATCGGCCTACGCGTGGCGTGGTCTTGCCGAGCTCGCGTTGGATTTCCAGAATGTAGGGCGTCAGTTGGGCAATTCTCGCTTCGACGCGGGCGCGTTGGTAGTAGTCGATCTTTGGATTGCGCAGCAGTCGTTGCAGTTGCGCCATCGCGTCTATCAGTTGCCCGGTTTGCAAGGCCACTTCGGCATGGGCTTCGAGCGCCCGCAGCTCTTGTCCGGAGAGTTCAGCGGCGCGGGCAAACGCACTTTGCACGGCCGGATCGTCGCCGGAGCGGTTGAGCACATCGCGCAGTAGTCCGGACGCCAGCGCGCCGTTGGCGGCGGTGCCGGTTTGAATCAATTGGTCGGCGTAACCGAGCATGACCGCGCGATTTCCCGGATACAGCTCGGTCATACGCTGCAAGCGCTTGAGTGCCGAGGGCGCCTGCTGGAGCTCGGTTTCGACCTCGGCTAAGGGCAATTCAAATAGCGGATTGTTCGGATCGGCCTGGGCCAGGGCTTGCAATGTGGCCAATGCCGCGGCGAACTGGTGGCTGCGCCATTGCGCCAGACCGAGGCCGTAACGCGCCCATTCCAGTGACGAATTCGGGTGAGCCGCGATTTGCCCGCGATAGAACTCAACCAGCTCGTTCGGGCGCAGCGCGTTGAGCACATGGGCGCGTTCGCGAATCAACTGGAACTGGCGTTCGTTGGCCTGGGGCTGGATGGCGACCGGCAGCGGTTGTTGGCGAATGGCGCTGGCGCGATTCTTGGCTTCACTGACGCGGGAAGCGGTGACCGGATGGGTGCGCAGAAACTCCGGTTGCTCGCGGCCCTGGACGCGGGTGGCGCCGCGCATGCGGGAAAAGAAACCGGCCATGGCGTCGGGATCAAAACCGGCGCGGTACAGCGTATGGATACCGATTCGGTCGGCTTCATATTCGTTGTCGCGGGTGAAATTGATCGATTTCTGTTGCATCAGCCCGAGTCCGCTGATCAACGCCGCTTGGGTGCCGTCGCCATTACCGGCGCTCTGCGCGGCGATGGCGGCGCCGACCATGCCAAGCAGAATGGGCAACGAGACCTTCTGCATGGATTCCACCGCACGCACCAAATGGCGTTGCGAGACGTGGGCGATTTCGTGGCCGAGGACGGCGGCGACTTCGCTTTCGGTCTCGGCGGTGTGCAGCAGGCCGACGTTCACGGCGACGTAGCCACCGGGCGCGGCGAAGGCATTGATGTCGTCCGAGCGCACCATGAAAAACGTGAAGTTATCGTCTTGACGTTCGCTTTGGGCGACCAATCGATAGCCGAGCCCGCGCAGGTAGTCGTTGACCAGGGGATCTTCCAGCACCAGGTCGTGGGCGCGGAACTCGCGCATCATGCCGACGCCGATGCGGCGCTCCTGTTCCGGAGAAATCAGCCGGTCGGCGGACGCGCCAATATCCGGCAGAGCAATGTCCTGGGACCAGGCAGCACCGCTGCCGAGGCCTATAATGCAGAGGAAAATCAGTTTGGACACGGGGGTACTCCCATTGCAGATCTTTGACAGCGCTTGGCTTCGGCGTTGCTGCGGTGAATGTAGTGACCGCTGCCAGTGATCGATGCATTCACGACAACCGGATTGCCAAGCTGCCATTTCCAGATTGGGCCGGTTGCCTGTCGATTCAAACCGGCAGGACTCGAACTGACAAGATTCAAACTGACAAGATTCAAACTGACAAGATTCAACCGACAGGCTAGCGTAGGCGAACGTTCAATGGGTGTTATGCGATGAAATATGGACTGTTCATCATCGATTCGGCGGTGCATGGCGAAGCCCTGGTCAGTGCCTGGCGATTCGCCGCGGCGGCGCTGGCTCGCGGCCACCAGATTCGCCAGGTTTTTTTCTATGGGGACGCGGCCCTCGGTTTGACGCAACCGCAGCCCTCGGCGATCCGGGCGCTGGACGGTTTGGCGGCGTTGGCGGCGCAACATGGGTTCCCGTTGCTGGCCTGTCAGGTGGCCGCCGAACGTTTGGGGCTC
>Ga0210016_1003240_pt1 | contig 14426 bp, 15 predicted proteins | sample CryGeyCG2014_300_FD_185454 | JGI IMG/M metagenome (GOLD analysis project Ga0210016, IMG submission 185454) | Groundwater microbial communities from aquifer - Crystal Geyser CG02_land_8/20/14_3.00 (SPAdes) (version 2) | ecosystem: Environmental > Aquatic > Deep subsurface > Groundwater | place... | reverse complement strand
TATTTTGACAGCCTGCGATACTTTCTTGAGGGCTATCAAGCGAAACGTTCGTTGTCCGAGCATGAGTTGCGCTTGATCGATGCCTATCGTTTTCTGGGTCATCGACAGGTGCCACAGTACTATCTGTTCGTTCTGGAGTACTTATTCCGGCAGGGCTGCTCGGCAGCGGCTGAGCTGGTCGAAGGACGGGCTAAGGTTCAGGAAAACGATGGGCAACTCGCCGATCTGGGCGTCCGTCTAGACGGATCTTGGTCGGCCAAGCTACGGAAAGCGTTCGCGCATGGCGGCTATCGCATCTCGGAAAAATTCTGGCTTTGGTACGAGAAGGAGGTTGGTGTATGAATGCGCAACTGTTCATCGCTGCCGGCGGTCAGGGACAACGGCTCAAGTGTACCGGGCCAAAATCGCTTGTTGAAGTTGAAGGACGCCCACTAATTGATCGGATAATCGAAGCTGGCGCTTCGGCTGGCTTTAATTCGATCGTTATGGGCGTTGATGACGGTAAAGAATCGCTGATCAAACATACTGCCGGACGCGTTATTGCGTCTCTCGGATGTGTCGAGCCGCTGACAACATGTTTTTTTAACGCAGCAAGGCAATACCATCCTGACATCATCGTAGGTGTAAACGGAGACACGCTTTGGTATCCAGCGAGCGCTACCCGGCTGCTGCAGACATTGGAGCAAGAGCCATCGGCTGACGGCGCCGTACTCATCACGACGATCTGTCGTCCGATCGATACTTCCAACTGGATTTACTGGCGGTATTGCGTCGTAAATTGCTGGGTAAGCGAACTTGAGGAAAAGCCGGGGCATGAGATACCGACGCTCCTCGTGATGTGGGCGTTCCGAACGACTAGTCTCGAACGTATAAGCGGCGACTGGACTGTAGATTTCCGTGACTGGCAGCGCAAACCGTTCCGAGTCTATTCGTTGGGCTGGGATTATCTGGTACGGCTGATGCTCTGGAAGAAATTCCGGATCCTGGGAGTCGTCTGCGATGACTTATGCTGTAACATCAATACACCCGGCGATCTTGCGCTAAGTTCAGTGTACGTGCACGATCCGGGCCGTTATCGCTGGCTGACTCTGTGTCCAGAGGGTTTAACTGAACCTAGGCGAGTTGAGTGGTCACTTATTCTAATTAAGCCAGAAGCGCACCGCTTGGGCTTGGATGAGGAGTTGATTCAGCTGTTAACAAAACACGGTCTGCGTATCGTTCGGACCTGGCCGCATCGGTTCACGCAAGCCAAAGCGCAGAAGTGGTATCAGACATCGTACTTAGAAGAGTGGTATGACGAAGCGGTCGAACTACTGACGCGTGGAGAGTCGCTGGCTGCGATCGTTGAGGGTCGCGGTGGGTACTATCGTGCGCTTTGCTGGAAGAAAGAAGCGCATCGACGGTACGCCATTAACGCCACCAACAACCTTGTTCATTCGACCTACTCTGCATGGAGCTTTGACAGCGAACTCGAACGGGAGCTTGCCATCGTCAGCCCTTCCTAAGCGTATATTGCTTGTAACCAGACAATTTTTGACCGAATTACCCATTCGGTCAATTTTTTTATAAAGATTACTTGTTTTTCCGTCAATGTGCAATTTTATACCATCGCCGTCGCGACGGCGATAAAAATGGTGCATAAGTAGCATGCATAGCATTAACAAATGTTTTTTATGGAATACAATTAAGTTAGAATAAAAAATCAAAAAGGGCGTCCTCTCCGAGAAACCTCGGTAAAAAGTTGACGCTCTTTTAAATTTCTAATCCCAAAAGCTGACGGGATGAATAGACCGGCAAAAAGTCCAAACTTCAGAAAGGAGCAGTGCAATGTGGAAAAAATCCGCAATAGTCACAGTGGCCGTACTCGCGATGGCCCTGGCAATCGGATTCTTTGGTTGCGAAAACCAGGAGAGTCCGGTGGAAGATCAAGAAGAACAATGGAATGTATTGCCGGATTCGTTCGGCAACTACAAGGAAGAGCCGGATTTGCTCATGGATTTAGGAGCAGTCAATTATCCCATTAATCCGTGGCTGCCGCTCAATGGTTATCCTTTTGGCGTGGTATGTTAGTGGACGCGGATATCACCTTGGGGATGATTGCGTGCGTTCTCCAGGGACGTCGGTATACGCCATTCGTCAAGGGATGGTAAAATACGCCCGTTACAACAGCGGCGGCTGGGGTTACCTGATGATCGTGGAAAGCATGGTCAACAACTTACCGTTTTGCACGGTTTATGGGCATCTCGGCAACGCGATGTTTCCGGGCGAAGGTCACTGGGTAAACACCAACCAGTATATCGGTACCGTAGGTAGCACACAGGAGAGCGGGCAAACAACTCCTCATCTGCACCTTGGAATCCACCTCGGACGGTATGGTGCGCCAACCGGCACCTATCCAAGCTGGTGCAAAGGCTACTCAACCTCCACGAGCGGGTGGTCTAACCCAACTACTTTCATGGCGTACTGGTAATCCTTTCCTTAGGGAGGAATTCGTACTTGGGGGAGTTGGCTTTCCGACTCCCTCTATTTTCTTTTTAATTATAAGATTATAATTAGAATAATGATTAACCTTAATGAAAATATGAAAAAAAATACCATAATTTTACTAATCATCGCCGTTATTTTAATTGCCGTTTCCGTTATTGCCTTTCTGGCTTTAAATTCGGCAAATTCCGATAATAAAAACAGAGAAAATAATACACCAACTTCATTTGACTTTAACAGTGCTTTAGCAGAAATAAGTTTTAAATATCCATCAAATTATGGTAAGGCTAATGAAAATCTGAAGATAGTATCCGATTCGTCTGGTCTAGTTACGGCCGGCAAAGCTGACGCAATTACTTTCAGCAATAACAAGGATTTATCAATCAATTTAGTTAGTGTTGATTACCAAGGGTTTAAGGATATTTATTATTCTGGAGTGAAGGATTTTAACGATATATGCGTTAGTAACGAAATAGATGAGAATGGTAATGGTTGCAAAATAAGGACTATTGGTACATTTACTGTATTGGAGCAAACGGAATATCTTGTCGATGAAGGAGTGTATAATTTAGTGCATTCATATTCAATCAAATTGGCTAATAATAATGGCTATTCCGGACTTAAAGTAATGCAGAGTATTCCAGAAATTTATGATGAACTTAATAATGATATCACTGAAATAGAAAGAAATGATTTATTGCAAACCGAAGCTGAGACTCTATTAAGTAAAAGTTATAATAGTTACAATGTTCAAATTAACGAGATTGAAGAAATAATTTCAAGCATGAACATATAAAAACTAATTAAAACAAAAAAGCCTTTTGCTCTAAAAGGGCTTTTTTAATTGAGGATAAAATTATTTTTTCAAATGGTTTTCAATTCTGGCCATCATTTCCCGAAGCGGAACCTTTGATTTGACGATGAAATCTAAAGCACCCAGCGCCATTGCTTGCTGAGCCAGCTCATGCTTGTCTAAATTAGTAACGATAACCGCGGGAATGTTTTTGGTTTTGGGATTTTTTTTCAGATTTTCCAGAACTTCTATTCCACCCATCTTTTCCATCAGAAGATCAATGAGAATTACATCCGGCTTTTCTTTTTCCGCCATTTCCAGCCCCTTCACGCCATTTTCTGCGGCAACAAAGGCGTGGCCGGCCAGCTCAAATTTGGTCTGATACATCAAAATCTGATCTTTATCGTCTTCAATAAGTAATACTTTAGCCATATTTTATTGATATAAACTTAAATTAATAACCGCGAAAAGCTGTTTTAGTTTTCTTGATGATGAGTTTTAGGGAATATATTGAATTGGCTTAATTCATTGACTTCCGATTTTGAGAGCAAGGATTTATTCTTCATTATTTCAATAAGGCGGCTCATTTTAGTGTCTTCTTTCCGCAGTTTAGCCACGAGCCCGCCTTCCAAATCGGCCAGCTTATCATCAAGGTACGATTTGGTAACCATTTCTAATTTAACTTGTTCAAGTCCTTTTTCTACATTGCCGAGTCGCCCTCTAATATCTTCAAACTGAGGATTAATGTTATCCTCAATAACCTGGGCGAATTCCTCGCGAATTTGTGTTAGGTCTTTTTTATCCATCTGGTTAATTTAAATAAGTCGCATAGTAAAGTATTATTATTCTACTAGCCGTTTTATTAGATGTCAATCAAGCAACGCCGCCGCAAAAACTATTTAGAAAGAGGGTCAAAAGGCAGATAAACGGTAAAAGTCGATCCTTCGCCTAATTTGCTTTCCACCTCTATCTTTCCCCCGTGCCCTTGAACAGCCTCCCTGGCTATGTAAAGCCCCAGCCCCGTTCCATCAGCGTACATTTCTTTAGCGTTGGAAGCGCGGGCGAATTTTTCGCACAGGTCTTTAATCTCGTTTTGCGGTATGCCGATTCCATTGTCCGTAACTTTAACCATAATAAATTTATCATTATTGGTTGCGGAAATCAAGACCTTTCCTTTTTCACCGGTTTTTTCGTTCTTTTTGGGCGTATACTTAATCGCGTTATCCAAAAGGTTATTGAAAACCTGATCCAGGTGCTTGCGGCTGCCTTTGATTATAGGAAGCGGCTTTGGGGGCTTTTGATACTCTAAGGATAAGCCGCTGGTTTCCACGTCTAATTGGTGGGATTCCACCACGCTGTCAAGTAATTCTTCAATTTGCAGATTTTGAGTAAGTCCGGGGGAAAGCGTGAATTTAGAGGTATCCATTTCCGTGGCGTCTAAGATGTCGGAGATGATGTTCTCCAGCTTCTTGGCTTTAATGAATACTCCGTCCAAGAGCATTTTCTTCCTTTGGGGCTCCACTTGTTCAATCTCTCCGGAATGGACCATCTCCATCACTCCTTTCATTAAAGAAACCGGGGTTCTAAGCTGATGGGAAGCGGTATCCAGAAACTTGGAGCGCATTTCCAGGAGTTTTTGCAGATGGATATTTTTTTGCCTGATTTCCCTGGTCTGGGAATCAACGATATCCTCCATATTGTTGTAGAGACGGGCGTTTTCTATGGCCACGGATGCTTGGTTGGAAAGGGTGATTAAGAGGTCAATGTCTTCCTTGGTATAGGCTTCTTTGGTGATTTTCCTGCCAACTACGCAGATGCTGTTGATCGTGTCTTTGACCACAAACGGAAGCACCAAAGCCACGCCCAATTGTTTGAGGAGCTTGGCGTCGGCAAGAAGGTTTTCGTCTCTATCTTTTTCATGATCAGATAGGAGCTCGTCTATAACAATAGGTTGTTTGACTGATTGCAGGTGGGCGCAAAAGGTCTGGTGTGAGCAGATGTTCTTCAACTCTTCTTTGTTAAACCCCGCTACCGTATGAAGTAGAAAGGGGTTCTTTTTTGAGGGGTCAGATAAAGCCACGGCGATGTCGTCCACCCGCATGGCGCCCTGAATGGTGTCTATGACTACATTCACGGCCTCATCTAACTTAATAGTTTGGGATATTCTTTTGGCGAAAGTTTCCAATACTTTCTGGTAGTCATACAGGCCGGTGAAGAAGTACTTGTTGGCGATATGCTTGAGCCATTTGCTGATATAACCAAAGCCGAGGAGGAAAAGAGGAGCGATGACAACGGCCGAGAGATAGCCGCCGATGCTGTATGATCCGCCGAAAAAGGTGTTATCAAGCCACAGGGCGAAGTAGTATGCGAAGACAACAAAAAAGGCCAAACCGACATAGATGAATGATTTGCGGAGAATGAGACGGATGTCCAGGAAGCGGTGTTTGATGATGGAGTATGTTATTAAACCCGTTAAGATTATTGAAAAACTTGGCCCAATAAAATTAAAATTGTATATTTGGAATACTGGCAAAATTATATTAGTGGTTAAACCAATAATCGCCACTAATATAATTCCTATGAATAGGTATAAAATTTGCGTTCTTTGAACTCCCTGCGTGGTTTTAAATTTTCTTATAAAATTAATCAACCCCCAAGTTATAAATACGAATAAATATAACACAAAAAACGGGAATGCTTTTCCCATTGATCCGGTGATGTACCCTTTTGATATATCAACACTTTCTGACAAATAAGGAGTAAATGAAAGGATAATAAATAAAAAGGTGGAGATATACGAAATAAATACTACCGTCTTGTTTTTTCTTTTAAATTCTAATGGATAAATTATTGAAAAGTGGAAAAAAGAAGCTGGCAGTACCGACGCAAATACAAAAGCCAGCTTCCCCAGGATGAGATATGGAAAATGTAATAACAGCAATAAACTCAATGTCCACCCCACTACTCCAAAGATGAGTAGAGCAAATACACGATTAATGATTGAATGCCAATTTTTAAACAGAATAAAAAGTGCGAGTAATAAATTGGTTATTACAGCTATGCTTAATGCGACTGTATTGATAAATTTCATCTTATTTTTTAATACCAACAGTTAAGATATTTTGGTTGGCGTACACCATAACCGTTTTTTTTATATTAAAGTTATTTCTTTTAAGTACTTCTTCCTGTTCTCGGATTTCGAAAAAATGGTATTTATTTCTACTTTTATTCTTGATTCTATGATTGTAATACAGAAGTAGTACAAGATAGTTTAATTTAACGAATAATTCTTTCATTAAAAACAGGGTGTTATTTTTTTTGGCTACCATTTTAAAGTGGTTAAGTAAAATTTTATATGGACTAGCGCTCTTTATGGGATTGGATAATACTATCATGCCCCCTTTTTTTAAAATTCTCCAAAACTCCTTAATGATCGCATCATAAAATTTTGATTCTATAATATACAGGGTATTATTACACACGATCTTATCAAATGAGTCGTCAGCAAATGGCAACGAACCCCTTAAATCGCGTATTATAACCTTGCCAGCTTTTACCTTTTCTAGAAAATAATTGATCGCTTCTTCAGAATTATCCAATAGTGTGACTGACCCGCCTCGTTTGATAATTTGTAATGCTACATTTCCGGTGCCTCCACCTGCGTCTAAAATATCATCACCGCTATGTACATCTAATTCATCAATGATATTATTTATTAAATCCTTATAAGGATAAGCCCTATTTAATTGGTCGTAGACTTTAATATACTTTCTCCAAAAATCTTTTTCACTTTCCTGTACCATTTTTTTATTCATTGGTGAAATAACGATAAAAGCTGATATTAATCTTCTTCATTTTCTCCAGGCTTTCTCGAATATCAGCTAGCATGGTTATGGATGGCAGGTTATATCGGATTTTCTGATATACATATTCTTTTCCGATTTGTTCAAATCCGAATTTTTCAAAATAGTCTTTGCTCTTTATGGAAACTGAAATTATGAAATGAGTTATACCGTTAGCAAGTGCGTAGAGAACGGCACTTTTAACCAAACCGAAATTTATCGAATACTTTTTACGGTACTCTTTGCAAATAACGAATCTAGACAACTCACAAAAATTATCAACCTCCGATATATAGTTATTAATATCTGTATACTTCTCTAAAGGTAATTTTACTTGCTCTAATGAATCATTATTTCTCGGTATCAATCTTAGGGTACCGATGACCCCCCCCCGATTATTTGTAGCAACAAAATGGATAGCTGTACTGTCATAGATGTCATTTTCTAACCCACTAGGATAGTCTTCTTCTCTGAGATATTTTTTTTCTTTGCAATAAACGTCATATCGTAATTTATATGCCCTATTAATTTCTGCTTTGGTTTTAGCAATGCCAAATTTGATTCCGTTATTTTGTGAATTAATCTTGTATTTAATTAATAATGTTTTTATAAAATTGATTGCGTTGAGCATTTTTATATAACCACATAATCAACATTAAACTACTTTTATATTATACCCCAAAACCAGCGCAAAATACACCGAAACAGCGGAGTTCTGACTTAATCATCTTGCACCTAATTCCCTAACATCCTAAAACCTAACCCCCTAATAACCCAAGTTGGTGGGAAGCGGTATCCAGAAACTTGGAGCGCATTTCCAGGAGTTTTTGCAGATGGATATTTTTTTGCCTGATTTCCCTGGTCTGGGAATCAACGATATCCTCCATATTGTTGTAGAGACGGGCGTTTTCTATGGCCACGGATGCTTGGTTGGAAAGGGTGATTAAGAGGTCAATGTCTTCCTTGGTATAGGCTTCTTTGGTGATTTTCCTGCCAACTACGCAGATGCTGTTGATCGTGTCTTTGACCACAAACGGAAGCACCAAAGCCACGCCCAATTGTTTGAGGAGCTTGGCGTCGGCAAGAAGGTTTTCGTCTCTATCTTTTTCATGATCAGATAGGAGCTCGTCTATAACAATAGGTTGTTTGACTGATTGCAGGTGGGCGCAAAAGGTCTGGTGTGAGCAGATGTTCTTCAACTCTTCTTTGTTAAACCCCGCTACCGTATGAAGTAGAAAGGGGTTCTTTTTTGAGGGGTCAGATAAAGCCACGGCGATGTCGTCCACCCGCATGGCGCCCTGAATGGTGTCTATGACTACATTCACGGCCTCATCTAACTTAATAGTTTGGGATATTCTTTTGGCGAAAGTTTCCAATACTTTCTGGTAGTCATACAGGCCGGTGAAGAAGTATTTGTTAGCAGTCCTTTTTAAGAACTTGCTTAAGTAGTTGAAAGTTAAGAGAAATAACGGTGCGAAAATAATGGCTGAGAGATAGGCGCCCGGTGAATATAGTCCGCCAAATATATTTTGATCTACCCAAGCAATGCCGTAATAAGCCAGGAAGACGAAGATGGCCAGACCAGCAAAGATGAAGGATTTGCGGACGATGAGTCTAATATCAAAAAACGGTGTTTAACAATTGCGTATGCTGAAAGTAAACTAAAAAAGAGAGAGGAAACGCTATCAAGCCGGCCAAATTGTTGCAGTCCAAACGATGGTAATGCAAAACTAACTAATAATGTTGAAGCGCCAAAAAAACCTAATCCTAAAATTATGTACTTTGCTTGCAATCTATAAATTCCTATGGCTTGGATATAAAACTTAATGATTAAATATATTGGAATAATGATCGCAGTAAAAAGAAATATCGTATAAAAATAAAATAGCGAACCAAATGATACTTCAATTATTGAACCGGCCGCTATAGTATTGGTAAAAATTGAAAGGATTAAAAATAATACACTTAAAAGGAAATAAACTAAAAGATTTAATCGTCTTTTTCCGGATAGTTTATTACCTTGAATAAAATAGCTAACCCATAGTGTTGCAAGTGGTGGTAAGAAAGCGCCAACGCCGAATGTCAATTTGATTAATAACTCAAAGTTGCTAAAACCAGAAATAAGGTTAACTAAGGACCAAATACTTATCGTAAAAGAAAAAATCGCAAAGCTTAAGTTGAGCTTCTTTCTATAATCCTTTTTTAAAACAATAACTCCAATCCAGAAACTTACAAAAACTGAACACGCTATTAGAAGTTGAATTATCATTATTGAATTAACTTATATTTTTCTCCTAAGTCAGTTAGGTTATCAAGTAAGGTATCGAGTTGTTTTTTGGAATATTCCGAAGTTAATGTAAACCGCATCCTCGCTTCACCATGAGGCACCGCTGGCCACCTTATTGGCGGAGCAAAAATTCCTCGTTGCAATAATTCTCTTGATATATCTATTGCTGTTTTTTCATCACCAATTAAAACGGGTACAATCGGCGTCTGGCTTCCTAGTGTATTAAAGCCGCGTTGATCTAAATTATTTTTTAGGTAACGGGTATTTTCCCACAACTTTTTTCTCCGCCATTTATCTCTTTCAATAATTTCAATTCCTTTCATTATTCCTAAAGCCAGCGAGGGCAAAAATGCGCCAGAGAATATATATGTTTTTGCGGTTACTCTTAGATACTCAATTAACTCACTTGAAGCGATTACACCCCCCCCACAACACCTAAAGCTTTTGAAAAGGTAGTGACTACTATATCTACACCTCCAGATATACCATAATGTTCAATAGTGCCTCGGCCATTTTTACCTAATACACCAGTTGCATGCGCATCATCAATCATTAATAAGGCGTTATATTGTTTTGATAACGCGGCTAAATCTTTTAGTGGTGCAATATCACCATCCATACTGAAGATGCCATCACTGACAATTAGTTTCCTGCGTTTTTTATTTTTCTTTAGTTTTGACTCTAAGTCATTTAAATCACAGTGCTTATAAACAACTTTCTCCGTTTTAGCCAGTCGGCAGCCCTCAATAACCGTAGCATGATTGAATTCATCACTGAATATTATTGTCCTATCTGATTTAAATCTAAATCTGAAAAAATTAAACAATGATACCAACGGCAAATTAACTATCGCGGGGATTACACCCATATTAGCCATAGTGCTAGTGGTAAAAATCATGGCATCTTCTTTGCCAATAAACGTCGCAATTCTTTTTTCTAATTCCTTGTGAATACTAAGAGTACCCGAGATGAGAACTGAACCAGAGGGGTGGATACCAAATTTTTTAATCCCTTCAATTATTGCCTGTTTCACCTCCTCGTTATTTGCCAATCCTAAATAATTACCGGAGTTAAATGATAAAACTTTCTTGTTATTCACCTCAAATACAGGCGAGCTTGAAATACCACCCGTAGCGATATTAATGTCTGGATACAAATCTCTTTCATGTAGTATTTTAAGTGTCTCAATTATTTTTTGCATATTAATTTTTCCCCATTGCCTCCAAATAAAGTAATTAATAATCTTAACTTACTCCATTATACCTCTAAATTCAAAAAAAAATCCACTTGAAAAAGCTCGTTTTGACCTTCAACCTAAAACCTAATACCCTAACAACCTAACCCCTAACAACCTTAACTGATGGCTGGCAATATCCAGAAACTCGGACTGGGTTTTGAGCATTTTCTTGAGTTTGGCGGTGGCAGACTCCACCATCTCCTCCATGTGGTTGTATAATCGGGCGTTTTCAATGGCGATGACGAATAAAATTACCTTCCCCTTTTAATCATTTTGGCAATTTGATAAACGGAATACCAGCCAAGATTAAATACTAAATCAAAGGCTCCTGCGCTTTCCAGCTGGTAACCACCAAAACTTCTTTTGAATCGGGAGATTCCTGCCCATTTGTGATTAAGTGCGTTTTCGGGCGCTACCCCGCCAAAATCATAATATCTTTTTCCTTCCTTTTTGGCATCGGAAATTGCCTGCCAGTGCAAAAGATAGGGGGCCATTACATTGCGGTATTCCTGGGATGAGCCGCCGTGGAGATAAGTTGCCGTATCACCAAAGGAAAGGATTAAATTTACGGCGATAATTTTATGATCGTATTTTGCCTGATATAATTTTACCATTTGAAATTGAGCAAGGGATTCAATCACTTGGTAATAATATTTTTTAGGATGAGCCCTAATTTTATTGCGCTGGGCAGTTCCTTGGACAAGCGTAAAGAACTGATTAATATTTTCTGGACTATTATTAATTTCTATCTTCACTCCTTTTTTTTGAGCCAGCCGAATATTGTAGCGAGTTTTCTGTTTCATTCTCGCCAAAATCTCTTCTTCTGTTCCTCTAAGTTCAAGGAGCCAATTATTTTCAGGTTGAATTGATTTTGCCGCTTTCAATTTTAAATCGATTTTTATATCGTTAAACTCCTTTTCGCTGACCGGCGGTTCGAACTTAAAGAAAATCACCTTTTCTTTTTTCGCAATCTCTTTTACTTGCTCGAACAATGATTTTAAAATCTCTCCTTTAGTTTCCCGTTTTCTACTTCCCGCTTCTATAACAGGGCCCTTAGGGCAATAAAGATAACTTTTTCCAAGCGGGAGCGGATATTTAATCATCAACGCCACCGCCTTTAATTTTTCCTGATCAAATATTCCCAAATGCCATATTTTGTATCCGTAGTGCTTCTGAAACTCTCCCCACTCATGGGATTGCAAAAAAGACCCACTTTTTGTATCTTGGGCTTTAACAAATTCGTCAATTTTATTTTTTTCCTCTAGGATCTCTACTTCCATCTTTTAATTAAATCCGAAATTCTAATATCGACCGTTCGGCTTCGCTCAGGTCGCCCTGAGTAAAATCGAAGGGCGAAATTCGAAACAATATTTAATATCTAATGTTCTAAATTCAAAACGATTTTTTAAAAAGCAAGTTTAAAACATCAGAATTTGGAATTTTGAATTTGTTTCGGATTTAGGATTTCGTGCTTCGTGCTTAAATAATTTATTTCTTCCCCGATAACTTAAGAGCAGCTTTGACTTTTTGTTCAATGGTGGTGGCTTCTTCGGGAATCAGCTTTAGCGCCTCGCGTGCTTCACTAAGTGAGTACCCTAAACTAACCAGCGCGTCGATAGTCTCGACATCATCCTTAATCCCTCCCTTTAGAAATTCTTTAGACTCTTTATCGGAAACATCAATTTTGTTTTTTAACTCTAGAATAATCCTTTCGGCGGTTTTCTTTCCGATTCCCGAAACCTTGGTTAGTAGCGAGGAATCACCGTGGATTACCGCCCGCTTAACCTCATCCACTTTGGCCTGCGTTAGAATCCCTAAAGCGGATTTGGGCCCGATTCCGGAAATGTGAATTAATTGCTCGAAGAATTCCAATTCGTCAATCTGCTCAAAACCGTAAAGCTCCGTTTTATCTTCTCCCACATGCTGAAAAGTGTACAATTCAACCGCTTCGTCCTCTTTGATTTTCTCTTGGAATTGGGGTACAACAAACACTCGGTATCCAACATCATGGACATCAATTACAATGTAGCTTTTATTCTTATATTTTACTTTGCCTTTAAGATAGGTAATCATGTGTTTAGCTGGTAATACGTGGTAGGCGAGACGCCGGCTTGTTCCGAGCAAAGTCGAGGAGCGTTTCGCCTGCTTTCTAATTAGATTATGGCAGAGGGGGTTAAGATAGGCAATGAAACCTTAGAGGTACCGTTTTATCTCCCAGGGAGTAACTTCCAGTTTTGCTTTTTCAATATCATTTCTGGCAGCATCAATAACCGCCTTACTAGCATGGTTCCCTAGGAGATCTTTCAAAACTTCGTTTCGTCCCAATTCTGTTATAGCTTCCTCTAAATTGGAAGGAAGAGTTCCTATATTCCTTTTTAATCTTTCTTCTTCAGTCAATAAATAAACATTTTCTTCTATTGGTTTCGGCGGTTCTATTTTATTTCTTATTCCATCAAGGCCACATGCCAACATTCCCGCAAAAGCCAGGTAAGGATTAGCGGAAGGATCGGGGCACCTCAGTTCTATTCTGGTTGATTCCTTTTTGCCCTCACTGATCTTGGGAATTCTAATTAAGGCCGAACGATTAATTCTCCCCCAACAGATATTGACCGGCGCTTCATATCCGGGAACAAGTCTCTTATAGGAATTTACTGTCGGGGCTACTAAAGCAGCGAGGGCTCTAGCGTGATGGAGCTGACCCGCTAAGAAATGATAAGCGGTTTTTGACAATTGATATTGATCTTTTTCTTCGTAAAAATAGTTCCTACTATCCTTAAATAAACTTTGATGGACGTGCATCCCGGAACCGTTAATGCCCTGCAGCGGCTTAGGCATAAAGGTAACTTTCAGGCTTTCGTTATTGGTATAAGCTTTAAGGGCTGATTTTACCGTTAAAACATTGTCCGCGCTTTGAAGCGCTTTGTCATAATGAATGTCGATTTCGTGCTGGCCTTCTGCCACTTCGTGATGATAACTCTCTCCCCTGACATTGAACGCTTTTAAAGAATCCATCACCTTTCGGCAAATTCTGGTAGCGCGACTTACTGGAGTGTAGTCAAAATAGCCCTTACGGTCATGCGGAGTCAACTGGGGTAGATTCTCCCTTTCGAACAGAAAGAATTCCAATTCAGCCGCTGTATAATAATCAAAACCCATTTCTTTGGCTTCCTCTAATACTTTTCTCAGAATATACCTAGGATCGCCTGTAAATTGCTGCCCATCCGGAGTACAGATATTGCAAATAATCCGGGCTGATTTTAATTCAGCATTGGTCCAAGGGAGAATGGCGAATGTCTCTAAATCCGGCTTTAAAAGCATATCGCTTTCATATATTCGGGCATGTCCTTCAACAGAAGAGCCGTCGTACCACTCCCCGTCTGTAACCACGTCTTTGAGTCGGCTCACTTCCGTTTCTACTACTTTGACATTACCTGTTAAATCAGAAAACTGGAGTAAAATCGCCTTTACCCCTTCTTTCTTGATGATATCTTCTATTTGCTCTAATTTCATAAATTCTGAATCACATTCTGATTATGGCAAAGAGAGATGAGTTAAGCAAGGCCAACTTAAATAAAAAAGCCCGGTCTAAAACCAGGCCTAGGAAGAATGGCGTACAATCATTTAGATTGATGCACCTTTTCCCAAATGATCCGTCGGATTTCGCTTAGAGAATATATTTTTTCCAATTCAACCCTCCAATCACTCACTATGGGCGTTATCAATCCGGCTGCTCCGGTTTCGTCTCCGCAAACAATGTAGTACTTGCCCAAACTCGTTTGGTGA
>Ga0210016_1003237_pt1 | contig 14432 bp, 15 predicted proteins | sample CryGeyCG2014_300_FD_185454 | JGI IMG/M metagenome (GOLD analysis project Ga0210016, IMG submission 185454) | Groundwater microbial communities from aquifer - Crystal Geyser CG02_land_8/20/14_3.00 (SPAdes) (version 2) | ecosystem: Environmental > Aquatic > Deep subsurface > Groundwater | place... | reverse complement strand
AGTTGTGCTTTTCGGAAGCACTGCGCGGGGCACCAACAACAGGACCGGGGATGTTGACATTCTTCTTGTCGTGGATGACACCGCCATAAACCTCACCCCTGAAATGGTGGAGGCATACAGGATAATAACAGAGAAGACAGTTGTTTCCACAAGCAACAGGATTCACGTTACAACCCTCAAGTTCACGAGCTTCTGGGACTACACCCGGGTTGGAGACCCGATTGCAATCAACATCCTGAGAGACGGAGTTGCGCTCCTTGACACCGGATTCTTCGAGCCGCTGCAGATACTGCTCAAGAAAGGCAGGGTAAGGCCGACTCCAGAGGCAGTATTCTCATATTACGGGAGGGCTCCCAGAAGTTTATTCGCAGCAAGGGGGCACCTTCTTTCAGCAACCCTTGAATTGTACTGGGCTGTAATTGACTCTGCGCATGCTGCGCTTATGAAGCTTGGGGAGATACCGCCAAGCCCCGAGCATGTGGCCGCCCTTATGGAAGAGAAGATGGTGGCTGAGCGGCTCATTGAAAGGAAATATGTAATTTTGATGAAGCAGTTCTACACACTCTCCAAAGGCATTGCAAGGCGTGAGATAAAGGAGGTTTCAGGCATTGACTTTGAGAAGTATTACAGGGAGGCCTCTGATTTCGTTTCCCAGATGAAAAAGATAATTGATGAAAAGGAAGTCAGGAAAAAAAGAAGGCTTTGAGATATTCTTAGAGCCCTGTCTTACATCTTCACATGTTTTTACCAATATCTTTTTTGCAGAAAGAAAAATCAGGAAGAATGCCCTTGGATTTTATGCAGAAAAGCGGCAAAACTCCAATCTTCAGATTGGAGATAAGCCGCTTTTAGCATCCTAAAAATCCGCGATTAAGAGAGCGTCCGGTCAAACTCCGGACTTTAGTCCGGAGTAGGACGCTCTCAGCGGATTTTTATGATTTCATCCTTTTCCATCCGCGCTTTTCGCGAAGCGAAAAGGGCGGTTTCTTAGAAACATTTATTAAATCCTTCAGGAATTCTTTTTTTCATGAAAGAAGGAATAATTTCAGATTCTGACTTTGCGCTTCACAAGAGGAATGCGCTCTTAAGGAAGGACAACTCAAGGATGAAGACAAATTTCTCACAAATCCAGCGGCTTTACTCTGCTTTGTAAAAGCATAAGGTATGTTCCTTCTGCCGCCCCAACTTGAAGTAACAAATTGTGACTTCAAGTTTTCGAATTCATTTTTAGTTAACTGAAACATAAACTTTTCAGGAAATCGTTCGCTATTCCTCTTAACCGCTTGGTTTAATACTTTTGTTTCTACGTTATAAAATTCTGCAAGATCTGCGTCAAGAATAACTTGCATATTCCGTATTGTATGAATTTTTCTTTTGATGTTACCTGCGCTTAATACTAATGAGTTGTCTGCCATTTTATCGCTCTTTAACATCAACAATTTAATAAGCGTTTTCCGGGAAAGTCCAGTGTCCTGTGATAATTTGCGGATTAAGCGGAAAAATAAGAAAAAGAATATAATAAAAAAATTCTTATCTGACGAGCCTTGCTATAATTATGAAAATTATTATCAGCAAGGCCACTACTCCCACCACAAGCAGCACCATAAACGCTGTTGACTCTGTGAAAGGCACTTGCTTTGCAACAGCTGCTCCCTCTCCGGAAGGCGGAATTACAGGCTGCTGTATCACTGTGGCATTCTGCTGCAGCTGTGTCGGTGTGGTTATGTTCTCTGCCTGCTGGCACTTTGTTACTACAATGGGTATTGAGTAGATGCTGATCTGCTTGTTATAGTCATAGTATGTCTTTATCAGCAGGTTGTATGTTGCAGGAAGAGTGTTCTGGGGAATTACCACATTAAAGAATGAGGTATAGTCCTCGTCTGAATCAAGTGCGAATTCATCCTTTAGGGCAATTCCGAGCTGCGTGTTGTCAATTATTACGACAACATGGTTTTCATTGCTGCTTCCCCTGTTGTAAACATTCAGGCTTAACGGAAGGATTCTTTCGCATGATGACTGCAGCTGAGCAGGGGTTATCTCCCTTACCACAAGGTCGTGCGAATCCTTTTCCACATCAAGATGAAGTATCCAGTGAATTTCGTGTGTTGCGCTGTTTTCGTCCTCTCCATCAACATCTATTAATATGTCATAGGTGTCCTCATCTATCTTTGAGGGAAGCTTGAACACCAGTGTCTTTGTTACCTTGCTATCATATCTGAGGTCGAACTCGTTAACATTATCCTCTGGCTCAAGGTCGTCTCCGTCATCAATTCCCTCGATTATTGCATCTATGTTAATGTTGTCTATGTCTATTTTCTCATCATCTGTGAAGAGATTTTTGAACTTTAATGATACAGTTACTGTGTCTTCCGGCTTTGCAGTCTCATCAATTGAGTATGAGCATGATGTTCCAGTGCAGCCTATATCCTCTGACTTTCCTTCAACATCAACATCTGCATCGTATATCTCAAGCTTGTTCTCTGCCTGCATATACACTGATGCTGTTGCAGCGCCTGCATTGCTTGCAGATGCAACAATGTTTCCAATCTTCTCTGATGCTGAATTCTTGCTTAATGGCATGTATGCAGAGACAGTTACAACCTGGCTTGCATTCGGGTCAAGTGTTCCAGGCACATTTGAGAATGTCATGTTGTATCTTGATGCAACTCCGCTTGAGACAATAGAGATTGCTGTTGCATTGTCATTTCCAGTGTTCTTTACTGTGAATGTTGCTGTGTAGAATGTGTCTCTTGCAGCGCTTGCTCCCCCCAAAAGAACCTCTGAAGGGCTGAGCGTAAGTGTTGCAGCCAATGCTCCCGGCAGAATTGCCATCAATGCAGCTGCCATAATGACTAACAAAAGAAATTTCTTTTCCATTTTGATTCCTCCACACGAATATAATCTAATATCAATTAGTTTTTATTAGTTAGTAGTTACAACCTTTTTAAAGATTGTTATACTGGAGTATATAAGTCAGAATAGAGGGATTTTTTTCGGAAAAAACTAACCTGACAATTTCAGGAAAATATTTATTACATGTTCTAGAAAAATGAGCAGAACCCAAAAGCACTAAAAGCGTGTACCTCAAGGTGCACTGGCTTTCAGGTTTTACCTGCATTTGAAAAGAAAAGAGTTTATGCTTATAAAATTTTCTGTGACGCGTCGAAAAATATCCGGATTTTCCGGAAAAAGCCACAAGACAAACCCAGAAAAGGTTAATAAACAAAAAATCAATATAAGAAATAATGACTTTGCTTTATACAAAAAAGGCGCTAAGATTCATGCTTGCAGGGACTTATTAAAAGCTCAGAATGGTTTTCGACAGCATAGAAAAATAGTAATGTTTATATATAACGTAACCTTTTTAAAGGTTACAATGCCCATTCTGGAAAATGACGAAGCAATGAAACGTATTTTTGGGAAGGTTGAGATAAAGACAATCACAAAAAAAATGAATGGAAAAAAGTTAAAACAGACAGAAAGAAACTATCTTTACCGCTCAATAAGGCCTAAACTTATTGCCATTGGGTTAATCTCACAGAAAGGAATATTAAAAAAAATAAACATAAAAAAAACCGAAGATGATTCTCTGATCGAATATAACCTTTCTACCTATGGCTATGATTTGATTGTTTGCAGGAAGACAGCAAAGAGAAAGATTCCTATAGAAGAATTGGCTGTAAAGATTCTTGAAAGCAGAAGAGCAAGATACATAGAAGCTTTGCCGGTACTCCTGATAAAGAATGATTTTGATAAATTCAAGCTTATTGAGCTTGCTGCTGAAAATAAATTAAAGAACAAGCTTGGTTATATACTTGAAATTGCAGATATGATAAAGCCTAATCCAAAGCTGAAGGAAATGCTTGAATATTTATCAAAGAATAAGGACAAAGAGATTGATTTTCTTGTAGAAGGGGATTATGATTTCTTGCTGAAGACCTCTCCTGCAAGAGTGAGAAAATGGAATCTTTTGGGAAGGTTTTTTGATGATGATTTCAGGAAAAATGCAGAGGCATACTTATGATTGATAAGGACGACCTTATCAACTGGCTTGAGAAGGCTGATAAAATTTTAGATAATAAAATTGAGATTATTGCTGTAGGAGGAACTGCAATGACTTTGCTTGGACTGAAATCTTCAACAGTGGATGTGGATTTTTGTCTTGATAAAAAGGATGTTAATTATTTTAAGAAAGTTATTGATAATGAATTCAGAGTTGATATTTTTACAGACGGTTTTATATTTTCAGAGCAGCTGCCATCTGATTATAAAGAGAAATCTAAGGAGATAAGAGTCATGAAAAATATAATTCTCAAAGCTCTTGATCCAGTTGACATAATAATAACAAAAGCAGCAAGATTTAATGCAAGGGACAGCGAGGACATAGAAGCTTTGGCAAAACATGTAAACAAGAAGGAGCTTGCTGAAAGGTTTGAGAAAGTTATTGGGAGCTATGCAGGAAACGAGGATGAATATAAGTATCACATGAATCTTATACTGAAGAACTTTTTTGAGTAATTGCTCTCCTTAATATCATAAAAATCCGCTGAGGGCATCCTGCTCTGCACAGAGGCTTTCAGGAAGGAGATGAAAATAACAACATTTAAATAGTTATGAATTATTTAAAAGTCATATGACACAAATAAAAATCAATTATCAGTATGAGATACTCCTGCTTCTGCTTAAAAAACAGATGCACGGAAGAGAACTTGCAAAAGAGCTTAAAACTTCGCTCACAAGAGTTCAGTCAATCTTAGCTGAGCTTAGAAGCATCAATGTCCTGGATTATAAAGTTGAAGGAAAAAACCACGTTTATTTCATTAAGAAGAACCTTGTGTCTAAATCATTTATCCTGAATGCTGAGAACTACAAATTGGCGGGAATACTATGCAAATACCCTGAGCTTGAGCCGGTATTTCAGGATGTAATAAAAAAAACCAGATGCAGTTTAATACTTTTATTTGGAAGCTACGCAAAAAGCACTCCTGGAAAAGACAGCGATATTGACATCTACATTGAAACAACTGACCAGAAAGTAAAAGAGGAAGCTCAAAAAATCTATAGCCCAATAAGCATCAAGATTGGAATGTTCAATCCGGAGGATTTATTGATAAAGGAAATAATAAAAAATCATGCAATAATCAAAGGGGGCGAGGAATATTATGAAAAACTCTGCCAGTTAATACAAAAAAACGGCGCTAAAGCTTTACTTTAGTTGCGAAATACGCCGTTTTTTGTACAACAAAATCCGAGATTTTGTGTACACGAACGCTTTGCGTTCGTTGTACCCTAAAAATTCGTTCAGCGAATTTTTATGGTTCTTGAGCGCTGCGAGGGCTCTGCAACTTACTCCGGAAAGTTCAAAAAGCAGACACTGTAAGAATTAAGGAAGAAAAACGAATTTTCAGGCATTTTCCCTGATATTTTCATCTGTTAAGGCCGTATTTTCCTTTTAGGGGCACAAAAACAAAATATCCCAAACTCTTTGTCTCCAGCGAAGCTTCGTGCTTTCTCACTTTAAGCATTTCCTGGCCGAACATAGTTGCAACTGGCGCAACTATTATGCCTTCTAATTTCAATTGCTCAATCAGTGGCTGAGGAATTCTTGGGCATGCTGCTGTGACAATTATCCTGTCATAAGGCGCTTCTTTTTCATATCCTGTGCTGCCGTCGTAGCAGATTACTTCTGTGTTTTTTATTCCCGCGTTTCTAATGTTTTCCCTTGCAAATTCGCAAACTTCAGATATTATGTCTGTTGTGATGACTTTTCCCTTTTCTCCAGCCAGTTCTGCCAGAATTGCTGCCTGATAGCCAGAGCCAGCTCCAACTTCAAGAATCTTCTGCCCTTCTTTCACTTCCAGGGCATCAGTCATCATCATGACAGTTGTCGGCTGCGATATTGTCTGCTCGTCTAAAATTGGCAGCGGAGCATCTTCATAGCTGTATTGCAGGAATTCCTTTAAAACAAAATTCTCTCTTTTAACCTTCATAAAGGCATCTATGACTCTCTTGTCAATAAAAGAGCTTCATTGTTTTGCCAGAAATTCCTTCTCCCTCAAAAACCTTTTCTTCAATTCATCATCCATTATTTCATCCAGCTTTTTTTCCATGTGCTTTTTATATAGCCCTATATCTTGCCTTAATTCTATGAACTATTAAATGCTTATTGTTTTTAATTTTTATTCTTTAATCCTTGCAATGATAAGGAAATCCTCTAAGAAGGGATAAAACAAAAGCCAGGTTAGGAATACAACTGCAAAAATAATTAGAAGAGAACTTTAGCAGTGTCAAACAACAAGATTTAAAAACTACATGTTCCACATTTTAGATGGAAAGGGTGCTTAGATGATTTTAACAAAAGAAGAGGCAATATGTTTAGTGTTAGGGCTTTCTTCAAATAACGAGGTTTCTTCAACAACAAAATTGAACAAACTTTTAGCACGGCTGAACCTTTTTTTTATACCTGTTGACATTCAGTTTAAACTAAACAGAAATGGCTCTTATAATGCAGAATTATCTTCATTAAAATCCAATGAGTATTTTGATGTTTCAACATATACTTATAAAGGAACAACACCTCAAAAATACATTCTGAAGACGCAAGGAAAGCAACTTTTCAAGAGCGTCATTGAGGAAAAAATCCCAAAAATCCTTACAAAAGAAGACTTTGAAGATTTGAAGAACACAATATTTGAATTGAGCAAGCTAAATGCAAATCTTATTGCAGAAAATGAACACTCAATACTGCTTGTTGATGTAGATGACCAGTTCAAATTAGAACAGAAACTGAATGAAGTGCTTGTTGAAATGACTGACTTATTTAGAGAGAAAGATTTGATAAAAGAGGATAGTATCACCAATATAACATTGAAAGCACTCATCGAGTATTCATATTACCTTGTCAAATATTTAAAAGAAAAAAAATTTAAAAATGTGAGAGAAGGGATATATGACTTTGAAGCGAATATGTTTGATTACTATTTCTTGCATAACGTATTTAAGATGATTTCTTTCATTAAAAAACAGATTTCTGCAAAAACAAAAGATACTGTAAGAATTAATAAGTTCTATCAATATTTGATAAATGCGGTTAGAGATTATCCTTTCTCTATTTATAATAAAGACTTAAAAGAAATTATGGCAAAATGACATCTCAAAACAACATTTATGCCTTTGATGATTGCTCAATCTTGCATTTGTGTGAATTTGAAGTTCCTAATGGATTTGAAGTCTTCTTTGGAAGGAAGCTGTTATGTGATAGGAATTGCTCAAAAATTCAGGAGCTAATTGGAAAACTCAACCATAAAGTTATTCCAAAATACCGCTTTGAACCCTCTAACGTTGAACAGAATATCATAAGGTCTGCAAATCAGATTCTTGAAAAACAAGGAAATCAAGTTATGATGTTAGCGGTCTTAAAAAAGACATTCATTGAACAGGCAGAGGAATTCAGAAAGAAAGTCATTTCTGAATTCAACCTAATTTCAAAAGATGACAACATAGGAAACGTTAAAAAAGTCTTTGTTGAGAATGAAAGACAACTGAAAAAAGAAAAAAATATTCCCGAAGATGATGATTTCAAAATAATAGCCGGCTATATTAACGCATTCGATGAAAACTGTAAATTATTTATCACAGAAGATGAGCACTTTTGGGGTTATTCTGATTTGATTTCATCTAATTTCAAAATCAACGTAATTAAGGAATGGGAGTGTCATAAAATAAAAGTGATATGACTTCAGTGCTCATATAATTGCCTTAATTATTGCGTATATCAGCGCTGCTATGATTATTACTTGAATTGCTCTCAATATCGTTTTTTGTATTTTGTCTTTATTCCAATTTTTAGACAGAACCATTATATCTCCCTCTTCTCTTTGAACCAATTAACGCTGTCTGTTATGCTTTCATAGGCGTCTCTTGTTCTGCCGAAATATTTTTAAACTGATTCCCTTTAAATATATTAGATATCTAAAAAATTGGGGGTGTATTTAATGAGTTTAATTAATGAATTTAAGGACTTTCTGATAGAATACAAGGTTATTGCGCTGGCCATCGCCTTCATCATGGGCGCTGCGATAACTGCTCTTGTGCAGTCCCTTGTAGCCAACATCATAATGCCGCTTATAACGCCTTTCATTCCAGGAGGCGCCTGGCAGACAGCAAAGCTCACGCTCGGGCCCATTGTCCTCAGCTGGGGCGCGTTCATCGGTGCGCTGATAAATTTCATAATAATAGCGCTTGTAATCTTTCTCATTGCTAAGTATTTCTTCAAGGAGAAGAAGGTTACAAAGAAGTAAACTATTTTTTTTATTTATTTTCTTAATTCCAGAATCAGGGTTTTTCCGCCTTCCCTGTCATCTATCTCTGTTGTATTTCTGATTTCAAGCCCATGTTTGAATTTTGGGGCGTTTAGGACAAATGTCTCATATTCGCCGCCTTCTCCAGACGGGTTTATCATGTATTTATCATAAACCTTTCTTATGTCAGAAATGAATTTTTTGTCTATTTTCCTTCCGAGAAAATTCTCAAGCCCCAGCGCAAACACTCCAACTACAATAACTTCAAATTTTTTTTCAACAAGCTCCTGCAGCAGCTGGAACTGCTCTTTCCCCCAAAGCGGGTTTATGCATTCAATCCCGAGTTTTTCGCATATTGCGCCAATCCTCTCCTTTTGGTAATTGCTCGCAATCGCCCCTGTTACAATCCCTTTAATATGATATTTCTCAACTGCCTTTTTTATTGCGTTCTTAAGGTCAAAGAGCTCTTTTTCCTTTTCTCCCTCTGTCTCTTCAATTAGAAGGGGAATCCCAAGCGCCTCTGCCTGCCTTTTCACGAGCTCAATGTTTGCAGTGTGAAACATGTAGCTTTCAGTGTTTTTTGAGAATATGGAAATCAGGCAGGCAATCTCGTGCTTCTCAGCAGCGATGTGCATTGCATAGCAGGAATCCTTTCCTCCTGAAAACAGCACTCCAAGTTTCATAGAATCAAATAATCCGGGTTTTTATTTAAAGATTATGAAAAAAAAGAAAATGAACTTATTTTAATCTAATCGCTTCTAGGTTTCTCGGCGCAGCTGTCTCAATGTGGTACATCTTGTGGATGCTGCTGGCCAGGTCCAGGCACCTTGAGTTTTCTCCGTGGTGGACAATTATCTTCTTGGGCCTCGGGCTGCACTTGTAGATGAAGTTCAGCAGTTCCTTCCTGCTTGAGTGCCCTGAGAATCCCTCGATTGTCTCAACCTGCATGCTGATTTTGACAAGCTCCTGGTTGCCCTTGTCGTTGCTCATGGTGAACTCTCTTTCGCCGCGCTGTATGCGCCTTCCCAGCGAGCCCTCTCCCTGGTATGAGACAAATATCAGCAGGTTTTTGGGGTTGTCTGCGAGCTCTTTAAGGTATTCAACTGAGGGCCCTCCCACGAGCATTCCGGATGTCGCGAGTATTATGCACGGCCCTGTCTCCTCAAGGAGCTGGCTCCTCTCCTTTGCAGAGCCGACCCTCTTGAATATCTCTGAAAGGAATGGGTTCTGGTTCTCCCTGAATATCTGCTTCCTGACTGTGCTGTTAAGGAATTCCGGATAGGCAGTGTGTATTGCTGTTATGTCCCAGACAATCCCTTCAATAAAGACAGGTATCTGCGGTATCTCGTTGTTCCTTGACATCTGCTCGACAGTCAGCATGATTTCCTGGGCCCTTCCTGTCCCGAGAACCGGGATTAGCACCTTTCCGCCCCTTGCTATTGTCTCTGTTATGAGCTGCCTGAAGAAGTCATCGCACTCCTTCCTTGATGGCATGATATAGTCCTTTCCGCCGTATGTTGACTCTATTATCATGCTTTCCAATCTGGGGAACTCTGTTGTTGCTGCTTCCAAAAGCTCTGTCTTCATGTATTTCATGTCTGCTGTGTAGAGCATGTTGTGGAGTCCGTTTCCTATGTGAAGATGAACCATTGAGCTTCCGAGTATGTGCCCTGCGTTGTAAAGCGTTATCCTTATGTCAGGAGTTATGTCTGTCACTTCATCATACTCAAGGGTTATTGTGTGCTTGACCATCTCCTGAACATCTTCTGATGAGTATATTGGTTCTCTTCCGTTTGAGCGCATTATCTTTACATAATCCAGAAGAGTCAGCGCTGCGACATCCCTTGTGGGTGCTGTGCAGTAGACAGGTCCCCTGTATCCATATTTGAAGAGGTAGGGTATGAATCCGGAGTGGTCTAAGTGCGCATGCGTGAGTATTATTGCGTCTATCTGTCCTATTTCAAGTTCAGGCGCCTCTATGTGAGGATATGCATGGGCCTCATCTGCAGCAACGTCCACTCCGCAGTCGAGCAGAACCCTTGACTCAGGTGTCTGAAGGAAAAGGCACGACCTTCCCACCTGCCTTCCTGCCCCGAGAATTGAGATCCTTATCCATTCCTGCCTTCTCTCCCTTATCCAGCCGTCGTAAATCCTGTGCCCTGTCTCGTTCAGGAATTTTCTCCTGAAGTCAGAGTTCTGGTAGAGCACCCCCCTGATGCTCTCTATTATCTTTGACCTTATCGCGGGCTTTCTCCTTATTATCGGCACCCAGAGTGTTTTCTCCCTTATCTCCTTGAGCGTGCTTCCCTGCTTCCCTATTGCAACTCCAGGCTTTTCCGCCTCTATTGTCAGCTGCGACCTCTGGGGGTCAAACAGCAGGTTTCCCATTCCTGCCTCTTCAGGTATTAGCTGCTTGACTATGTCTTCGGTGTCGTCCTGGTTGAGGGTTATCGCCGGGTCTGCCCTGAGCTCAACCCTCTTCTTTATGTCGTTGACCGCCTTCTTTATTGAGCCCTGGTTGTCCAGGAAGAAATCCTTGTCCTTTGTATAGAGAACGATGTTTGCGCCTTCAAACCCTGCGTCGCTTATCTTCTCCGCAGGAAGCATCTTCAAAACTTCATTGAGTATTTTTGTCTTGCTTCCAATCATTTAGAATCCCCTTTCCACATTCAATTGAATAGAAAATTAAAAAATTCCAGCAAAATCAGCCCTGTATTATCGGGCTTATGTCTTTTTCAAGCACTTTCTTTATGCCTTCTGAAGTGATAGTAATCACATCAAAGCCGCTTCCTGATGCAGCATCCCTCTGGATTGCCGCGTTCAGGCACTTCACTGCAAGCTTTATCCCCTCGTCGGTTGTAATTCCCTTTTTGTAGAGAGTCTCAAGCACTCCGAAGACCATCACGCTTCCCGAGCCAGATGAGATGTAATCATCGCACTGCTCGATTGTCCCATCTGGGAAAATGTCATACAGGGCAAATCCAGTTGAGTCCTTTCCCGCAAGTATGAAGTGTGAGATTCCCGGTATTGCTGAGAACTTCCTTATGTTGTCATACACCAGGCGCGAGACAAGGTTTGCAGCTTCCTTCACACTCACATCCTGCCCTGTCCTGAGTATCTTCAGCTGGAGCTCTGCCTTGGATATTTTCACGAGCAGCTGGGCATCTGATGCTGTTCCGGCCATTGTAACTGCGATATTGTCGCTTATCTGATGTATCTTTTCAGTGCTCTTGCTGGCTATCATGTAGCCCGATATGGCCCTCTTGTCTGCTGCCAGAACTATCCCATCCTTGCACACAAGCCCTAGTGTTGTGGTGCCAGTTTTTATAATGTCATTATTTTCCATTTCAACCACTTCCTCAGAAGCCTTTGGTAACCTCAAAAGAACTATTTCTTCTTTAGAGTGGACAACTCTTATTTAAAACTTGCGATTTTGCCCTTTTACTCATATCTCAATGCATCAACAGGGTTGAGTTTTGATGCGTTGTAAGCTGGGACCGCGCCTGCAATCATTCCAATCACAACAGCAATCAGAAGTGCTCCAATTATAAGGGGGATGTTGATGGCAGATGTGCCCATGAACCTGAGTATGCCATTTCCCTGGTTTGTGCCGATTCCTGCCAAATCATTTATGAGAATTGAGGCAATTGAGCCGAGGATAGCCCCGCCAATCCCGCCGACCAGCCCAATCAGGGCTGAGTTAATCAGGAATATTGAGAGAATGTCTCTGTTCTTTGCCCCGAGGGCTTTCAGAACGCCAATTTCGCGGGTCTTCTCAAGGGTTGCTGTGAACATGGTGTTAGCAATCCCTATTGCGCCTACAAGAAGTGAGATGGCTGCTATTGCTCCTAAGAAAAGGGTCATTGTGTTCATGGTTGACTGCAGTGTTGCCTGCATTGCAGCCGGATTTGAAACACCGAAATCCTTTTTGCTCTCCTGCAGGATTCCATGACTCATCATGAGCTTATTTGTTATCACATTTATTGTCTCATTGGATATGCTTGTATCTGCTATTTTCACAAGTATTGAATCAAAAAATGGGTTGTTCTTGTCCTCCAGAATTAATCTTGCAGAATCTATTGGCATATAGATTGTGGAGCCCTCGCTGAGTATTCCCACTACTGTGAATGACTTTCCTCCGATTGTGATTTTGCTGTTAATCGGAATTTCCTTGCTGAAAACTGAAGTCGCCAATTGGCTTCCTATAACCACTGAGGATGAATCCCCGTTTGTCAGAAGCCTTCCTGAGCTGCTTGAGAAGGGTTTTGTGAGGGAACTTCAAGGCAAGGATGGAAAATCAATAGTCCTGACAGACAAGGGATTCAAGTTTCTGGAAAGGTATCAGACCATAGTTGATTTCATAACCGAATTTGAGTTATAAGCCCATAAGCCATTAGGCCTGCTCAACATTCATTATCTCCTGCTGCTTCGCCTTCAGCTTCTCCACCATTTCCCTCAGCTTGGGCAGTTCTGAGAAGCCGCCCTTCTCATTTATGAACTGCCTCGCCTTTGGAAGCGCTGCTGCAAATGAGATGTTTGAGGCAATATGCACTATGCCAAAGGGCAGCGCTGTTATGAAAGCCACAATGCCAAAAAATGGTATTGAAGCCGCATTCATTATAATCTCGTAGATGATTGTGGAAACTGCGGCTATTCCAACTGCAGCTCCGATGAAAGCAATGGTTTTTACTCTGCTGTTCTCATGTTTTTTCAGATTTATCCTTGAGAGCATCCCCCCAAGGAAGCCGGCAATCCCGAATCCAAGCGCCTGAAAGATGGTCCAGGGACCCTGCCCCCCGAGGCAGATGAAGTTTGAAAGGTATAACGATGACGCTCCGACAATGAAGCCTTTTTTCCAGCCGAAGAGCCAGCCTGCCAGCATTGCAATGAATGTTATTGGCTCTACGCTCGGCAGTGGCTGCATCGCAGCCCTTAGGGCTGCCCCGCCTGCTATGAAGCCGGCAAGAATCAGGTATTCCTTAAGGTTCAGAATCTGAATCTGCTTCTGGACAGTTGAGATTGCAAGTTTTGCCTTCAGGAGGGAGCTCTCCTTTGTTTCAAGGAGGCGCTTTCTCTTTAGTTTTGATTTCAATTCCTGCATAAACAGAAAAAGTTGCCCTGAAGTTTTTAATTGTTTCTATCCTAAATTATAATAATCACAGCAGCGATTGCAAGCAGAGATAGTGCTATTCCTGCAATTTTTTGCTCTTCAGCCATCCTGTTAATCCACCTGAAGTATGCAAGCCCCACATAGGCAACTGCCGCTATCAGAAGTGCAGCCGCCAGGGTTCTGAAAATTGTCACAGGCGCCCTGAAAAGAAGTTTCAGTGCAACAAGCACTGTCCCCAGGATGGCGCTCACTGCAATGAACTTGCTGTCCCTTCCCTGCACAAGGGGATTGTCATTGGTCTCGACAAAGAAGAGCAGTGCATTCTCCTGGCCCTCCCTAGCAATAGCGTTTACAATGAATTTCCCAATGAATTTCCAGGAGTCCCTAATTGTATTTGTTAAGCCCATCTTCACACACCAAATGTAACTACTAAATAATAATGAATATATAAGCTTTGCGGCTGGAATGCAAAATTACAAGAAATTCTCAGTAGTTTTTGGCAAAATAAACCAGCTCTTTTGCTTCCTTCCCGCATCTTATGCACTTTGCTCCCCTGGCCGGCTTCTCATCAAAGGGTATTAACCTGGTTGTAATGCCTTCTACTTCTTCCCTTATCTTCTCCTCGCACTTCGGGCTTCCGCAGAAAGCAGCTCTTGCCAGCTTCTTCTTGGCTATTGCCTCCTTGAGCTCCCTCATGCTTGAGACATTCTCTATATTTGAGGTTAGGAACTTCTTTGCCTTCTCAAACATCTCTTTTTGGATGTCTTTAAGTGTATCTTTAACTTTCTCTCTTATCCCAGATGCCTTTGCAGTTATTTTTTCGCCGGTGTTCCTCTTTGCAAGAACGCACTCTCCTTTTAAGATGTCTCTTGGTCCAATCTCTATCCTTAATGGGATTCCTTTCATCTCCCACTCGTTGAACTTCCAGCCGGCGCTGTACTCTGTCCTGTCATCTATCTCAACGCTGAACTCCTTCGCAAGCTCCTTCCTGATTTTTTCTGCTTCAGCAAGCACAGGGCCAT
>Ga0210016_1003233_pt1 | contig 14446 bp, 14 predicted proteins | sample CryGeyCG2014_300_FD_185454 | JGI IMG/M metagenome (GOLD analysis project Ga0210016, IMG submission 185454) | Groundwater microbial communities from aquifer - Crystal Geyser CG02_land_8/20/14_3.00 (SPAdes) (version 2) | ecosystem: Environmental > Aquatic > Deep subsurface > Groundwater | place... | reverse complement strand
AGGAGGTCATTGCCGCCCGCTCCCAACAACAGATCATTGTCGGCACCACCGCTGATCGTATCGTTGCCGACGTCTCCTCTCAGGAGGTCATTGCCGCCCGCCCCCAACAACAGATCATTGCCGGCACCACCGTTGATCGTATCGTTGCCTGCCACCCCGTTGATATGGTTGTTCCCGGCATTACCATTCAGAATGTTCGCGCCGGCATGACCCGTCAGGCGCAAATGGCCCGCACCCAGAAGATTGGCGTTGGCAACCCCTGATACCAGCGTGATGTTGCCCGAGGACAGCAGCGTGTTGTGGTCCACCAGGTCGAGCTTCACGTTGCCGGCGGAAAAATCGAGAGCGACTCTGGCAATACTGCCGCCGCCCCCAACGTCCACCAAGACGCTGGCTGCCTGTCTGGCCAGAACCCCATAACCGCCCGCCTGGCCGGTCGTGGTTGCCGCTCCGCCTACCACCGCAAAGGCAATGCCGCCCGTGCCTTCGCCGATCGAATAGAAATGGTTGGCGTTGGTATCGTTATAGGCCACGCCCGTGAGATAGATGTCCGCCGATCGGTGCGCAAAATCCTGGGTCAGGACCGACGCGGTATAGCGACCGTATTGACCAATCTCCTGAGAATAGCCGATTTCGCGATAGCTGTCGCCCATGATGTCCACACGGTGCGCCGCACTTCGCATCAGCGCCGCATGCTGCACATCAATCACCGAGTATGCGTTGATGCTCCCGCCGAGGCTGTTGAGAGCAAGGTTTTCCGCCCATGACCATCCGCCCGAAAAGGCATACCCCGCATTTGTCATGCGTGTGCCCGGATCGCTGCGACCAACGCCGGTATGCGAAAAGGTATCGGTCGCGAGCATCCAGCTCGAGTGCCCCTCGGCGGCACGATCAAGCAACGCGCTCGGTGCCAGCGGTTGTTTGACCGCCGTGGCAATGCTGCCGGCGGCCAGTCCCGCATTCAGGTCGATGCCATAGCGCGCCGCCTCGCCCAGCGGATCAAGCCGGGCGCGGTTGAGCAATTCGATGCCATATTGTTCGGCGGCGGTGATCGGCATTGTCGTCTCCTGACTTTGCCCACTCGGATCAACGCCAACCGCAGGGGCAGTTCGCCTCGGGTTTTCGACGATAATTCGGACGTTTTCAAGGCAACTGGCAGGCACCGGGCCGACAGTCGGTCAAAATGCCCGACCAAAGCCCCCCCCGGATTGGACCTATGTCGGACGCGCGCGCCGTGCCCCCGCCTAGTGGTGGTGGCCACCCCCGCCCTGGTGTGACTCCGCTTCGGTCGTATCGCCTACAGACTGCAAAACGCCCGATAGCGTATTATCAGGGTTTGGAACTGGAAGTGGGAAGGCGCAGGCCGAAAGAACTGCGGCACAAAACAGCATCAAAGCAAAATTCTTGAAAGTCATACCCATGACTCGTGCCTCCGGATCGGGACCGATGGTTATGAGCACAATGCTGTAAATCATCGCATCCTTGGTGCGTATTAGCCCCCTTCAATCATCAAGACATTGATCTATATCAATATGTATATAACAAAACCGGATCAGTCGGCCCGAAATTGCTCCGGGCTGGCTTTCCCGTCCGCCCGGCGCGCTGCCACTAGCGCTTGAACCGCACCCCCAGCACGCCGCGCACGATCGCCTGCCCTGACGACTGGTTGCCGCGCCTTGCACCCCGCCTAGTCGCGGTTACCATTGTCGCCTTGGTGCGGATATTGGTTCGGATACGAAACCCGGCCGTCGTAGCCCCCCCGCGTCGCACAGGCCGAAAGAACGGCGGCGCAAAACAGCATGAAAGCAAGATTCCTGCAGGTGATAGCCATGGCTCATGCCTCCGGTTCAGGACCGGCGGTTATCAGCACGATGCCGAAAACCTGCGGCCATGGTGCATGTTATAGCGGCTTGGGTTCAGCCCTGATCACAAGCCGTTGTAGCCACCGGTTGTCACGCGAACTTTATCGGCCGACCACACCCGTCAGCGCCGGAACAGCGACCCCAGCACGCCGCGCACGATCGCCTGCCCTGACCGGCTGCCCAGGCTGCGGGCAAGGCTTTTGGCGAAAGCCTCGCCCACGCTGTCAGAGCTGCGGCGCGGCGCGGGCTTGGGGCTGGGCGGGGGCGGGCTGGCGCCATAGCGGCGACCGGAATTGAACTCGCGCGCGGGCGCGGGCGCGCCCGGATCGGGTGCTGCCTGGGTTGCACTACGGGCGCGCAGGCGCTCGAATGCGCTGTCGCGGTCCAGCAGGGTGTCGTATTTGCCGCGCAAAGGCGACGCCGTGATCAGTTGCGCCCGCAGACCGGGGTCGATCGGCCCAAGCTGCGACGAGGGCGGGCGGATCAGGGTGCGCTGCACCATGCCCGGCACCCCCTTGGCCTCGAGAAACGAAGTCACGGCCTCGCCGGTGCCAACCTCGCGGATCGCCTCTTCGGTCGAAAAGGCCGGGTTGTCGCGGTAGGTCTGCGCCGCCAGGCGCAGATCGCGCTGATCGTTGGCGGTAAAGGCGCGCAGCGCGTGCTGCACCCGGTTGCCCAACTGACCCAGAATGTCTTGCGGCACGTCGCCCGGATTCTGGGTGATGAAATAGACCCCCACTCCTTTCGAGCGGATCAGCCGCGCCACCTGCTCGACCTTTTCCACCAGCGCGCGCGGGGCATCCTGAAACAGCAGATGCGCCTCATCAAAAAAGAACACGATCTTCGGGCGATCCGGGTCGCCGACCTCGGGCATCTGCTCGTAAAGCTCGGACAGCAACCACAAAAGAAAGGTGGCATAAAGCCGGGGCGATTGCATCAACTGATCGGCGGCCAGGATGCTGATGCGGCCCCGCCCGGTCGGATCGACCGTCATCAGATCGGCCAGTTCCAGCGCCGGTTCGCCGAACATCTGCGCCGCCCCCTGATTTTCCAGCACCAAGAGGCGGCGCTGGATCGCCCCGATCGAGGTGGTGGACACGAGGCCATAGCGGGTGCTGATCGCCGACGCATTCTCGCCGATGAAAACCAGCATCGCTTGCAGGTCCTTGAGATCGAGCAGCGGCAGAGCTTCCTCGTCGGCCAGCCGGAAGGCGACGTTCAGCACCCCCTCCTGCGGCTCGGTCAATTCCAGCAGGCGCGCCAGCAGCAGCGGGCCCATCTCGGTGACGGTGGCGCGCACCGGGTGGCCCTGCACCCCGAACAGATCCCAGAACAGCACCGGAAAGGCGCTGTAGTGCAGGTCAAGCCCGATGGTCTGGCTGCGCTGCACGAAGGCCGGGTGCAGTTTGTGGCTGGCCGAGCCCGCCACCGCCAGCCCGGCCAGATCGCCCTTCACATCGGCCATGAAGACCGGCACCCCGGCGTTCGAGAAACCTTCGGCCAGAATTTGCAGCGTCACCGTCTTGCCGGTGCCGGTGGCCCCCGCGATCAGCCCGTGGCGGTTGCCGTATTTCAAGAGCAGGTGCTGTGCTGCGCCATGCCCCTCGCCGCCGCCGCCGACAAAAATGCGGTCCGGATCACTCATCTTGCTGCTCCTCGCTGGTGCCCCTGGCGCCTAAAATACAATCTTGACCAATCTGTGCCAGTGTCGATCCTGCCCTGACGCGACGTTCTTTGCGACCGGGGTGACTTCCTCCCTGTCAGACTTGCCGCGCGCCGGAAAAGGCGCGGTTTTTTTGCGCATTGCCACGAGTTACTCCCCAGATTCGCGGTTGACGCAAGCGGATTTTCGCCGTAGTTTCCAGCGCAATGAAGTCGGCCAGTCCGACAGGGAGCAAGATTGAAGGGAAAAGGGTCGGGCATCCGGCCCTTTTTCTTTTTCGGTCGGCTGGCATCCAATCGGCTGTTTTTCGCCACCCCGCAAATGCAGACGCGCCATTTCAGGCCTGACTTGGCGCTCGGGCCGTGCTAGATCGCCGCCAGCATCAATCGAGGATCGTATTGCAATGTCGAAGAAGACTCTGACCGGACTGCTGGCGCTTGGGTTGTGCCTCGGGCTTGGCTCTCTGGCGCTGGCGCAGGATACCACCGCCCCGGCGACCCCTGCCCCCGACGCCGCCGCCACCGCCGCCCCGGTTGACCCGGCGGCGGCAACCGCCACCCCCGCGCCGGATGCTGCCCCCGCCGATGGCGTTGGCACGATGTATATTGCGGCCACCAACGGTGACTGGGAACAACGCTGCATCCGAACCGAAGACGGGTCGGATCCGTGCCAGATGTATCAGCTTCTGAAGGACGAAAATGCCAACGCCGTGGCCGAAATGACCATCCTGCCCCTGCCCGACGGCCAGCAGGCGGTCGCCGGATCGCAGATCATGGTGCCGCTGGAAACCCTGCTGACCGAACAACTGATCCTGCAGATTGATTCGTCGCCTGCCAAGATCTATCCCTTCACCTGGTGCGCAGCCCAGGGCTGTGTGGCGCGGATCGGCTTTACCGCCGCTGATATCGCCGCCCTGAAGAAAGGTGCCAACGCCACCATCACCATCGTGCCGGTGGTGGCCCCCGACCAGAAGGTCAAGCTTACCGTCTCGCTCAAGGGCTTTACCGCCGCCTACGACGCGGCCGCCCTGACCAAGGGCAACTGATTTTCCGGCACCGTGCCGGTGGCGGCACGGTGCCCGGCCTGTCACACCCGCCGCAACACCAGCACGGCATTCAGCCCGCCAAAGGCGAAGGCATTCGACAGCGCAACCTCGACCTGCGCGTCGCGCGCCACATTGGGCACCACGTCCAGCGCACAGTCGGGATCGGGCTCTTGATAGCCGATGGTCGGCGCGATCACCCCATCGCGCAGCGCCATGATGCAGGCCAGCAGCTCGACCGCGCCGGTGCCGCCGATCAGGTGGCCGTGCATCGCCTTGGTGGACGAGATCATCAGCCGCGCCGCCTGCGCCCCGAACACCTCCACCACCGCCGCGCATTCGGTGCGGTCGTTGGCGGTGGTGCCAGTGCCGTGGGCGTTGATGTAGCCGACCGCGTCGGGTGCCAGACGGGCATCGCGCAGCGCCGCCGCCATCGCCCGCGCCGCCCCCTGCTGCGACGGCATCACGATATCGCTGGCGTCCGAGGTCATCGCGAACCCGATCACCTCGGCCAGCACCTCGGCCCCGCGGGCGCGGGCGTGCTGATAGTCCTCGAACACGAACACCGCCGCGCCCTCGCCCTGCACCATGCCGTTGCGGTTGCGGCTGAACGGGCGGCAGGCGTCGTGCGACATCACCCGCAGCCCCTCCCACGCCTTGATCCCGCCAAAGCACAGCATCGCCTCCGCGCCGCCGGTCAGCATCACCCGGCTGGCCCCGCTGCGCACCATCTGGAACGCCTGCCCCATGGCATGGTTGCTTGAGGCGCAGGCGGTGGCCACGTTGTAGCTTGGCCCTTGCAGGCCGAATTCCATCGAGACGTGCGAGCACGCGGCGTTGTGCATCAGTCTGGGCACGACCAGCGGGTGAACCCGGTTCTTGCCCTCTTGATAGACCGCGCGAAAATTGTCGTCCGAGGTGGTCAGCCCGCCGCCCGCCGAGCCCAGCACGACCCCGGCCTCAAGCCCGAGATCGGCGCTGAAATCAAGCCCCGACTGCGCCACCGCCTGACGCGCGGCCAGCAGCGCGAACTGGGTGAAGCGGTCGTAAAGGCCGATCTTCTGGCGGCTGAAATGGGCCGCGGGATCAAAGCCCCGCACCTGGCCGCCGATCCGGATCGCCAGCCGCTCGCGGTCGCGGATATCCAGCTCGGCGATGCCGCAACGCCCGTCGCGAAACGCGGCCAAGGTTCCCGCCACATCCTGCGCCAGCGCGTTGACGGTGCCCGCGCCGGTAATGACAACCCGCTTCATCCGCCCTGCCGCGCCACCAGCGCCTCGACCGCCGCCACGATCGAGGCGACCGAGGTGATGTCGAAATCGGTCTGCGCGGGTTCGTTGGCGTTGAACGGCACCGCAATGTCGAAGGCTTCCTCGATCGCGAAGATCGCCTCGACCAGCCCCAGGCTATCGAGCCCAAGGCTTGCCAGCGTGGCGTCGGGGCCGACATCCGACACCTCCAGCACCGCCTGCTCGGCGATGATGGCAATCACCCTGTCCTGCACGCTTGCTGTCATGCCGCCCCGCCTGATCCCGCACCCCGGTGATCTAGTCACTCTGGCCGATCTTTGAAACAGCTTTCTGAAGCGCGGCGACGGTGGCCGCCAGCCGCGGCAGACGGCGCAGCGCCTTTTGCATCTCGATATGGTTTTCCATCTTCACCGCCGGATAGCCCAGCAGCACCCGCCCGGCCGGGGCATTGGTGAAAATCTTGCTGGCCCCTCCGGCAATCACGTCATCACCGACAAAGATGTTGTCATTCACCCCGCACTGCCCGGCCAGCACCACCCGGTTGCCGATCCGGCTGGACCCGGCGATACCAACCTGCGAGCAGAACAGGCAATCCTCGCCGATCTCGACGTTGTGGCCGACCATCACCAGATCGTCGAGCTTGGTGCCCGACCCGATCCGGGTGTTGCGGATGGTGCCGCGATCGACGCAGGCGTTGGCCCCGATTTCGACATCATCGCCAATCGTCACCGCCCCCAGCGAATGAATGCGCTGCCACTTCTGCGCCCGCACCGTGCCCCGGCTGCCCAGAGTTTCACGCACCTCCTCGATCCCGGACTTTTCTTCCGTCACAAAGGAAAAGCCGTCGCCGCCGATCACCGCCCCCGGCTGGCAGATGAAGCGATCGCCGATCACCACCCGCGCCCCGATCCGCGCCCCGTGCAGGATCAACGCGTCCGTCCCGATGCAGGCATCGGGCCCGATCGAGACATGGCTGGCAATCCGCGCCCCCGGCCCGATCCGCGCCCCCGCCCCGATGCTGACAAACGGCCCGATCGCCGCCCCGGCCCCGATTTCAGCCGATGGGTCAATCGCGCAAAGCGGATGAATCCCCGGCGCAATGATCGGCCCCGGATCAAGCATCCGGCTCAACCCGGCCATCGCCAGGCGTGAGCGCGGCACAAAAATCGCGGCCTCCAGCCCCATCGCGCGCCAGTCGGCATCCTGCCACAGCAACGCCGCCCGGGCCTGACCCTTGGCAATGCCATCGGCAAATTTGGGGTCCATCGCCAGCGCCAACGCATCCGGCCCGGCCGTGGCGGGCTCGGACGCCCGCGCGATGCGCAGATCAAGATCGCCCTCGGCCACCGCCCCAAGGGCGGTCGCGATCTCTCGAATGCTGTGGCTCATCGGCACCCTCGGGCAGCCGGGCGACCCGGTGGTGCCCCCGCCCCATTTAGCCTTGAACGCCCGCCAGCACCACCCCGGCGGCAGCCAGCGCCTCGAAAATCCGCGCGTCGCGGCCATAAATATCGCGGCGATAGCTGATCTTGCCTTTCGCGGACGGGAAGGCGGTGAAATAGACCAGATGCACCGGCACCGGCTGGGCCAGATCAAGCCGGTTCTCGGATCGGGTGGCAAGGTGGCTCTTGAACAGGCCCTCCGGATCATCGGTCTGGGGTGCCAGCAGGGCATAGGCGAAATCGAACGGATCGCTCAACCGCACGCAGCCATGGCTGAAGTCGCGCACCTCGCGGGCAAACAGCGATTTGCTGGGGGTGTCGTGCAGATAGATGTTGTAGGGGTTGGGGAACATGAACTTCACCAGCCCCAGCGCGTTGCGCTCCGACGGCGGCTGGCGCAGATCGAAGGGAAAGTTTCTGGTCGTGTACTGGGTGAAATCGACCGCGGTGCGGTCAACCAGCCGCCCCGACCGGTCGGTGATGCGCAGATGCCCGGCGGCATTGGGGTTGGCCTGCAATTGCGGCAGATATTCCTTGACCGCGATCGAGCGCGGCACGTTCCACGACGGATTGATCATCATGTATTCCATCAGGTCGGAAAATTCCGGGCTGCGGCGATCGGCGGCGTTCTTGCCGACCACCGAGCGGGTCTCGAACGTGACCTTGCCATCGTCGATGATCCTGGCGGTGAAATCGGCCAGGTTGACCCAGATGTGGCGCGAGCCGCGCTCAAAGTTGAGCCAGCGCTCGCGCTCCAGCGCCACGATCACCGCTTTCAGCCGCGCCTCGGGCGCGCGGTTGATCTCGACCATGGTGCCAACCCCTGCCACCCCATCGGCGGTCAGCCCGAGGCTGAGCTGAAAGCTTTGCACCGCCTGCTGGATGGTCGCATCATAATCGCGCGTCGCACTGCGCGCCATGAACCCCATCGCGATCAGCCGGTCGCGCAGCGCCACCACCGCCGCCCCCGACTGGCCGGGCTTCAGGCTGCCCGCGTAAACCTGCTCGCCCCAGCCGCCCGCCGCAATCTGCGCCTCAAGCTGCAACTTCGCCTTCATCAACTGCGCATAGGCCGGGGCCCTGGGCGGCAGCGCGCGCAGGAAAGCCGCAGGCTCGGCAGCGGCAAAGGCGGCGAGGTTGGCCGCGCGGTTGCGCACCGCCACTTCGCGCACGATGCCGGGATCCACCGCTACCGGCACCAGCACGCCGGTCTGGATATCGCGGGCATAATCGGCAAACGCCAGCGCCATGCGCGCCTCAAGCCGCCCCCGGTCGCCCTCGGTGCGCACCGCGTGGAACGCCTGCACCAGGGCGGCGGCGTCATAGCGCGACACCGGCAGGGCATGATCACCCGCCCGCGCCAGCGCGCCCAGCAGCGCATTGCGGCGGGCGGCATCTTCGGCAGCGGTAAACAGGGGCTGGTAGTCGTGCTCGCGATAATAGGCGGCGATGTCCGGGTCAGGGGAAACCGCTTCGGCCAGGGCCTGGGTGAAGGCGCTGAACTCGGCGCGGGCCGGGGCACCCAGGCCAAGGCTCAGCAGCACGGCGACAGCAAGCCCCAGATTGCGGGCAGTGATCGAGCGAACAAAGGGAAAATACATCGCATCCTCGTAATGGCTTCACCGATTTTCTATCAGTTTTCCGCGAAGCAACCTGTCAAGTCCAATCACGACCGCGCCACTGCGACATGAGTGTTGCAACCTGGCAACAGGTATTTGCGATATAAAGGGTTCGGCGAGTTTCCCCACTTTAAGCAATTTTTCGCCGATCGCCCCCGTAATGCCGTCATGGGGTCAATCTTGCGCTTGGGTTGCGAATCGAGTCGTGCCATAACAATCGGGCACTTGGGGATAAGTGGCAGACAACCGCAGAGACATGCGGTCGAAGACCAAAGCATGGGACAGGCGTTAGAATGACGAACATGGTTTCGGGGATCACCCGGCGTGGCCTGCTGGGCGCGTTCGCGGCGACGGCAGTAATTGCGGCACCAACCTGCTCCAGCGCGTTCGGGTTCCTAAGGGGGGCAGGCGACATCCGGCGGATCAGGATGTATTCCGGCCGCACTGGTGAAAGCTTCGATTCAATCTACTGGATCGAAGGCGAATACATTCCCGAGGTGCTCAAGGAGGTCAATCACTTCATGCGCGACTGGCGCTCGAATGAAGTGATCGCGATCGACCCGCGCAACCTTGATATCCTGGCCGCGTCGCACCGGCTGATGGATGTCTCGGAACCCTACATGATGCTGTCGGGCTATCGCACTGCGGCAACCAATGCGATGCTGCGGTCGAAATCGCGCCGGGTGGCCAAGAATTCGCTGCACATGGTCGGCAAGGCGGCGGATCTGCGCCTTAAATCGCGCAGCGTCGGCCAGATGGCCGCCGCGGCCGAGGCTTGTGCCTCGGGTGGGGTCGGGCGTTATTCGCGCTCGAACTTCGTCCACATGGATTGCGGCCCGGTGCGGCAGTGGGGCGGCTGAGGCGGTCTGGCTGAAATGCGACGCGAATAAGGGCACCTTCGGGTGCCTTTTTCATGCCGTGTCGCCGCCCGCCCCTGCCGCCTTGCCGCGATACCCCATCGCCACCACGAATTTCTCCGAACTGTCAGACCGGCTGGCCGGCGGTTTGACGTTGGCGACCTTGGTGAAATTGCGCTTGAGCATGGTTTGCAGCCCGATCTCGGTGCCCCCGGCCAGCACCTTGGCGACAAAGGTGCCGCCCTCGACCAGCACATCAAAGGCAAAGTCCGCCGCCGCCTCGCACAGCGCAATGATGCGCAGGTGATCGGTGCCCTTGTGCCCCGAGGCCGAGGCCGCCATATCCGACATCACCACGTCGGCCGGCCCGCCCAGCCAGGCCTTGACCTGCGCGTCGGCACCTTCGGCCAGAAAATCAAGCTGGTGGATCTGCGCCCCGGCAATCGGCTCGACCTCTTGCAGATCGACCCCCAGCACCGTGCCCTGCGGCTTGTTCTTGCGCTCGTCCAAGGCGTTGACGCGGGCCACCGCGACCTGACACCAGCCGCCCGGCGCACAGCCCAGATCGACCACCCGCGCGCCGGGTTTCAGGAAGCCGTATTTGTCGTCAAGCTCCATGATCTTGAACGCCGCCCGCCCGCGATAGCCTTCCTTGTGTGCGCGCTGCACGTAAGGGTCGTTCAACTGGCGCTCCAGCCACAGGGTGGATGACAGCTTGCGCCCCTTGGCGGTTTTGACCCGCACCCGCAGCTCGCGCAGACCGCGCCCCGAGCTGCCCTTTTCGCCGGTCTTCTTTTCGCTGCTCATTGGTAAGGTCCATCATCGAGAACGCCATCAGCGCTCATCTGGGCGTAAAGCAGGCCCTCGCGCAGGCCACGGTCGGCCACCGACAGCCGGTCGGTCGGCCAGATCCGCAGCAAGGCTTGCAGGATCGCCGCACCCGACATGATCAGGCTGTGGCGGTCGCGCCCGATCCGCGGATCGCTGCGCCGCCCCTCGGGGCCAAGCGACAGGTATTCGTGGATCACCGTATCAATCTGATCCGACGACATGTGCAGCCCGTCCACCTTGGCGCGGTCATAGCGCCGCAGACCAAGAAACGAGGCGGCAATCGTGGTCACGGTGCCGCTGGTGCCGATGATCTGAAACCCGGCCCGCGCATTTTCGCTATTGTAGGGCGAGAAACTGGCCAGCTTTTCCTCGAAATACCAGCTCATCAGGGCAAAGCGCGCGGTATCGTCCTGCACGTCGGTGAACTGATCCTTCAGCGTCGCCACCCCCAGCGGCACCGAGATCCAGTCCACCACCCGCGCCGCCGGAGCATCGCCATGGGGGGCAAAGCCCGCGTGCAGCCGCATGATGGCGCGCGGGCGGTCTTCGGGGGCGACCTGCGACAGATCAATCCACACCAGTTCGGTCGAGCCGCCGCCGATATCGACCACCAGCAATTGCTCGGTGCGCTTTGACACCAGCGGCGCGCAGGAAATCACCGCCAGCCGCGCCTCGACTTCGGGTGCGATCACTTCCAGATCCATCCCGGTTTCGCGTCGCACCTGACGGATGAAATCGCGCGCATTGCGGGCGCGGCGGCAGGCTTCGGTGGCCACCAGCCGCATCCGCCGCACCCCGTGTTTCTCGATCTTGCTCTGGCAGATGCTCAGCGCCTGAATGGTGCGCCCCATCGAGGCCCGGCTCAACCGTCCGGTCGCTTCCAGACCCACGCCCAACTGGACGGTCTTGGAAAAGCTGTCCACCACCTGAAACTGACTGCCCCGTGGCTGGGCAATCAGCATCCGGCAACTGTTGGTTCCCAGATCAAGAGCGGCATAAAGCTGCCCCTGACCGGGTTCTGACGGGGCTGACCGTTCGACCGGGCGGGCAATCGAGACCAGCTCGATTGCGGCACCCGGGATCGCGTCCGCCCCAAGGGGACGCTCGGGCGCCATGATCGCCCTCCATTCGTGGTTGCCCCCAACCTAGTCGTTGCATCGGCGCGGCGCAAGCAATCATCCGCCCGCCCGCACAGCCCCCTTGTCGGCGCGGAAATGACGGTATTCCGGCCCAGCCGCCACCTGCCACACCTCGCTCCGGGCGGCATTCGATGCCATAAAGGGCCAGCGTCGCTCTGCACCCGCTGAATGTCGAAATCCGACATCGGCTGTCGCAACATGGCGTCTAAGACGGGCGTTGAAAACAAGAGGAATCGAACATGGCCGATGTGACAGTGGTGTTCTGGCGCGACATTCCGGCTCAGGTGATTGTCGGCAAGGGCCGCAGCGGCACCAAGGTGCAACTCGACGAGCGCTTCATCAAGGCGATCGACCGGGTGGCGATGAAGATCGGGGCCGCTGACGCCGATGCCTACATGGCCGAATGGCGCAAGGCCCCGCCCTACCCGGTCGAAGGCGATCCGGCCAGCGTGGCCGCCGCCGAGGCCGCAAGGCTCGAGGCTGAATATGACGAGGTGCGGCTGGCCGCGCTGATTTCCACCGACGGCCGGGCCTGAGCGCCCTGCCCCGCCTGCCGCAAATCCTGGAGGCCGTGATGGCACTTTTCAACTTTCGCAGCAAACCCCATGCCACCACGGACAGCGCCGAGGTCGAGGCCCTGCTCAAGGGCTACTCGATCGAGGTGATGCCGCGCACGGCTGAGAAGGTCGAGGATTTCCGCGCCCTGCTGCCGCGCGGCACGAGGGTCTATATCGCCCATATCGAAGGCACCACGATCGAGGACATGGTCGCCACCGCCCGGCGACTGCACCTTGAGGGCTACCCGGTGATGCCGCATTTCCCGGCCCGCATCATCAAGGACCGCGCCATGCTGGCCGACTGGGTGGCGCGTTATCGCGGTGAGGCCGATGTCAAGCAGGCGCTGCTGCTGGGCGGCGGCGTGAACAGCCCGGCGGGCGAATTTCACAGTTCGATGCAACTGATCGAGACCGGCCTGTTCGACGGTTTCGAGCGCCTGCACGTCGCGGGCCACCCCGAAGGCAACCGCGACATCGACCCCGATGGCTCGGACCGCATGGTGATGGAAGCGCTGCGCTGGAAACAGGCGTTCTCGGAACGCTCGGACGCCAAGATGGCAATGGCCACCCAGTTCTGCTTCGAGGCCGCCCCGGTGATCGCCTGGGCCGATCGCTTGGCCGCCGAGGGCATCCGTCTGCCGATCCACATCGGCGTCGCGGGCCCCGCCAAGCTGCAAACCCTGATCAAGTTCGCCATTGCCTGCGGCGTTGGTGCCAGCCTGCGGGTGCTGCAAAAGCGGGCGATGGATGTCACCAAGCTGCTGTTGCCCTACGAGCCGAACGAGGTTATCGCAGATCTCGCCGCCCACAAGGCGCGCCACCCCGACTTTGGCGTTGAGGCGGTGCACTTCTTCCCGCTTGGCGGCATCAAGACCAATGCCACCTGGGCGATCGAACACGGCGGCGCCTCGGGCGTGCCTGCCAACCAAGCATAAGGACGCGCCATGACCCGCACTGTAATCGAATCGAAAACCCGCACCGTCGTGATCGGGTTTGACGAGCCGTTCTGCGTGATCGGCGAGCGCATCAACCCCACCGGGCGCAAGAAGCTGGCGGCGGAGCTGGAGCTGGGCGATTTCACCACGGTCGAGCGTGACGCGCTGGAACAGGTGGCCTGCGGCGCGATGGTGCTGGATGTGAACTCGGGCGCGGTGTTCACCAACAAGATGGCGACCGACCCGCGCTACGCCGACAACAACTTTGTCGAGCCGCCCTTGATGCGCGATCTGATCTTGCGGATTCAGGCGGTGGTCGATGTGCCCTTGTGCATCGACAGCTCGGTGCCGGGCGCACTTGAGGCCGGTTTGCAGAACTGCCAGGGCAGGCCGCTGTTGAACTCGGTCACCGGCGAGGAAGAGCGCATGGCGCTGGTGCTGCCGCTGGTCAAGAAATACAACGTGCCGGTGGTGGCCATTTCCAACGACGATACCGGCATTTCGATGGATCCGGATGTGCGCTTTGCGGTGGCAAAACGCATCGTCCAGCGCGCCGCCGATTTCGGCATTCCGGCGCATGACATCGTGGTCGATCCGCTGGTGATGCCGGTGGGGGCGCTTGGCTCGGCCGCGCGGCAGGTGTTCGCGCTGGTGCGCCGGTTGCGCGACGAGCTGGGGGTGAACACCACCTGCGGCGCGTCGAACATCAGCTTTGGTCTGCCGCTGCGCCACGGCATCAACGCCGCCTTTCTGCCGATGGCGATCGGGGCGGGGATGACCTCGGCGATCATGAACCCGGTCCGCCAGGTGGAAATGGAGGCGATCCGCGCCGCCAACTTTCTGATGGACCACGACGCCAATGGCGGCGAGTGGATCCGGTTCAGCCGGGTGGTCGAGGCGGTCGAAGGTGGGCGTAGCTTTGCCGAAGCCTCGGCCGAGGCAGCGGCAGCCGGGGGCCGCGGCGGGCGCTCGGGTGGCCGCGCCGGTCGCGCCCGGGGCTGATCTTCCGGGTCGGTGGATTGATCGACTGCGACATCTGGTCGCGATTATCCTTGACTTGGCTTTTGACCGGTCGGTTAAATGCCCCTGCGCCGCGGCGGTCAACCGACCGGCCGAGCGGGTGCCAACGGTCAACACCGACATGGGGGTTACGCATGTTCCACAAGGTTCGATTCATTGCCGCTGCCGCGATCTCGGCACTGGCGCTGGCGGCGGCGGTGCCGGCACGGGCCGAGACGCCGCCCGATAC
>Ga0210016_1003222_pt1 | contig 14477 bp, 12 predicted proteins | sample CryGeyCG2014_300_FD_185454 | JGI IMG/M metagenome (GOLD analysis project Ga0210016, IMG submission 185454) | Groundwater microbial communities from aquifer - Crystal Geyser CG02_land_8/20/14_3.00 (SPAdes) (version 2) | ecosystem: Environmental > Aquatic > Deep subsurface > Groundwater | place... | reverse complement strand
AGCTCTTACAAAGCGATATACTTGTCTCGGACTCAATGCACACCAGAGCAGACATCTTGACTTCGCTATCAGTTATAATTACATTGGTAATGATAAAATCAGGCTATCCGATTTTAGACCCTATAGTTACCATAATCATTGCCTTGTTTATTGCGTGGGCTGCTTTTAGCATAGTAAAACAAAGCTCAAGGGTGCTCTGTGATACAGTAGTAATAGTAGATGTTAAGAGAATAGTAGATATTGTATTAAGTATCGAAGGGGTAAAGGCCTGTCATAAAATAAGGACGCGCGGCAGGCCTGACGATATATATGTCGATTTACATGTCCAGGTAAACCCCGGGATGCATGTCGATAAAGCGCACAAAATAAGTTATATGATTGAAGGGGCAATCAAGAAAAATATTCCCGAAGTTACTGATGTGGTAGTACACATGGAGCCCGAAGATAAAGGTTAGATGCCTTTCAACCCCGCACCTTTGGACATATTCAAAAAATAACAAGAAAATCGCCTTCGGCGATAACTTTAAACGATTTTCGCAGTGGTATGGGAAAGTGTTTTATCCAGAAGGGATAGACCTTCCTAAACCTTTAAAGGAAGGGTCTTATACTTTCCTGTACCATAAAAAATGAATTTAACAAAGGTGCGGGGTCAAGATAAATCCCGTTAGAAAACTTAAGATTTATTCATTAGAGGATTTTTCTAACGGGATAAACCACAGGCCTATGCTTGCTAGTATCCCCATAAAGGAGCCAAAATAAAAAGTCCAGGCCGGCCCTAAGAATTTCCAAAGCATTCCTGCCAATAGAGAAGCGGGTAATAACCCTATACCGACGAGTGTAGCGTGTAGCCCAATAGCTGTAGCTCGCAAGCCAGGCGGTGCAATATCAGCTACCAGCGCCTTTTCTACTCCTTCGGTAAAACCAATATATAAACCGTAAATCCCAAATAGCAACCAAAAATTATTTATAGACTTATTCATGGCGAATCCTAAATAAACCAGCCCATAAAACAAGTATCCTAATACCAAGAGTTTCTTTCTTCCTATCTTATCAGATAGGCGCGAAGCCGGATAAGCAACTAAGCCGTAGATAATATTGTAAACCAGGTAAAAAAGTATTACTTGGGCTAAAGGGCTGCCTAACGTTTTGGCGCGCAATAATAAGAATTGATTTGAAGAATTACCCAGTGTGAATATAAGGGTAAATATAAGAAAGAGTTTTAATCTTTTATCTAAGGACTGCCATTTGAATTGAATCCTTGTGTTTACAGCGGAACTTTGTGCCTGAGCCTTTTTCTCTTTAACCAGGAATAAAAATAATACTCCTAAAAATGCCGGGATTAATGAGAAGAGAAATATATTCTTAAAGGTGCCTTTATATTTTGTGATTAAAAGATACGCCCCAAAAACACCTATGGTTGCGCCCAGCGTATCCATAGCACGGTGCAGTCCGAAAGCAGCGCCTTTTTTCTTATCTTTTGCGCTATCCGCAATCAGTGCATCGCGGGGGGCAGTGCGCACTCCTTTACCAAAACGGTCAATTACACGGCCTGCCAAAACAAACCACCAATTAACAGAGATATACAGAAAGAATTTCCCTAGGGTTGAACTCGCATATCCAAATATAGCAAAAGGTTTTCTGGATTTTATCTTATCGGAAAAATATCCTGAAAATACCTTAAGCAGACTACTTAAACTTTCAGCTATGCCTTCGATTAATCCTAATATTGCCGGGCCTACGCCAAGTTGAGTTACCAGATAAATCGGTAATATCGGATAAATCATCTCGCTAGAGATATCGGTTAAAAGACTTGTGATACCCAATAAGATAATGTTAAGCATAATATTCGAATAGCGATTAGTCTCTAGTTCATAGCTGATAGTTCATGGTTGATAGTCTTTGAACTATGAACTGTGAACAATGAACTATAAACTATGAACTAATATTATTCTATATACTCCAGCGGATCCTGCGGTACGCCGTTTTTTCTTATCTCAAAATGCAGATGTGGCTGGATATCTCGATAGTTGGCATTACCGGTTTTACCCACGCTTCCAATAACCTCACCCTGACGGACAAATGCATTTTTATTAACATAAATCCTGAAAAGATGCCCGTACATAGTAATAATATTGCCGGGGTGGCGTATAATAATAAAATTGCCCATACCCCTATTTTTCCTGGCTGCGATTATTATACCTGAACGACAGGCTAATACGGGGCTGCCTATTTCAGCAAAGAGGTCAATGCCTTCGTGCGTTCTATTGCCGTTACGAGAACTTCCAAAAAATCCTTCACCCCTTGAGTCACATCGGATAACCGCATCTTGCTTATATTCAATAGGACAAAGAAAATAATTCTTATCAAGAAAATAAAGGCTTACCAAAAGATAAATTGGCATAATGAGGAGTAAAAATAATAATATCTTTTTCATGGTTTCTTTTTCAAGAGGGGTATACTGCCTAAAATAAACAGAACACAGAGAACAATAAAAATATCTCCGTAACAGCTATAAAAACTAAGACCCCGCCGGGTGAAAGAAATCTCCTGAGTTTTATAACCCGAGATAAAAATATTCTCAACCCATTTATCACCCACCAAAGAAACAATTTTACCTGTTGGCGCAATGAAACCTGATACGCCGGTATTTGCAGCACGCACTAAAAATACGCGATTCTCCACTGCCCTAAATACTGAAGCACAAAGATGCTGATAGGGCGACGACGTCTTTTTAAACCAGGCATCATTGGTGATATTGACTAAAAAATTTGCGCCTTTCTTAACAAAATTCCGGGATAATTCAGGAAATAGATCTTCAAAACAAATCAATACAGAGAACTTAGTAGGTAGCAGGTAGTAGGTAGTAGGTAGGTTGAAAACAGTGTACTCTCTGCCGCGGCTGAAATCACCGATAGGCACAACTGTTTCTAAGAACCTGAAGGCTTTTCTCAAAGGAATGTATTCGCCAAAAGGCACCAGATGCAACTTATCATATCTTACCAGTAGTTCGCCTTTTTCAGAAATCAGCAAAGCACTATTATAATAAAGATTGTCTCTTAAGGTAACTGTTCCAAAAACCAAAGGCATTTTAGCTTCCTTTACAAAATCTTTTACCCCCTCATAATAGGAGGGTTCTTCTTCTAAGACGCAAGGCAAAGCCGCTTCTGGCCAGATGATTAAATCAGGTTTACCCCGCCCCTGCGTGTAGGGGCGGGGTTTATCTTTTAGCGCTTCTTTAGAAAGGCTAAAATATTTGTCCATAATAAAATCACGCGAGCTTTTATTCCATTTTAATTCTTGTGGTATGTTGCCCTGAATGACAGAAACTCTTAGCGGTGTTCGGTGTTCGATGTTCGATGTTCGGTGTATTTTATAATAACCATAGGTTAAAGTAATCAATAGGCATAATAATATAAGTACCGGGGATCTTCTTTTTGCACCGATAACCGATAACAGATAACCGATAACCGAATAGAGCCCTACATTTACCATCATCACCAAAAACGAGACTCCCCAGACACCCGTAATATCTGCGATTTGGATAACCGGCAAATTAAGGTACTGCGAATATCCCAAAAGCGCCCAAGGGAAACCGGTTAGGAGATGGCTACGGATAAATTCTAAAATAACCCAAACCGAAGGAATGAATAATAGTTCGTAGTTCGTAGTTCGTAGTTCGTAGATTTTAATAACCAATCCAAATAGACCAAAATATAGTGCTAGATATAAAATAAGAATAATTGTGCCGGGCAAGGTAACATAAATGAGCCAGTAGATAATTCCCCACCAAAAGATAACGCCTGTAAGATAAGCTAACAAAAATGCCTTTATTTTAGGTTTATTTCTTAAAGCAAAAAATAAAGGCGCAAATCCAAACCAAGCCAGAATCCAGAAGTTAGCGTTTGGGAAAGAAAGGATTAATAGAATTGCTGAAAGGATACAAAGAATGTAATCTTTGAATTTTAACGGGCAAACGGGCAAACGGGCAAACGGGCAAACGGAAATTATCTTCCGCAACATTTTTTATATTTTAATGGCTTGCCGGTTCTAGAATCTATTTTCCCGCAAGGACAAGGGTCATTACGGCCGACTTTGGGATGGGATTTTATAGTGGGGGCAATAGTTACGGGTTGAGGCAGGCCAAAACGATGGCCGGGTTCAATTGCTGGCTCTGCTTCTGGTTTTTCAAATCGTGAGGTTTCAGGATGTAAAAATTCCTGCGAAACCGAACTGAACACACCTCTAAATCTTTCCGGTTTAGCTGCCTGTAACCGAAAGATTGTCTCTACTGCTTCTTCTTCGATGCCGGTAATCATCTGACTAAACATTTCAAATGCCTCGCGTTTATATTCTACTAAAGGATCGCGTTGGCCGTAAGCGCGCAGGCCTATGCCTTCCCTTAAATTATCCATAGCGTAAAGATGGTCTTTCCATTTACTATCAATTATCTGTAGAAAAACCATGCGCTCCAAATGACGCATCATATCGGGCCCTACGGCTCTCTCTTTTTCCTCATAAGCCTCAATTACATTCTGATAAAATTTTTCTTTTATCTGGCCCTTATTTAACTTTTCTATTTTAAAGGTATCGATCTCTATATTAAATTTCAACTTTAAAGCGCTTACAAGGCCGGCAATGTCCCATTCCTCAGGGCTTACATTATCATTTATATGCATTGCCAGAATATCGCCGATAATTTTATCAATAATATCCAGTATTTCTTCTTTAAGAGATACACCCTCCAGGACAAAACGGCGCTGTCCATAGATTACCTCCCTTTGTTTATTCATTACATTATCGTATTCGAGGAGCTGTTTTCTAATTTCAAAATTATGCTGCTCAACGCGCCTCTGAGCGGTCTCAATGGATTTAGAGACCATATTCGCCATATTTCCTTCTTTTAAGGTTAACGGTTCTCCCTGGGTATCAACTTTATCTAATAACTTTAACATCCAATCCGGCGCGAATAATCTCATCAAATCGTCTTCAAAAGACACATAAAATCTTGATGAACCAGGGTCTCCCTGACGCCCGGAACGGCCGCGCAACTGATTATCAATGCGGCGTGCTTCGTGACGCTCTGTGCCCAAAACATGCAGGCCGCCCAATTCCACAACTTTTTTGTGTTCTGCATCGGTTTCTTTCCTGTATTGCTCTAAGAGTTTTTTATATTCCTCTTGATAATTAGGGTCATCGGGTTTTAACCCCGCTCCTGCGTGCAGGGGCGGGGTTAATTTTTGTTTGGCCAGATTCTTTGCCATGAATTCGGGATTGCCGCCCAGCAAAATATCCGTCCCGCGGCCTGCCATATTGGTAGCAATGGTTACTCCTTTGTATCTACCTGCCTGGGCAACAATCTGGGCTTCCATTTCATGGTATTTGGCGTTGAGCACCTGATGCGGTACGCCTCGTCTTTTAAGCATATCCGAAAGCCGCTCGGATTTGTCTATTGTTATGGTACCCACAAGAACGGGCCTGCCCAGATTATAAAGTTCGGCGATCTCACCGACTACCGCATTAAACTTTTCTTCCTCGGTCTTATAAACAGAGTCAGGATAATTTGTACGTATGAGAGTCCTGTTGGTAGGGATAGTCACTACATCCAGCTGGTATATGCTTTTGAATTCGTTTGCCTCAGTAAGAGCAGTTCCGGTCATACCTGCTAATTTCTCATACATGCGAAAGTAATTCTGAAAAGTAATGGTAGCCAGGGTCTGATTTTCGCGCTCTATCTTAAGGCCCTCTTTCGCCTCTACTGCCTGATGCAAACCATCTGACCAGCGCCTGCCGGGCATCATCCTGCCGGTAAATTCATCCACAATAATAACCTGTCCGTCTTTTATTACATAATCTACGTCTTTTTTATACAGATTGTGCGCGCGCAGGCCCTGGATAATATGGTGGCGCCATTCCATAGTCTCGATATCATGCAGATTATCGATATTAAGCATAACGCAGACTTTAGGTTCTCCTTCTTCAGTAAGATATGCGGTATGAGCTTTCTCGTCAACAATGGCGTCAAAACCCTTAGAAAGGTCCTGTCCTTTATATTTTGCATCAATCTCGTCCTTCTCTAAAATCTTTCTTATCTTAAGGCGGGGAATAATTTTATCAATTATATAGTATTTCTCAGTAGATTCTTCAGCCGGACCTGAGATAATCAAAGGCGTACGCGCCTCATCTATTAGTATAGAATCAACCTCATCCACAATCGCATAATAAAAAGGCCTCTGTGCTAAATCCTCGAGGCTATATTTCATATTATCGCGCAGATAATCAAAGCCGAATTCATTATTTGTCCCGTAAGTTATATCGCAGGCATACGCCTGTTTTCTCTGCTCATCCGACATATCATGCTGTATCACCCCGACGGTTAACCCTAAGAATTCATAAATCGGCCCCATCCATTCGCGGTCACGGCGCGCCAGGTAATCATTGACAGTAACGATATGTACCCCACGGCCGAATAATGCATTAAGATATGCAGGGAGGGTTGCCACCAAAGTTTTACCTTCTCCTGTAGCCATCTCCGCAATTTTGCCCTCGTGCAGCACAATGCCGCCGGCTATCTGCACATCAAAATGCCGCATATTGACAGTGCGTTTAGCTGCCTCTCGAACTGCCGCAAAGCCTTCAGGCAGTATATCCTCAAAGATTTTATTTCTGGTGATTTTTAACTTCTCTTTTATCTTCTCTTTCTCTTCAGGGATAGCCACAGATAATAATGCCTCTTCTAATTCTAATATTTCAGATTCATAAACTTTAGATTTCTTTAAAATATGCTCTTTAAATTCCTCTGTCTTGCGCCGTAATTGCATATCGGAGAGAGCGCTAATCTTGGGTTCTAAACTGTTTACCGCATTAACGATTTTAGCTAACCCGACCATCTCGTTAATCGAAGGGCTAGACAGATCCGGATGTAAAACAATATTAACATTAGGGAATCTGCGGTTAATCAGGTTTTGCTTATTGGTTAAAATTATTTTTTTAACAAATCCTAACATTTCCCCTCGCTCCGCTCGGGAGTTTACAGTTAACAGTGTACAGTTTACAGTCTTTAAACACTACTATGTTAATTTTTGACCTTATTTTACTATTATTAAAAAGATAAGTCATTGTTTAGCAATAAGTTAAGAAAACTTTATCCTTTGACTGTCTGAGGAAAAATGCATTTTTAACAAAGTCGTGTTTAAATTTATTTCTCCGTTTTCCGGTTACTACACACTGGTTACTGGTTACTGGTTACTGGTTTCTGGTTTCTGGTTTCTTTCTAAGATACGCTTCAATAAATTCATCGAGGCCGCCGTCCATCACCTTAGATACATCGCCTGTTTCATAATCTGTGCGGTGGTCTTTCACCATACTGTAAGGGTGCATGACATAAGAGCGTATCTGGCTTCCCCATTCGATTTTCTTCTTTTCTTGGCCGTATTGTTCTAGTAATTGCTGCTCTTTCTTTTTCCTCTCTGACTCATAAAGCCGCGCCTTTAATATCTTTAAGGCCACCTGTTTGTTCTGGTATTGAGAGCGTTCATTCTGACATTGAACCACGGTCCCGCTTGGGATATGCGTTATTCTTACTGCTGAATCCGTGGTATTTACACTTTGACCGCCGGGACCCGAAGAGCGATATACATCAATGCGTAAATCTTTTTCTTCGAGCTTTAAATCTGTGCCTTCTTCTATTTCGGGAATTACATCTACTGAAGCAAAAGAGGTGTGTCTGCGTTTATTTGCATCAAAAGGTGAGATACGCACCAGCCGGTGTACGCCGCGCTCAGCCTTCAGATATCCATAGGCGTAATCTCCTTCAATTAGAACAGTAATATTTTTTATTCCTGCCTCTTCACCAAAGAGCACGTCTATAGTTTTTGCACTGTATCCGTGGCTTTCTACGAAACGGCTATACATACGAAAAAGCATCTGAACCCAGTCGCAGGATTCCGTACCCCCTGCGCCAGCATTAATACTCAAGACGGCACTGTTTTTGTCGAATTCGCCGCCCAAAAGGGTTTTAAATTCAAGTTTATCTACTGCCGTCGTAAGAAGCTCGACGTTCTTAGCTAAATCCGTGATTAATTCTTGATCTTGGTCTTGTAAAATATCGGCGAGTTCTTTTAACTCTTGATATTTATGGAAAGCCGCCTCCCAGGGTTCAACGAATGACTTTAGAGACTTTACCTGCTTTATGGCCTTTGTAGAATTCTGCTCGTCATTCCAGAATCCAGGATTTGACATCCGAGAGGATAAATCTTCTATCTGTTTCTTTTTATTACCTATGTCAAAGATAACCTCTTAGTTGTTCAAGGCGATTATTTATTGATGCAAGTCTTGATTCTATGTCTCCTAACATCTCAATACCTCCGTGATTAGTTTTAATTATAATTTCTTGATGCCTCTTAAGGCCAAAACAAACTCGTCTTTATTATCTGCATAATTTCCTGCGACCTCTTCACTTACCTTACCTTCTCTGACTAATTTTACCAAAGATTGATTAAATGATTGCATGCCGAATATAGTGCCGTCTTCAATAAACGGAGTTATCTCCCAGAGCTTTCCCTCTCTGATGAGCCGGCTTATCGTGGGAGTAAGGAGCATAGTTTCGTAAGCCGGTATACGGCCGGGGCCATCCTTCATGGGTAATAATCTTAAAGAAATCACGCCTTTTAATAAAGAGGATAGTTGTGTCCTCACTTCCTGATGCTGATGCGGTGCAAAGAAATTAATGACTCTTTCCACAGTTTGCGCGGCATTCACGGTATGCAAAGTGCTTAAAACTAATACGCCTGTTTCTGCGGCAGTTAAAGCCGCAGACATTGTTACATGATCTCTGATATTACCTATAAATATGACATCCGGGCTCTGTAAGGTAAAGGCACGCAGCGCAACTTGGTATGATGAGACATCGCGGTCCAGTTCTCTCTGATTGATAATAGATTTTTTATCTTGAAAGGTGAATTCAATAGGCTCTTCGAGAGTTAAAATGTGCTTATAGCTATTGTTATTAATATATTCAATCATGCTGGCAATGGTCGTAGATTTACCGCTGCCTGCGCTTCCCGTTAAAAGGACTAAGCCTCTTGTTTCCATCGCCAAACTCTTCAGAATCTCGCCGGGCAAATTGAGTTCTTCAAAAGTCTGGACCTCGGAACGAATATTTCTGATGACCAGGGTTGGCCAGTTACGCTGCATAAAGATACTTATACGAAAGCGGTGCTGGAGTTCCGGTACGTATATCCCGAAATCCACATCCAGGTTCCTTTGAAAAAAATCCCTGAGTTCATTTGAGGTTAAATCCTTAACCGAATCATTAACCTCATCCAAGCTTACTATTCTATCGTCAATAGAAACAACCTTACCATCAATGCGCATGCGCACATTGCCTCCTGCGCGATAGAACATATCAGAAGCATTCTTTTCAATCATTAATTTCAAATAACTTTTTATACCCATCCTGCACCTCCTCAATGAGCCCACAATTTACGGAGTAAAACGAACGTAAATTGTCTGGGCGAATTGATCCCTTTGAGCGTATCAAAATTATTGTAAAGAATTTTGATACATCTTGCGAAAAGGGATAATTCAATTAAACCCCGATAACAAAACGCTTCGAAAATCCATTCTGTATTTTCTCGCAGTTATCGGGATAAGTTCGCACACATAAGTTATGTCGCTTAGCTTAGTTAGACAAAGCTCCATAAGTTATGTCCTCACTTATTATACCATATCTTTTCTGATTTGCTTTTCTAAATCTAAAAGAGTTTTTTTCTTTTTCCTACCCGAGGCATACCCTCCCAGCTTCCCGTCAGTACAAATTACGCGGTGACAAGGAATAATTAAGGGCCAGGGGTTATGTTTTAAAATCTGTCCCACGGCGCGAGTAGCATGAGGCCTACCTATTTTTTGCGCTACCCATTTATAACTACGCACTTGGCCTATGGGAATACCTGACACTACCTTATAGACCTTTTTAGCAAAAGGCGTTAATTTTTTGAACCCGAAAATTTTAATGCTTTCGTGCTTTTTATTTGCCAAGGGTTTTCTTTCTCCTTAAGATATGGTGATATGCCAGTGCAAATCTGTGCGCCTCATCCCTAATCCTGCGGAGCAAATTTAATGCCGGTATATCTGAATCTAATCTGATGGGATTTATTCTATCTTTAATATATATGTTCTCCCTCTCCTTGGCAATACTGACCAAAGGAATTTTTGAACCTAATTTTTCTAACTCCTTATTGGCTACTGAGAGATGGGATTTACCGCCGTCGATAAGGATTAAATCCGGTAATGCTAATTCTTCCTTCAACGAACCGGAATAACGCCTCTTTACTACCTCAGCCAACATTTTATAATCATCTATGGTCTGCACTGTTTTAATGCGAAAACGGCGGTAATTATTCTTATCCGGCAGACCTTTATAAAAACTGACCATTGAACCCGTAGCTTCTTTACCCGATATATCAGATATATCAAATGCCTCAATTCTTTGGGGTAATTTTTTTAATGGCAGTAAGTTTTTTAAATCCTCTAATTCATCCCGCACCTTTCTACTGCAAGAGACGCTTCGTAGCAAAAAGGTGCGGGATTCATCCTTACGGCTAAAACGGCTTGAGCTTTGCGCCATTGCGCTTAGGGCTTCTATCTGGTCTCTGATTTTAGCTGCTTCTTCAAATTTTTGTTCTTTAGATTTTAAATTCATCTCCTGGCTTAACTTTTTAATCAAAGCGCCGGTCTTACCCTCTAAAATTAAACAGATATTCTCAATAGTTTTAGCATAATTTTCCTTGCTTATCTTGCTAATGCAAGGAGCGGGAGAAAGTTTAAGCCGGTAATAGATACAAGCCTTTTGGGGAAGTTTTTTACAGGAACGATAAGGAAAATTGCGGCGTATAATCTTTAAAGCCACTTTCAGCAGCTTGGCATTTGTATAGGGTCCAAAATAACGCGAGCCATCTGCGATTCTTTTACGGGTAATGTATATTGCAGGGAATTCTTCATTGGTTATTTTTACCACCGGAAAACTTTTGTCATCCCGAAGAGATACATTATATTTAGGTTTATATTTATGCACCAGGCTTGCTTCGAGCAATAACGCTAAGCTTTCATTCTGGCACAATTGATATTCAATATCATAAACATTAGACATAAGAGCAACAGTTTTACTGGAAAGGCCGCGGCCCAAATACGACTGCACCCGCTTCTTTAAACTCTTCGCCTTGCCGATATAAATAACCTGTCCGGTTTTATCTTTCATAGAATAAACCCCCGGCGCATCCGGCATCGTCGCAATTTTTTCTTTTAATTTATCCATATTATTTCAAGACCGGGGCTTGATTATTGTATTAAAGATGAGGGGCTCGTCCCCTTCTTGGGGATGAGCCCCTTCTTATTCGCCACCCACCGCCACAGTTCCTGTATTTCTCCCACCCTCAAAATAAAACAGAAAATGATATACGATATCAGGCCTGAAGCGATAGACAGGCTTAAGTTAAATAATTTTGCTAAACTTCCGCCGTCAAAAGGAATATTTTTCGAAACTACCCAACAGACAAGACCCATAGCAAGGCTAGCTAATAATATACGGGTAAAAGAGATGATTATTATCTTTATGCCGAAGCCATGAATCTTTTTTCTTAAGAGTAAAAATAGAATTAAAAAAGTAGTGGTACCGGATATAGAAGTGGCAAGGGCTAATCCGCCTAATTTTAAAGGAAACATGAGAATAGAATTTAAGGCAACATTTACAATCAAAGCCACAAATGATACCTTCGCAGGAGTTACGGTATCCTTTAAAGCAAAGAAGCAGGACTGTAAAATCTTGGTTGCGCCATAGGCAAATAAACCGATACTATAGAAAATTAATACATTGGCAGTTTGAGTTGTAGAATAAGCATCGAATTTTCCCCCTCTAAATATGGCCTGTATTATCTGGTGCGCCAAAACCATAAAGCCTACTGATGCAGGCAGCATTACAAAAAATGTTGCCCGTAGGCCGAAAGAAAGCGTGGTTTTTAAGTTGCTGTGGTTGTCTTCCAGGGCTTGAGTAGAAAATGTCGGCAATATTGCCTGTGAAAGTGCGGTGCTGAATATACCCAACGGAAATAGAATTAACCTATAAGCATAATAAAGCACTGCGACTCCGCCTTCACCCACGATAAAGGCCAAAGAACCGAATATGGAATCCACAAGATTATTTAACTGATAAATAGAAGAACTAAAGAGCCGCGGCACCATTAATTTTCCGATAGTCTTTGCTGCCGGATGCTTAAACCCCGTTAGAAATTTTGCTATACCCTTTTGCTTAGACGATATTTCTAACGGGGTAAAACGCCTGAATAAATTAAGATGGAACCCTTTCTTATATAGGACCGGTATTTGAATAGCAAGCTGCAGAACCCCGCCTACCAAGATTCCCAAAGCCAAGCCTTTTATTCCTTCGCCAAAAAGCAAAGCAAAAACAATAATAGAAATATTTAATAAGCAGGGCGCAAATGCCGGGACACTAAAATGCTTTAAAGAATTAAGTATAGCCATCGCGTATGCCGCAAGGCTGACTAATAAAATGTAGGGAAAGATAATCCGGTTTAATCTAATGGTAATTTCTAATTTGTGGGGGTCGGAAATAAAACCCGGGGCAATCAACCTGACAATAAGGGGAGAAAATATTATGCCCAGAAGTGTAATCGCCGTAACTATGACCAATAAAAGATTTAAGACGACATTGGCTAATTCCCAGAATTCCTCTTCAGTGTGTTTGAGTTTATATTCACTGAATACGGGAACAAACGCAGCATTGGCAACGCCCTCACCCACTAAATCGCGGAATAAATTAGGGATTCTAAAGGCAATAACAAATGCCTGGGCATAAACATAGATACCGAATAACCGAGCAATAACTATATCGCGGATAAAACCTAATAAGCGCGAACATAGCGTGGCAAAACCAATAATACTGGCGGACTTGGCAATGGATTTGTTTGTTGACATGGATACTTAGCTATGATATAAATGATGACATGACTTATGGAGCGATAGCGAACATAAGTCATATGTCGGAATTTACCCCGCACCTTTTATTTATTCAGATTTTAAGATAAAAAAATGAATACTAAAAAGGTGCGGGGTTTAATTCGCACTCATAACTTAGCTGCACTGTCGTTCGCTAAGTTATGTGCTCATTAAAAAAGGAGAAAAATATGCCCAGACGCAGAACTTCTTTAAAAAGAAAACGTGCAGATAAAAAAAGACGCCTGCGCAATTTAAGGGTAAAGACAAGCCTTAAAAAAGCAATGAAAAAATTTCAGGCGCTATTGTCAGCCAAAAATATTAATGAAGCTAAAACATACCTGGCAAAAGTATTTTCTCAACTCGATAAGGCAGCAAAAAAGAAAATTATACATCCCAATACAGCCAATCGCAAAAAATCCCGCTTAGCCAGAAGGCTTAGCAAGACAACATAGATTAACCACAAGCCTCTCTAAAGCAAAATCTGACCTCAGCCTGCCGGTTTTAATATCAATATCGCAACCAAGTAGAAGCCTAAGTTTTTTCTTTATCTGGAAACCATCGGCAACACTATTTTCCCAACTGTATCTTAACCCGCCCAGAATGCGTTCGGGTTTTTCTCCGTTTCTTAAAAGCTGATTAAGCACCCAGAGGGCATAACTTGATTTTTTAAAATCTATCGCCCGGCTTAAAGCAAAGGTGTCTAAATGCGCGTCTTCTTTAAAACGGCATACCTCGCTATACCTGCTGATTTGTCTGATAAACCCATCTTGGGGGAGATATTTATTTATATCTAAAACTAAAAGTATCTGGCTTAGCGGTTTTTTTACATACTGAATAATGAATTCTTTAATATCCTCTTTCAAATTCTGGGCATCTTTTATAATGACAATTCTTTTTTTTGCCCTGAATGGAAGGCACAATAGCCTTTCCTGCAAATCCCTCAAGGTTAATTCTTTGGCATAGAGCACATCCAGATTAAAATATTGCGTAGGGGGCAAGAGAAACTCTTCTTTTAGTTTCTTAAGCCTTATGTCTTTGGAAAGGCTATCTTGGCCAATAAATAGATATACCGAACTTTCTTTTTTTACCATTGTTCAACTGTCCGCTCGACAATCCGGCGCGCTAAGTCATCTAAGGCGTCGTTTACTGCCACGTCTTCGGATTTATACTGGGAATTAGTGGTTAAAGTAAAGTAGGTGGTGTCGCCGGTAAAACCATTTTCCTCCCAGACTAATCTATTTTCTTTTTTATCCCACATGCTTAAATTTACTACTATATTAATCCGGTATTCCTCTATTTCGTTGTTATCCGTATAGCGCAAGGGATCACGCCGGAATTCTACTAATTCTCCCTTTAAAATCAAATCCGCAGATTCCGTCTTTACCGGCCGCAGATTCCCGTCAAAAAGATATTTATTTGTAACTTTCTTTGTAATATCTGTCTCCAGCATCGGCCTATAGATTCTGTAT
>Ga0210016_1003212_pt1 | contig 14511 bp, 11 predicted proteins | sample CryGeyCG2014_300_FD_185454 | JGI IMG/M metagenome (GOLD analysis project Ga0210016, IMG submission 185454) | Groundwater microbial communities from aquifer - Crystal Geyser CG02_land_8/20/14_3.00 (SPAdes) (version 2) | ecosystem: Environmental > Aquatic > Deep subsurface > Groundwater | place... | reverse complement strand
CCACTGCGACCCTCACCGCCGCTCAGGCGACTGTGCTGGGTGTAATGGTTCTTGTCGCGCATACGCTGCCGGTGGAGCTTCGAATCGCTCAGAAGTCAGGCGCGCGAGCCCTTTTTCAGGGCATATCCCGTGTGGGTTCAGCGCTCTTACTGGGGATGATTCTCAACCTGGCTTTTTCAAGTCTTGATCTATTTCAAGAGCCTGCGTCCATAATGCTTGGCGGGCAGGGGTCGCCGCAGTACCGGGGGATTTTAGGCTGGATGCTGTCAGAGGCGACGAGGCTTTTGTGGATACTCGTCATAATAGCTGCTCTTGTTGCCATGATGAGAATCCTTAGGGCCATAGGGGCTATCCGTTTAATTGATATAATGCTCAGGCCCATTCTAAGGCTCCTTGGCATAGGGCCGAAGGCATCCGCCATAACCGTCATAGGCCTGACCTTGGGTGTGGCATACGGAGGAGGCCTGATAATCCACGAGGCAAGGTCGGGAGAGATAGGGCCAAAGGATGTCTTTTTCTGCCTTACCCTTATGGGGCTTGCACACAGCCTGATTGAGGATACATTGCTCATAATGACCATAGGCGGACATCTTGCCGGAATCCTTTTAGCAAGGGTTGCCTATGCGGTCATAGTTGTTATGCTGATTGTCAAGGTAGTATCGCTTCTGCCGGAGTCTTTCTGTAAGAGGTTCTTGTGGAAATATGTATCATAGACCGAGTGAAAAGGGTTTTTCGATATGAGGATACTCCTTGTTGAGGATGACAGGAAGATAGCGTCATTTGTGGCCAAGGGCCTGAGGGAAGAGGGGTTTGCGGTTGATCACGCCCCGGATGGAACCGACGGGCTTCATTTTGCCCTGACGGGGCCTTATGATGCAGCCGTTATTGATCTGATGCTCCCCGGTATGGATGGCCTCAGCCTGATTGAAGAGATGAGAAGGAGAGGAAAGGATACGCCTGTTCTTATCCTTAGCGCCAAGAGATCGGTGGATGACAGGGTTAAGGGCCTGCAGGTGGGAGGGGATGATTATCTTACAAAGCCATTCTATTTCTCGGAGCTTCTGGCACGTATCAGAGGTCTTATAAGGAGGGCTTCAAAGAGTATTGAAAGCTCAAGGCTCTCTGCCGGCGACCTTTCCCTGGATATCATGACCAGGAAGGTTATAAGGGGGGGAGTAGATATTGAACTCCAGCCAAGGGAGTTTGCCCTGCTCGAGTATCTTATGCGCAATGGAGGCCGGGTGGTATCCAAGACCATGATACTTGAAAGGATATGGGACTACAGTTTCGATCCCCAGACCAATGTGGTTGATGTGCTTGTGTGCAGGCTGAGAAACAAGATTGACAGGGGCTTTGATCCAAAACTGATTCACACCATAAGGGGAGTCGGCTATGTCCTCAGGACCCCTTAAAAGGATAAGAAGGACCGTGGCGCTGAGGCTCACGGTCTGGTATTCCTCTATCTTCATACTGAGTTCCCTTCTTCTCTTCTCTATCGCCTATTTCGCCCTTTCATCCTCTCTTGCCGGACAGGATCATGAGTCCATCAGAATTAAGTTGGAGGAGCTTTTGAACCTCTTTGAGGCCTCGGGGCTGGAAGGGCTTAGAAAGGAGGCGGGATCTGTCAAGAAATTTGAAAAATCGCCTTCCTTTTTCATTCGTCTAGCGGGGGCGGATGGGGCGACTCTCTTCCTTTCAATACCGTCGCAGTGGAGTGAGTTTGATCTTGCAAGGTTAGATGAGCCGGCTTTGAAGACAGGTGCGGATGGTCGGATCGAGAGGCTTCCTTCAAGGTATAACAAGTCCTTTCTTGAGGTTGCAACCAGAAGCGCTCCGGGAGGCTACATCATTCAGATAGGGAAAAGCACCGAGGAGAGGGACGCGGTGCTGAGTCACTTCCGGGGCGTCTTTGCGGCGGTCATGGTTCCTCTTATCCTGGTGGGATTCATGGGGGGCGCTTTTCTGGGTTACAGGGCTCTTGCGCCTGTGCGAAGCCTTGTTGCCACAATACGTTCAATAGGGGCCGGCAGGATGGACGCGAGGGTCCCGGTCCCCCAGACCGGCGATGAACTGGAGGAACTGGCGCGGCTTTTTAACGCCATGGTCGAAAAGATAGATGCGCTGGTGACCGCCATGCGCCAGTCTCTTGATAACGTGGCCCATGACCTTAGAACGCCTATGACAAGGTTTAGGGGCATGGCCGAGCTTGCCCTTGAACGTGACGAGGAACCTGAAAAATGCAGGGATGTCCTTGCCGACTGCGTGGAGGAATCCGACAGAATCCTTACAATGCTCAACACTCTTCTTGATATATCCGAGGCGGAAACAGGCGTAATGAAGCTCGATATAAGAGATATCAAGGTCTCAGAGCTTATTGAAAGGGTGGTTGATCTCTACGGATATGTGGCCGAAGAAAAAGGCATACGAATGTCTGTATCATGCCCCGAAGATCTTATTGCAAGCGCCGATGATTCACGTATGGCCAGGGTTCTTGCCAATCTGGTGGATAATGCCATTAAATACACGCCTACTGGAGGAACCGTAAGCATAGAGGCTCAAGGCGATAACGCGGAGGTGAAGATTTCCGTTAGAGACAATGGAACAGGGATCGAGCAGGGAGAGCTTCCCAGGATATGGGACCGCCTTTACCGTGGCGACAGAAGCAGAAGCGAAAAAGGTCTCGGATTGGGATTAAGCCTTGTGAAGGCGGTGATGGAGGCCCACGGCGGGAGGGTGGAAGTAGCAAGTCTCCCGGAAGGAGGCTCGATCTTTACTGTCATCCTGCCGAATCCAAAAGCGGTAACAAAGTAGGAGGCCACGGAGGGGTGGGGGGTGATTTTCATGCTTCGTTGTGCCCAAACAGAGCATGGGGGATTCGCCCAAAAGATTTGAGATTTTCTTGTGCCAGCCGGCATGTGCGGTTTCAACCGCACTCTTCCCACTTACGGATAACTCACAAAAATAGAAACATTTCAAAAATGTAATGTTCGGGAAAGGTTCCTGCAAAGTTTGCCTCTTATATTACCATGAAAACACCCTCACCAACCCCATGCGCTGCAAGGAGCACAACGAAGCATGAAAATGCCAGATGTCATTCCGGACTTGATCCGGAATCCAGCCATAAAGGACTGGATACCGGCTCCCGGATAGGGGTCCGGGGCAGGTTATGCGGGTATGACGATGTATTTTCATATAAAGCCAGGGGGCAGGGATCGGGGGTCAGGGGGCAGTAAAAGAGGTCTTATGTCTTATCTGTGGGAAAGGCGATTTTCATGCTCGGGGGTGACAAAATATTGCTGCCATGAACGTTTGGGTCGAAAATTATATGGGGCAGGGGACATGAATAAAGAAAAGGTATTTGGGTTTCTAGTGGCATTAGGCTTTTTGTTTTTCCTGCCGACTGTGAGCGCACCTGCTGTGGAGCAGGGCCAGTGCGTTGATCTCACAACCGTCATAGCTAAGGTTGCCAGAGAGACGATTCCGGCTGTGGTTCACATTGATGTAATCCAGAGCAAGGAAGTTATCACTCCGATGTTTCCTTTTGAGGATGATCCTTTTTTCCAGTATTTCTTTAACGCTCCCGGACTGAGGCGCAAGGTCAAGAAGGAATACAGAGGTCTTGGGACAGGAGTGATAATGGATGCGGAAGGCCATATCCTCACAAATCATCATCTTGTGGCAGGAGCCGACGATATGACGATCCTCCTTGCGGACGGTACATCGCACAAGGCGGAACTTGTTGGTATTGAAGCCAAGACGGATTTAGCGGTCATAAAGATAACTACCGGGGGCAATCTTCCTGCCGTAGTCTTTGGGGATTCCGACTCTGTTGAGGTGGGCCACTGGGTTGTTGCAATAGGTCATCCGAGAGGGCTTGATCAGACAGTGACTCAGGGAATAATAAGCGCAAAGCACAGAAGGGGCATACTTGATCCGAGCAGCTACCAGGACTTTCTCCAGACGGATGCCGCAATTAACCCGGGTAACAGCGGAGGGCCGCTTCTTAACCTTAAAGGCGAGGTGATAGGGATAAATGCGGCCATAGTCTCTCAGTCCGGCGGATATGAAGGGATAGGGTTTGCGATTCCAAGCAACATGGCGCTCCGCATAGCAAGGGAGCTTATCTCAAAGGGAAAGGTGGAGCACGGATGGCTGGGGGTGAGCGTTCAGGATATCACGCCTGAGCTTGCAAAATATTTCAAACTCAAGGCTAAGAGGGGAGCGCTTGTCGCAGACGTCGCGGCGGGTGGCCCCGGAGAGAAGGCAGGACTAAAGAGGGGTGATGTCGTCATCAGCTTCAAGGGTCGAGAGATAGCGGACGCAACAAGTCTCCTTAACGAGGCCGCTGTGACCCCGGTCGGTGCTGAAGAAAAGATCGTCATTGTAAGGGAAGGCCGTGAACAGGAACTCAATATAAAGATAGATAGAAGGGAAGAGGGGGCTAAGGGTTATCTTTCAGTATTAAGGGAAAGACTTGGAATCGAGGCAAGGGAACTCAAGCAGAATGAGGGCGCTAGAGACAAGAGCGGTTCTTCCGGTGGAGTCGCCCTTACTTGGCTTGAAGCGGACGGACCCATGCAAAAGGCTGGTTTTGAGTTGAACGATATGCTCCTTCAGATGGACGGAGCAAGGATACGTGGTCTAAAGGATCTTGCCGAGAGGGTGATGTCTCTGGGACAGGATCAGAGGATAACATTTCTCGCCGTAGATCACAGAAGCGGCAGGGCCGGATATGTCCAGGTCAAGCCCAGGTAGAGAATATTGTATCAACTCAATGATTGGGGGGATGGCTTTGCGCAGACCAGGAATCAGCTTCTGTAGGTGCGCCTTCAGGCGCAGGGCGCACGGTTCCCATGCGGCTGAAGCCGCACCTACCCCGGATTTTTGAGTTCATAGAGAATGTTTGTGTATTTTATGATAACTTATCAATAAAGAGGAGGTAGTTATGAAAACAGACAGGAAGAGTTCAGTAAGGAAATGGGTTATTTTTTCCGCGATCATGTTTTTCGTGTTTTCCGCGATTGCGGGAGTTCTGCCGGCGCCGCTCGGCATATCAGCCGGCGCGGCAGAGGCAGGGGATAAATTCCCTGGCTCCTTTTCACAGCTTGCAAAGGACGTAAGCCCTTCGGTTGTGAATGTCAGTACGGTAAAGACTGTAAGAAGCAAGGGAAGGGGCATGGTTCCTTTCGGAGGGCCATTTGGACAAAATGATCCATTCAAGGATTTTTTCGAGCGGTTTTTTGGCGATCAGCTTCCCAAACAATTCAGGCAGCAGAGCCTGGGCACCGGTTTTATCATTGATAAGGAAGGCTATATCCTCACCAATAACCACGTAGTGGATCAAACAGACGAGATAAAGGTGAAACTTGCAGATGAAAAGGAATACACGGCGAAGATGGTCGGGAGGGATCCCAAGACAGATCTCGCCCTTATAAAGATTGATCCTGAAAAGCCTCTCCCGGCCCTTGTGCTCGGCGACTCGGACAAACTTGAGGTGGGAGACTGGGTAGTTGCCATAGGGAATCCCTTTGGACTAGGCAACACGGTGACCGCAGGCATTGTGAGCGCCAAGTATAGAAAGATTGGGGCGAGTTCCTATGACAACTTTATCCAGACGGATGCCTCAATAAATCCCGGAAACAGCGGAGGGCCTCTCCTCAATATGGCCGGAGAGGTGGTTGGTATTAACACTGCCATCTTTTCTCAAAGCGGCGGTAGCATAGGGATAGGCTTTGCGATACCTGTAAATATGGCAAAGGACCTTATTCCTCAGCTTAAGGAAGGCAAGGTGGTAAGGGGCTGGCTGGGAGTGATGATCCAGAAGATAACCCCGGAACTTAAGGATAAGCTCAAGCTTAAGGAGGACAAGGGCGCGCTTGTGGCCGATGTGACCTCCGGCGGGCCGGCCGAGAAGGCGGGGATCAAAAGGGGTGATGTTATCGTAGCCTTTGACGGCAAAGAAATCCAGGAGATGAATGAACTTCCATTCGTTGTTGCTTCAACCGGGGTCGGTAAGACCGTGGAGGTAAAGGCTGTCAGAAAAGGTGAAACAAAGGTATTTAAGGTTAAAGTAGGTGAACTTAAGGAAGAGGCAGGGGAAGGAGAAGCCGCAGAGGCAGAGCCTGCCCTGGGTATGACCGTGGAAGATCTGAACGCGGATATTGCTTCCGAGCTGGGGATAACGGATAAGCAGGGGGTGGTTATTACCACAGTGGAAAGGGGTTCAGTGGCTTCCGAAGCAGGAATAAGGGCGGGAGATATTGTCCTTGAGATGGATCAGTCAAAGATAGAGGATAAGGCCCAGTTTTTGAAAAAGATCCGTGCTTATAAGCCTGGAGACACCATCCTGTTTCTTCTGAAGAGGCAGAACGGAACCATCTTCTTGACAGTGACCCTTCCCAAGTCATAAATCCTTTAGATCAACCTCCGCCTCCAGGATGGGGCGGAGGTTTTTACAAACGATGACAGGGAGCCTCCGGGCACTCCATGGCACAAGACCCCGAGAGGCTTCCTGTAATAGAACCCTGTTTTATCGTATTGATAGCAGATGCCCTCTCTCAATACCATGTAGGTGCGGTTTCAGCCGCACCCTTGTGGTCGGGATGATGGAGGGTGCGGATTTTCATGCATGGGGCGGCATAATTTGTCTGCGATGAACGTTTTGGTTGCCTTCAATTTTTTTAAGGAGGTCTTATGGCTTTAGCGGAAAAGACTGAAAAGATCTGGCGGGGTATAGTTTCATCGGATTGGAATGAATGCCTCTGCCAGAGCACGCCTTTTGATCCGATAACCTTTATCTATCCTGAACTCTCCCCAAGGCTGGATGTAATTTTTAAGCGATATACAGGAAACCTCATAACCCTTGGACAGGCCGCAAAGGATGCGCTGGAGATGCTTCCGGCGCCCCTGAGCAAAGAGCAGATGGATGCCTATCTCGATGTCTCCTTCAGACCATACAGGGGGGTGCTGGAACTCATTAGGTGGTGTCTCAAAAATGACATACTTTTTGTCATCAATACGACCGCCTTTCAGGGCTACTTTCAGCGCGCCTCCGCAAAGGGATTGATCCCGCCCGGGACAGTGATCGCCGCAAATCCATCAGTGAGCTATGGATCGGAGGGAAAATTCTCCTCCCCTGTCTATTCGATAGACGAAATCGAGGACAAGGCCAAGGTGTCCGCAACTATCATGCAATCCCTTAAGATCGGCCCATCCCAGGTAGTCGTGATGGGGGACAGCGGCGGTGACGGCCCCCACTTTGCCTGGGGGGCTTCTGTCGGGGCCTATCTAATAGGAAGCATGACGAAACCTTCCCTTGAAAGATTCTGCCGTGAGCGTGGGATAAAAATGGATCTCCATTTCGGCCTTACTTATGAGGAGGGAAACCCACGGGATCCGGCCGCCGAGACGCAGGTGGACTTCATGGATCTCACCCCTGTCATCGCGGCGGTGCTTGGAACATGATGGCAGGCAGAAGTGTGCGCATAAATGTGTCAATACCGGAAGAGATTCTTGACTCTCTCAATCAACTGGCACTTCCTCGCAATCGCAGCAGATTAATTTGTGAGTCTCTCCGGCATTACATCCTGCAAAAAAAGACTGCGGAGCTCGAAAAAAAGCTTGAGGAAGGATACCGGGCCTGCGCAAAAGAGAGCAGCGCATTGGCAAGGCAGTTCGAAGAGGTTGACCTGGAGGGGTGGGGGTGATTTTCATCTTTTGTTGTGCTCCATTTGGGTATGGCTGTTTATATGAAAATACATCGTCATGCCGGCGCAGGCCGGCATCCAGTCTCTTACACCTGGATTCCGGATCAAGTCCGGAATGACGTGCTGCATTTTCATTTTTCGTTGTGTCTCAAAAGGGCATGGCAGTTTATATGAAAATGGCCCTTCCCTTTCCTCCTTACCCTCGACGGGGGAGGGCGGGGTGGGGGTGATTTTCATGCTTCGTTGTGCCCCACCCGGGCATGACCGTTAGTACAAAGGGAAACGCCGGATTGTAAATCTAAGAGTTTTAATGTAGGAATTAAAAACTAAAAGATAAATTTTGATCAACTGAAAGGAAAGCCAGCAGATGAAATGCGCCTTGATAACAGGCATAACCGGCCAGGACGGAGCCTATCTTGCCGAATACCTTCTTGAGAAAGACTATGTGGTGCATGGTATAAAGCGTCGGGCCTCGACCTTCAACACCCGGCGGGTGGATCACATTTACAGGGATCTCCATGAAGAGGGGGTGCGTTTCTTTATGCACCACGGAGACCTCACGGATGCGACGAACCTTATTCGCATCATACAGGAGACAAAGCCTGATGAGATTTACAACCTTGCCGCCCAGAGCCATGTTCAGGTTTCCTTTGAGACTCCTGAGTACACAGCAAACTCGGATGCCCTGGGGACCCTGAGGCTTCTGGAAGCGATAAGGATATTGGGATTGGAAAAGCATGCCCGGTTTTATCAGGCATCCACAAGCGAACTATATGGCAAGGTTCGCGAGACTCCTCAGAAGGAAACCACGCCCTTCTATCCCAGAAGCCCTTACGCGGCTGCAAAGCTATATGCCTACTGGATAACGGTCAACTACCGGGAGGCATACGGGATATATGCCTGCAACGGGATCCTCTTCAACCACGAATCTCCCATAAGGGGTGAGACCTTTGTTACCAGAAAGATCACCAGGGCTGTCGCAAGAATAAAGCTTGGGCTTCAGGAGGATCTGTATCTGGGAAATCTTGATGCCAAGCGTGATTGGGGATATGCCGGAGACTATGTGAAGGCCATGTGGCTTATGCTTCAGCAGGATCACCCCGAGGACTACGTGATAGCCACAGGGGAGACTCACTCTGTGAGGGAGTTTGTGGAGACGGCCTTCCAGGAGGTAGGTATCTCCATTTCCTGGGAGGGCTCAGGCGTTGAAGAGACCGGAAAGGACGCGAAGACAGGAAAGGTTCTGGTTAAGGTGGACCCCCGGTACTTTAGACCCACGGAGGTGGAACTCCTTCTTGGAGATCCGACAAAGGCAAAGGCCGACCTGGGGTGGAAGCCTGAGATGACCTTTACGGACCTCGCAAGGATAATGGTCAGAGAGGATCTCAAGGAGGCCGAAAGAGACAGGCTGTGCGGGAGCGCAGGTTACAAGATATATAACAGGTTTGAATAGAAACCCGGAGGATGACTGTATAAGCCTTTTGCGATTGTATAAGGGATGCTTAAATGAAAATGCCCCTTCCCTTTAACCCCTGCTCCTTTACCGTCGAAACGTCGAGATGCAGAGGCATCATCCCCGTCGAAACGTCGGGATATTGAGGCATTAATCCCTCCGAAACGTCGGGATATGGAGGCATTAATCCCTCCGAACCGTCGGGATGCGAAGGCATTATGCCCTCCCCCTTTGACGGGGGAGGGCAGGGTGGGGGTGATTTTCATCCTTCATTGTGCCCCAACAGGGCAAGCCGGTTAGAATCCGGAGCAGAGAAGAGGTCGTAACAAATGAAACTTTCCGGAGCAAGGATTTTTGTCGCAGGGCATAGGGGCCTTGTGGGCTCCGCCATCAGGCGGAGGCTTGAGGCCGCAGGTTGTGGGAACATTATATTGCGAAGCCACAGGGAGCTTGATCTTACCCGCCAGGCTGAGGTGGAGGCGTTCTTTGCGTCCGAAAAGCCCGAATACGTGTTTCTTGCCGCGGCCAAGGTAGGCGGGATCTGGGCCAATTCAAGCTATCCGGCTGAGTTCATTTACCAAAATATCACCATCCAGACAAATATCATACACGCATCTTATCTCTCAGGGGTAAAGAAGCTTTTGTTTCTGGGGAGTTCCTGCATTTATCCCAGGGATTGCCCTCAGCCCATGAAGGAGGAGTATCTCTTAAGCGGTTACCTGGAATCCACAAACGAACCTTACGCGGTAGCAAAGATCGCAGGCATTAAGATGTGCCAGTCCTACAACAGACAATACGGAACGCGTTACATAAGCGTCATGCCCACAAACCTTTACGGCCCCGAGGACAACTTTGATCTTGAAACATCACATGTCCTACCGGCCCTCATCCGTAAATTCTATGAGGCTAAGGAAAGGGGCCTTACCGAGGTGGTGATCTGGGGGACCGGAACACCCAGGCGCGAATTTCTGCACGTGGATGACCTTGCGGATGCGGGTGTTTTTCTTATGGAGCATTATGACGGCTCAGAGATCGTAAACATAGGTGTTGGAGAGGATCAAACAATCCGGGAGCTTGCCGAGATGGTAGCAGAGGTGGTTGGCTTTGATGGAAAACTTGTCTTTGATCCGACAAAGCCAGATGGAACCTCTGTCAAACTCCTCGATGTTGGCAGGCTTAACCGCCTTGGATGGAAGGCCCGGATACCGCTAAGAAATGGCCTTGCCGAGACATACGAGTGGTACAGGAAATCACTGCCCCGAGTCTGAATCTTTTCAGATTCCCTAAACATAATTCTCTTCAGGTTGGAGTTCAGTGCTCACCTTCGCCATAGTGATACCTCATCTTAATCAGGCCCATTTTCTGACTACGGCACTGGAGAGCCTCAGACATCAGGATGCCCCTCTGAATCTGGCTGTCATGGACGGAGGCTCAAAGGATCATTTCAGTGAGGTGGTGAACAGATACGATGATGTTATAAGCCGGATGAGTTCCGGACATGACTTGGGACAGGCCGACGCAATTTATAAAGGCATCGAAATGGTTGACGGGGACATCGTAGCCTGGCTTAATGCTGATGACTATTATTTCCCTCACATCCTTGAGAAGATATCACGGCTTTTTGCGGAGCATCCTGAGGTGGATATCATTTATGGGGATGCTGTTCACGTAAGGCCGGACGGTATGTTCCTGTCCTACTTCCCGGGCATCGAAGATTTCAATCGCTCACGGCTTTTTAAATCCTGCTATCTCTGCCAGCCGGCTTGTTTTGTTAGGCGCAAAGCATACGAAGAAGTTGGAGGCGTTGACAGCTCCTTGATCTATACCATGGACTGGGATCTATGGTGCAGGCTCGCAAGAGAGGAAAAGAGATTCCTGCGGGTCAATGAGCCCATGGCAGCAGTTCGCTACTACCAGGGTACAAAGACCTTGAGCGGAGATAAGACCAGATACGAGGAAATATGGCGTATCCAGCGTATCTACGGGGGTTTTAAAATCCCTACGGCATGGCCTGGTTTTTACTGGTTTGATCTGGCATGCAAGGATAAGAAAACATTTTCGGAAAAGGTATTCTTTTCATTGCTCCAGGGAGCAAGACTGCTTAAGAAGAAGATTGAGGGTTCAAAGCCTGATTTGATATATGGTTTTCAGAGATGGGAGAAGAAGGTTTTTGGCGCCTGCATGATCCAATTTCCCTGGTATGGGGAAAAGGCAGTAAGAGAAATCATACTTAAAATGCGGCCTGGAGAAACAACTTATTTGATATCTTTCGCAGGCAGCAGGCCGGAGGCCTTCATTGCAAAGCGGGGAGAAATAAGGATGCCGGTTTATTTCGAAAAGGGCTCCATCGTCAATTTTTCTGTGTCGTGCCCCTCGTCTCCCGCTTGGGAGTTATATAAGTTATCATGTGAACTTGGCTGAGAAATCGGAATGGATCAACCTCTTGTCAGCGTTATCACCCCTGTTCTGAATGCTCGCGCTAGCATTGACGGCGTGATCCGCACGGTTATGGAGCAGTCCTATCCTCATGTCGAGCATATCATTATAGACGGAGGCTCTGAGGATGGTTCAGTTGAGGTGATAAAAGATCATGAGAAAAGGCTGGCATATTGGGTTTCTGAAAAAGACGAAGGAATCTACGATGCCATGAATAAAGGCATAGATGCGGCAGGGGGCGAATGGATCTATTTTCTGGGGGCCGATGATCGGTTCTATAACAAAGATGTGCTGTCTTCGCTGTTCGATGAAAGGCCTACCCCTAAAACTGTGTCAATTATAATAGCTAAAGTCATCCTCCCTAATGGGAAACAATTCAAATGCAGATTCAATGGTTCTATTATTTTCAAGAATACCTTACACCATCAAGGCGTTTTTTATAGAAAGACTGTTTTTGAAGATTACCGATACGGAATGATTGATGATAACACATTTAAACACTATAAGATATCCGGGGACTATGATCTTAATCTAAAGCTTTATTACGATGGCGCTGAGTTCATCGCAGCGGATACAGTTGTTGCCAAATGCGGAAACGGCATCTCACTGGAGGGAAGATTGTCCGGTTATCTTGAGGAGATTTTAATACGCCACAGATACGTAAGAACTCCAGGCAGGATTTTTTTCGATATGCTTACCGCTCTCAGATTTTTTTACAAGAAAGCGATTCGGAGACGCATACTTGTTTGATATCATAATAGTAAATTATAAAAGCACCGCTCTTCTTATGGGTTGCCTCAAATCCATTTATGAGGCTTCCGAGGGGTATCCCATTAAGGTCTTTGTTGAGGATAACGCATCACGGGACGGGGTGGAGGAGATAGAAGCGGCCTATCCCGAGGTGACTTTAACCATCCATTCCTACAACCTGGGGTTCGGGAGGGCCATAAACAGTTCCCTTGAAAAGAGTTCTTCGCCCTATGTGCTCATACTCAATCCCGACACTGTGGTTGAAACGGGGTTCTTCTCTACCGCGATTGCCTTTATGGAGGCAAACCAGGGCGTGGGGATACTCGGCCCGCAGATACTTGACCAGGACGGGAGCATTCAGGGCTCTGCAAGGAAGTTCCCTACACCCTTAACGGCGCTATTCGGGCGCAAGTCATTACTTACCAGGGCCTTTCCCAACAACAGGATCACCCAGGAAAACATCCTCACGACCAAATCCGACGGCTGGAGCCCGATGGAGGTGGACTGGGTTTCCGGGGCCTGCATGCTGGTAAGGCGCCAGGCCGTGATGGATGTAGGCCCTCTTGATTCCCGCTTTTTTATGTACTGGGAGGACGCTGACTGGTGCAGGCGCATGTGGCAGGCCGGCTGGAAGGTAGTCTATTACCCTCGGGCAAAAATTGTCCACTACGTGGGGGCGAGCAGCGAAAAAAATGTCTTCCGCTCGGTTCTCGAGTTCCACAAGAGCTGCCACCTTCTGTTCAAAAAGTATGTATCGCCTGGATTTCGCTTTTTTACATCCATAGCCTTCTGGCTGCTGATCTTCCGTTTTTTCTTTGTTATGACCGGTCATCTGATCAGAAGACCTCTTCGGGTGCTGGGGTTTGAAGGATATGAGCGATTACCGTTCGTTGGCCGGGAAAGAAGGAGGATCAAGATCCTCAGGATCATAGCTCGACTTAATATCGGAGGCCCTTCCATCCATGTTCATATATTGACCAGTGGTCTTGACAGGAGGAGATTTAGATCAATTCTAGTCACAGGAAAGATATCTCCGAGCGAAGGGGATATGAGTTATCTGTTTGCGTCCCACGACTCCAAGCCCATCATTGTAAAGGAGCTGCAGCGCGAGATAAGTCTCAGGATGGATATAAAAGCCTTTTTGAGTATCTTCAGGATCATCAGAAGGGAGTCTCCGGACATAGTCCATAGCCATACAGCCAAGGCCGGCACCAGTGCCAGGATTGCGGTATATCTTTACAATTTCCTATATGGAAGGAATGTGAAGATGGTTCACACTTTCCATGGGCACGTATTCGAGGGTTACTTCAGCCCGGGCAAGGCCCGTTTTTTCGTGTGGGTGGAGAGGATGCTGGGGCTTGCAACCGATGTCATAATTGCAATAAGTGAAAGCCAGAGAAAGGAGCTGGCCGAGCGCTTCAGGATAGCGCCGCTTTCCAAGGTGGCTACCCTTGAGCTTGGTTTCAATCTTTCGCCTTTTCTTGAGTGTTCGGCTGCCAGGGGAAGATTCAGAAAGAGCCTTGGGATAAACCCGGACACTCCCCTGGTCGGGATAGTGGGGAGGCTTGTGCCCATAAAGAACCATCTGATGTTCTTTGATGCGGCTGCAAGGCTTGCCTCCATGATGCGTGATAGACCCCTGGCTTTCGCGGTGGTGGGGGATGGCGAGCTTAGACATGAACTGGAGGACTATTGCAGGGAAAAGGGCCTTAGCGAACAAGTCAGGTTCTGCGGTTGGGTCAGGGATGTTGCCGCAGTCTATGCGGATCTTGATGTCCTGGCGCTCACTTCCCTAAACGAGGGAACCCCTGTTTCCATCATAGAGGCAATGGCCTCGTCGGTTTCGGTCATTGCGACGGATGTGGGAGGAGTGCATGATCTCCTGGGTCGGAGTCGCGAGGTTGCAGGCAAAGGCTACCTGGAGGCCGAAAGAGGGCTCTTATGCGCAAATAATAACAGCGCGGGTTTTGCGGAAGGCATCCTTTCCATATTGGAGGGAGGCCCGGGGGCAAAGGCCGCAAGGGTCATTGAGGCCCGTCGCTTTGTCGAGGAGAAGTATTCGGAAAAGCGGCTTCTCCGAGATGTGGAATCGCTTTATGAGCGTCTGGTAGAAAAATGACATTCGATCCGCCCTTGGTCGGGCGGTGAATGCGGCGTTGAACCGGA
>Ga0210016_1003203_pt1 | contig 14533 bp, 10 predicted proteins | sample CryGeyCG2014_300_FD_185454 | JGI IMG/M metagenome (GOLD analysis project Ga0210016, IMG submission 185454) | Groundwater microbial communities from aquifer - Crystal Geyser CG02_land_8/20/14_3.00 (SPAdes) (version 2) | ecosystem: Environmental > Aquatic > Deep subsurface > Groundwater | place... | reverse complement strand
GGCGATATTGTCATCAACACCTCGTGGCTGGCCGCGCAATTTCCCGCCGTGCTCGGTAACGGCAGCGATTTCGGCGTCCACCTGCACTATTGCTTTGAAGGTGCTGAGCCGCTGGAAACCGGCGGCGGCCTACTGCACGCGCTGCCCCAATTGGGGCCGGCGCCGTTCATCGTGGTCAATGGCGATATCTGGAGCGACTACGATTTTGCTCGCTTGCCCGAGCAACCCAGCGGCCTTGCCCATCTGGTTTTGGTGGCGCTGCCCGAGTCGCGTCCACTGGGCGCATTTGAGCGCGCGGTTTCGGCGTTGTTGCCAGCTTCGGCCGACGCAGAACCGGCGGCGCCCTGGTACACCCTGGCCGGTATCAGTGTGGTGCGCCCCGAGCTGCTCGATGGTCATCGGCCCGGTACGTTTCCATTGGCACCGCTACTCACCGCCGCAGCCCGCGAGGGTCTGGTCAGCGTTGAACGACTCACCGGCGTTTGGCACGATGTCGGCACCCCGGAGCGTTGGCGGGCACTGAACGCGGAGCTCGCGGCAGGTAGGTCGGTGCAAGGCGCGTAGCGCCGCAACCGACCATGCCCGGATCGCCGCAGGTTCCCCGGGTGTCGGCTCGGCGCTGCTGGCGGCGACCTGCCGGTTCAGCGCCGCAGCGCCAGATGGGCAATATCGGAGCGATAAAAGCCGCCGGCAAAATGGATCGGTGCCAGCGCCTGATAGGCGCGATTCCGCGCCGCGCCGATATCTGCACCGAGCGCGCACACGGTCAACACGCGGCCGCCACTGGTCAGTACCTGGTCGTGCTCGCTGCGGGTGGCGCCGTGAAAGATTTTGCTGTCGGGCAGGGCAGCGGCGTCGAGGCCGCAAACCACCTCGCCGCCATGCACCGCGCCCGGGTAGCCAGCGGCGGCGATGACCACGGCGACCGCCGGGCGTGGGTCCCAGTGCGCGTTGACCCGATCGAGTTGGCCAGCCAACGCGGCCTCGATCAGCTCGAGCAAATCCGAGCGCAGGCGCAACAAGATCGGTTGCGCTTCCGGATCACCCAAGCGCACGTTGAACTCCAACACCTGGAGATCGCCGTCGCCACGAATCATCAATCCGGCATACAGAAAACCCCGAAACGGCGCGCCATCGGCGGCCATGCCGGCCAGCGTTGGCAGGATCACCGTCGCCATCACCCGTTGATCGATTTCAGCGCTGACCACCGGTGCTGGTGAATAGGCACCCATGCCGCCGGTGTTGGGTCCCAAGTCGCCGGCATCGCGGCGTTTGTGGTCCTGGCTGCTGGCCATCGGCAGGGCGTGTTGGCCATCGCAGAGGACGATATAGCTGGCCTCTTCGCCTTCCAGAAAACGTTCGATCACCACCGGCGCGCCGGCTCCGGTTGGGGTCGATCCGAGCAGCTCGAGCAGGGCCGCTTCGGCCTCTGCCAACTGCATCGCCACCACCACGCCTTTGCCGGCTTTGAGGCCATCGGCCTTGATTACGATGGGTGCGCCCAGTTGGCGGACGTGCGCCAAGGCCGGCGCCAGTTCGGTGAATACCGCGTAGCCCGCCGTCGGAATCTGGTGGCGCGCCAAAAACGCTTTGGCGTAAGCCTTCGAGCCTTCCAGTTGGGCGGCCGCTCGACGCGGCCCGAAGATCCGCAAACCAGCGGCTTCGAAGCGATCCACGATGCCGAGCACCAGCGGCACCTCCGGTCCGACCACGGTGAGGTCGATCGCCTCGGACTGGGCCAGCGCCAGCAGCGCGTCGAGATCGTCCACCGCCACCGCGACGTTGCGCACGCCGGGCTCGGCGGCGGTACCGGCGTTGCCGGGAGCGACCAGCACCTCACGCACACGCGGCGAGCTTTGGAGTTTCCAGGCCAGCGCATGCTCGCGGCCACCACCGCCAATGACCAGCAGTTTCATCGTTTGTCCTTGCCGAGTGGTGGATCGCGCATCAATGCCGAAAATGCCGCACGCCGGTAAATACCATGGCCAAGTGGTGTTGATCGGCGGCCGCAATCACTTCGGCGTCGCGGATCGATCCACCGGGCTGGATCACCGCGCGGATACCGGCTTCGGCGGCGGCGTCGATGCCATCGCGAAACGGAAAAAAAGCATCCGACGCGAGCACCGCGCCGGCCACTTCAAGCCCGGCTTCGGCGGCTTTCATGGCGGCAATCTTTGCGCTGATCACCCGGCTCATCTGGCCGGCACCAATGCCGATGCTGCGTTGCCCGCGCGCATAAACGATGGCATTGGACTTGACCATCATCGCCACCCGCCAGGCAAATCGCAGGTCGATCATTTCGCCAGCGTCGGGCTGGCGTTGGCTGACCACGCGCAGGTCAGCGTCGCTCAAGCAGTCGTGGTCGCGGTCTTGCACCAGCAGGCCGCCGTGGATGCGTTTGCAGTCCAGCGTCGCGGTCACCGCGGTCGTTGCCAGCGGCCAGGCACCGCAGGCGAGCACGCGCACATTGGGCTTGGCGGCAAATGCCAGCAGTGCCGCCGGTTCGATTTCTGGGGCAACCACGACTTCGACGAACTGGCGCCGCAGAATCGCTTGCGCGGTCGCCAGATCCAGCGGCCGATTGCAGGCGATGATGCCGCCGAACGCCGACAGCGGGTCGCCGGCATAAGCCGCGTCATAGGCCGCAAGCAAATCGGCGGCAACGGCAACGCCGCAGGGATTGGCGTGCTTGACGATGACGCAGGCGGGGGCTTCGGTAAACAGCTTCACGCACTCGAGTGCGGCGTCGGCGTCGGCGATGTTGTTGTAGGAAAGCTCCTTGCCCTGCAACAACCGGGCGCCAGCGATTTGGCCACTGCCCAGCCCCGGTTCCCGATACAGCGCGCCGCGTTGGTGCGGGTTTTCACCATAGCGCAACGGCATCGCCAGATCGAACGCCGGCTGCAACACGGAAGGCCATGGCGCCGGTGCTGCCAGCGGATCGACCCGGGCACTCAGCCACTGACCAATCAGGCCGTCGTAGCGGGCGCAATGGGTGAATGCCTTGGCGGCGAGCGTCCGCCGCAACGCCAGATCGCTGCCACCACCACGCAAGGCGGCGATCAGCGCGGGATAATCCACCGGGTCGGTCAGCACCGCTACGCGCTGATGATTTTTGGCCGCTGCCCGCAGCATCGCCGGGCCGCCGATGTCGATATTTTCAATGGCTTCGTCAAAAGTCACCGCCGACCGCGCCACGGTGGCCGCAAACGGGTACAGGTTCACCACCAGCAAGTCGATCGGCAAGATGCCGTGCGCCGCCATCGCCTCGTGATCTTGTTCAACGCGGCCGAGCAGTCCGCCGTGCACCCGCGGGTGCAAAGTCTTCAGGCGACCGTCCATCATTTCCGGAAACCCGGTGAGCTCGGCGACATCACGCACCGGCAGGCCGTGCGCACGCAGGGCAGCGGCGGTGCCGCCGGTAGAAATCAGCTCGACTTGGAGCTCGATCAGTGCCCGCGCGAGCTCGATCAGTGAGGTTTTGTCGGAGACCGACAACAAGGCACGCCGAACGGCCACGGCAGCGGTCGCAGTCATCATCGATTCCAACCAGATTGGGGTGGCGCAGTATAGCGATCAACCACCGATGGCATGCACGGCGAGTTTCTTGCGGAGCGTAGCGCGACTGATCCCCAGCAGTTCGGCGGCGCGGCTCAAGTTGCCTTCGGTGTGCCGCAACACTTCGCGCAACAACGGCGCCTCGACTTCATCGAGCACCAGTTGGTACAAACCGCCGGCGACATCGACGCCAGCACGCTGCAAATAACCACGCATCGCCCGCTGCACGCACTCGCTCAGCGCCGGTAGCGCCGGGTCACCGGCGGGTAGGGCAGTCAGCGCATTGGAGAGCGACACAGACAAGGCAGTCATCAGCACGGTTCGTTTTTTTTTGGTGTTGCTTCAGGTCCGCAGCGTTTGCCACCGGCACCGAACGGGGGTGCGCATTGTAGCCACGCTGCGGGCGAGAGTCAGCAGCGGTTTGGATGGCTTGGCAATTCAAGGGTACCGCAGCGTTTGCTCGGATTGCACTCACAAGCAACCGCTATACTATTGAGCAACTTGAATAAATGGATGGACTTCGCTGCTGGTTTGGTTACCCGATGCGGCTAGCCGCTAGCCCTGAACTTTAGCTGCCAGCGACCGTGCGCCCCAGCCAGTTGGCTTCCCTAAGGATCTTCGAACATGCTCTGGCTGAAGGCTTTTCACATTATTTTCGTGGTCACCTGGTTCGCCGGACTGTTCTACTTGCCGCGGTTGTTCGTCTATCACGTTGGCAGCCAGGACAAGGCGGCGCACGAGCGCTTCGTCATCATGGAGCGACGGCTGCTTGGGATCACCCACATCGGCGGCGTGCTGGCGATGATTTTTGGCATCGGTCTGCTCGGCTGGTGGTTCGGCAACGCCCGCGCCGTGGTCAGCAGCGACTGGTTGCTGCACGGCTGGCTGCACCTCAAACTGGTTTTGGTGGCGCTGCTGGTGGTTTATCACCTGAGCTTGATCGGCCTCACCGCGCAATTTCGCGACGGCCGCAATCGGCATAGTGAACGCTGGTTCCGGATTTACAACGAAGTACCCTCGGTGCTGTTGGTGGCGATTGTGCTGTTGGTGGTAGTCAAGCCGTTTTGAGCTTCGGGGTGGTAGGTTGATTGCTATATTGGCCAGGCTGTGCTGGCCTCGGTGCGGCCGCAGGCCGGATCGCAGCGGCGGGTCGATCCGCCTGATTGCCGTTGGATGATGAAAACTCGCGATAGCGTTCATTCGGTTCGTTAGTCACAAGGAATGGCCCCAAGGAACATGCCAAGCCAGGACGAAGCACAAAAACGCGCGGAACTGCGGCAGGCATTTCTGAAGTACCTGCCCAAGCGGCTGGATACGCAGATTCGGCGCGGCCGTCGTCTGTGTGTCGGTGGCTGGGATATCAATGCGCTCACCTTGTTTTATCAGGAAGTACAAAACCTGGCCGGCGCCTGCGGCCGTTACGGCGTGCTCGATGCCGGCGAGCTGCTGTTTGGCTTGGAGCAATTGCTGACGCCGTCGATGGAACAGGTGCGTCTGCCCAACACCGAGCAATCCGCCACTTTCGCCAAATTGCTCGATGCCCTGCAACGGATCGCCGCGCGCCAAGCCGGACCGTCGCGGCCGACGGCGCTCGGCACGGCTGGCCCCGGACTGCTGATCGCGCCAGCGCCTTTTGCCTATGCCAACGCGGTGGCACCGCCAGCGAATTACTGGCAGCGTTGGCGCGATACGGCGGCACCGGCGGAGGCGGTGCTGGCGCCGGTCGCGGCGCTGGTCGATCGGCCACCGGCGGCGCTGCCGACGGTGGCCGCCGAAGCCGCACCGGCCAGCGCCGTGGTGGCACCGACGCGGCACCCGCCAACCCTATCGGCGCAAGATAAGCGGGTCTTGCACCTGGCCGATGATTCGGCGCTGTCCAAGCAGATCGACCAGCGTCTGCGCACGCTGCAATATCCGGTCGAAGGTTTGGAAAGCGTCGATGAGCTCAAGGAGTACTTGACCGCGTTCGCGCCAGCGATGGTGATCATCGATGCGCCGTTTGTGGAATCGCTGGAGGCGATCGGCGAAGCCTTGCGGGTGGTGCGCAGCCGCAGCAACAACCGGGTGGCGCTGACGGTGTTTACCGAATCGCCGGAAATGAGCCTGCGCCTGCGGGCCATGCGTGCCGGCGCCGACGCCTTCATCCTGCTGCCGCAAGCCGACAACGAAGTGCAGGCGCGGATTCTAGAACTGCTCGATGCCGATACCTCGGATCCTTATCGCGTGCTGATTATCGAAGACGACCGCTCGCAGGCGATGTTCGCCGAATCGATCTTGCGCAAGGCCGGTATGGAAACCCGCGCCGTCAACGACCCGATGGCGGCACTCGCCGAACTCGACGGCTTCGATCCGGAATTGATTCTGATGGACCTGTACATGCCGGATTGCGATGGCATTGAACTCACCACGTTGATTCGCGAGCGGCCGGCCTACATCAACATCCCGATCGTGTTTTTATCCGGGGAACACGACGAAGAAAAACGCTTCGATGCGCTCGCGGTGGGCGGCGACGACTATCTGGAAAAGCCGATCCGCCCCAAGCATCTGATTTCTGCGGTCACCAATCGGGTGCGTCGGGCGCGCGCTACGCTGCGCCGGGTGCAGGCGCAAAACCCACGCGACCCGGTCAGCGGACTGTATGACCGTGGCTACGTGCTCGAACGGATCAGCGACTTGCTGGCCGGCGAAGCGCTCGACCAGGGCGGTGTATTGTTCCTGCTGCTCGATGGCGTGCAACCGTTGCGCGAGCGCCTGGGGCTGATTGCCTTCGAACAATTGCTCGCCCAGGTCGGCGCCTTCATCGCGCAACAACTCTCGGCCACCGATCTTGCCGCACGCTACGGCGACACCAGTTTCTTCTTGCTGCTGCACGCGCAGAGTGAAGCCGCCATGGTCGAGTTCGCCGAGTCCTTGCGGCACGCGTTTGGCGAACATTTGTTCGAGTCGGGTGAACAAAGTATTTCGATTGCCGCGTGCATCGGCATCGCTGGCTTTGGCCAGAATCTGGGCGATACCGGCAGCCTGCTCAATGCCGCCGAGCGCACCGCCGCGCTGAGCCGATCTTCCGTCGACAAACGCGCCCAGCTGTTTCAGGTGGCGGTGACCAGCACCGTCGATGGCGACGATGCCGAGCTCACCGAACTGATCCGTGCCGCGCTCAAGCACGACCAGTTCCAATTGCTCTATCAACCCATTGCCTCGTTGCGTGGCGGCGGCGAAGCGCAATTCGAAGTGTTGCTCAGACTGCGCGGCGACGGCGGCAAACTGTATACCGGCTCGGCGCTGATGCCGATCGCCGAACGCGCCGGATTGACCCAGGGTATCGACCGCTGGGTGTTGTCGCGCGCCTTGATGGTGATCGCCGAGCGCCAGCGCGACGGCCACCCGCTGCGGTTGTTTGTCAGCCAGTCGATCGAGAGCATCAACGACGCCCAGCGCGCCAGTTGGCTGAAGCAGGTCATCGATACGCGCCGGGCCAACGCCGAGCATCTGGTCATCCAGTTGCGCACCCCAGACGCCGTATCGCGGGTGCGCCAGACCGCGTTTTTTGCCGAACAGATGAAGTCCCTCGGCGTCAAAATTTGCCTCAGCCAGTTTGAACCGACGATGGCCAATTTCCAGTTGTTGCAGCACGTTGCCGCCGAATTCGTCAAGATTTCGCCGCGCTTTACTGGCGTGGACGGACAAACCCCCAAGGTGCGCGCCGAACTCCGCCAAACCATCACCAAAGTGCGCGAGCTCGGCATCCGCATCGTCGCCCCGCGGGTGGAAGACGCGCAATGCGCCGCCGCGCTGTGGACCACCGGTGTTGATTACATCCAGGGCAATTTCGTGCAACCGGCGAGCCAGGAACTGGAATTCGATTTTGCCGCTGCCGCTCTTTGATTTCAGGAACCCTCATGTCCGACAAGAACAACGTCCCACCGTTTGCTGACTTGACGATGCCGAAGGCGTCCTGGTGGACTTGGCCCTGTGGCTTGCTGGGCCTGGCGGCAGTGGCGGTGGCGAGCCCGCTGCTGGCAGCATCGCCTACGCTGCATCTGGGGGCGGCGGCCTTGGCAGCGATTTGTTTTGCGCTGTTGTGGATCGGCTTGCTCAGGCCGCTTCGCCAAGCCCGCCAACACTGGCTGGCGGCAGCGACGGCGGCGCCAGCGGAAACCCTACCGATGGTCACCAAGACCTCCCACCGGGTCGTCAGCGGCGCAGGCGACGACCTCGCCGCACTGAAAGTGGAGCTTGAGCGCCTGCGTAGCGCCGAGCGTGAACTGCTGTCAGCGAAGCAGGCCGCCGAGGCCGCGGTGATGGCCAAGGGCGAGTTTCTCGCCACCATGAGCCACGAGATCCGTACCCCGCTGAACGGCATTATTCCGCTGCTCGATCTGGTGATGAGCACGCCGCTGGCCAACGATCAACGCGATTACATCAGCACCGCCTACAGCTCGGCGCGGCAACTGCTGTCGATCGTTGACGACATTCTGGATTTTTCCAAGCTCGATGCCAGCAAATTGGAACTCGAAAGCGTCGGTCTGAACCTGAAAGAGATTGTCGACGGTGTCGCTCGCCTGATGGGCAAGAACGCCGAGCACAAAGGCCTCAAGTTCAGCGCCGTGATCGATCCCAATGTCCGCGTCGCCGGCCGCGGCGACCCGACCCGGCTGCGCCAGGTGCTGACCAACCTGGTCAGCAATGCGATCAAGTTCACCGAACGCGGCAGCATCATGATCCAGGTCTCCAAGCGTTCAGAGACCCGCACCCATACCGAATTGTTGTTCGCCGTAAAAGACACCGGCATGGGGATTCCGCTGGAAGCCCAGGGCCGCTTGTTCAAAGAGTTCAGCCAGGCCGATAACTCCACCACCCGTACCTTTGGCGGCACCGGCCTCGGGCTGTCTATTTGCAAACGCATCGTCGATTTGATGGGGGGCCAGATCGGCGTCAAGTCCGAGCCGGGTCGCGGTTCCATTTTCTGGTTCACCTTGCCGTTGGCCAAAGCGCTCGGTGATGTGGTGCCCGGGCGCAGCAGTATCGATGGCGCCCGCGCGATGATCGTCAGCGGCGACCAGGTCATGCAGAAGCGGCTCAGCGACTTGTTCGGCAAGTGGAGCGCACAAGCCGTGCTGAACAACGTCGCCACCGACGTTGTGGTCAAACTCAAGGCTTCCAGCAGTGGCAGCTTTGCTTACGATTTTCTGCTGCTCGATTTCGGTTCGATGCGCGCCACCGCGCTGGCCATTTTGCGCAATGTGTTGCGCGAACCCGGCCTGGATGCACTGCGTATTCTGTGCCTCAGCGGCGATGACCAACTACCCGAAGAGGTGCGCATGGCGCCGCACTCGGCGATCATCAGCCGCAGCTTTGTCGATGCCGAATTGCGCACCGCCATGCAGGGTCTGCTGGAGCCGGTGTTGTCGCGCGAGCCCGGCCAGCCGCTGGTCAACGAAGCGCCATCCGCTGCGCTGGCGCCAGCAGCGGCCAGTGCTGCGCCGAGGGCAACCGCGGCCACCAGCCACCAGGGCACCGGCGTTGGCGGGCATGTGTTGCTGGTGGAGGACAATCCGGTCAATCGGCAGGTGGCACAGCGGCTGCTGGCGCTGATCGGGGTCAGCTTCGAAACCGCCGAAAACGGCAAGGAAGGCGTCGATCTGGCAGCGGCCAAGGCATTCGATGCGGTGCTGATGGATTGCCAGATGCCGATCATGGATGGCTACACCGCCACCCGCCACATGCGCAAGCTGCAGGAGGAAGGCAGCATCGGCAAATTGGCGATCATCGCGATGACCGCCAACGCCATGGTCGGTGATCGCGAAAAATGTCTGGCCGCCGGCATGGACGATTACATGAGCAAGCCGCTCAATCGGGCCCTGATCGAACAAATGTTGCGCAAATGGTTGCCACCCGGTGCGACCTCCCAGCTGTCGGCCGCCGCCGCCTCGTCGACCAGCCACCGGGTGGTGGCGCCAGCGGTTGCGCCGCAACCGATCACGCCGGGCAGCCGCAACGAGGGCGCCGCCATTGATCTGCGCGTCGCCAACGATTTGATCGACCTGATGGGCAGCGATTTTGCCGATCTGGTCCGCGTCTATCTCGAAGACACCCCCAAAAACATGGCGGTGCTGGAGCGCGCCGCCCACAGCAACGACATCGACGCTTTGATTGCCCCGGCCCACTCGATGAAATCCACCAGCGCCAACCTTGGTGCCCTGCTGCTCAGCGACATGTCCAAGCGCATCGAACAAGGCGCGCGCAGTGGCGGCCTCAGCGATCCGGTGCTGCTGGTGGCACAACTGCAAAACGAGTTTCTCCGCGTCTCGGCGCAACTGCGGCAGATGATCGTCGGCCAGTAGTCAATCCAGCGCCCGCGCCAGGCGGTAGGCGCCAATCGCAAAACCGAGCACACCGAGCAGCAGCAATCCGGTCAGCGGCCACAGATAGTCCGACCAGGCATAGCCACGCCAGATCGCGCCTTCGATACTGCGCAGCGACCAGTTCATCGGGCTGAAGGCAGACACCTTGGCCATCCAGGCCGGCATGGCGATCAACGGAATCATGCCGCCACCGATCATCATCAGCGGCATCAACGCGGCCCAACCGGCGCTGGATACGCCTTGGGTGGTGTGGCCGGCACTGGCGATCAGCAGCATCATCCCGGTGAAGGCAATGGCACTGGCGAAAATTACCGATGCCAGCGCGGGTAGCGAGACCGGCACCAGGCCGAACAGCAGGCGCGCGAGCAGCAGCAATAAAACTTGCACCGCGAGCAACGCGATCAACGCCGCCAAGGCTTTGCCCAGCAGCAGATCGACACTGCGCATCGGGCCGGTGCGCAGGCGCAGCCAGGTGCCCTGTTCGCGTTCTTGCGCAAACCCGGTGGCAAAGCCCATCAGGCAGCCGACCAGGCCCCAAAGAATGCCCTGCGGAAACGAAATCGCGAACGGATTGCGCGGGCCCCGGCGGACACTTTGCAGCGATTCGGTGGTCACTTGCAACGGTTGCCAGGCCGGGGCCGCTCCGTCCGTGGCGGAACCTGACGGCGTTGCCGCCGGCAATTCTTCCAGCGCATCGAACAGGTTGTTGAACGGTTGCCGCTGATCCTCCGGCAGGCTGGCGCTGTCAGCGCGCGCCGTCTGCAACCATTTCTGGTCGCTGCCGAGTCCGCTGAGTTTGCGCCCCAGGTCCTGTGACGCCACCTGCATCAACAGACCTTGCAGCATGCTGATCTCGGCCTGACGACTGGGGTCAATCAGCAACCGCACCGACGCCGGCACGCCGTAGAACAGCCGCTCACTGGCTGCTCCGTAGCCTTTGGGAATCTCGATCAGCGCGACCGCCCGGCCGTGTTTGACCTGGGCCCGGGCGCTGGCCGTATCGCTGGCCTGAAGCGCCAACAGATCCAGCGCCAGCAATCCATCGAACAGGGCCCGCGACGCCACACTGTGGTCTTGATCGTCGAGCAACACGCGCATTTTGGCTTTGTCGCCGCCGCCGCCGCCGAACATCAGGCCGAAGCCGATCGCCATCAACAACGGCCAGACGAAAGTAAAAAACAGCGTGGCCCGATTGCGCAGTAACAGCGTCAAATCTTTCAAAGCCAGCGCCAGAATGGCGGTCATGGGCGATCTCGCAAAGCGCGGCCGGTCAGGCCAAGAAATACTTGTTCCAACGACGGCGGCGACCAGGCAAATGCCTCCACGCCGCCGTCGGCGATCGCCCGTTCCAGTTCGACCATCGGCGTCGCCGTGGTGATCGCCTGTTCTACGCCGGCGCGGCGAATGCGCAATTGCGGGTTGCCGCCGTAGGTCTTGAGCAAACCGTTGAGCGTATCCACCGCCAACAGCCGACCGCGATCGACGATGGCGATGCGATCACACAGCCGCTCGGCCTCTTCCATGTAATGGGTGGTGTAGACCACCGTGCGGCCCTGGCGTTTGAGCGCCAGTACATTGTCGAAGATCGCATTGCGCGATTGCGGATCGACACCGACGGTAGGCTCGTCGAGCAAGATCAATTCCGGATCGTGGCAAATGGCCGCCGCAATATTCAGCCGCCGCTGCATGCCGCCCGAGTAGGCGCCGACGCGATCCCGGCCCCGATCCGCCAACGCAACAAATGCCAAGGCCGCGTCCACCCGGTGCCGAAGATGCTCACCGCTGAGGCCATGGCAACGCGCGAAAAACGTCAGATTTTCGCGGCCGCTGAGGTGCTCGTACAACGACAAACGCTGCGGCGCAATGCCAAAACGGCGACGCAAGGCCGGTTGTCGCGGATCGCCACCCAGCACTTGCACGCTGCCGCGATCGACTCCGAGCAAACCGGTGGCGATATGCAGCGCGGTGGATTTGCCGGCACCGTTCGGCCCCAGCAAGCCGAAAATCTCGCCCGGCTGGACGTCGATATCCAGCCCGGCAAGCGCGAGCTGTGCGCCGTAGTGTTTGTGAACCGCCTGCAGGCGCAGGGCCGCGGTAGCGGTGGCTAGATTCGGCAAGCAAGGGTCCCGGCTGGGGTTTGATTCGAGCGGCATGGCGGCCAATAGTCAAGCAGAAACCGCCGCCGCCATAGTGCCAACCGTCATGCTGCGGCAGCGGCTGATCGCCAGCAAGCGCATTGCTGCACACCACTCGGCACCGGTCGCGTTGCCGTCGCCTGGCAGCCTGGCAGTGGACGGTCTGGTGGCCAGCGACGAACCGAAGTGGGATTTGACTGAATTAAATCCGCGCCGCCCACGCCGCCACCGATTTTTTGCTGGCGAGAGCGCCATCGATGCCGGTCAATAAACCAATTTTGGTCAGCGCCAGATCAACAGAATCCGTGGCAGTCTCCAACTCGTAGCGTGCCTGCAGGTTGACCCAATAGCCAGCGCTTTGGCCGAGCGCGCGCTCCAGCCGCAGGGCGAGATCTGCACTCACCGGACGCAGACCGCGCAACACCAATGAGAGTCGCATTGGCGTAGTGCCGATATGCAAAGCGAGTTGACGGGCGCTGATGTCAATTTCTGCCAAAGTTTGGCGCAGATAGACGCCAGGATGGACGGGAGCAAGCTTCTTGGCCATACGAAACAATCCTCAGTGGTAGTCGACGATTTCGACCTGGGTGACACCAGCGTTAGTCCAAATGAAGCAGACACGCCATTGCTCATTGATTCGGATGCTGTGTTCTCCGGCGCGGCGGCCTTTCAAGGCTTCCAGTCGATTCGACGGCGGTAGGCGCAAGTCGTCGATCAGTACTGCCGCATCAATCTGGTTTAGCTTGGAATAGGCTCGTTGCTGTATCCCTGGTGGAAGCTTGCGCACGCGTTGACGACGAAAAAGCTTTGCGGTTTCAGGGCAACGGAAACTCAGAATCATGCCGGACACCGTAAACTATTTGTTTATAAACCACAAGCGGGAACATCATGACAAAGTTCAATGTGATCGATTGCGCGACGCCTTAGGCCCGCATCAAGGTGGATTTGCCAAACAGGCTCTCGACCAGGTCCACCGCCAGCAGCGCGGTGCGGTTGTGTTCGTCGAAGGCGGGGTTGAGTTCGACGATGTCCAGTGAGCCGAGCGCGCCGCAGTCGAAAATCGTCTCCATCACCAGTTGTGCTTCGCGATAATTGGGGCCACCGCGTACCGTGGTGCCGACGCCAGGGGCGATTTCCGGGTCGAGGAAATCGATATCGAAGCTGACATGGAGATGGGTGTTGGCATCGACATCGGCCAGCAGGATCTCCAGCGTGCGTTGGATGCCGACTTCATCGATGAAGCGCATGTCGTAAATATCCAGCCCCTGCGCGTGCACCAGTTTACGCTCGCCGGCATCCACCGAACGGATGCCAAGCTGGCGAATCTGATCGGCACGCAGCGCCGGCGCGGCGCCCGAAAGTTCGGTCAGTTCGGGCGGGCCGATGCCGCACAAACAGGCCACCGGCATGCCATGAATATTGCCCGACGGGGTGATCGTGGAGGTGTTGAAGTCGGCGTGGGCGTCGAGCCACAACACCAACAATTTTTTCTGCTGCTGCTGGCACCAGCGCGCCACGGCGGTGATCGATCCCAAACCCAGGCAATGGTCGCCACCGAGCAGGATCGGCAGCCGCCCGGCCGTTAGTGCCGTGGTCATCGCCGCGAACACGGCGCGGTTCCAGGCGACGACTTCGGGCAGATGCCGATAGCCATTCAACGGTGGCTGCCAGGGATTCTGCGGTCCGACCAGGTTGCCGATATCTTCGACGTCGAGGCCCCGGCCGCGCAGGGCTTCGGCAATGCCAGCGACGCGCAAGGCTTCGGGGCCCATCGAAGCGCCACGGTGTCCAGCGCCGATATCGGTAGGGGCGCCAATCAAGCGGATGGTTTGGGTGGCCACGGCCTTACCTTTTAGGTTTCATTTGGGCCGAAAGCATAGCCGATCACCCCGGCGGCGATCTGGCACGGACGCGTTCGGCACCGGTGTTGCTGCGGACCAGGCGCATCGAGCACGCTGCGGAAGTTTGCCGCCTTCAGGCTGCGCGCTGTGCCAGTTGCCGCAACTTGATCGCCAACTCAGCGCTCGGTAGCGATTTGTCGACCATGGCGAGGACGCCAGCAGCGAGTGCACACTGGCGCGTGTGCTCACTGTGATCGGTGGTCAGACAGAGGGTCGGCAAGTCGGCATAGTCGGCTAGCGCATGCACGCTGCTGGCGAGTTCGGCACCGGTCTCCGCCTGCAACCAGTAGTCCAGCAACAGCACATCCGGCCGCCGTGCGGCCAAGGCGCGGTGCATGGCGGCGCCATCGTGGACGACGCTGACCTGGATGCCTTCCCGGCCCAACTGTTCGTAGAGCACGGCGGCCAGTTCGACATCATCATCGACCAGCAACACCTGCAGGCCACTGGCCGAAGCGACGCAGGCACCGGTGCCTGCACAGGCGCAGGCATTGCCAACGTCGCTGCTGCCGCCGATCTCGCTGTCGAAGAGTTCATCAATCTCGCGCAGCACCGAAAAAAGTTGCCGCAGCGG
>Ga0210016_1003188_pt1 | contig 14597 bp, 15 predicted proteins | sample CryGeyCG2014_300_FD_185454 | JGI IMG/M metagenome (GOLD analysis project Ga0210016, IMG submission 185454) | Groundwater microbial communities from aquifer - Crystal Geyser CG02_land_8/20/14_3.00 (SPAdes) (version 2) | ecosystem: Environmental > Aquatic > Deep subsurface > Groundwater | place... | reverse complement strand
GAATTTTCCTGAGTCCAAATCCGGGCCACTAATCCACCCAAGCTATGACCTACCAAATCCACTTGATCACCACTGCTTATACCCAAACCAGCTACATAGGCATTAAAGTCAGTTACAATCTCTGAAAGCGGTTTTCGCCAATCATAGTTCCAAACAAAATAATCGCTATCCCTTATTAAACCATTTTGTTCCAAAGCCCCAATCAAACTATCATAGTTTTTAACAAATGACGTCATTTTCCACTCATTAGCTGCCACAGCTTGATTAAACACCATGGCTCCCTCGTTCCAACTCGCCCCCAACCCAGGTAATACGATGACTTTATTATTTTTTGGCAACTCATACGTATCGTCGTGAACTCTTACATAATCAACTTTTAGACTTGTCCAAGTCGACGAACCACCCTCTAGCGGGTTCCCCAAAAATACAACCTCAGGGATACACTGATTATCCGCAGAGGAAAACACTGGAACATTGTTCATATCCTTATCAACAAAAACCTCATATCTCTTCGCTGTTTTTTCTATCCTTAACACGTGCCACTCTCCATCACTAATTCCTAAAGGTACTATTCCCACTCCATGTGAACCGTCCATTGAATTCACCACATTACAATAGTTATAAAAAGAATTATTAAAATCATTGTGAACAAGAATAGTATTGTCATTTATCCCGTTCCAAACAGCAAACTGATAAAATGGATATCCACTCGAATTGGTAAACCCAACACCAATCCCATCACCCATATAATTTCTATCTGTAAACATAAACCTGACCTCAAATACTTGGTTTTCTTGGAATTTAAACAAACCACTGTTTAGTGAATATACAATAGGAAAAGATGGTGAACTGCTTTTCAACTCAAGATAGCCACCACTAAACCCTATTGAACCTGTTTTTTGTACATAATTCCATTTGCTATCATCTTTGTAGTTGAAAGAATCATCAAAAAACGTAATTGCGTAAGCAAATCTACAAGACAATAAAATGAAACAAAAAAATAGCCAAAATGTAACTTGTCTAACAGACATTAAAAAATAATAAAGTAATTATATGAAAATTGCAATATTTCACAACTTGAAATCCGGAGGAGGTTTAAACCTACTAAACTCCTTGGCCAATTCGTTTATGAAAAAGGGGATTGAAGTTAACATTTTTACCCACCAAAAAAATAAGTTAAAAAAAACATCAAACAGTTTTTCCTTCCCAATTGAAGAACCAACAAATACAATCAATCATTTAATAAGGGCTATCTTTACTCTTAATAAATCAGAAAAAAATATATCAAAAATTATAATCCAAAAAAAATTCGACTACATATTTGTATTCCCGTGCAACATCACGCAGACTCCACATATACTACGATTTCTCCCAAAAGATAAAACATTTTATTTTTTCCAAGAACCAAAACGAGAATTCTACGAAAAAACTTCTTTTGACTACTACACTCCAAAAAGATTTCTGTCTCGTTTGATAAGATATCCAGAAAAAATAATTGACCAAATTAACTGCAAAGCCTGTACCCATATCATCTCAAACTCAAAATTTTCACAAACAAACCTAAAAAATATATATAAAAAAGATTCTTTTGTAATTTATCCAGGAATGAAATCGATAAAACCTTACAAAATATCCATTAAAAATAATCATAAATTTCTTTCCTTTGGGCTACTCACAATGCTAAAGGGCCATCATATTTCCGCTCAAATGGTCCCAAACGTTGACATATGTGGACAAGAATCTAACGAAAATATTCAAAAATACATTCCAAAGAATGTTTCGATAAAAACCAATATAAAAGAGAAAGACGTAAAAAATATATACAAAAAATATTCTTTTTTCTTAGCGAATCAAATAAATGAACCATTTGGTCTTACAACCCTAGAGGCTACTTCAAACAATTGCTACGTACTTGGTAAAAACGAAGGAGGAACCCCTGAAATTATCAAAAACGGTTTTAATGGAACACTCCTTCCAATAAACAATATCCCCAAAGCCCAAGAAATAATTAAAAAAATTAATAAAAAAAAGACCATTACATTCAAAAAAACTTGTATAATTGACTGGAACTACACAGTTGATCAAATTCTTAAGTATATAAAAAATGTCTAACATCTCCCTTCTCCTCCTCATCAAAAACGAATCGGAAAATTTGAAGAGGTGGAAAAAATGGCTTCCAAAACTTAAAAGGGTTGATGAATTGGTGGTGGTCGATGATAATTCCACCGATGATACCAAGAAAATCGTTAATAATTTCCAGTCCGAAAAATTAAAAATAAACCTTTTTAATAGGGGATTGGAGGGTGATTTTTCCACCCAGCGTAACTTTGCTATCTCCAAAGCCAAAAACGAGTGGGTTTTATTTATCGACGCCGATGAAGAACCATCTGATAAACTCATTCGTTTTTTAAACACCGAAGAACTCAATCCTAAAATTTGCTTCGCCTTCAAACGACATTTAATCTATATTGATCAAGTTGTTGCCCACGGCCAAGCTCAAAAAGATTATCCTATCCGCCTTTTCACTAAAAATTCCGGCGAATTTGTCAATCCCATTCACGAAGTTTGGAAAACCGACTCTTGTGTGGTTAGAATTAATAAACCCCTCTATCATTATTCCGCTCCCAATCTGAAAACATTCATCAATAAACTCAATACTTATTCTACCCTCCGTGCTAAAGAGCTCTTCGAAAAACATATCCCCGTCAATCTTTTTCAAATCATTTTCTACCCCCTAGCCAAATTTATTCAAACTTATATTTGGCACCTGGGTTTTCTTGATGCCATTCCCGGCATCATCATTTGCACCAGTCTCAGCTTCTACAGCTTTCTCGTCCGCTCAAAACTATGGCGACTTTATCACGCCTCCTGATCTATCCTCTGCTCTTTTTCTTCTTTCTGGGGCAATTAGGACGCCTAAATTGGGGTTCCTTTAGTTTTCCCATCCTCGATATTTGTATAGTTGCCTTTTCTTTAACTAATTTCCTTACCCGGAGGCAAACCATTAAACCAAACAAATTCCTACTTATCTTTCTTCTAATTGCCGTTATTTCCAACTTAATTCACCTCCCCGGTTACCATCTGCCACCGTTTCAGTCTTGGTTTTATCTTCTTAGGCTTCTTTCACTTACTCTGCTTATTATTTACCCCCCCAAACTTACCTCAACTCAAAATAGATTTCTTGAAATTGTTCTTTTTTCTTCGCTCCTTTTTGGGTTTATTCAATACACTCTCTGGCCCGATTTTACCGCTTTCTTGGCCTTTAATTGGGACCCCCATTTATATCGCCTGGTCGGTACTTTTTTTGACCCGACTTTCACCGGACTTATTTTTTTGTTTTTCCTTATCCGGCTCTATTTTTCCACCTATCACTCCCGTTTACTTTTTATCGCTCTGACCTATATTGGACTGGCTCTCACCTATAGTCGTACTTCTCTGCTTTGCTTTTTAGCCGCCTTTACCTTTATCGCCGTCAGAAAAAAAACCAAAAAAATATTTGTTATCGCCCTTAGCTGTGTTCTTCTGACCATAATCATTCTCCCTCGAGCCCCGGGGGAGGGGACTAAATTAGAACGAACCAGCTCTATTTTTGCTAAAATCAAAAATTATCAGGAAGGCATTAGCCTTTTTACTATCTCACCCATCACTGGGGTTGGCTACAATAATTTACCCTACCTTCGTCCAAACCCAACATCACATGCCAATTCCGGTTTTGACGGCAGTCTCCTAACCATTGCTATCACCACTGGCATATTTGGGTTAATTTTCTTATGTCTTGGTCTCCGTTTCGAATTCATCCATGGCTCTCTTCTCTATCAAACACTGCTCCTGATTCTTTTGTTGCACTCCCTTTTTTCTAATTCCCTCTTTTATCCTTGGATTACTCTTTTATTGGCTCTTACTAAACTCAAAAGTCGTAAGTGATAATAATCTTTTTTCGGGTTTCATTGCCTGCCAAATCGGAAACTATTATTTCTATATCATTTTTTCCGGCATTAAGCTGAATTCGGATATTAAAACTTCCCTCATCGTCAACCATGGCTAAACGGTTATTCACAGTCACACTAACTCCTTTTTCACTCTTGCCCCCTACTTCATACTCAGCCATATCAACTTTTAGGTTTTCCTCTGTCGGGTTAGTCATTACCAACTCCGGCGCTATATTGTCATAAATCACATTCACCATCCTCGATAATTCACTGCTACCCTTTCCCTCCTTAGTGACCTGGGCCGCAAAAATATTTTCCCCGCTCTCCAATATCACCCCCACAAAATCAAATTCACCCTTATCGTTAACTTCAGTCTTACCAATAGAAACGTCGTTCTTTAAAAGTTCAACTATTGTTTTTGGTTCAGCCACTCCACCAACCTTGATAACGCCACTATTAGTTGCCTCAAAGGGAATTATTAGTCGTGGCGGTAATGGAGGTAAAACTTTTTCCACTTGATCTTTTATCTCTCTGTTTTTTACTTCTCCCAAAAATACTGAAAATCTAACCAGAAGCGGCAAACCAAAAGTCAGTACCAGAAGAAAAGCTGATACTGTAATCAATCCTAAAAATACCGTCTTTTTAGTAATTTCTTCATCATTTTTCCGATCCCGCCTCGATTTATAAAATTCCGCCATGGTATCCCTATTATACTCCGGAGCCGATAGGTAGAATTGGACTACCATCGACGGTTTACGAAACCGCTGCTCTACCGTTGAGCTATATCGGCCAGGAGCGGCTAGAGGGAATCGGACCCTCGACTAATCCTTGGGAAGGACTCGTTTTACCACTAAACCATAGCCGCCGATTCTTTTATTTTATCGTAAGCGCAACGTCATTCCAATTTCCAGTCTGTTTGGATTAATTATCTTGTCTCTGTTTAGCTCCCAAATCTTTTTCCATTGATATCCATCTTTAAAATAGGTGGTGGCAATTTTCCACAAATTATCACCCTTTATTACTTTATACTCACCCGGAATCTCGACCGTTTCCTTTTGTTTTTGAGTCAAAGTTGGCACAATTAACTTTTGGCCAATTTCAATTTTACTGGGGTTTGAAATTTTATTTTCTTTGGCAATTATTTCCCACTTATATCCGTCTCCATAGGTAATTTGGGCAATTCTCCATAAATTATCACCTTTCTTAACATCATAATTACTCATACCCCCCACTGTCTCCTTTGGTTTTTCTAATGTTTCATTTTGCTGACTTAAACCAGGTAAACTTATATTTCCTTTTCCTCGTCTTACAAAATTAGAAATCAAGAAAATAATTATCACCACCACCATCAAACCCAACAGCATACTAATGGTTTCTTCTTTTTTTTCACCGGATAAATTTTTGCTCATAGCCTAACATAACGTCTGACAGTCCTATAGTCAACTTTCAACATCCAATTATCTCCGAACAATAATCTCATCATCGTAAACTTGTCCTAATTTTTTTATAAACTCATTTATTATTTTCATAAAACTATTTAACATAATCATATTTATCTTATAGATTCTTTCTTTACCCTCAACCTTACATTCAACTAATTTCAAATCTCTTAATTCCTTTAAAATCATTGATACCTGTGGTTGAGAAAGTTTTGTCTCTTTTACTATTTCTCCTACTTTAATTTCCTTTTTTGTTAACAATACTAAAATTTTTCTTCTTTTTTCATTTTTAATAATCTCATATATATTGTCCATACATAGATTATATAATAGTATATACATATTAGTATATATACTTACATAGTTGCAAAGCCGTCTTTTTACCGCCACAATACCCTCAATATGAAGAACTTTGACGACAAGCAGGAACAAAGTTTAGTAATTGTCAAACCAGATGGTGTTCAGAGAAGCCTAATTGGAGAAATTATAAAACGTTACGAACAATGTGGCCTAAAACTGGTTGCCATTAAAATAATTGTTCCGTCCCGAGATTTGGCTCTTAAACATTATTCGGTCGATCCGGAATGGTCTCTTAAAACTGGTACTAAAAGCATCGAAGCCGCCAAAGCCCGGGAAAGAAAATTGTTTTCCGAAGATCCCTTAATTGTCGCCGAAAAGATAAAAAAAACTTTAGTTAATTATTTAAGTTCAGGGCCAGTTGTTCCCATGGTCTGGCAAGGTATGGGAGCTGTGGCCATTATTCGGAAAATCACCGGTGGCACCGAACCGCTCACTTCAGCTCCAGGTACAATCAGGGGTGATTTTACCATCGATTCTTATCCAGCCTCTGACCTTGACAATCGATCAGTCAGAAACATCATTCACGCTTCCGGTTCAATAGGGGAAGCTAAAAACGAAATTCCTCTCTGGTTTGATAAAAAAGAAATAATTAGTTATCGTCTAATTTCCGAGGCCATTATCTACGATGTTAATCTCGATGGTATTTTAGAATAAGCTTTTTTCTGATATACTAGGTCTACTCCCCAAATCTATGACCGATTTTAAAGTTGGCGACCACATTGTTGATTTCGAAAATATTTATCAAATTTACGCTGTTAAAACCCAAAAAGATCTCAAAGGTGCTCCAGTAAAATGTTTTTTTTACCGGCCTCTTGAAGCCAGTGAACGGGATAAGTCAGTGGTAGCCTCGGTTCCGATTGATAATGTTGCCAAAAGTGGCCTGCGACACCTGATTTCCAAGGATGGAGTCAAGGAATTTTTTAAACTCTTGGGTAAACCTCTGGACACTGCTCTTTTATTTGAACCCAAACTTACCAAAGAAGCCCTTTATTTAAATGATCCCATCAAAACCGTCCCTATTCTCAAATTGCTTTTTCAAAACAAAATTCAAACTGCTGAAAAATTTGCCAAAACCAATAGTGAAGTTATGGAAAGAATTGTCAAACATCTTTCAGACGAAATCGCCTTTGTCACCAAAAAATCTTTTAAATCTATCCACAGCCAAATTCTCTCGACTCTCAAAAAATCCTCAACTTAAGATTAAAAACTTGATTCTTGATCCCACAACACTATTCTAATTAAACCCAACTGGTTGACACCTTCCTACAAACAAGCGATTATCTCCCATACTCGCTAATCCCGATAAACTATTTACATTCACCCTAACCCGGTTCTGGTAAGCACACCCACTATGACACCTGGCAGCTACCAGACAAACAGCAGTATCATTATCACTAAGTCTTAACACATCTCCTAAATTCGCCCCGCATATCGCTTTTCTCTCAAGCCTTTTTCTCATCTTAACCGGTATTATATCAAACAGTTTCATTATAAGGCGGGTAGTCTGGGATGCTGTAGGAACTTACTATAGGTGCCAGTAAACATTATCAGGAACTACTTTAAATCCATAATACCCGACCTCTTTCCATAAATCTGCATTTTCTTCAGTAACATCATAAACGACAAGTTTGTCCAGCGTAAAAAATTCTTTATTTAGGGGCTTTAGGCTTTTAATTATGTTTAATTTATCATCTAATGGTAATTCGCCATAAACTATACTTAGATGGGGCATAAAAGGTTCCTCTTTGTGTTCAAAGATTTGATTTGCCTTATTGTGTGCTTTTAATAACTCTTGTGTTTTTAAAACTGTTATATATAAACTTCTATACCTTCTGTCAGAATATCCAAGTTCCATAAATTTTGTTTTTGTTGGTTTGAGCCATTTTATAAGTTCATTTGTAAAGGAGAGTACCTCTTTTTCTTTCAGTTCCAGGTGTTTGATTAAAGTGACGTGGGGCTTAAATTCTTGTGTACGATAAGAAGATGCTATGCCCGATATTATTTTTTGATATTTCTTGTTTATGCTCTCTTCTGGCAAGAACCATAAACTATATATTCTCTTCATTAATAACTGAAATAATACCATCTTAGGCTCTTCCGCGGGTCCAAAGGGATTTCCGACTATTCCTTACTCCCAAAATATCTACTCAACATCGAACTCAAGTTTTTTCTCCCCCAACCGGATTTTAAATAAACTTCTCTTCTCTTTGCGTCAACCCGATTAAGATATCCCTCGAAATGAATCAATCGATAAGGGGCAAACGGTTTCGTCGCCTGATTTTTACCTTTATTATGGCTATTTACTCGTTTTTTTAAATCAGAAGTATACCCAACGTACAAATTCCCGTTCTTTAGACTCTGCAAAACGTAAGTGTAATAGAACACACCTTATTATATGGCGGCAACGTACGATTTTGTAAACAAAAACTACGTTCCAGCAGCGTTTAGATTAAAGGGCGAGACGTAATGAATTACATTGTAATTCAAACGTCTCAGCAACGTAAGTTTACGAAGTAAACTGTACGTTGCGGGCCCGATGGGATTTGAACCCACGATCTTCCGCGTGACAGGCGGATGTGCTAGACCGCTGCACCACGAGCCCAAGTCTGTCTGCTACTATACCAAAGTTTACCCAAACTCACAACGAAAAGAGTGATATAATTTTCTGTTAACGATTAATTAATATATGTGGATAATCCTTATTGTCTTAGCTGTTTTGATCCTCTATCTTATTGGCTTTTTTAATTCTCTTAAAACTCTTCAAGTTAGAATCACTGCTTCTATTCAGGAAATTGGCAATCAATTAAAGCGTCAATCCAACCTAATTCCCAACCTGGTTGAATCGGTTAAAGGCTTCATGAAACATGAAAAGGGAATTTTTGCCGAATTAGCTGAAGCCCGTAAACTTATTGAAAAGGCCATTGATTCCAACAATCCCAAGGCCATCGACACCGCCCAAGCCTATCTGGGTCGAACTCTCCGGTCCTTTAGAATGATTGCCGAATCCAATCCCCAAATCCAATCATCGACTATCGTCAGTAGTCTCATGGAAGAACTGCGGGACACTGCCGACAAAGTTATGTATGCCCGTAGACTTCTCATCGATCTCTCAGCTGATTTTAATATCAAAATCTCCACCATTCCCGGACTTTGGATTGCCCCTCTCATGGGCTTTACCGCTCAAAAAGGATTGGATACTCCTATCTCTGGCGAATTTCTGGAGGTATCAGGAGCTGAAACTAAGAATCCTGAAGTAAAACTTAATTAATGGTCAACGTCTACAAACAAATTTCCGGTAACAAGCGACGCTCTGCCATCATTATATTTTTATTCGTCGCCTTTATTATTGGTACTGTCTATTTAATAGCCCAAAGCTACAACTCTCCCGAACTCATTCCTCTAGCCATTATTTTTTCTTCCGGTTCGGCCTTGGTCGGCTATTTTGCCGGGGATCAAATTGCTCTCAAATTAAATGGTGCCAAACCGGCTACCCGAAAAGAATATTTTGATTTTTACACCGTCACTGAAAATCTGGCTCTGGCTGCTTCCGTCCCGCCACCTCGGATATTTGTGATTGATTCGGCTGCTCTCAATGCCTTTGCCACTGGCCGCGATCCCACCCATGCTTCCATTTGTGCCACTACCGGGCTACTCTCCAAACTCAACCGCGCCGAGCTTGAAGGAGTCATCGCCCATGAGTTATCCCACATCAAAAATTTCGACACCCGATTAATGACTCTGGTTTCTATTTTAATCGGTACCTTATCTATCTTAACCAATTTAAGTACCCGTCGGCACTTTCTAAACTCCGATAATGACCGTAAAGACAGTGGCATTTTAATAATTATCGGTTTCATTCTGATTATCTTTGCCCCGATTATCGCCCAATTGATTCAATTAGCCATTTCCCGCCGCCGGGAATATTTCGCCGATGCCGGCGCCGTTATGATCACCCGTCAACCGAGTGGACTCATTGGTGCTCTAAAAAAATTAGCAGCCGACCAAAACACTCTAGAGACTGCCTCCACCGCCACCGCCTCACTTTACATTTGTAACCCATTTAAAGGCAATAAACTAGCCAGTCTGTTTAGTACCCATCCGCCAATTTCTGATCGTATTACCACCCTTGAAAAAATGTTGTAATTACAGCATTTTGTCCGTACAGCCTCTATTTGATCCAGTCTGCTTTATTGATAATTGGGATTACAAAATTGATAATTAATTCGTGCCCGACTTTGTCCATCTTCATCTTCATACCGAATACTCACTTCTCGACGGTTTGACCAAAATCAAAAAACTGGCCACCGCCCTTAAAGATTTTGATATGAAAGCCTGTGCCATTACCGACCATGGCAATATGTATGGCGCCATCGAATTTTACAAGACCATGACCAAAAATAACATTAAGCCTATTATTGGTTGTGAAGCCTATATTTGTCCCGGAAGCCGTCAGAAAAAAACCAGCCAAAACCGCAAAAGTTACCATCTAATCCTTCTGGCCAAAAACTATCGTGGCTACCAAAATTTAATTAAGATTGTTTCTATTGGTCACCTTGAAGGTTTTTATTACAAACCCCGAATCGACTGGGAAATATTGGAAAAATACCACCAGGACCTTATTTGTACCAGTGCCTGTCCCCAAGGAGAAGTTGGATCACTTATTCTAAATAATCAATATGATTCCGCCTGTGACATCGCTAAAAAGTTCCAGCAGCTTTTTGGGACTGATTACTATCTGGAAATTCAACGGCATCCGGATGGAGGGAAAGACATTGAAAAATTCGGAGAAGGGATTGTTAAGATTAGCCGGGATCTGGGCATTCCTCTCGTTGCCACCAATGATTCTCATTATTTAAAAAAGGAAGAAGCTTTTGCTCAGGATGTTTTGGTAATGATCAACACCCAAACTACTGCTTCTACCCCCAATCGGATGTCCATGTACGATACCCCCGATTATTACGTTAAAAACCAGAATGAAATGATTTCCCTCTACCCCGACCTCCCTGATGCTATCAAAAATACCGAAAAAATTTCGGATATGTGTAATTTGGAAATCGAACTGGGCAAGTGGTTTTTCCCCAAATTTAAACTACCACCCAAAACTAATGCCGAAGAATATCTAAGAAAGATCACCCAAATTCACGCTAAAGATTATTTTGGCAAAATAACCCCTGAAATAAAAAACCGTCTTGATTACGAACTGGGTGTGATATGCCCCAAGGGTTATGCCCCCTATTTTCTGATCATGAAAGATTTTATCGAGTGGTGTGAGCAAAATGACACTCCCACCAATACCCGAGGTTCTGCTTCCGGTTCCCTTGTTTCCTTCGTTTTAGGTATCACTTCCGTTGATCCTTTGGTTTACCAACTCCCTTTTGAACGTTTTTTAAACAAAGATCGTCCTTCCCCTCCGGATATCGACTTAGACGTCGCCGACGACCAACGCCAGGAAATGCTTTACCATATCAGCGATAAATACGGGGCTGACGCCGTCGCTCAAATTTGCACCTTTGGTCGAATGATGGCCCGAGGGGCTGTCCGGGATACCGCCCGAGCTCTTGGTTATGAATATGCTGTCGGTGACAAAATCAGCAAACTTATTCCTCTCGGATCTCAGGGTTTTCCCATGTCCATTGATAAAGCCCTAAACACCACCCCTGAGCTTCAGATGATGTTTGACACCGATCCTGATGCTAAAAAAATTCTGTCAACCGCCAAGCAAATCGAAGGTTGTGCTCGTCATATCTCGATTCACGCCTGTGGTTTGGTTATTTCTCCCACCACTATCAATGATTTTTGTCCGACCCAAACCGAAACCGGTGGCGATAAACCCATTACCCAATATGAATTTCATGCCTGCGAAGACATCGGCCTTATCAAATACGATATCTTGGGAATTAGAAACCTTTCATTTCTTCGACAGGCAGTCATAAATGTCCGCAAAATCAAAAATATTGATATTAACCTCCGCAAAATTCCCCTTGACGATAAGAAAACTTTTGACATGCTTTCCCGGGGAGACACCATGGGTGTCTTTCAACTCGGCGGCGAGGGAATGACCAAATGGCTAAAAGAATTAAAGCCCAACCGGGTCGAAGACCTTATGGCTATGGTTGCTCTTTATCGACCCGGACCTATGGCTATTATTCCCGAATATATTGCCCGCAAAAATGATCCGAAAAAAATCTCTTACTTTGACCCCAAAATGGAAAAGTTTTTAAACAAATCCTATGGACTTTTGGTTTATCAAGACGACTGTCTTTACACTGCCATCGAGCTTGCCGGTTACGATTGGGTGACGGTTGATAAATTCCGTAAAGCTATCGGTAAAAAAATACCTGAAGAAATGAATGCTCAAAAAGAAAAATTTATTGAGGGTTGTGTCAAAAATGGCTATACCAAAGAAAAAGCCGAAGAAATCTTTGGCTACATCGAACCATTCACCTCCTACGGCTTCAACAAAGCCCACGCCGCTTCTTATGGCATGCTGGCCTATCGTACTGCCTACATGAAAGCCAATTATCCAGTTGAGTACATGTGTGCTCTCTTAACCGCTGAAGCCAACGATTCAGAAAAAGTTAGTGCCGGTATTGAAGAGTGTCGACATCTGGGTATTGTCGTCTCTCCGCCGGATATCAATCTCTCCCAAAAAGGTTTTGAAATGGAAGAAAACTCAGAGTCTCTGGAGAAAATGTCCATCCGTATCGGTCTTTCGGCTATCAAAAACGTTGGTGATGTTGCCATCGATCTGATTCTCAAAGAACGCAATATTAAAGGTGTATTTAAAAACTTTTCCGATTTTTGTCTCAGAGTCAGTGGTCAAAAAGTTAATAAAAAGGTTTTAGAAAGTCTTATTAAAGTTGGTACTTTTGATAAATTTGCCGAAAGAAACGCCATTTTGGCCGGATTAGAAATTATTCGAAGTAGCTGTGATCGAATCACCTCCAAAAGAAGCAACGGTCAGTTTGGACTCTTTGACGGCAGTGAGGAAAAAGGACAACAGGCTATTGTCGATAAATTCCCATCTGTTTCTGCCATGACTGAAAAAGATAGGTTGGATCAAGAAAAACAACTTCTCGGGATCTACGTTACCGAAAATCCGATTTCCAAAATACTGCTGCCTTTCCGTCAAGCCTCTCTTCCTAAAATTAGTGAAATATTAAATCGCGAAGATAACCTGACTGTTAAGTTTGTCGGCGTTGTCACCCGCTTCAAAGTAATTCGTACCAAAAAAGACAACTCACCCATGGCTTTTGTGACGATAAGTGACGAAAGTGGAGAGATTGAAGCGGTAGTCTTCCCTAAAGCCTACCAAAACCATTTGTCACTACTAAAGGACAATCAAGCCGTCTATATCGAAGGTAAAACCAATTCGCGAAACGACACCAAATCTGTTTTAATCGATCTTCTGGCTGGAAATCTTCCCGATACGGTTAAGAAATTTGACTTTATCATTGAAGTTCCTCAAGGTTCCAGTCAGAACCAGTTAATGGAACTAAATCGTCTATTAAAAGATAATCCCAATGGTCACCGCGGATTAATAATTCTGCCAAACGGCAAACAAATACCGCTTTCCTATGGTGTTAAATACAGCCAAAAACTCCAACAAGAAATTGACTCTATCCTCAACTCAAGATAAAATACCCTACTACTATGGCGCTAACATTTACTCATAAAGATCTAGAGTTCGGCATTGGCGATACCGTCAAGGTCAATTACAAAATCAGAGAAAAAGATAAAGAAAGAGTTCAGGCTTTTGACGGAGTTATTTTGGCCATCAAAGGTCAGGGTGACAGTAAAACCTTTCTGGTTGCCAAAAATGCCACTGATGGAATCAGGGTAGAACGTATTTTCCCAATTTCTTCTCCTTGGATTGATTCCATCAAAAAGATTCGTTCTCCCAAAACCAAAATCCGTCGGGCCAAGCTCTATTTCCTGCGCAAACCACACGCCAGAGCTATCTAATAACCGGGTCCTTAGCTCAGTGGTAGAGCAGCTGCCTTTTAAGCAGTTGGTCGCGAGTCCGATCCTCGCAGGGCCCACATGTCACTCTATGGACTCATCATCGGCCTTTCCGTTTCTCTAGGCACCTACCTCTTTGAAAAAAACAACACCCTTGTCCCTAAAAAACTAATAAATATTTTTATAATCGGTCTCTTAATTTCTCTTCTCATTGGCGCCCGCCTGTATCACGTTTTTGATCAGTGGTCATATTATTCCCAAAGTCTTTTACAAATTTTTAACACCCGGGGTGGGGGATTGGGAATTTACGGTGCCCTTATTGGTGCTTTTATTTTTATTTTCGCATTTTCTAAAACCTATAAAATTAACTTTTTTCTTCTTACTGATAATTTAGTGTTATTTTTACCATTATGCCAATCTATTGGCCGTTTTGGAAATTTCGTCAACGGCGAAATCTCCATTTGGTGGTTGGAATCTCTTCTTTGTCTTCTCCTTTTTTCTGCCATTCAAAAGCTAAAATCCCGACTTAGCCCCACCGGTCTTTATCTTCTAGGTTACGGCCTGATTCGTTTCATCACCGAGTATTTTCGCACTGACACTTGGGTTGTCAGCGGTTTCAAAATCGCCAATATTATTTCTTTAATCTTTGTAATACTCGGTCTTTTCCTGATAAAATATCAGCCACGGCTCCATCGTCATCCAAGGCTGATCTAGCGATCTAGTGGCCTAGGACATCCGCCCAGGCGGATAATCGATGGGGTTCTGTGTTTTTAACAATTTGGCTCCATCGTCATCCAAGGCTGATCTAGCGATCTAGTGGCCTAGGACATCCGCCCAGGCGGATAATCGATGGGGTTCTGTGTTTTTAACAATTTGGCTCCATCGTCATCCAAGGCTGATCTAGCGA
>Ga0210016_1003179_pt1 | contig 14623 bp, 5 predicted proteins | sample CryGeyCG2014_300_FD_185454 | JGI IMG/M metagenome (GOLD analysis project Ga0210016, IMG submission 185454) | Groundwater microbial communities from aquifer - Crystal Geyser CG02_land_8/20/14_3.00 (SPAdes) (version 2) | ecosystem: Environmental > Aquatic > Deep subsurface > Groundwater | place... | reverse complement strand
CTCTGGTAAGTATTATATTAGTGCATATGTTCCAACCAATTGCTTCTATAAACCCATTGATCTTGAGTGGTATTGGGACCTTCCATGCGGTTGGTCAGGAATTAACACTACTGCAACCCTTGAAGCAAAGTATCAGGCACCAGTAGTTGATACCACTAAACCAGTTGTCGAAGCATCTGCTCCAGCAGAAGTAACTTCACCAATGGTTACGGTGAGTGGTAAGGTTACCGATAACGTTGGCGTGGTTTCACTATGGATTGGCGCGATGAAGATTGACTTTGCACCAGACGGCACATTCTCAGCTAAGGTTGAGGTAGCAGAGGGTGCAAACACCATTAAAGTCGTTGCATTTGACGCAGCAGGTAACATGGGTGAGAAGACTCTTGCCGTTACCTATGCAGTTCCTAAGGTTACTGTTGTTAAAGTTCAGATTGGTTCTGACATAATGACAGTTAACGGTAATGCTGTTCAGATTGATGCTCCAGCAGAGATTAAGAATGGTAGAACTTTCTTACCTCTCAGAGCAATTTCTGAAGCGCTCGGTGCGACAGTCGACTGGATTGCCGAAACCCAGGGTATTACAGTAACCCTTGGTGACAATACCATCGGACTTCAGATCGGCAACACCTCAGCAGTGGTTAATGGAACAGTTATGACTCTTGATGCTGCTCCATATATCAAGAACGATAGAACGATGGTTCCTTTCCGTGTCATTGCTGAAGGCCTTGGCGCAACCGTTGATTGGGATCCAGCACTGAGAATTGTTACCGTTACTCTTGCCCAATAGATTCAAAATATAACCTTCTGAAAAGAGCAAAGGTTACAGAAGATTAAGTTAGTACAAGCCCCTGCAAATTGCAGGGGCTTTTTTTCATTTCGAAGAGGTTGAAATACCCCCTTCGAACTTTCTCCTTGAAAAAGTAAAAAAAGACCAAGAGAAGTACAACGACGAGATTGCTTCGGTCGTTTTACTCCACTTGCCTTCGGCAAGGAAAAGAGTGCGCAATGACAAAGGATTTCTTTTTTCGATTAAAACGTATTAAAATATACACGTGTTTTTAATGGAGATGTAAAAATGAAAAAAACTATATTGGTATTTTTCGTTGTTTTTGCAGTTATTTTTACGGGGTGTTCTAAAAGTAACGTCTCTCAAACTTTTACAGAGGCCGAAGCACGCGGTTATATCAAAGAGGCAATAATAAACCTTAATAAAACTTCTAATCTTGAAGTAACTTCGAGTGTGCAGGTTTTGGTCAACGGAAAGCTCGTTAGCATGAAGAGTGGCGAATTAATATCAAATTCAAGTAACGCATATTCCGTGTCAATGGTTGAAGAAAGAAACGGCAATAAAAACATCGTTTTTAAAAGAGTGATCCTTAACAACATTCTGTATGAGTATAACCCCGAAAAAGGCTCTTTTAATAGAGTTTCAAAGAATCAGTCTCCCTCTTCATTTGATTATAGTTTCTATCAAATCAACAGGTCTTTAATAATTAAGTTTATTAACCAGATTTATGACCGAAGTAGCGATAAGTTCGGTGAATTTCTCAAAGATTTAGCTTTTGAGAGAAAAATCAAAGACAAAAACGGGGAAGTTTTAGTTTTCATTTACAAGGAAACTAGAGAAACAGAAATAAGTAACATCGAACAAAGCGGAGAGGTTTATATTTCTCATTATAATGGAGAAGCCATTATTTCACAGGTTAAAGATACGTATCATGTTATTTTTAAGAAGGATGGAGCAACAGCAGACACAATAACTGAAGTAATTATAAAGAATATTGAAAATGCCAAAAAAGTAGAGCAGCCAAATATCAATTAAAAGGATTTTATTGAATCATTGATAGCGTGAAAGTAAGAAAGAGCTTTTCGTGGAGAAGTATCGAGTAGGTCTTCCTACCTCCTCAAACTAATGGAGATCCTCACGGCGAGGAATCACTCGCCTCAGGATGACTTTCTCTTTGTCATTCCAGAAAACCTTTAGACCCTGAGACAAGCTCAGGGTGACAAAGAAGAGACAAACTCAGGGTGCCAGGGAAGAGATAAACTCAGGGTGACAGAAAAAAGAAGTTTTCATGCTGGTGAACCTTTAGTCCCGAACTTGTTTCGGGATTGTTTCAGCATCTTATTCAGGATTAAAAAAGCGATTGATTTAAAATTTGCTTTTTAGTAAGAAAAGTTTTATAATGACTAAAACCAGGTTTTTGGAGGTTATTGTGAAAAGAATCTTGATTTTGACTTTAATTATTACGATATTATTTTCAATTTTTGGTATATTTTCAAAAACGGTTTTTGGGGATGTTGAAATTACGGGCGTAGAAATTAATCCTAATGACCTTGATAAGGCTGCCGAATTTAAAATATTTTTTAAGCCTCACGCAATAATAGGTGCAAATGGAACAATAGGCGTTCAATTTCCAATCGAATGCACACTTCCAGACAGTATACCTGTTAATTATATTAATATTTCGCATTATACTTATTCTCAAAGTCCTATAAATGTGCAGGTTATTAAAAGCCAAAACCTTGTCGTTCTTACGATTCCTTCAGGAATTGTTGCAAATGAGCCAACAGTAATTACCTTTTACCTTGCAGCAAAGATAATAACTCCACAGCTTCCTTCGACTTATACTCTTTCTATGTGGACATCTTCTGAACTTACTCCGGTTTATTATCCGTTTGTCATAGGTTCTTCTTCGGGTAATAAAGTTTCGTCTCTTCAAGCGACGGTATTCCCGTTAGATGCAGGAGCAAATACTGAATATTCTTTATTGTTTAATGTAACGCAGGAAGGCGCGCTTATTGCTTCAAATAACGATTATCTGGATGTATATTTTCCCAAAGGAACTACTTTTCCAACAAAAATTGACCCTTTAAAAGTTTTATTGAGATATAATCAGTGTGAACGTGTCGAGGTAGACAAGCAAAGAGTTAGAGTGTATCTCCCTTCTTCTCTTGGCTTTATTGCCCCTGGAGCACAGTGCAACATCTTATTCTTAAAAGACTTTGGTATTAAAAATCCGCTTATCCCTGGATATTACTCTGTTCAAGTTGCAACAAGCAAAGACATAGGAATTGCTGTGTCAAATCCATTCCAAATTGTAGGAACGCAAATTTCAAGTGCAACACTTTCGGTTGATCCATTGAATCAACTTTCTCCTGCAAAATACACAATTAAGTTTAAAACCTCTCAAACCAAGAAACTTACAGCAAATTCTGACCAAATCTTTGTAGAGTTTCCTAAGGAAGTCATACTCCCTTCTAATATTATTCCCGGGGCAATACTTGTGAATAACACCCCATGTCTAAATGTCTCTTTATCTTCTCAAACGCTTGTAATTACTACCCCCATTAATATTTATGAGAATTCAGACGTTACGGTTGAAATCAATACAAACTTTGGCATTAAGAACCCTTCATCAACGGGTGATTATAGCATAAAAATTTATACGATGACTGACTCAACGCCTGTAAATTTGACCTTTACGGTAACTTCCTCAACCATTTCAAAACCTGAAGTAGTGCTTTCTTCAACAAGTGCGGGGCAGGTCAGTAAATATACAATTACTTTTACAACAGGGACAAGCGGAGAGCTTTTGGCAGGAATTGATAAAATAAATATCATTTTCCCTATTGGCACGACAATGCCTTCTTCAATTCAAATCTCTTCTATTACGGTTAATAATATCCCGACTACCAGTGTTGAAGTAAACGGCACCACAGTTACCATAACAGTGCCAATTACGACTCCTGTAAACGGCAATGTAACTGTAGTTATTTCTGAAAGCGCAAACATCAAAAATCCAGTCCAGGGAGGTTCATATATGCTTTTCGTAAATACATCAAAAGAGCAGAGTTCAATTCAATCTTCGCCGTATGCAATCAGCCCAACGCCCGTAACTTCTCCCTTAGTTTCTCCTGCTCAACCTGACGGCTTAAATGGTTTCTACATAATACGACCTAAAATTATGCTTTCTTCAGTTAGTGCTATTGACCCAAATCCTATAATTTATTACTATTTTGACAATAACGCTCCAACAATTTTTGCGGGAACCCCAATTTCAGTTCCTGAAGGAACACATACTTTTTACTATTATGCAGTGGATAATCAAGCCCATCAGGAAAAAACTTCATCAATGCAATTTAAGGTTGATACGATTCCTCCGCAGTTAACTGTAACCTCTCCTCAGAATAATGCCATTTTAAACAGCAAAACCGTTAGTGTCTCAGGTATTGTTGATGCTGGCTCAACTGTTACAGTGAATGGAGTAATAGAAACAGTTGATTCAACAGGCAAATTTACTATAGATATTGAGATTTCACAAGCAAGCGAGGTAATTGTAGTTGCAGCAACTGATTTGGCAGGAAATTCTACTCAAACAACTTTGCAAGTGTCTCTTGATACGACTCCTCCTCCGCTTGAAATTACAAGCCCTGTGCCTTTTCAGGAAGTGCATACTTTACCACTTTTAGTGCAGGGAAAAACAGAAAAAGGTGCGTTAGTTTCCATAAATGGCATCTCTGCAACTGTAAATGCAGACGGAAGCTTTTCCGGTGTTGTAAATGCGCTTTCAGAGGGAGAGATGTCTCTTATAGAAGTAATCGCAAAAGATACTGCAGGAAATGCCACCAAGAGGACTGTAAATGTTAAGTATGTAAGAACAACCATTATAAAGCTTCAGATCGGGAATAAAAATGCCATAGTAAATACTTCTACTTTAATACTTCCAGTTGCCCCTGTTATCAAAAATGGAAGAACTTTTGTGCCTTTAAGGTTTGTTTCCGAGGCTTTTGGTGCCGAGGTAACCTGGGATGGCATATTCAAGATTGTTGGAATAAAACTTGGAGAAAACGAAATTAAGCTTCAAATAGGCAAGAACTATGCAGTATATAACGATAAACAAGTTACACTTGATGCAACTCCTTTCATACAAAGCGGAAGTACACTTGTCCCAATCAGATTTGTTTCCGAGCTTCTGGGAGCAGATGTTGTATGGGATGGGACAACCAAAACTGTTACGATAGTTTATCCAAAGCAATAAGGAGATGACCAGAATGAAGAAAGTTATTTTACTCATACTTATTTTTACTTTTATTTTCTCTGTTTCATCAAAAGTATTAGCTCTAAATGTTGCTACTCTTTTTAAAATCGAGGTAACTCCAGATAATGCAGGTAAAGATGCTCAATACAGGATATACGGTAGCATTTGTGAATACAATAATGTTAATATTTTAAAATTCTATTTTAGAGATGATACAAACTTTCATTTTCAGTGGGTCTCTTCCGGAACAGTCCTTGTAAATGGAATGAGTGCTATTGGAACAAGTTTTAAAAAGTTATCTGACGGGACAGTGGAAGCTTCTGTCCATCTTTCAAAATATCTAAATAAAGGGGATTCACTTGAAATTCTTTTCAAGAAAGAAGCAGGTCTTATAAATCCTAAAATTCCTGCAACTTGCTATTTTGTAAGAATTGTTTTCGTGGATAATAGAGAAGTTGAATTAGGGACTGCTTTTTCAGAGAGATATAGAATTGGTCTATCCGCTGTTTCTAATACTTCTGTTGTTATTGAGCCACAAGTAAAGGGAGTTAATGCGGAGTATTCAGTGACATTTATTACGGGTGTTAAAGGTTCACTGAAGGCAAATGCTGATGAAATAAGGATTAAGTTTCCACCCGGCACAATATTGCCATCTTCATTGTTAAGTTCTAAAGTTTTAATCAATGGAAAACCCTCTTCTGCAATTTACAGAGATAGTGACAACTTTTACATATTGCGTATATTTAGCTCGTTTGATATACCAGCAAATACACCCGTTGGAGTTCTGTTTAAAAAAGATTTTGGTATTAAAAATACTTTAACCCCGGGGACTTATAAAATACTTGTCTCAACTCGTACTGAGCCTGACTGGGATGAATCTTATCCTTTTGAAATTGCTGAACCTCAGGTAAAGGACCTTTCAATGAAGATTTCAAAAGACACACTTTTAGCATACACCTCGCTTATCATTAACTTTAAAACATCTCAAATAGGTTTTTTAGAAAAAAGTAACAAGATATATGTTAGTTTTCCTGTGGAATTTGAAGTTCCCTTAACTTTTCCTGACGGGGCTATTACCGTAAACGGCACAAATGCCAATGCAGAAGGTTTAGGTAATACTTTAGTTATTAGCTCTCCAATTTTAATTTTGAATAATGGTGATGTTGAAATCGTGATTAACGAGGAAGCAAAAATTAAGAATCCTCTAAAAGCAGGAGAATATACTATTAACCTGTTTACAGATACCGATACTTCTAAGTCTCAGTTTGCTATAACAATAAAAGAGTCAACAATCCAGAATGTTAATGCACAGTTGCTCTATTCCGGAACGGGAACTGTTAACTCTTTCAATATCTCTTTTGTAACAGGCCCTGCTTATACATTAACCAGGAGTGTTGATTTTGTAAAAATTGAATTCCCAGAGGGGTTTGAAATTACCGAGAATATACCTTTGAGCGCAGTTTTGGTTGACGATACAAACCCCACTTCAATTACAAAAGAAGGAAACATTTTTTTAATCTTTGTTCCATTCGATATTCCAAGTAATTCCACGGTAACAGTTAAGATAAGCGAGGAAGCGCAAATTAAAAATCCAGGTATTATCGGTATTTATTCTTTAAGGGTTTCGACCTCAAAAGAAATTACACCTGTTGAAAGTAGTCCAATAAATATTATTCCGCTCCCTGTTGTTGAATTTACAGTTAATTCAGCCGTGCCAGACGGAAGTAATGGTATCTATAGAAAAAGCCCGACTATTTTACTTTCAACTTCAAATGGCAAAGACGTTTACTGTAAAATGGACGATAAAGATTTTGCACTTTTTACCGGGCAATTTTCAATACCCGAAGGAAAACATATAGTTTATGCATATGCCGTTGATTCAAATGGAAACAAGGGTGATGTGATAACTCGAGTATTTACTGTTGATACTACTCCTCCAAAGGTTTTCTTTGACGGTGGAATAAGTGATATATATACTAATAGTACAAATGCCATTGTGAATGGCAAAGTGAGTGAGCTCTGCGTACTTCAAATTTCAGGCGTGGTTGTTGATGTGAAAGATGACCTCACTTTTTCAGTTAGTTTGAATGTTTACGATGGAATGCCTGTAGCAATTTTTATGAGAGATCTCGCAGGAAATAGTATTTCTATCCTTATTACCGCGTATGTGGATAGTACACCACCTGTAATTGAACTTGTAAATCCAAAATCCGAAAATTTTGATACAACCGAACAAAGCATAACTCTTGAGTTCAAAGTGAACAAACAGGGCACTGTCACAGTTAACTTTAATAAGGTTGAGAGCATTAATGGAATTTACTTGTTTACTGCCGATCTTTCGGATGGTGAAAACGGATTTGCTATAATAGCAAAGGATCTTGCAGGGAATGAAACAACAGAAAATATTATAATAAAACGTGTCAACGAAACTGTAATAAAACTTGTTATAGGAGATACTACTGCATATGTTGGCTCATCAACATCGACACTTGATGCACCTCCTTTTATAGAAAAGGGTGTGACTCTTGTGCCGTTGCGTTTTATTTCTGAGGTTTTTGGCGCTTTAGTTGACTGGAACGGAGCACTGCAGGTCATCACTATTAATTATAGAACTCTCACAATTCAGCTTCAAGTTGGGTCAAACGTTGTACTTGTCGGCACTGAGTTTAAGAAGCTTGATGTACCTCCAAAAATAGTAAATGGCAGAACTTTTGTGCCTATAAGGTTTATTTCTGAAACCTTTGGCGCAGAAGTAGGCTGGGATGGCACAACAAAAACAGTAACAATTGTCTACAAACCGTAGGCAATGTTTGAAACTTTTTATAATGCTCTGGCAGGATATTTTATCCTGCCTTTTTTATTTTGCAAAATTATTTTGATTTTTTTTTACCAAAGATATAATATTTCAAAGCAAGTTTTTGTGAAAGGAGGAATTATGATGGCAAAAAAAGTTTTTGCAGTATTGCTGATTCTATCTCTTGTTGCTATTGTTATAAGTCCGCTTCCAACTACGGTAGCCAAGTCTAACAAAGTGTCTTTGGATTTTTCAGCTGCACAACTTGAGGCAAGTGATTTCGTCGATGTAATTGTGGAGCTTCAAGATGAGCCGGTGATTACATATGAATTAAAACACGAAGGCGACGCAACTCTTCTTTCAATCAATGAAAGCGAAAACGCAAAAAGCTATGAAAAAATGCTTTCTGAGAAGCAAATTTCTTTGTACACGGAGATAAAGAATCTATCTTCGGATGCAAAGGTCGGGTACCGCTACCAGTTCACATTCAACGGTTTTGCTCTGAAGGTTAGAGGTAAGGATATTACTAAAATTGCAGAGCTTAAAAGTGTAAGAAAGATTTATTCTTGCAAGATCTATCATACACTTGATGCTGTAAGCAACTCTGTAATCGGTGCTGATAAAACCTGGGAAATTAAGGATAGTAAAGGAAACCCGGTCGATGGAACAGGTATAACAATTGCAATTATCGATACAGGTGTTGATTATAAACATCCTGACCTTGGTGGTGGTTTTGGGCCGAATTATAAGGTGGTTGGTGGATACGATTTTGGAGATAACGATACAGACCCTATGGATTCTAATGGTCATGGCACCCATGTTGCAGGTATTGCTGCAGCAGACGGGCAGATAAAAGGCGTTGCCCCAAAAGCAAAAATCCTTGCATATAAGATAGTGAAGGGCGATGAGGGGAATGCTTCTTCAGAGAGTATCATTGCAGCAGTTGAGCGTGCAGTGAAAGATGGAGCAAATGTCATAAACCTTTCTTTTGGAGAAGCAGGTGGAAGCTCGGATCCCGAGGATCCTGAAAACAAGGCATTCAACAATGCTGCCGATGCTGGCGTTCTGTCTTCTGTTGCCGCAGGTAATGATGGCTCAAGATGCCAGCCTACTCCATACCCAATAAGCAAGCCGTCGACTGCAAGCAAGGTAATCTCTGTTGCAGCTTCAGACGATGGAGCACATCCTTCGCTCACAATTGTCTCACCAGATGTGCCTGATGCAGATCAGAAAATCACAGGGAGTTATGCAGACCTTTCACCAAAGTTTCCGTTTGATCAGGAGTTAGGAGTAGTTCTTGCAGGTTTTGGAAGGAAATCTGATTTTGCAAATGTAGATGTTAAAGGAAAAATTGCTCTTGTAAGCCGCGGACCAATTGGCGCAAATGCAATTTATTTCAGAGATAAAGACCTCAATGCAAAAGAAGCAGGTGCTCTCGGTATCATTATCTATAACAATATGCCTGGTATTGTAACCCCAGCATTTGCGGTTGAGGCAGGAGATGAGTCCAGAGAATATATCCCTGCAATTTTTGTTACTCAAAATGACGGTTTGGCCCTCAAAAACCTTCTAAGCAAAGGACTGAAAATCAAATTTGGAGAGGTTTCCGAGCTTGGAACGATCGCAGAATTTTCCTCTATGGGTCCATCGGCAGATCTCTCGTTCAAGTCTGAAATTTCAGCACCTGGCGTTTCAATTTACTCAACAATTCCTGGTGGAAAATATGCAAGCTGGAACGGCACATCAATGGCTGCTCCACATGTTGCGGGTGCCATTGCTCTGGTGAAGCAACTCCATCCAGATTGGAGTTCTCAGGATATAAAAGCTGCATTTATGAACACGGCAACTGTACTTAATAATTATGAAAATGGAGAGACAATCTCCTGGACTTTGCAGGGGTCAGGCAGGATTGATATCATCGATGCAATTAATACAAAAGGGATCATAAAACCATATGACCTCATTATGAAAGCTGATAATCTAAAATCTGTTGAGTTTACGGTGAGCAATACTTCAAGTGACACAGTAACTTATAATTTGACATCTGAGCTTACACTTTCTGATTTTGTACCGGCAACAACTTCCGCAATAACTGTTACTTTCAGCCCTTCAAAAATTATCTTGAATAAAGGAGAACAGAAAAAATTTACGGTAACCTTTAAAGTAGACAAAGCAAAACTTCTGAAGGGTGCGAATGAAGGCTTGATATGGCTTGACTCAGGCGACCAGAAACTTCATATACCTTTCATTATCTGGAACGGGGATGTTGAAATACCTGAGAAACTCTCGCTAGTTAATGTCTCATCCAGTACTATTTCACCAGGCACATCGGGTAGCACAATGAACTTTGATTTTGTGCTGCGTTCAGGTTCGCTTACCCCTGGCACTGAACCAAATGATAAGCCAAAGAATTCAAACATTATAGATGAAATGATAATCAAAATTCTTGATACTAATGGAAAGGAACTTGGTGTTGTATATTCAAGGTCGCTTGTTCTCCTTGGGCACTACAGCATCGAATGGGATGGCCATGATATCTATGGGAATTACTTCCTCCCTGACGGCCAGTATAAGTGGGTGATTGCGGCAAGAGAATCAAACAACGATCAACAAAATCCAGTAATTACTGACGCAGCAACAATAGAAAGGATATTCAATGTGGTTAATGCGCCAAAAGAAGCGTTATCGTTGAGCATTTCGAAGCCTTCAATAACTCAGGAAGAAACTTCAACTGTAGATGTAAAAATTAACTCCCCATCCTTTATAAATGCCTTCAATGGAGTTATCTCATTTGACCCTAATGTAATTTCTGTAACGAACGTAACCGAGGGCAGCTTCTTTAAGTCCAAGGGAGAAACAGCTTTCAACTATTTGGTGGATAACATTACAGGAGAGATAAGCGTTAATGTGTCTTTGAATGACAGTAAAGTTGCTTCAGGGCAAGGAGTGCTGCTGTCGTTTATCATTAAAGGAAGGCTGCCAGGCGATGCAAAGCTATATTTCAAGGAGAGTACAGTTGCTGATAAGGATGGGAATCCCGTAATTTCAGTATTTAATCCTTCTTACGCAACAATTGAAAAAGCTCAAAACCCATGGGACCTCAGTAGGGATAAAAAGGTGGATGAGGGAGACTTAGCAGTCTTTGAGAGTGCATTTGGAAGCGAGCCAAAGGATCCAAACTATCTACCACTCGCTGATTTCAACATGGATGGTGTGATTGATGGAAAAGACCTGGTTTTGTTAATGATTCATTTTGGCGAAACATATCCATAAGGGGGTGATGAGCAATGTTTAGAGGTTTAAATATGAGGAAAATTTTAAGTTGTGTCTTAGCGGTGGTTTTTGTAATGGTATTTACGCCTTCAATGGCGTTAATCAGAGCAGAAGAAACTCCTCAATTGTATCAGGTGGGAGTTATTGGTACGATGCCCGACGAATATATTGGAAGTTTTGCATTGCACACGGCGAATACCTATGAAGATGATTTTAAGAGCGACTTATCCTATCCAATGCAGGGAATGGCTCTTACTCCCGAGGGGAACATTGCAGTTTGCGATACAGGCTATGGCAGGGTGCATATTCTTGATAAAGACTTAAGAAATATATTTACTTTTGGTGAACTTGGGATGGGTGAAGGGAAGCTTCAATACCCTGCAGATATTGCAGTAGATGCCGATGGTAATTTCTATATTGCGGATTTCTTTAACAACTACTGGGCAAAATTTGATAAAAATGGAAAGTGGATTTTGAATGCAGGAGTCGAAGGTAAAGGAGACGGACAGTTTAATGGCCCTTCAGGGATTGCGGTAGATACTGAGGGAAATGTTTATGTATCAGACCAATTAAACCACAGGATTCAGATTTTCGATAAAAACGGAAACTTTAAAGCTGTTTTGAGTAGTGAGGTAAAAGATCCTGGTGGTATGTACACCGATGCAAACGGTAACTTGTATGTTGTAGATTTGAGAAGCTGTCAGGTGTACAAACTTGATAAAAGTGGGAAAACTCTCCTTAAATTCGGAGAGAAAGGAAATAAAGATGGGCAATTTGTTTACCCGTTTGATGTAACCGTCGATAAAGCTGGCAACATTTTTGTTCTCGATAGAGGGCTTGCCAAAACAAAACATCCTGTCATTGAGAAATTTGATAATTCAGGGAAATTTGTTGCAAACATTGGTGGTGGCGCTTCCAAAATACCTCAGCCAAACGGAACATTCCTTACACCTGCAGGTTTTACCGTGGATTCTGCTGGGTATATCTATGTTTTTGATGCAGGACATTTTTATAGTCCAGGTAACCCATTTGGATATCCTGAGGGAGTAAGGCTTACTAAATTCGATTCTAAGGGAAGTTTTGTTGTAAAGAAAGATTATAATGTTTATGCTGATGGAAGATTAATGAACCCCTGGAGTGCAACTGAGGACTCAAAAGGCAATATTTGGGTTACTACCTGGACAAACTTTAGCGACATTGGTGAAGTCGATGTTTTCACAAAAGAAGGAAACTTAGTAAAAGCTTTAAAGGGCATAAGCGATTCCGAGCTATTTAAAGCAATAGGTGGTATTGCTTCCGATGGGAAGGGAAATGTTTATATTGGACTCTCAGATTATATAGCAAAGTTTGATGAGAACTTTAATTTTGTAGCTAAAATTGGAGCAGGTAAGGTTTCATCAGCTCTTGGTATTGCTTTTGACAAAGATGGCAATTTGTGGTGTGCAAGCGACGGCACTCAGTCGGTTGTTGGATTCAAACCGGACGGGACTTTCATAAGCCAGATTGTCACTACTCAGAAACCGACTGCAGTGGCATTTGATAAAGATGGAAACCTCTATGTTCTTTCCTCTTCAGACAGCAAAGTTTATATTTACTCATCTCAAGGTAAATTGATTGCTTCTTTTGGCGGTACAGGTAGAGCGCAGGGAAAATCCTGGTTCCCATATGGTATCGCAATTGATAAGGACGGAAATATTCTTGTCGCAGATACCGAGGGCGGAAGAATTCAGGCTTTTAACGGGAAAACTTATGAACTTATCTGGGCAACTCCTCGTGCATTTTACGAGCCTGCGATGTTAAGCTGGATTTCTGATGGCAATCTCCTTGTTGCTGACTTGTTCCACAGCGTTGTTCGTATCCTTTCACTTGCGAAGCCATCAACACCTGATTATGATTTTGCATTGAGGGCCAACGAAAGAAATGAAGTAAATGCTGGAGAATCTTTCACCTTCTTTGTTACCCTTGCAAACAATGGATTAAAGGATGATTCTTACTCTGTTAAAATTGATTCAGGCAAGCTTCCTGAAGGTTGGTCAATTGGTGAGATTCCTGCAAGCCTGGATGTGAAGGCAAACGACCAAATTTTAATTCCTGTAAAAGTTATAGCTCCTCAAACTGCTGAATCAGGAAGTGAAGGAAAAATCATATTTACTGTTTCTTCAAAAGGACTTTCAACTCTTATTAAAAGCATTGATATAGTTGTTAAAACTCCAGAAATTCCTCCTGTTAATCTGATCTTTAAGGGAAATCTTGTTCCCCTTAATAGTACTTCTGCAGTCGAAGTTTCCACAGAAAAAGTTGATAAGCTTTACGGCATTGCACTGACTATTAATTACGACCCAACATTACTTTCAGTTGAAAAAGTCGAATCAACGAATGCACTTGGAGATGCTGCCCTATTCCTTGAGCGGCACGATGAGGCAGGGATTATTACAATCGGATACTCGCTTAAGGGTAGCGTAGAAGGCATTTCTGTTGAAGGAGCCATTGTAAAGATAACCTTTAAAGGCATTAAAGAAGGAGATACCGAATTGCAGTTTGCCGATGCTACATTCTTTAACAAAAGCGGGGGAGTTATTACAACAAATCCAAATAATATTTCCATCTCCGTTTATAATCCCACACCCCCAAAGTTAACAGTTGATTTCTCTGATAATATTGTTGTTTCTGATTCAGGCTTCAATTTCACCGGCAAAACAGATCCAGGATGCACCGTTACGATAAATGGCTCAACTGTAACTGTAAGCTCTGACGGGAGTTTCTCTTCTAATATTTACCTTTCTGAAGGAGTCAATACAATTACTGTTATCGCAACAAGCAAATACAAAGTTACTAATAAGATAGTAAAAACAGTTTACCTTAAAACCTCCACAACCATTGTTCTTCAAGTAGGCAGCAGTACATTTACAGTGAATGGGGAGACAAGAACGCTTGATTCACCTCCTGTCATTAAAAACAGTAGAACACTTATTCCAATAAGAGCAGTAGTTGAAGCGCTCGGCGGAACGATAGGATGGGATGGCACAACAAAAAAGGTCACGGTAATACTAAAAGATACCACAATTGAACTCTGGATTGGTAAGCCACAAGCAACAGTTAATGGTCAGACTAAATGGATTGATGATACCAATCATAAAGTTATGCCTGAGATAATTAATGGAAGGACAATGTTACCTTTGAGATTTGTTATTGAAAACCTTGGTGCGCACTTAGACTGGGATGGTATAACAAAAACTATAACAATCACTTATTCGTTGCCTTAATTTTGAATAGAGGGAGAGGTGGCTCTCCCTCTTAATTTTTTGATGACTTGACAGCGAATTAAATATAGTTATATTAAAACTGGTAGGGGCATTTTGAAATTTTTTAAAAGTTGTTATTATAAATTTGTAGGTTTAAAAGATTAATATAGAGTAAGGGTAGATTGTGCTACCCAAAAACAGAAAGTGAGGTGATAAGTGGTGGATCTTCACGAACATAGAAAGAAGATTGGAAAGAAGAAAGTTCATCAAAG
>Ga0210016_1003171_pt1 | contig 14643 bp, 15 predicted proteins | sample CryGeyCG2014_300_FD_185454 | JGI IMG/M metagenome (GOLD analysis project Ga0210016, IMG submission 185454) | Groundwater microbial communities from aquifer - Crystal Geyser CG02_land_8/20/14_3.00 (SPAdes) (version 2) | ecosystem: Environmental > Aquatic > Deep subsurface > Groundwater | place... | reverse complement strand
TATGATGAAGCGCAATCAATCCGGCTTTACTTTAATCGAAATCGCCATCGTACTGGTGATTATCGGCCTGCTGCTCGGCGGCGTGCTGAAAGGCCAGGAACTGATCAACAGCGCGAAGGTGAAGAACCTTTCCACCGACTTCCGCAATATTCCCGTATTCATCTACAGCTATCAGGACAAGTTCCGCTCCCTGCCGGGTGATGACACCAATGCAACCAGCCATGTTGGGGCAACTGCAACGCTGGCAACAACGCCCGCAGGTTCACTCGGGAACGGTCTGATCAATGGATTTTGGGATAGCAACACAGCTACTGATGAATCGATCGTGTTCTGGCAGCACGTGCGCCTGGCTGGATTGGCTGCAGGCCCAACAACAGTTTCCGTGGCCAGCGACCAAGATCCTTATCTACCACAAAATGCCGTAGGCGGCCGTATTGGCATTGAAAGTGGGAGCCCTACTCCTCCCGTTGACAATCTGAAGGGCGCTTACATCATCTGTTCAAAGCATATTCTCGGCAAGTTTGCCAAGCAACTTGATACCACTCTGGATAATGGCGTCGGCGATACTGGCTCAATAATGGTCACTGATGATGCCAGTTCCGGCTCAAGTCGCGGCGCATCTCCCCCAGGCGTAGCCGCTCCTGACGATGATGTGCTTTACACCGTCTGCATGGGCGTGTAAGCAACAACTGTCGGGTTAAAACCCGACCCACAAAAAGCCCGCTGTTCGCAGCGGGCTTTTTCTTTGTTGCAAACAGGGTTCAAGGCACAAATCCGTCACAAATTTTTGATTGAGTATTTTTCCAGACACATAACCCAACTTGACCATGTACGGCAATGCCGTATGATTCGCACAGGCTTACTGTTGCAGAAACCAAAATATTCAGCCGGTACGTATCAGACTATTGGACTGAGGAAGAGCGTGGCGAATTCGCTGTATGGATTGCAGAGCATTTTGATGCAGGTGACGTTGTTCGAGGTTCTGGCGGATGTCGTAAAGTTCGATGGATGCGCAAGGGTGCCGGCAAAAGTGGTGGCGTCCGAGTCATCTACTACAACATGCTTGAGGATGGCACGATTTGGCTACTGTTGATTTACGCGAAGAATGAACACGAAAACATACCAGCCCATATATTGAAAGCAGTGAAGGAGGAAATAACATGCCCATGACTGAAAAAGAACTGCAACAACGTGATGCAAAACGTAATCTTGGTGCCGAATTATTGGAATCGGTGCGTGAGATGAAAACTGGCCGCGCCACTAAACTTCACACGGTAGCTATTCCGCCAGTTGTTTCTGCTCGCATGAAATCCGGCTTGCCACAGTCTTCCTTTGCAAAGTTACTCGGCGTTTCGGTGCGCACACTGCAAGATTGGGAACAAGGTCGCAGGGAACCCAGCGGTGCAGCTAAAACTCTGATCGCGATTGCTGAACGCAGCCCGGAAGTGCTTCGGGCAGTTGCAGTCTAAACTCCTGCACGACCTTCAAAGCCCGCTGTTCGCAGCGGGCTTTTTTTGTGGGCGATACAGGCTTGTGGTGAAAGTCCGATTATCGGGCGATGGGTCTGGTTGCAATTGTGGGAGCCCGATTCATCGGGCGATGGGTCTGGTTGCATCCCTTTCGCGCAATAAATTGCGCTCCCACAAAACCAGCTCCCCCAAAACCCGGTTCCCGCCGCGGAGAATTCGATCTTCCTGTGACAATCTGGATTTAATTGTGGGAGCCCGATTCATCGGGCGATGGGTCTGGTTGCACTCCCTATCGCGCAATAAATTGCGCTCCCACCTGAATGCGCTCCCGCAACAGCGCTTCTCACCCTTCGCGCAGTCGCTTCTCCGCCGCTTCCAGCATCATCGGCTGCCCCAGCAGCAGCAGCACATCGCCGGCACGCAGCAGCATGTCCGCAGACGGCTGGCTGCCGAGCACGTTGTGGCGGCGGATGCCGTTGATTTCGACGTTGAGTTCTTCCAACCGCAACTCGCCCAAACGCTGTCCCACGGCCGCGTCGGCATCGCTCAACAGGATGCTATGGAAGCGGGGCTGCAGACTGTCCGCTTCCTCGGATTCGATCTCCACCGCCTGCGGCGTGCGCAGGTAGCCGCTGAACATGCTGTAGCGCTTGGCGCGCGCTTCCTGCACGCGGCGCACCACACGGCTGAGCGGAATACCCGCCATCAGCAGCGCCTGCGAGGCGAGCATGACGCTGCCTTCCAGCACTTCGGCCACGACTTCGGTGGCGCCGGCTTTTTTCAGCGCATCGACATTGCTGTCGTCGGCGGTGCGCACGATGACGGGCAGGTCGGGACGGTCTTGCTGGACGTGGCGGAGGATGCGCAGGGCGGAGTGTTTGTCGTCGTAGGTGATGACCAGCGCCTTGGCGCGCATCAGCCCGGCGGCTTGCAGCACTTCATGTTTGCCCGCGTCGCCATAAACCACGCGCTCGCCGTTGGCGCTGGCTTCATGCACGCGGCGCGAATCGAGATCGAGCGCGATGAAATCGACCGCATCGTGTTTGAGAAAGGCGGCCAGCGCCTGCCCGCTGCGGCCATAACCGCAAATGATGATGTGCTGTTGGCGCCCCATGCTTTTGACCGCGATCTGGTGCATCAGCACGGCGCTGTTCAGCCATTCTTCGGGCGAGATGCGGCGCACGATGGCTTCCGCGTGCTGGATGAGAAAAGGGGCGATGAGCATGGAGATCAGCATCGCGGCGAGGACGTTTTGCATCACGTCCTGCGGCAACAATTGCGCGCCGCCCGCCAGCGTCAGCAGCACGAAACCGAATTCGCCCGCCTGGCCCAGACCGAGGCCGGTGCGCAGGGCCGCGCCCCAATCCCCGGAAAAGGCGCGCACCAGCAGGGCGACGACCAGCGCCTTGAACGGGATCAGAATGAGCAGCAGCGCGATGATCCAGTACCATCCGGCGAGCAGGGTGTGCGGGTCGAGCAGCATGCCGATGGTGACGAAGAACAGGCCAAGCAGCACATCGCGGAAGGGCTTGATGTCTTCTTCCACCTGATAGCGATATTCGGTTTCGGAAATGATCATGCCGGCGACGAACGCGCCCAGCGCCATCGACAGACCGCTCATTTCGGTGAGCCAGGCCATGCCGAGGGTGAACAGCAGCACGTTGAGCATGAACAACTCGGACGATTTCTGCCGCGCGACCAGATTGAACCAGGGACGCAACAGGCGCTGGCCGAAGACCAGCAAGGCCGCCAGCACCAGCACCGCATTGAACACGGCTTTCATCAGGGTGGAAGTGAGATTTTGGTCATGCGCCGCCAGTGCCGGGATCAGGATGATGAGCGGCACCACGGCGAGGTCCTGGAACAGCAACACGCCCATGATCTTCTGCCCGTGCGGCGCGTTGAGTTCGGCGCGCTCGACCAGCATCTTGCTGACGATGGCGGTGGAAGACATGGCGAGGATGCCACCCAGCGCGAGGCCCGCCCCCCAGCCGAGATCGAAGAACATCGAGGTCAGCATGACCAGCAGCATGGTGGCGACCACCTGCGCCGTACCGAGGCCGAACACCAGACGCTGCATGGCGCGCAGGCGGGCGAGGCTGAATTCGAGGCCGATGCTGAACATGAGGAACACCACGCCGAATTCGGCCAGGTGGCGCGTCCCCGGCGCGTCCGGCAACCAGCCCAGCGTGTGCGGCCCGATGAGGATGCCGACGATGATGTAACCGAGCATGGCCGGAAGATGCAAGAGACGAAACAGCACCACCACGCCGACCGCGGCGGCGAGCAGAACCAGGATTAATTGCAGGGAATCAGTCATGTCGCCGATGATGCCTCATCTCGGGCGAGTTGCAAAATCATCCCGGACTTCCAGATGTCTTGTGCGGGATCGTTGCACCCGACAAGGCCCGCCATTTCCCCTATAATTCGCCCCATGAACAAACCGCTCTCCGCCGCCCCCCACGCGCTTGACCTGGCGCGCCAGGTCATCACCATCGAAGCCGACGCCGTGAAAGCCTTGGTTGCCCGCATCGACACCGACTTCCTGAACGCGCTGAACCTGATCCTGGCCTGTCAGGGCCGGGTGATCGTCAGCGGCATGGGCAAGTCGGGACACATCGCGCGCAAGATCGCCGCGACTTTTTCCAGCACCGGCACGCCGGCCTATTTCGTCCATCCGGGCGAGGCCAGCCACGGCGATCTGGGGATGGTGACCGCGCAGGATGTGTTCATCGGCATCTCGTATTCCGGCGAGAGCGAGGAGTTGCTGACCATCGTGCCGATCCTCAAACGGCAGGGCGCGAAGCTCATCAGCCTCACCGGCAACCCGCAATCCAGTCTGGCGCGCGAAGCGGACGCGCATCTGGACGGCGCGGTGGCGCAGGAGGCATGCCCGATGGGACTGGCGCCGACGGCGAGCACGACGGCGGCGCTGGCGCTGGGCGATGCGCTGGCCGTTGCGTTGCTCGACGCGAAAGGTTTTGGCGAGGCCGACTTCGCGCGCTCGCATCCGGGCGGCAGCCTGGGTCGGCGTCTGCTCACCCACGTGCGCGACGTCATGCACACGCACGCCAATATCCCCGCCGTGCGCGAAGAGGCGACGCTGGCGGAAGCGATCCTGGAGATGTCGCGCAAGGGTCTCGGCATGACCGGCATCGAGGACGAGGCGCACCATCTGCTCGGCATCTACACCGACGGCGATCTGCGCCGCACCCTGCAAAAGAAACTGGATTTCAACACCACGCCGATCAGCAGCGTGATGTCGAAAACGCCGCGCAGCATCGGCCCCGACGCGCTAGCGGTGGAGGCGGTGCAATTGATGGAGCAATACAGCATCACCCAGTTGCTGGTGGTGGATGCGCAGAAGAAACTGGTCGGCGCGCTGAACATGCATGACCTGCTGAAGGCGAAAGTCATTTGATGTCGCTCACCGCCCGCCTCCAGCCCGTTCGTCTGATCGCCTTCGACGTGGACGGCGTGCTCACCGACGGCGGCCTGTATCTGTCCGATTCGGGCGAGGAGTTCAAGCGCTTCAATTCGCTCGACGGGCACGGCCTGAAGATGCTCAGGGCCACGGGCGTCGAACTGGCGCTGATCAGCGGGCGCAAGTCGCAGTGCGTCACCTTGCGCGCGGCGAATCTCGGCATCAAACATCTTTATCAGGGCGTGGAAAACAAATTGGCGGCGATGCAGTCGCTGTTGGCGGCGCTGCAGTTGTCTCCGCAGGCGGCGGCGTTCATGGGCGACGACGTGATCGACCTGCCGGTGATGCGCCACGTCGGCGCGGCGTTCAGCGTGCCCGGCGCGCCGCAACTGGTACGCGACCATGCGCATTACGTGAGCCAGCGCGCCGCCGGCTTCGGCGCGGTGCGCGAAGTGTGCGAGCTGATCATGGCGGCGCAGGGCACGCTGGACGCGCAACTGGCGCCTTATCTCAACTGATGATCCGCCAAACGTTACTCAATAAACTGCGCGGCTGGCTGCCGCTGTTGCCGCTGCTCCTGCTGTTGCTGGGCAGCTACTGGCTCAGCCTGCAAGTCAGGCCTTTGCCGCCGTCCGACGCGGCACTGCGCCACGATGTCGATTTCGTTGTCGAGCGTTTAAGCTCAACCGTGCTCGATGCCCGCGGTGCGCCGCATTTCATGCTCTCCACCGAAAAGATGTGGCATTTCCCGGACGATGACAGCACGCACTTGCAGCAACCGCACCTGACCCGTTTTTTCAGTGATCGGCCGCCGACGGATATCTCGGCGCTGCGCGGCACCTTGAGCCGTCGCGGCGAGGACGTTTTTTTGCAGGACGCGGTGGAAGTGTTGCATCGCAGTAAAGAGGATGCGCGTGAACGCCGCTTCCAGACCGAATATCTGCACGTGCAACCGGACCGCGGCTGGGCCGAGACCGACCAGCCGGTACGCCTGTACGACCGCTATAACAGGATCGACGCAGTCGGCATGGAGCTGGACGAAAATGCGCGCACCGTCAAACTGTTGCAACAGGTTAGAGGAACACATGAGCAGGCTCACCATTAAGGAAGCGCCGAATAAGTGTCTGCGCGTGCGAATCGCCGTGTTGCGCGGTGCTCGCCTCCTCGCCTATCCATTTGATATGTCTCGTCGTCTGCGCCCCGTGCGCCTTGCGTTTCATCCCGCTCGCCGACTTATTCAGCGTGTCCTTAAACAGCTCATCGGCGCCCTGCTGCTGTTGGGTGTGGCGACGGGCGCACAGGCCGAGCGCGCCGACCGCGAGCAACCGACCCACCTTGAGGCCGACCGCGTGTTGATCGACGAGGCGAGGCAGTTCAGCCGGTTCGAGGGGCGGGTGCAGGTCAGGCAGGGCAGCTTGCTGATGCGGGCCGACAAGGTCGAGGTGCGCGAAGATGCGGAGGGCTACCAGCATCTGACTGCATTCGGCAAACCGGCGAGTTTTCGCCAGCGCTATGAAGGCACGCAGGAGTATGCCGAAGGCTACGGCGAGCGCATCGAATACGACACGCGCGCCGAGACGGTGGATTTCTTCGAACAGGCGCGCGTGAAACGGGGCGCGGACGAAGTGCGCGGCGCGCGCATCACCTACAGCACCCGCACCGAGGTGTTCGAAGCGCGCGGCGATGCGGCCGCGCCCGATCGGGCGGCGGGCCGGGTGCGCGCGGTGTTGCAACCCAGACAGGGCGCCGCATCCGCAGTACCCGCCGCGCCGTCCTTGCCGATGCAACCGAGCGAATCCCTCTCCCCTACTGCCCCCGCGAAACCCTGATATGAGCGAACTGCGCACCACCTCCCTCAAGAAACGCTACGGCGCCCGCACCGTGGTGCACGACGTCTCGCTGACGGTGAACAGCGGCGAAGTGGTCGGTTTGCTCGGCCCCAACGGCGCCGGCAAGACCACCAGTTTCTACATGATCGTGGGCCTGGTGGCGACGGACGGCGGCGAGATCAGTATCGACGGCGAAAATATCACCCACCTGCCCATCCATCGCCGCGCCCGCCTCGGTCTCGCCTATCTGCCGCAGGAGGCTTCCATCTTCCGCCGCATGACGGTGAGCCAGAACATCGAGGCGGTGCTGGAACTGCAAGACGATCCGGCGCAGGAGCGCGGCGAGCGGCTGGAAGCCCTGCTCAACGATCTGCATATCACGCATATCCGCAACAATCCGGCGATCAGTCTTTCCGGCGGCGAGCGGCGGCGGGTCGAAATCGCGCGCGCCCTGGCCACCAATCCGCGCTTCATTCTGCTCGACGAGCCGTTCGCGGGTGTCGATCCGATCGCGGTACTCGATATCCAGCGCATCATCGGATTCCTGAAATCGCGCGATATCGGGGTGCTCATCACCGACCACAACGTGCGCGAAACGCTGGGCATCTGCGACCGCGCCTACATCATCAACGCCGGCGCGGTGATGGCAGAGGGTCGCCCCGACGAAATCATCTATAATGAGGGCGTCAGAAAAGTGTATCTGGGTGAACATTTCAAGCTCTGATCACCCCGCACCCACCGCATAAAGATGAAACCCGCTCTCCAACTGCGCCAATCGCAACAACTTCTGCTCACGCCGCAGTTGCAGCAGGCTATCCGCCTGTTGCAACTCTCCACGCTGGAAGTCAACCAGGAAAGCGAGCGCATGCTGGAGGAGAATCCGCTGCTGGAACGGCTGGACGACGAGGCCAGTTCGATCCCGGCGCGAGCCGGTCACGATGACGCGCCCGCTACCGGCAATGCCGAACCTGCCGCGCCCGATGCGGAATCCCGCACCGGGGCGGCTGAAGGAAACGACTGGCCGGAGCCTTCATTCAGTTCCGCCCCGTATGCGCCGGATGACGAGGATGAAGGCCATGCCGAAGTGGCCGCTGATCACCCGGGTATGCGCGAGCATCTGTTGTGGCAACTGAACATGAGCCAGATGGAAGAGCGTGACAAGAAACTGGTCGGCCTGCTCATCGATGCGCTGGACGAGAATGCCTGGCTGTCGCAACCGCTGGCGGAGATATTCGACATGCTGCCCGCCGAGTTGGAGGTCTCGCTGGACGATTTGGAAACCGCCCTCGTGCAACTGCAACACCTGGACGCGCCCGGCATCGGCGCCCGCGATTTGGGCGAGTGCCTGACCCTGCAACTGCGCGCCCTGCCCGAAGATGTGCCGGGACGGGAATTGGCGCTGTCCATCACCACAGCCCATCTCGATCTGATGGCGGCGCATGATTTCAGCAAACTGAAACGACTGCTGCATTGCGATGACGAAGCATTGCGCACCGCGCAGACGCTGATCACCCACCTGCAACCCCGTCCCGGGCAGGCGTTCGAACAGCGCGCCGCCGACTATGTGGTGCCGGATGTGCTGGTTGAACGCGAGCGTGGAATCTGGCGCGCGCGGCTCAACCCGGAAGCGATGCCCCGGCTGCGCGTCAACCAGATGTATGCCAACATCCTGCAGCAACGCGGCGAGGGTAACGCGCAGGGATTGTCCACGCAGTTGCAGGAGGCGCGCTGGTTCATCAAGAACCTGCAGCAGCGTTTCGAGACCATCCTGCGCGTGGCGCAGGCCATCGTCGAGCGCCAGCGCCAATTTTTCGAGCATGGCGACATCGGCATGCGCCCGCTGGTGCTGCGCGAGATCGCCGAACAACTGGCGCTGCACGAGTCCACCATTTCGCGCGTGACCACGCAGAAATTCATGCACACCCCGCGCGGCATCTATGAATTCAAATATTTCTTCGGTAGCGGATTGACGACCGAGGCGGGCGGTGCCTGTTCTTCCACCGCCATCCGCGCGCTGATCCGGCAACTGGTGAGCGAGGAAGATGCGCAGCATCCGCACTCCGACAGCCGCATGGCAGAAATCCTGGCACAGCAGGGCATTATCGTCGCCCGCCGTACCGTGGCAAAATACCGGGAGTCCATGAACATCCCCCCGGTCAATCTTCGTAAATCACTCTAACCATAAAGGAGCAGGCAATGAACCTCAACCTCACCGGGCATCATCTGGAAATCACCCCCGCGATCCGCGCGCACGTGTTAAGCAAGCTGGAAAAGGTCAAACGCCATTTCGACAATGTGATCGATGTGGGCGTTGTCCTTTCCGTGGACAAGCTGGTGCAAAAAGCCGAGGCGACGATCCATGTTTCCGGCAAGAACCTGTTCGCCGAAGCCACCGACAGCAACTTGTACGTGGCGATCGATACCCTCATCGATTTGCTCGATCGCCAGGTGCTGAAGCACAAGGAAAAGTTCGAGGCGCGCCGCCATGACCAATCCGGGAAGCAGCAAGCCGCGGAATAATGCACCGCACGGGGCAGTCATGCCGGCTGTTCCTTTATTCATTGGGTAAATCAACATGAGCCTGATCGCCAAATATTTGACCCCGGACTGTGTGCTGCTGGACAGCGAGTCCACCAGCAAGAAACGGGTATTCGAACGCGTTGGCATCCTGTTTGAGAACACGCACGGGATCAGCCGTGCGCAAGTATTCGACAGTTTGTTCGCCCGCGAGAAACTGGGCTCCACCGGGCTCGGCCAGGCGGTGGCGATACCGCATGGCCGCGTGAAAGGCCTGAAGGAAGCGATGGCGGCATTCGTCAAGATGGAACATCCCATTCCCTTCGATGCGCCGGACGGGCTGCCGGTCAGCTTCATTTTCATTCTGCTGGTGCCGGAGCGCGCCAACGATCTGCATCTGCAGATTCTGGGCGAGCTGGCGCAGATGTTCAGCGAGCCGTCATTCCGCGAGAAATTGCAGGCGACCGACGACCCGGTCGCGATTCATCACTTGTTCACCGACTGGAAGGTCTGAACCAATATGGCCGAGGTCAATATCCGCCAACTGTTTCAGGACAAGCAGGAACGCCTCGGGCTGACCTGGGTGGCCGGTGCGGTGGGGGCCGACCGCACGCTGGACAGTGAGACGGTCAACACCAGCAACCGGGGGTTGATCGGCCACATGAATCTGGTGCATCCCAACTGGATCCAGGTGTTCAGCGACACCGAACTGGATTATCTGCATTCGCTTTCTCCGGCTGAACTGGCGGGGGCGCTGGCGACACTCGGCAGCTACAAACCGAGTTGCCTGATCGTGGCGGGCGACACCGAGATCCCGAAAGGGCTGACCGATTTTGCCGACCGCAGCGGCACGCCGCTGTTCCGTTCCCCGCTGGGCAGCGTGCACCTGATGTGGATGGTGCGCCACTATGTGGTCAAGGCGCTGGCCGAGTCCACTTCCCGCCACGGCGTGTTCATCGATGTGCTGGGTGTCGGCGTGATGATCACCGGCGACAGCGGCGTGGGCAAGAGCGAGCTGGCGCTGGAATTGATTACGCGCGGCAACGGACTGGTCGCCGATGACGTGGTCGATCTGTACCGCATCTCGCCCGAGGCGCTGGAAGGGCGCTGCCCGGAGCTGTTGCGCGACATTCTGGAAGTGCGCGGACTCGGTGTGCTCAACATCCGCACCATGTTCGGCGAAACCGCCGTGCGCCGCAAAAAAAGCCTGAAACTGATCGTGCACCTGTACCGGCCACAATCCGACGATCTGGCCAAACTCGACCGCCTGCCCCAATCGGGCAAGGAAGACATCCTCGGCGTCGCCATCCGCAAAGTCGAGATTCCGGTGCTGGCCGGACGCAACCTGGCCGTGCTGGTCGAGGCCGCCGCGCGCAACTTTGTGTTGCAACAGCGCGGCATCGACACCATGCAGGAATTCATCACGCGGCAGGCGCAGCAACTGACCGAAGACTGAACGGGCACGCGCCGCCGCGATTCGCCCGCAACCGTGAATTTCCAGAGGGACCTGATGCAACTTTTTCTGATTAGCGGCCTGTCCGGCTCCGGCAAGAGTGTCGCGCTGAAAACGCTGGAAGATGCTGGTTTTTACTGCGTCGATAATCTGCCGGCAGAACTGTTGCCGACCCTGGTCGAGAATCTGCAACAGGCCGGTTACGCCCGCATCGCGGTCAGCATCGACGTGCGCAGCGGCGGCAGCGTGCAGCAATTGCCCCGGCAGATCGAAGCGATCAAGGCGCAGGGGCTGGATGTGCATGTGCTGTTCCTCGAAGCGCACGCCGAAGCGCTGGTGAAGCGCTTCTCCGAAACGCGCCGCCTGCATCCCCTGAGCGACGGGGTGCGCACCCTGCCCGAATGCGTCGCCTACGAGCGCGAACTGCTGGCCGGGATCAGCGACATCGGCCACCACATCGACACCAGCGGGCTCGGCGCCAACGCGCTGCGCGCTTGGGTCAAGGAATTCATCCGCCTCGACCGCGCCCGCCTCACCCTGCTGTTCGAGTCCTTCGGCTTCAAGCACGGCCTCCCGCTCGATGCCGATTTCGTGTTCGACGTGCGCTGCCTGCCCAATCCGCATTACGATCCGCTGCTGCGCCCGCTGACGGGACGCGATCAGGCGGTGATCGATTTCCTCGATGCCGCGCCCGACGCGCAACAGATGTACACCGACATCCGCGACTTCATCGCGCGCTGGCTGCCCAGTTTCGTGGCCGACAACCGCAGCTATCTGACAGTCGCTATCGGCTGCACCGGCGGGCAACATCGCTCGGTGTATTTCGCCGAGCACCTCGCGCGCCATTTCAAGGCGCGGCAGCAGGTGCTGGTACGCCATCGCGAACTCACAGACTGAAAATCGCTTCAGCCACAGAGATCACAGAGCACACAAAGAAAGTTGCCGCCCGGAAGCCTGTCGCTGGTTTTCTCTGTGGTCTCTGATGAAACGACTAGCCATTCGACTAAACGAAAAAAGGACTTTCGTTAAGTCGCTGGTTATGTGTACTCTGTGGCCAATGATTTTGTGATTCTGAATTTCATGCCAATGCGTTCGCACCTCAAACCCGGCGACTACCTCACCCTGCTGACGGGCGCGCTCTGTGTCGTCCTGCTCACGCTCAAGCTGTGGCACGGCGGGGTTGCCGACACGGCCGTCATCCGCAGCGGCGGCAAGGTATTCCGTGAAGTGCCGCTGTCGCGCGACCAGCAGATCGAAGTGCCCGGTCCGCTCGGCACCAGCATCATCACCATCGAAAAACTGCGCGTGCGCATCAGCAGCGACCCCAGTCCGCGCCAGTACTGTGTGCGCCAGGGCTGGCTGCAACAGGCGGGCGAGATCGCCGTGTGTCTGCCCAATCAGGTCAGCGTGGAACTGACCGGCGGCGCGAAAAAATATGACAGCCTCAACTACTGACAAACAGGATTCGGGATTTGGGATTCGGGATTCAGGGAAACAGCCGAATCCCAAAACCCAGAATCCTGAATCCAGAATCCTGTTGGACACCACCGCCGAAGACCACTACATCGCCAAGATGGCGGCGGTGGCGCTCGGCCTGACTGTGCTGGAGAACGCCATCCCTTCGCCGCTGCCCGGGGTCAAGCCGGGACTGGCGAACATCATCACGCTGATCGTGCTGGCGCGCTTCGGCTGGCGCGCGGCAGCGTGGGTTTCGCTCCTGCGCGTGGTGGCTGGCAGCCTGCTGTTCGGCAACTTCCTCGCGCCGGGATTCTTCCTGAGCCTGGCCGGCGCACTGCTCAGCCTCGCGGTACTGGCCTTTGCCCGCCATTTGCCGGCGCGCTGGTTCGGCGCTGTCACCCACAGCATCCTCGCCGCCTTCGCCCACATCGCCGGGCAGATGACCGTGGTCTATCTGTGGCTCATTCCGCACAGCGGCATCGCCTATCTGATTCCCATCTTCGCCACGGCGGCGCTGGTATTTGGTACAGTGAACGGCATCATCGCGATGAAATTCATGGATGAAGAAACAATCCGCCACTGAGACCCCGAGAAATGCAAAACCATAAGCAAACAAAGTTCAAACCTGGATTACGATTCGACAGTTGGGGGTTCGTTTCCGTCTGCCGCTGTGTCTCGGTGGTGAATGCCTTATGAAAACGATAACGTTAGCTTTCACCGGCGCCTCCGGCCTGCCCTACGGCATGCGTCTGCTCGAATCCTTGCTGCAAAGCGGACAGCGCGTGCATCTGGTCTATACCCAGGCCGCGCAGATCGTGGCCAAGCAGGAACTGGATTTCACCCTGCCCAGCCGTCCGCAGGATGCCGAGGCAATGTTTGCCGAGCGCTTGGGAAGATTCAGCGGCGAACTGAAAGTGTTCGGCATCCAGGATTGGTATGCGCCGATGGCCTCCGGCTCCAACCCCGGCGACGCGATGGTGGTCTGCCCCTGCACCATGGGCACGCTGGGCAAGATCGCGGGCGGCATCAGCGACGACCTCATCGCCCGCGCCGCCGACGTGATGCTGAAGGAAAAGCGCACGCTGATCCTCGCCCCGCGCGAGATGCCGTTCTCCGCCATCCACCTGGAGAACATGCTCAAACTTAGCCATGCCGGCGCCGTCATCATGCCGCCCAATCCCGGCTTCTACCATCATCCGCAAACAGTGCAGGACTTGGTGGACTTCGTCGCCGCGAGAATCCTCGACCACCTCGGCTTACCGCAGACCCTGATGAAACCGTGGGGAGAGTAACTGCCGCGATGGGCACCACTACGTTCTGGCTACACCCCGGCAGTCTTGCTGCGCAAGTCCGCATCGACTCTTTACGCGAGCAACGCTGGTGTGACCATCAGAAATTCGCAGTCTGATTTATCAGTCTGCAGCAACACTTCCACAATTGCGTGAGCATTTGTGCGCTTCTCAATTCAACTCAATGCCGCCTGCACCGCATCTGGTGCGCGCTTAATAACGTTCAGCAACACCAACGAAGCCCCTTGCGGTGAACGATCTCCACGTTCCCAATGGCGCAAGGTCGCAACAGAGAATCCAAACCGTGCAGCGAATTGCTCTTGCGTCATTCCCATACGGCGGCGTAATGCAGAAACATCCACCTCTTCCGGTGTGTAAGTTTTCACGGCGACCTTCGCGCCTTTCGCATGCGAAATCGCCTCATTCAATCCACGCGCGATACTGTCAAAAGCTTTTCCCATCATTCACCTCTCAATCCAAGTAGCAACCAAAATATTCACTAACTTGGCCAATCCGTTGCGATCAGCCTTGCTCAAATTCGCCTGTTCGTTCTTGGCAAACAACGCCACCAAATAAAGCGGCATCAATTCACTGTGGTAGTAGTAGATCACACGCACCCCGCCACTCTTACCGCGACCACCTCTACCCCAACGTATCTTGCGAATACCGCCCGCGCCTTCGATTAGATCACCTGATTTCGGATGTGCGGCCAGTTAACTCACGATGTCCTGACGCTCCTCAACGGTCATCAGCTTTTCCGCTTGGCGGATATATTCCGGTACTTCGGCAATCGTAATCATAGCTGCATTCTAATCCAATGGATTAGTTTTGGCGAATTGAGACATGCCAAGTCATTCATGCGCTGGCATGCCCATCTAGTTAAATGATCTCCGGCACACTTGGGCATCATGGCATCGTCAGAACGGAACATCGTGTGACGAGTTGAAAGAGTTGGGGGGTTGAAAAAGTCGCAGCATGGTGGATCGCTACGCCAAATTTGCTACGGGACACCTAGCGGTTGCAGCAAGCCGCATCGAGTCAGATCGTGGCGGGAACGTGGTGCAGTTACGTTTTAGTCACGTTCAAAACAAAGCGGCTTAAGGGATCAACCTTAAACCGCCTGTTTTTTTGGTGGGCCCTGTTGGACTTGAACCAACGACCAAAGGATTATGAGTCCTCTGCTCTAACCAGCTGAGCTAAGGGC
>Ga0210016_1003167_pt1 | contig 14646 bp, 9 predicted proteins | sample CryGeyCG2014_300_FD_185454 | JGI IMG/M metagenome (GOLD analysis project Ga0210016, IMG submission 185454) | Groundwater microbial communities from aquifer - Crystal Geyser CG02_land_8/20/14_3.00 (SPAdes) (version 2) | ecosystem: Environmental > Aquatic > Deep subsurface > Groundwater | place... | reverse complement strand
TTCTTTTTAACTGGTCTATATTATTTTGAAATCGGGAAAAAAGAGGAAAAAGGACGCGGCTTAATGAGTCCATTATAATTCTTATAGGTGATTCAGCCCATTTTTTTGCCCAGCCGATATAGCCTAAAGCCTGGAAACCAAGTACTTTACCAAGATACAAGATTAAAAGGTCATCTTTGACAAGAGCCAGAAAAGAAGACATTTGAAAAGGAATGCCAAAAGAGAGAAGTTTTTTCAAAATAGAAAGATCAATCTTTATTTTTATTGACCAAGGAGAAAGATAATAGATAATTATCACTCCGATAAAAGCTCGAAAAATTACGGCCATTGCAAAACTGTTCAAGCCCCACCTAAACAACGCAAGAATAATAACCGATAGATAAAAAACTGTATTTTCGACGATCTGGACTAAGACAATTTTTTGAAACTGGATTTTTCTTTCTAAAAAGATTGAAGGGATAGTTTTTAAGGAGGAAAGGAAAAAAGAAATCAAAAGTGCCCAATATAAATATTGGCCCTCAATCGGCAGTTTATAAAATTTCATAATGGTAGACGTAGCTGACCAACCAATAAATATTATTGACAGTATCAATAGCTGTTGAATTGTGAAAACCGTCGCTACCTCGTTGTCATCTATATCTTTTTTTTGAATAAGCGAGGCAGCTAAACCGATATCTGAAAAATAATTGAGAATCGCGATTAAAGACAAGACGGTGAAGTAGATACCAAATATTTTCGGCGTTAAAAGAATTGTCAGTACTAAGTTGGCGATAAATCCTAAAGCAGCAGAGTAGCCGCTTTGAAAAAAAAGACTAAGGGTAGACAAGATCGTTTTCTTTTTCAGGTCATCCATAAAATAATTTAACAAATAAAATTAACCCTATAAAAGTTATTATTGAAACAAAATTTCCCACTTTTTCTATCGTTGTTTGTTCATATTTTACTGTAATAATAGACGGGCTATTAATATCCAATATCGGTCTTCCAAGATAATCAAGATTTTTTGGAATAATTTTTTGGTTATTAACGGTTATTTCCCAGTAAGGAGAATAAGAAACATTGATAAGAACTTTTCTTGATGAAGTTGAAGCTTTTTTGTAAAAAGGTTGATCATACAAAATACTAATCTTCTCTTTATCAAGACTATGTATAAACTGATTGTCTATAAGGTTAACTTCAATTTTTTCTTTTCCTGTTGTTGTCGGTTCTAATTCGAGCCATTTTTTATAGTTAACAGTAATTGGCAGATATTCGGCGATTTTGTAGGAAACCATTTTATTGATATAAAGAGATGAGAGAAAATCTTGATTGAATTTTTTATTGGTCATCGTATGCTTAATAAAAAATTTAGAGTTGTAGACTATCACCATAATAGATAAGAAAACGAAAAAAATCTCTAATTTTTTAAATTTATTAGGAATATTTAAAGCGGCGATAAAAAAAGACATTCCAAATAGAGAAAAAACCAACAACCGCCAAGGAAATTGAAAGAACAAAAGATATTTTTCAAAGAATAAGGAAATCGGCAGCGAAAGATAGGTAACAAAATAAACAGAAGAAAAAAATAATAAAATTATAAAAAATAATGGCAGACGGTTTTTTCTTTCTTTAATAATCTTGATAATTAAAAATATCAAACCAATCGAACCGAGAATTATTTGAGGTTTACCAAGCATAAACGACATTCCATCGTCAGTACAGCCTGGCCCCGATCCTCCATAACCCCAAAATGGAGTAGTCCATAACTGCCATAGACATAATAGATTTTGAGAGTAATGAGCGTGTTTGACAATTAAAATGGCATTGGTGGCTCCAACTTCCAAAATAGCCGGGATAAAATAATAAGCATTAATCAAGAAAGCGAATAATAATGACAATAAATTTCTGTTTTTATTTTTTAATAATAAGATAAAGATCAAAATCGCAGGAATAAAGACAATAGATAAGACATTGTGGGAAGTGAAAACAAATCCTAAAATAAGTGAAGTAAGAACAAAAAACCACCTAGATTTATTTTTTTGATTTATGTAAACTGCCCAAAAAGCTAGAGGTAAAAGAGCAATAAACCAGGTTTCAGCCAAATTACCTCGAATAAAGATTTCAACTGCAAGCCAAGGAGATGAAACATACAATGCTCCGGAAAGCAAACTTGGAAAAAAACCGAAAAATTGAGAAGTAAATAGATACATTGATATAAAAGAAAGAATGATTGCCAGTAAAAAAGATATTTTCAGGCTATTAATAATACTGATTCCAACTAAGTGGAAACTGGAGGTAAGCCAATAGGGAAAGGGAGCGTAATAATTAAAAACAGGAAAACCCAGCTTAAAGGAAAAATCTGGGGCAATTCGGGGAGGAATTTTTAAATTATTTAAATTGAGAACAAATTGGTTAATTCGGGCCGCTTGAGTTTCATCATGGAAAGTAAACATCTTATTGTTAAAAGGATTAAGGGAACGGCCAAGGAAAAATATAATAAAAATGAAAGTCAGAATTAAAAGAAACCTTCTCATCAAAGATTATTATAGCAGTTTAAAATATGTATAATATAAACATTGTGAAAAAATATCTTCTTTTATTTTTGATTATAGTTTTAGGATTTTTTTTAAGAGTATATAAAGTTGATACTGTTCCTTCAGGAGTATTGGTAGATGAGGCGGCTTTGGGTTATAATGCTTACTCAGTTTTTAAGACTGGTTTCGACGAACATAAAATCAGATATCCTTTACTTTTTAAATCATTCGGTGATTATAAACCGCCGGCTTATTTTTATTCTCAACTGCCTTTCATAAAATTATTCGGATCAAATAATTTTTCTCTCCGGTTTCCTTCAGTACTGGCCGGTACGCTACTTATTTTAGTTGTTTTTTTTCTCTTTAATAATTTAGGATTTGGATTTACAACGAGTTTATTTGCTGCTGCCCTGACTGCTTTTTCTCCTTGGACAATTATTTTGAGCCGTTTTGCTCTGGAATCAAACCTGGGTCTTTTATTTTTTGGAATAGGACTGACTTTTACAATCAAATATTTGAGAGAAGATAAAATTTTATTCGCTATTTTAGCCGGGGTTTTTTTCGGCCTGTCATGGTATGGATATATTGCCTATAGAATGACAACGGGTCTTATTATTTTTTTCCTGTTTTTTTACGGTTTTTATAAAAAACTAAAGCCTAAAAATTTAATAATTTTAGTTGGAGTTTTTTTTATTACCATCTTTCCTCTTTTCTTGACCGTTTTTTCCAAGTCGACAAACGCCAGATTTTACCAGATAGGATTATTGGCCGATAAGGGGCCGGTTATGGAAATAATTGAAAGCAGGACTTTTTGCCGCGAAGATCTTCCCAAACTACTGTGTTATTTAAATAGCAATAAAGCGACAGTCTTGGGGAGAATACTTTTTGACCGATATTTAAAAACTTTTTCTCTTGATTATTTGTTTGTAGGAGGGGAAAGAAGCTCTGGTTCATATGGTGTAGAGAATTTCGGTCTATTTTCGTTTTTTACGATTCCTTTGTATTTACTGGGTTTTATAGCGCTTTTTTCCCACAAAAAAAATAAGTTTATTGATACATTAAAACCGTTAATTTTTGCCGGGCTTTTATTTGGAGCCATGCCCTCATCAATCGCCGGTCTTCCCCAGAAAGTGAGATTGTCGCCGCTTTTTCCTTTTGTTTTAATTTTGATTGTTTGGGGATTTGAATTATTAAGAGAAAAATTCAGAGGAAATACTAAAACCTTTTATATTTTTTTATCTTATTTTTTGGTCTTTTATTTGTGCCTTGTTTTTTTAATAAATTTTTTAACAATTGATGTAAGAAAACAAGAAATACATTATGGTAATTACATAAGAAATCTGATGTTGTATATAGCTGATCAAAAAAATACCAGAATTTATATGAATGCTAATTTTTCCGAACCGCTTATCTATTACGCATATTTTTCCCAATATGAGCCTGTTAAATACCAAAAAGATGTTAAATTTTCAGAACCTGACGGCATAGGTTGGATTCACGCCGTTAGACTCGATAATATTCATCTAATCGGCGGCGGGAGTGATTATATTAAAATCATTTGCGAAGAGAGGCAAAAGCCTGGCCGGGCCATTCTAATTACTAACGAAAAATTAATAGAAGATGTAAAAAACAATAGTATTTTATATATAGGCAAAACAGAAAATGATGCGATGTCTTTAGTTTATGCTTATGATATGAAAAAATTTCCGCTAGAAAAAAATGTCTGTGGAAATTAACTTAAAAAAATATGAATTTTTTTGAAAAAAAAATTCTTACAGGAATTGTTTTTTTTATCACATCTTTTTTTTATATCTATAAAATATTTTTTCCTTCAATTTCCTTTGCCAATGAAAAACCCCAAATAATCTTTATTAATCAGATAAGAGGGAAAGAATGTTGTTCTATAGGGACTTTAGAGAATTTAAAGATGCAGGTTGAGGCGTTTGAAAAATATCAGATTCCCAGTTTTTTTGCCCTGAGATATGATACACTGATTGATCAGGATTATATTGACTATCTAAAACAGCAAATAAAAAGTTCTCCAGATATCATAAATCTTGGTCTTCTAATAGAGGTAACACCCCGATTGGCTCAGGATTCAGGTGTTAAATATAATGACGGTGATCCTTGGTATGAGGCTCAAAATGTCTTTACAATTGGCTATCCAAAAGAAGACAGAAAAAAGATTATTGATCACTTATTAAAAACTTTTAAGAATAAATTTGGGTATTATCCTGTTTTAACTTCCGCCGGGATGATTGACACCGAGTCATTAAATTATCTTCATAAAAATTATGGTGTACTTGCCCATCAAATCACCCGCGAACAATGGGGAACAGACAGCTATACTCTTTATGGCGGGCCGCCTCATTATCCTTATCCAGGATCAAAAAACTGGTCGTTTATTCCTGATTTTAACGAAAAGAATCCTCTATTAATTCTCCGTCAGACTGTTGCTGATCCTTTGTATAACTATGGTGAAACAGAAAAAGCATATACATCTCAACCCAACGATTATTTTAATGCCGGACTTGATTTTCAATATTTTAAAAATCTTATTAATCAGGCTCTCTTTGGACAAAAAACTACCGGTTTTGCTCTTTTAGGATTGGAAAACTCCAACGAAAAAAAGTACCAGGACGAATATATTAAACAGATAGACTATATTAATCAGTTAAAGGGTAAGATAAACTTTCCTAACCTAAAACAACTGTCTGATTTTTGGTCAAAGCAACAGACGACTTATTATCAGGGAAGAGATTTGATTAATAAGACAAATAATCAGGCCGAATTTATTACCACGCCAGATCATAGAGAGAGACAAAGAAAATATTTAGATAAAGTTTACACAACTGACTATCGTTATTATAATTCCGATTTAATTGATCCGTATAACGATTATGTTGCCAAAAAACACGGCTTCTGGATTGTCCCTTATGCTTTTGATTTTTCCCACGTTTATAAAGCAGAATCAATTTTTCCCGAAACAAAAAATGACTTGATAATCGATAAACAGCCCGAGCTTAAAATAAACAAGATTAATTCAAAACAGTTCAATAAAACCAGACTGGAAAAATATCCTTATTTTCTACCAGAACCAATTGAAAGAGAAATTGATAGAAAGAAAAGCGAGGTTAAAGTTTCAATAGGAAAGACTATTAATATAGGGCTTTTTGCTAGAGATCAATATGATTGGCCCGCAAACATTTCTTATCCAATAGAAGTTAAAACTGATCCGGAAATAGAAAATATCCAATATAACCCTGATTCAGCCAAGCATTTTTTCATCATGCCGAATGAAAAACCTGATTTTCAAGAAATAATTCTAATGTCCGATGAAAAAATAATAAAGAAAATCTGGCTTTTCCCCCGGTTCTTACCCTTCTTAAAGATTATCTGGTGATAATCAATAAGGGAGCAGAATGTCAATAGAATTCACAATGTAACTGTTTTTTGGTATTTTTTTGTTTTCAAATTCGTATACTGCTTCTATTTTTGCCCCCGGGAAATAATGAGTAATAAAATTTTGATTTCCTAAAGTTATCTTTAGTTTTTTTGAACCTCCCCAGGGGTTAAAAGTTATATCGTCGGGATCTTTAAAATATATAAATTGATGTTTAATAATTTTATTTTTGTTTTTGCCGAAAATTTTTTTGGCATTTTTGGTAAAACGTGATTCAAGTAAAAATGTACTGGAGGATTCATGAATAGAGATACCCAAAATATTCAAATATAAGTATAAAGGGATTAGAATAAAAGCAAGAATTTTCCAGAACTTTCCCTGCTTGATGAATTTAGTAATGAAATAAGTTTGTATAAAAATAACAAAGATCAGCGGTATAGTCAATCTAACCATCCATTTATGATGGAAAAAACCAATCGGTCCAATAAAAATAAAAAAACTAATAAATGAAAAAAATACTATATAGATTACTTTTTTGATTTGTCTAATTTTTTTAATTAAATAATAAAAAGCCGATACCCCAAGAGTAAAAAAATAGGTAATAAAAAAATAAAAATAGGTTTTGACTTCGGGTAAATTTTTTAATAACTTATAGAATTCCGGGATAGGTGGTTTTAAAATACTAATAAAATAATCGGGCATAAAATTTGGAAGGCCCAAACTCCATAAGAAATACCATACTAAGTTGTTGACAGTCGGTCGTAAATTAAAATTTAATCGATAATTTTCTAGACGGGTAACGTATTTTAAACTGTATTGATAAATGACGATAAATATCAACCCTAAAATAATATAAGGTAAAAGTTTACGCCACTGAATTTTTTTATTGACAAAAAATTTGAAGATAATTAAAAACGGAACAAAAAGAACGGCTGTTTCTTTTGATAAAAGAGCCAGAACAAAAAATATAATTGCCTGAGTATTTTTTCCTGTTAATAATTTATAAAAACTAATAGTCAAAAAAGTAAATAAAAATATCTCTTGAAAAGTACCCAGATAATAAAGCTGAAAGACATGGGTAAAATTAATAGCAAAAAAGCCGGCGGTTAGATAGGAGAGAAATTTATTTTTACTTAGATGAAAAATGATTTTAAAAAGATAATAGACCCCGATAAAATAAACAAAAAAACCCAACAAATGGGCGATAATAATATTGTTGTTCAATAAATGAATCAAAAAATAAAAAACTTCGGTGGAAACAGGTTTATAAGAATATTGCCTGATTGGGGAGAAAAAATTAATAAATTGATTAAAAGAATTAATCTTGGTAATTTTGAGAAAAAAGAAATCATCATTTAAAAAATAAATAGTGAAAGCATTTCGGAAAAGGAAAGCGACGAAAGCAAAAAGCAAGATAAAAAACATAATTATTTTTTAGTTGTTAGTTCAAAAAAATGGAAATCAGTTAGATAGCCCGGCTTGTCAATTTTTTTGATTAATTTAAGAGGCCACATTTCAGGAAATTGATCACGGTGGGAGAAAAAGACATAAACATAGTTATCTTTCAAAAGCGGTTGGTTTTCATAGAGCTGTTTTTCATCCATTGGCCAGTAACCTTTGAGAGTGATTTTATCAGTGGGTTTAAGAAAGACATCTAAAACATCTAAAGCCATGCCAAAATTACCCTCGGCCAGAATGACGACTGGTTTTTCTTTTGATTTTTCCCGGGCAAATTCCATAGTTTCTTTGATTCCCCAACCAGCCGGCCAGCCTTCGATATACTGGCCACGGTCAACAGCGGGAAAAGGAATATATCGATAACCAAAAAGAATGGTTAAGTCGAAAAAGATAATCGATAAAAAAATTAAGACATACAACACCAAGTGGCCCGTTTTCGTCGAAGCTTCAGCGAGCAAGTAAGAAGTGAGAATTAAAAGCATCGTGGCAAAGAAAATCAAATAACGGGGGAAAAGAACTTTAGTAAAAAAAACAATGGCAGTAAAAGGTAAAATAATCCAGAGCAAAAAGTAGAGACCTAATTTTTTATTTTTCCTAATTAAACCAATTAAACCAATTAAACCAATTAAACCAATTACAAATCCCATCTCCCAGAGAATATAGAGCGGTGTATATCTGATGTTATTCCAGAAGTATTGAAAAGGCGTTTTTAAAAACTCGTCAAAACTCATGACAAAAGTAAGATTTTTCAAGGCGACGTAGTGGAAAAAAGGGGAGAGACGCTGGACATTGTAAATTATGAATGCGATGATTATTGATGAACCCAAAAGAAAATAGTAATTGACAGATTCTTTTAACAATTTTTTTAGATTTTTCTGAAAAATCAGAATCGGTCCTAGAACCCCAAGCATTAAAAATATTCTCACGGAAGATTTGGCTAGTAAAAAAAATCCTCCAGCTAGTCCTAAAATTGAAGCTGTTGAAAGCTCTCTTTCTTTGACCAGATGAATCAAAAACAAAAAAATCCAGATGAATCCGGCGTTTACCCAAGAATCGACCAAGGCCATTCTTTCGTAGAAAAGAAAATAAGGAGTAAAGACATATAGAAAAGATCCAATCATAGCAGCGGTTTTCCCGAAAAGATAAAAAGTTAAAACAAAAAAACCTATTAAACTAATAAGACCGCCTGTTACTCCAAAAAGTCTTCCTGCCAGAAGAGCATTATCAGGAAAAAATTTCAAAAAAGGGATTGTGCCCCAGGTTTGCAGTGGTTGTTTGCCGTCGGTGAGGGAGATGAAACGCCACTGGGCCTCTTTCCAGGCTACTTTAGCCCAACGGATATAAATTCCTTCATCTGAAAAAATGGGAAATTGATCGAGTTTGATTAAACGGGTGAGAAAAAATAAGGCAATGATAAGAATCATTAATAAGACATCTTTGCGGGAAAAGGTTTTTCTCAAAAAACTTAAGATTTTAAAAATATCGAACATAGTTAAAGATCAAATTGATATATTTTAACATTAGAATCTAATGGTTTCATGTCAATTAGTTTTCCCAATGATAAATCAATTGGTGTTCGGGTACAAATGGCTTCCTCACAAAGGTAATAAACTGTTTTTACTTTCGGGTCACATCGGTAATACATCACCATATCACAGTTTTTATAGACAGGTTTATTTTTAGCAATAGACATCATATAACGATATTTACTTTCAATAAAATTTTGGGGAAAGATACTGTAATTTACGCAGTATTGTTTTTGATTGGTGATTTTTTTAATTGATTCTTTAATCCAAAGAAAAGTTTTGTCATAGGCTCCGAAAGCGGGCGATAGAGAAATATTTACTAATATTAGAACAAAAAATATTCCCAACGCTAATTTTTCTCCTACTGTTTTTTTGATTATAAGGACAAAGTAAATGATTATAATTGGAATCAAAAACAACAGATAAAAATCAATTAAGGAATTCTTATAAAAGAAAAGCATGATAAAGGAAAAAATAAGAAAAAAGATTATTGGTTTTTCATGCTTTTCTTGTTTTTTAATCGTCAGAATTTTTATTCCAAGAGAAATTAAAAAAATAATAAGACCAATATACCCAAGGATTTGATTCTTGAAAAAAAGCACCCTTCCTATAAAAAAAGAGAAGTCTCGCAGTATAAATTTAATAAAAAAAGGAATTCCAAAGAATTTTAATTTAGCGGTTGTTTGAGAAGCAATTAAGAAATTAATGATACCGGTGGTATTTTTAAAATTATTTTGTGCTTCATAAATGATAAAAGGTAATAGAAGTATTAAATTTATAAAAATATATTGGCAAAATCTTTTTAAATTAAATTTTTTAGAAAATAAGATTACTAAAAAGTAAAAAATAAAAATAACCAACCCTTGATAATGGAGTTGAAAAGCTAAGTTTGAAGCTATTGTCCCATAGATAAAAAAATATTCTCTTTTTTCCTGCCTGCCGGCAGGCAGGTTGTACAAAAACTCATATAAGAAATAAAAAGTCAGAATTACGAATAAAGGTATTGGGTTGGGGTTCCAGGCAAAGCGGGAATACTCTATCGATAAAGGTGAAACCGCATATAAAGTGGCAGCTAGAAAAGCCAATTTTTGATCAAAAAACTTTTTCATAAACAGAAAAATAACAATTGAAGCTATTGAAGAAAGCAGCGCGGTTAGTATTGCCGATGACAAGGGTGATTTAGAGAAAATATAGGCAGCGCTCATCAGGTAATACCAAAAAGGAGGAAGAAAGAAATTGCCCACCGAGGCTTTTGGGCCAAGAAGAATGAACTGTCCTTTTTCAAAATGATCTTTAAGATAATAAAGGTCGCGGACCTGATCTTGATGAAAAGATATAAAGTAAGAGAGATGGAAAACACGAAGTAACAAAGAAAAAAGAAAAAGCCAAACGACGATCTTACTGATTTTTTTCATAAGCTTACATTTTGTCCATTAACCTTACTTTTTTTAATTATTAGTTGCGTTGTCCCGTTTTTCTTTTTAAGAATGATTTCACCACCAAGAATAGGATCCAAGTTTGGATATTTTATTAAATACTCACGATTATGAACTCTTAATGTCTGATATTTAACATTTACCGCTGGATCTAAATTAATAGTTGTAAGAATGGACGGTAATAGTTGAGGTTTTAAAATACCTATTTTTACTTCCCAGTCAGGCTGCATATTTGCCTTATATAAATATTCAATATCATGTTTTTTGAGACTAGTTAATTTTATCAGTTGGTTTTGAACTGTAGATTCGTCTTTAATTTTTTGATGAGTCACAAAAAATACTGGCCATATTACGGCTTGAGACAATATCTTTCCATTTTTAGATATTAATTTTCCAAATTTACCGTAATAGTGTTCAAAAATTATTTCGTCGCCAAAGTTAAAATCCGACAACAATAAATCATCTTTCCATACTATTTTCCATACATTATCTTGTTTGATTAAATCTAAATTTTTATTATTTACAATCTCGCCTAATGGAGTAATATAAGTGATTTTTAAATCGCCTACAGACTTTTTAGTCCAAGGAAAAAATACTCTAGAAATAGATATCTGAACTTTTTTATCTAAAATTTCCAAATTTTTTTCGATCAACTGTCCTCGCCGCCAAAATTCATTTCTTGAAATCAATTTTTTAGTTTTATTATCTATAAAACTGTAGAGATCTTGATAAGTACCGTTTTTCCAGACTTGACTGATAGAAGTAACCGTATCTTGCGGTCCTGGATAAAGAAAAAAAACAATCTGAATAATAAAAATCAAGGCGATAAATTTAACGAATTTAGGATTTAGTTTAGCAATAAAATTTATTGATAAAATTATCAATAATGGAATTACCAAAACTAAATATCTAGCACTAAACGGTACGATTGAATACAAGAAAATTAATCCTAAGATTAAATAAACGAGATATAACTTCTTAATATCTAGATAGTTTTTTTTATTCAATAATAATTTAACAAAAAAATATCCGTAAAAAAGCCAAAATATTGACCATTCTTTAACCCTTTCCCAAATACTTCCTTGATACAAGCCTTTAATAAAACCAGTGAAGAGTGACAAAAGAACCATTCCGAACACGGGTTTTGATTTTGAAGATAACCAATAAGAAACAATAATCCATTTCTGATTTTTTAAGAATTCAATTAATGAGTGACCCATTAAGAAATATGGAAAATAAGAAAAGATATATGTAAAAAAAGACAATAGGATTATAGGCAAAAGATAAACTACTTTTTTATTTTTATACAAAAATATCAGATCGGCGATAATAATTGTTGCGGAAAAGAATCCTATCTTTATAGATATAAAACCGCCAAGTGACAGGCCGGCAGTAATTAACCAAAAAAATGATCTTGATTTTTTATTTAGGCTGTCTAGTTTTAAAATAGAAAGAACATGTACTAACAAGAAAAATAATTGAGGAAGATCGAGCATGCTTTGAGAAATTTGATAAAAAATAATCGGCTCGGTAGTAAATAAAAAAAGTGATAATTTAGCCAGGAAGTCATTTCTTAATATCAATTTGGAAATTTGATAAAAAATAATCATTGATAGAAATAAAACAAGGATTGATATTGTTTCTGCGTTTTTAAATATAGAAATTGAATAGCCGTATAAATATTTACCCAAAACTGGTGTTTGCGGATCTATTTTGAAAAAACTCCAATTGTGAACGAGATCATAGGCCGTTACTTGATAAACAATGTTGTCGCTCACTGGTCTTTTACTGATCGCCATATTCCATTGAGAGTGGTCATATAGATCTCTAAGATAGCTATTGTCGTATGGAGTCAGGAAGATTGCTCGATAAGAATAGATAACAAATACAAGAAAAAAGAAAATAAAAATAAAAAATAACCAATTATTTATTTTTTTCATAGGGATTTTTTAGTTTAATGGCTTTCTCTAAAGGATAGTGGATTTCAAATGAGTCTTGGAAAACTTTTGCTTGATATTTAAAATAGGTGCGGAGTTCGTAAAGGGAAGAAAGAAGAATAAGGAAAACTATTACAACTGTCATTGCGAGCGACCAAAGGGAGCGTGGCAATCTCAATAGTTTAAGAGATTGCTTCGTCGTTTCACTCCTCGCAATGACAATAATTCCTTGACCAACAAAATAAACCACAGAAGGAATAACAGTAAATGTGCGAAGCATATTGGGATTTTCCCAGTGGTAAGTCATTAGAGCAGGAAAAAGCGACAGGAAAAAATAAGAAAGAAAAAACTGGTTATAAAAATTCTTAATATTTTTGATTGAGACTATTAATCCGGCGACAAATAATATTCCCAAAACCGGGTTAAGGGCAGGTTTGCCGGGATAGTTATGGCGGCCATTTATGTCTCCTTTTGTAAAAAACATCAGCGTGTTTGAGGAAATATTGTACCAAAGGCCGGAAATTTTTTCGTTCGCAGTCATTTTAGAGTTTTTCAAAAAAAACTGTTGATCAACGCGGGTTTCTTTAGTAGTTGATAGGTATAACGTTAGTGGAGCAATGATTATTAAAAAGGGAATAATAAAATAAACAAGTTTATAAAGTTTTAAAGTTCGTAAAGTTTTTAAAGTTAATAAAAACAATGGCAAAAGAAAAAAAATTCGGCCTGGAGTATAAGAATTAAAAGCTAAACCAGCAAAAAGGCCAGAAAGGATAAGGAAAAAACTGTCATTCTGAGGCGAAGCCGAAGAATCTCTCAACTTGTTTGAGTTATCTCGCATTCGCGAGAGATCCTTCACTTCGTTCAGGATGATAGAAGAGCGAAGTAAAAAATATATTGATGTCAACTCCAAAAATAATAAAAATGTTGGTTCAAAAGCAAAACGGGAAAAATTAAGAAACCATCTTGATGTCAAAAAAATGAATCCTAATAAAAAAGCAAACCATTTGTCATTTCGAAGGAGCGAAGCGACTGAGAAATCTACTTCTAGATTCCTCTCCCGGCTTAGTCGGGATCGGAATGACAGACGGGAAACAAAATAAAATAAAATTACAGAGAAAATTCCAAAGATCGCCGCCGGAAGTCTCAAAGCAAAAACGTTAATTCCAAAAGTTTTGAGAGAAAAAAGAAGAGTGTAGAAATATAACGTTGAATGACCGGTTGCCAAAGCAGAATAAGGCGTATAGGGTTTTCCGCTCAAAGATAAAGCTAATTTAGTAAACTCGATTTCGTCAAACGTCAAATATTTTGGTATAAAGGTGAATTGATAAAAAATCAGAAACGAAGATAAAATAACAAGAAGCATCAGAATAAAATTATCTTTTAGTTTCATACTTACCTTTTAAGTCAAAATATTTAATTTTCAAAATGTCTTTTAAAGTCTCGATTGTATCTTTGATAAAGTTGACATTTTTAGTCTCGACGTGGCGCCAAATAACCGGCGCCTCTTTTATTTTATATCCAAATTTTTGAGCCAAAAACAAAAATTCCAAGTCAAAACCGGCAGAGACAGAAGAGCCTTTTGCCTTTCTATTATTGTGGAAAACCTTGAGGTTGTTAATAACTGTTGTAGACGCCTTTTTTTCAAAAAGTTTAAAACCGCATTGAGTGTCTTTTATTCCAGGAAGTCCGACAATCAAGTTTCTAATGACAATAAATCCCTTTGCCATTATTTTTCTTAGTATTGGCGCTCCTTGGCGATAACTATTCCTGGAACCGATAATTATCTGATAGTTATTGTTTGTTTCCTTGATTAATTTATCGGCTTCTTCAATCGGCGTTGCCAGGTCGATGTCAGTAAACATCACCCAGTCACCTTTAGCGTGTTTGATACCAGTTAAAATAGCAAAGGCTTTTCCTTGGTGAGAGCTTTGTACCAGTCTAAACTTTGGGAAAATTTTAAGATACTTATTTTTAATAATTGTTTGTGAATTATCGTCGGAGCCGTCGTCGACGATGACAACTTCTGAAAAACGATTGTCATTTTTGGTGAAATTACCGATTTTGTCAAGAACCCCCTTTTTAATATTAGCCTCTTCGTTATAGCAAGGAATGATTAAAGAAATTTTCATCTGATTAATTTATATATTCTAACATCATTAATATTCCACTCTCCAATAATTTTATTAGGGGCAAAATAGGCAATATCCCACTGCGGATTACCAATAATAGGATTGCATTTTTTTTCGCAGACAACAAAAAGTTCTTCAGCTTTTTCCAGCGAGTCTTTTTCAATCGGCCGTTTTTTCCAGATCTCGAGAAAGTATCTGTAAGTCGAGTCAGAATACTTTTCGGGAAGAGCAGTGACAGTAAAGC
>Ga0210016_1003165_pt1 | contig 14657 bp, 13 predicted proteins | sample CryGeyCG2014_300_FD_185454 | JGI IMG/M metagenome (GOLD analysis project Ga0210016, IMG submission 185454) | Groundwater microbial communities from aquifer - Crystal Geyser CG02_land_8/20/14_3.00 (SPAdes) (version 2) | ecosystem: Environmental > Aquatic > Deep subsurface > Groundwater | place... | reverse complement strand
GGGCCTTTTATTCCAAATCCGGCGCCCGGGAAAACGCGGATTTTAGTGGCCCTATTCGTAAATACGGTCGCATTCGAGGGTCGTAGGGCGGTCTCCTCGGCGTTCCACTCCTTGCGGCGTACCACAGGGGGTACACCTCAGTCGCGCGCCTTGATGAGACCGCCCTACGACCCTCTCGGTACGTCACCATATTTACGAACAGGACCACTTAGTCAGTTGGAAAGGAGGTTCGGGGAAGGCATCAAACTGCAGGAAGGCGCGGCCTGAAAAAGGGACCGGGTTCAGTCTGCGCAGGGAGAGCGTCAGCCAGACCAAGACCTGAGATCTTAATGCCGGCCCTGGAAAGCCGGGGCCGGCAACGATTGTATGTGTTCACCCCATAAGACCTTTGGTCTCTTATGGGATTCAACCTCGCCTGCGGCCAAGACCGAAGAGGCCAAGGATCCCGCTTCCGATAAGGAGCAGGGACGCCGGCTCAGGCACCATGATGGCCGTGCCCGTGCCCGAAAGCGTTGAGCTGTTCAACTGGATGGCGCCCCCTGACCTTGTAAGCAGATCCACCTGAAACACACGATCAGCGCCGAGTGCTTGGAGGGCCTGAGATGAAAGATCGAACTGCAGGACCTCATTCTCACGAACGAGGTTCGGGCGTCCGATTTCGAAGACGCGGCTCAACAATAAAATTGGATCTTCTTGGTCTTTGACCACGGACAATCTGATGGCGAATTCGAAGTCGTGAAAATTGCCGTCAAAGCTTCCCGTGGTGATATCGGCATTGATGGTCAGAACCGCCGAATCGATGGTGAACGCCTGGCCGTCCGTGAGTGCCGGGGTGAAATCATCATTATCAAGCACGTGCAGATAGCTCGCACCCCCCGGGCTGATCACGGTATCCGAAAAGGTGATCGGAACCGCCTCCGATAGGCTGCTGAGGCACGGCAATAATATCCATCCCAGGACGATAAAGAATAAAAATCTTTTCTTTTTTGCCATGAATCCCTCCTATGGATGCCCAGGCCGTCTAATAATGAAACCGGGCGGGTTTGATTTCTTGAACCAATCCTCTGAACGGTGGAACAAATCTCTCAAAAAAGTTGTGGATCAGAAAGACGTTTATCCCCTTGCCGATGTGTTGCATATACACAAGAAATGCCGACAAAACCTTCTTCCATGCAGGCTCCCATCCTTTTCTTAACCTTAAGTTGGCTTGTACAAACAAACGCAGACATAGCTCTTTAAAAAAGCTTTTATTGATTAGTGGTAAAATTCAGTAAAAAGTCACAAAAAAAATCAGATTTTTTTTAACCTGACAAATACGGCATACTCTCATTTTTTGTAACCTATTAAATTTAAAATGATTTACAGAAGTTTTCTTTCATTACGGCTGCTCCCATGTCAGTCTGATGTGGAGAAAAGATCTGATTGACAGACGGCATCGGGGCATAGTATGAAGTACCTGACAATCCTTATTGAACCGGTATTCAGCAAGAAAAGGAGAGGCCATGAAAACAAAAACAATCGTTGTGTCCGCACTGATGATATTTCTCCTCTTATCCGGAGCGTGCGGCAAGAAAGAGGAAACCAAGGTCTATTCCACACCCGGGGGGAAGGTGGAGGTCACCAAGAAGCAGGGCGGGGATGTCCATGAGATGACGGTAAAAACCGGAGAGGGAACTACGACGATGAAGATGGGCGCCGACACCATCCCCAAGGATTTGGGTGTCCCGGTCTATCCGGGTGTGGAATCGGAGCAAGGGCAGTCGTGGAGCATGACCGGAATGGACAAGGAGAAAAAGAACGACTTCTCTGCAACGGTCCTCTTTTCAAAGGACCCCATCGACAAGGTATCAGCCTTTTACAAGGAAAAACTGAAAGGGGATGATCCGAAGATCTACGAGATGGCCATGCCCGAAGGGAAGATGGTGAACATCATCATCGATAAACAGGGGAGCACCACACAGATTGTCCTGACCGAAAACAAGGAAAAGAAAGGGACCCAAATCCAGATTACCCGGTCGCAGAAGGACGAGGAGTAAATTTGATGGACTCGTAGGAAGTCCAAAAACTCCCTCTCCCTTGTCGCAGATTCCGGTGTTTTTGCGGGAATGGGTGAGGGTGAGAAATGCTGTGAATTCAGCCTACCCCCTCCCCTTCATCCCCTCCCACCAAGGGAGGTGAAATATCACTTTTTACGAAGGCGTGAAATTTTATTCCCACTCGATGGTGCTCGGCGGTTTGGAGGAGATGTCGTAGGCCACGCGGTTGACCCCTTTGACCTCGTTGATGATCCGATTGGAGATGCGGCCCAGGAGGTCGTAGGGAAGCTGGACCCAGTCGGCGGTCATGCCGTCCTGACTCGTGACCGCACGTACGGCGATCACGTGCTCGTAGGTCCGCTCGTCGCCCATGACCCCCACGGTCCGGATCGGGAGGAGCACGGCAAACGACTGCCAGATCTGCCGGTAGAGCCCTGCGGCCTTGACCTCCTCGATCACGATGGCATCGGCCCTGCGGAGGATCTCGAGCCGATCTCTGGTGACTTCCCCGAGCACGCGCACGGCAAGACCCGGGCCCGGAAAGGGCTGGCGAAAGAGTATCTCATCGGGAATCTGCAGCTCCTTCCCTGCCAGCCGGACCTCGTCCTTGAAGAGTTCCCGCAGGGGTTCGATCAGCTTGAGTTTCATCCGTTCAGGGAGGCCGCCCACGTTGTGGTGGCTCTTGATGGTGGCCGAGGGACCTTTGAAGGAGACGCTCTCGATTACGTCCGGATAGAGGGTCCCCTGCGCCAGGCAATCAACCTTGCCGAGTTTGCCTGCCTCTTCTTCAAAGACCCGGATGAACTCGTTCCCGATGATCTTGCGCTTCTTCTCAGGATCGGTGACCCCGGCCAGTTTTTTAAGGAACCTCTCTGCGGTATCCACAAAGACCAGAGGGATGCGGAACTCGTCACGGAACGTCTTGACCACTTTTTCAGCCTCGTTCAGCCTAAGCAGTCCGTTGTCCACAAAGATGCAGGTCAGGCGGTCTCCGATGGCCCTGTGGAGCAGCACGGCGGCAACCGAGGAATCCACTCCACCGGATAAGGCGCAGATCACCCGGTCTTCTCCCACACGGGCCCGGATATCGGATACAGCCTGCTCCACAAAGGAGTGCATGGTCCAATTGGGCCCGCACCCGCATATCCGGTAGGCGAAGTTCTTGAGGATTTCCATACCCTGCGGGGTATGGGCCACTTCGGGATGGAACTGCAGGGCATAATAACCCTGTCCTGGATCGGCCATCGCGGCCACCGGGGAGTTTTCCGTGCCGGCTATAGGGGAGAATCCCTGTGGCGGTGTATCAATACGGTCGCCGTGGCTCATCCAGACCCGGAGGCGTTTCCCCAAGCCGGAGAACAGTTCCGATTCAGCGAGCAGGTCCAGGTCCGCCGCGCCGTATTCACGGTGTGCTGCCGGAGCGACCCTGCCGCCCAGCATCTGCGTCATCAACTGCATGCCGTAGCAGATGCCGAGAATGGGGATGCCCATAGAGAAGATTCCCAGATCAGGGAACGGCGCCCCGGGATCTGATACGCTCGAGGGGCCGCCCGAGAGAATCAGGCCCGAAGGCCGAAAGGCCTGGATCCCCTTCAGGGGTTCGGAAAAAGGCCGAATCTCGGAGTAGACCTTGAGCTCTCGGATACGGCGGGCGATGAGCTGGGTGTACTGGGATCCGAAATCGAGGATCAGAATCTTTTTCTGCTGTATGGACATAGCGTATGCACACCCCAAATGATACTGTGAGCCGGCGGAGAAGAAGTTGTGATTTTAGGCATCCAAGAAGGGTTCCAGGGGCCAAGGGTTCGAGGGGTCAAGCGATTCGTTTCCTCTCATTTTCTTCGCCGTTCACTTGAACCCTTGACCCCTGGAATCCTTGGACCCTTTTTGCTTGCAATCTCTATACTTGTTATACGTGTAAAAGACTTTGTATGTATGTCAAGAATGTTGGTTACTCCAGGCGGTAGTTGGGGGCCTCTTTGGTGATGATCACGTCATGGACGTGGCTCTCGCGGAATCCGGCGACCGTGATACGGATGAATTCCGCTTTCTCCTGCAGTTCGGGGATGGTGCGGCACCCGCAGTAGCCCATGCCGGAGCGGAGTCCTCCCACAAGCTGATAGATGCTCTCCGCAAGGGACCCCTTATAGGGGACGCGGCCTTCGATCCCCTCGGGGACCAGTTTCCTCTCCAGGGTCTCGTGTTCCTGAAAATACCGGTCCTTGCTTCCCGAAGACATGGCCCCGATGGAGCCCATGCCGCGATAGACCTTGTAGCTTCGCCCCTGAAAGAGCACGGTCTCTCCGGGGCTCTCTTCCACACCGGCCAGGAGACCGCCGATCATGACCAAATTGGCCCCGGCCACCATGGCCTTGGTAATATCCCCGGAATATTTGATCCCCCCGTCGGCAATGACCGGCACATGAGACTCTCGGGCTACTTTGGCGCAGTCCATGATGGCCGTAATCTGAGGGATTCCGGCCCCGGCGACAACGCGGGTCGTACAGATGGAGCCGGGCCCGATCCCGACCTTTATGGCATCGGCCCCCGCCTCGATCAGGTCCCTGGCCCCCTGGGCCGTGGCCACGTTCCCGGCCACCAGATCTCTGTCCGGATAGGTTTTTTTAATCTGCCGGACGGCCTCGAGCACCCCTTCGGAATGGCCATGGGCCGTGTCCACACAGAGCACGTCCACACCGGAGCGGATCAGGGCCTCTGCGCGCATCAGGGCCTCCTCGCCCACACCGATGGCGGCGCCGACCCGGAGCCTGCCCAGATCGTCCTTGCAGGCATTGGGAAATTTCATCTTCTTCTCGATATCCTTGATGGTAATCAATCCCTTGAGGTTTCCGTCACGATCCACGACCAGGAGCTTTTCGATCCGGTGCTGGTGGAGGATCTCCTTGGCCTCCTCCAGGGTGGTTCCTTCCGGGGCCGTGATCAGATTCTTCTTGGTCATGACCTCGGAGACCTTGAGGTCGAGACGGGTCTCGAATCTGAGATCCCGGTTGGTCAGGATCCCGACCAGACGGTTTCCTCTAGTGACGGGGACTCCGGAGATACGGTACTTATCCATGATGGCCATGGCCTCGTGGATCCTGCGGTCCGGTTCTATGGTAATGGGATCCACGATCATCCCGCTTTCGGATTTTTTGACCTTGTCGATCTCCATGACCTGCCGCTCCAGGGACATGGCCTTATGGATGAAGGCGATCCCCCCCTCCTGGGCCAGGGCGATCCCCAGTCTCGCCTCGGAAACCGTATCCATGGCCGAGCTCACGATGGGAATGTTCAGCCGGATCCGTCCCGTGAGATAGGTTGAGGTGTCCGTATCCTTGGGGAGCACGCTGGAGCGGGCCGGCACCAGGAGCACATCATCGTAGGTCAATCCAAGCCGGATCTGTTCATGGTTCATGTTTTTTTTTATCCTCATCCAAGAGACCGGATGGCACATGGAGACGGGCAGACCGTCCGTCCATCCCTCACTTGAGGCGCCCCCTGCGTTGACCGCGGCTGATGCAAAGAGAGTAAACCACAGGGGAACCCTGCAAGATATGAAATAATAAATTGAATTGAAAAACTAACATACAAGAGTTCATCCGTCAAGAAGGAAATCGCACGTGGGTTTAAGAAGCGGGGCCGCTTGACGGAATCCTCTTTTTCCGTTACAAAAGATCCAATGATTGAAAGACCGAAGACGTTTCCGGTCTTTTTCAGAGGCGCCTCCGGAGTCCGGGGGGTGGGGGGCGGCCATTGTCCGGATCAAGCCGGGATGATGAAAAGGGATACCACAGAGCACACAGAGAACACGGAGAAAAGCAGCGCCTTGTTAAAAGCAAAACCTTTTCACCGCAGAGCACACAGAGAACGCAGAGGAAAGGCCTTTTAGGTAAGAACGAAAACCAAGACCTCTTCACCGCAGAGGCGCGGAGGGCGCTTGGCACAAACAACTGCCGTTTTTTTATGCAGATTCGTGTTCATTCGTGGCAGAAAAATTTTGTTTTCTCTGTTCCCTGTGGTTATCTTCTGACTGACGGAGGCCGATATGGAAAAGAAGATTGGGAAAAGCAGGCTGACTCTGGTGCGCGGGGATATCACGCAGGCGGAGACTGAAGCCATCGTGAATGCGGCCAACTCGTCTCTCATGGGAGGCGGAGGCGTGGACGGGGCCATTCACCGGGCCGGAGGCCCGAAGATCCTGGAGGAGTGCAAGGCCATTGTGGCCAGGCAGGGGAGATGCGGAACCGGCGAAGCGGTCATCACGTCCGGAGGAAACCTAAAGGCCCGGTATGTTATCCATACCGTGGGGCCGGTCTGGTCCGGCGGGGGTCGAAACGAACGGGAACTTCTATCCGATGCCTACAGGAACAGCCTCAGGCTTGCGAAGGAGAATCACATCCGCTCCATCTCATTCCCATCCGTCAGCACCGGGGCCTACCGGTTCCCCATCGAGGAGGCGGCCGGAATCGCCCTTTCAACCGTTCGGGACTTTCTCACGGAGCACCCCATGGACGAGGTCCGGTTTGTGCTCTTTTCTGAAAACGATCTTAAGGTTTATGAGGATGCATTCAGGAAGGCATTCCATTGATTAGAGATCTGCAGCCCTTATTCATCTGTGATTAATATCAATTTCTTCATAGATCCAAATCGGCATTCTGGAATCCATACTCTGATTCTGGTTCGCTGACTATCCAGCGTATATTCTCAGCGGTCATTTTCCCGATCCCTTCAACTTCCTTCAGTTCTTCCAGACGGGCTGAAATTGCATTTTCTACGCTACCAAAGGTTTTCAGTAACCGTCCGGCCTTCGCCGGGCCGATACCCGGTAAGCCCTGTAGAATCTGAAGCTGTGTTCTATGTTTACCCTTGGGTCGTTTCCCCTTGTGAGGTAATGCACCAACGGAAATTCTTCTCATCTGTTTGGCAGCGTAACATATGAGCTGGGCGCTTTCTTTCGGGCTCTGTGAGCGTAGAACTGGAATTCCTAAAAAGAGACTGATTGTAATCAGAGCGCCCTGGATCGCTTCTCGTCGCATTCCGCTTGTGGCCAGATCACCGGCTGTTCCCTCTAAGATAAGGACCGGACGCTTCGGCGAGGAAGCAAGTCTGCATGCTTGATCAAAGAGCCGTCCATTCTGGATGGAAACTGTAAAATCCAACAAGGTCTTCCTCTCAAAAAGGAAGTTACCCTCTACTTCATAATCCCCCAGAGCAAGACGTTGTACAAAAACTTCGACATCCTCCAAAACCTTTAACGCTTCTATTGTGCCGCTTCTTTGTTCGCGATCATCTGCAATGATTCGGATAAGAGGTGTTTGACAGGAGAAACCGGTATCCATATTTTGCATTTTTATCAATTTTTATGGGAATTGTAAATCTAATTTTTTTTGTGGAGGGCGCGCCCGACCATGATACGAAAAAGCCGCCCATGCTCAATTCACAAAAGCGGGGGCGTTGTCCAGTATTTCAAAACCCTGGTCCACGGAGATATCCCGGATCATGTAAACGCTGAAGATCATCTGGTAGACCGAGTCGCCCAGGTTTTCCCATCCCGTGGAGATGAACCCCATATTGCCGAATTGTCCGGGGATGTTATCGGGAGGGTCCATGCGGCTCGCATCATCGAGGATGTATACCCTGTAGTGGACCGGGAGATTCCTTCCAAGATTCATGGAGACCAGGATTTCTCCATCGGGACTGGAAACAACGAGGGCCTTGTCACCGGAGGCATTGATTTTTTCCTTTTCAGCGGACATCTTTCCATTGATGGCGGCGCCAGAGGGCCGTCGTTTCCGTCCATGGTCATCAGGGTCTTAAGGTCCGAGAAAAAGAGGCCGATCCTGAAGGGGATCTCAATGAAGGTATCCAAGAAGAAGGCGTTGGCGTAATGGATATGATAGATGGTGATGGCCGGGGTGCGAAGCCCCATGAAGAGCCTGGCCCTGTTGACCGTGCACCGGATGACCCGCACGGGGCCTTGCTTTACGGCGGTCAGCCTGGATTCGGAATCCTCTTCCGTTCTTACAAAGTCCAGTTTATGAAGAAACTTCCCGCTGTGTCTCGCCTTCATCTTGTCGGCCAGATTCGCGCCGTATTCATGGGGAGAAGCCCCCTTCCAGTTTAATGCATCCATGACAAAAGGGGTTTTCCTGGAGAATCCGACCCGGTAGGTTTGCGACTCGATCACATCGTCCTTGGGACGGTAGGAGACATAATGCGGCATGCCCGCTTGAGAGGTCTCGTGATCCAGGACCCATGCATAGACCCATTTACGGATATTTTTTATCGGATCACGGATTTCTATTTCCACGGCCGAGGAGAAGGTCATTCCCTCCAGCCGGGTCAGGGTCTGCTCTCCGGCATCGGATGCCATAAATACAAGCTCGTCGTTTTTGTCCATGGGCGATCTCCCTTGCCGTTCCTGCTCTTTTTTATCAGCCGGGATCAGAAATCTTCCGTTCATGTCCCTTCGGTCGATCTGGAAGGGGATGGGTTTCAATCCCTCAGGGTCATGGAAGGCATAAAGAGAGATCTTTGCTGCGGGCGCATGCAGCAGGGGCGGGAGTTCTTTGCCCTTGAGGACCACGGGATAATAAGGGGAAGAGATGGGATGGCGGACCGAGACATGCCGGATGGCTGCTGCGGGCGAAAGGGATGAGGCCTCCTGCGGGAAGATTAGGCAAATCCACAGGGCTGCATGGAAGAACAAGACTCTTGCACTGAGCATAGGGATCATATGAACCATCCTGTCCGGTTGTTTCGTCTCTTAGTGGTCCTGTTCGTAAATATGGTAACGTACCGAGAGGGCCTGCCTGTGCCGGCACGGCAGACAGGTCGTAGGGCGGCCTCATCAAGGCGCGCGACTGAGGCGTACCCCTCTGGTACACCGCAAGGAGCGGAACGCCGAGGAGGCCGCCCTACGGCACTCGAATGCAACCGTATTTACGAATAGGACCACTTAGGACAAAGATATACCAGATTCATGAGCATGGCAATCCGCAAGGGCAAAGGCAGAGACTTTTCGGCCGGTCACCCTTCCCGGCACGGGTTTTTGGGAGGATCCATCACAAAGAAAGGCGCATGATTGGAGGTAAAAAGCGGCGGCTCTTTTTTCAGGATGCCTGACACGGCCGGATGGCGCTTGAACTCCTGCTCTAAAAACTGCCGGACCTTTTTTCTGTGCCACCCCTTTGGATGGACGAAGTCCGTGTAGAGGGAAAGGTCGCCTTCATAGAAACCGCTGGTTTTCAGTCCTTCTGCTTCCGGGCTGGAAACCGGCATGTTGAAGATCGCGAGGTTCAGGAAGCTGATTTCATCCTTGTGCCTGACTGTAAATGCAAGGGTCCTTTGCGCTTCAGTCAGGCTCTCCGGCGGCGTGCCGAAAAGAAGATAGACATACGCGGCGATTCCCGAGCGGCTCAGGGTCTTCAGGGCCTTTGATGCCGTGTCAAGATCAATCCCCTTGTCCATCCGGTCGAGCACGTCCTGATCCCCGGATTCCAGACCCAGCTTGAGCATCACGCATCCTGAACGCTTCAGGGCCATGCAGAAATCCATATCGGCCAGGAGCCGGCTGATCCGTGCAAAACCATACCATGGCACACCGGGGGGATGATCCGAAAGGGATTTGAGCAGCGGGGCGCTCATGGCATTGTCCAGGAAATGGATCAGTGCCGGTTTTGTCTCTTTGGTGAGCGTATTCAGTTCGACGGCTATTTTCTCCACCGGCACAGGAACATAGGGATTGGATTCGGCTCTTTCCGGGCAGAAGGCGCATCGGCGGAAATGACATCCGCTCGACCCGCTGTAGGGGAGAACGAAGCCGGGAGAGAGGTAGTCTTGGACCGGGAGCCCTGCATAATCGGGCATACTGTCGCCGTTCTGCATTTCGTTCATGCCGGCGAGAGTAAGCAATGGCGCCTCGCCAGGTCCGGAAATGAGGTGATCCACAAGTCCGCGGAACGGATCCTGCCATCCGGGCCTTTTCATCCATGACGTGACCAGCCCCCCGCCGAGGACCAGGCGCAGACCAGTGCATGCCTCCCTCAGAAACCCGATCATGGCGAATGTGCATAAGGCCTGACTGAGGTAATTCAGGGAGAACCCGATGATGGAGGGCTGATTTTCCTGCAGAAGTCCGAGCAGGCGGCTCCTGAAATAGGGATAGAAAGGATTCAGGTCCGGGCGCTCCGAGGCCCGGATCAGGTCCCGGCTCGACAGAGGTGAGAATTCCTTGCCCTGATAATTTGTGAGGCCGACTGTTGCCGTATATTTATCGGCGGCCTTCTCAAGGACTCGGTTCAAGTCCAGGACTGAGCGTTTATAGCGGTCCGGATTCAGATAGGTACGCCGGTCTTTCAGAGAGGCAAGATGAGCCGAACGATGCCGGACGGCCCGGTTTGTCCAGGTGTCGGATGAGGGCTGCGGGCGGCCGAGCAGATAGAGCAGGCCCTCGAGATTGGCATCCAGGAGTCTGCATGCGACCCCATGGTGTTTCAGCGAGCCTGAAAGCTTGGCCATGCCGGCCGGGGGTTCGGATGCTTTTGCTACAGGCGGATAGATAAGAATCATATTACAGCTCGATTTCCCGTCCTCCTTCCTCGCCGCTAAAATTCCGGGGAATGGGGCTGCCAATGCCGATGGACTTGATGAACAAGATGAAAACCATTATAATCAATTTGAACATGCACAGTAAATGTTCAGCAATATACTTCAGAAGTGAGACAGGGTCAAGATGAATGATTTGGTCAGGAGATTCCTCTCCATGAAACAAGGGCGGGAGGAAGACCGCGAAAAAACCGATCTTCTAACTTCCCTGATCCGGCTCTTTGATTCGTTGGGATCAAAACCTGATTTTCTGAACAGCTATCCTGAATTTTCGCCGCTCTTTTTTAGGTTCCGTCAGGACCTTGATCATGGCGATCCGGAGGTCCTGGAGGATGACCTTGCAGCGATTTATTGTTATCTGCACGGGAGCGGAAGCGCCTATTCCCCTTCCGACCGGAAGGAGATGGATGCCTGCGGCGGTTACTGGTGCCATGCCGGGGGGCTCTCCCCGCTTTTTCGTGCCGGCCCTTTCATTACGGAAAAGACCCGGCTCGCGGACTATGGCGCCGGGAACGGTTTCCAAGGTCTCCTTTTCCAGCATCTCTATCCGCACAAGAAGACTTGTCAGATTGAACTGAGTTCGAGGATGATCCAAAGCGGCAGGAGGCTGCAATCCTTCATGGGTATCCCCGGAGAGAAAGTGGATTGGCTCCATAAGAATGTGATGGATGTCCCGCCGGCCGATTTTGATTTCATCTACATCTATCGTCCGGTGCGGCCCGAGGGCAAGGGGAGGGCATTCTATGAAGGCTTTGCTCGGGAATTGGATCATGTCCGGCGCCCGGTTACGATCTTCAGTATCGCCGATTGCCTGAAAGATTTCTTAGGCCGTGGGTTCAGGATCTTTTATGATGACGGGCATCTGACCTGTTTCACGAATCAAGGTTAATACAGGGGGAAAATATGGGAAGCGGAGCCCATCATACGTTCAGAGAGATCGAACGGCATTTAGGCGGGGATCCATATGGACCATGACCTAAAACGCGAGAACCGTGTGCTGAACGACAAGGTACGGGCGCTCCTCAGGGAGAACCGTTTGTTGAAGGGGATCAAAGGCCATGATGTGGATTCTCTTATGGGGATGCTTTACCGTCGGGGAATGAAGATCTTCAGAATGAACGATTCGGATGATCTTCTCCTTGCGCCTTCGGTTCCGGAATCGATCCGGGATGAGTTCATAGACAGGCTCCATCATTACTCCTTCCGGCTCTTTCTCAGGGATTTGATCCGGCACAAGAACGAGGCAAGGGTCTCCGATCTGGTCCGTTATTGCTCGCCCGAAGCCGCATCCGAGTATCTTGGTTTCCTGATCGAGGCCGGCGCCGTGGAGGAGTTCGAACCGGGACGGTTCCGCGCCACGCAGCCGGTCAGAAGTTTCGGAGGAACCCTGGAGTGGTACGTGTACCGCCTCTTCCGGGACGAATTTGCCGTACCCGCCCTTTACGGCGTACGTTTCAAAGGCACGGAAAAGAGCGGGGACTACGATATCCTTGCCGACGTCGAGGGAATGCTTCTTTACATGGAGGTGAAATCCTCTCCGCCCCGAGGAATCGAGGCGCATCAGGTCTCGGCCTTTCTGGATCGTGTGGAGGAACTGATCCCTCACGCCGCGATCTTTTTCGATGACACGCAGCTCCGGATGAAGGACAAGCTGGTCCCGATCTTTGAGGAGGAATTGAAACTCCGTGCGGAACGCCGGGGCTCGGATCCTCCGGAAACCATCCGGCTGATGGATGAGATTTTTTTATTCGGCCGGAGACTTTACCTCATGAACAGCAAAAAGAGCGTGGCCGGGAATCTACGGCTGTGTCTTCGTCACCTGTTTAAAGATAGAAAAAGGAATGTTTCTGCTCCGGCTTGATGATTTGTGCGGCGGAACGGATCACAGCGACGATATCATTGTTGATCTTGGAGTCGGCCGGATAGAGGATGAATCCGTTGTTGTTTTCCCTGTACCTCGGGGTGTAGCCGATCATGGTTTCGTTGTCCATGAAGGTGATCTCCACGCGGTCTCCGAAGCCGTGCCGTTCGGGAACGGAATCGGGTTGGGAATGATAATCAGGGTTTCCGTCAAGGTTCTTTACAAAGAAGACCGCCTTGAGATCCTCAACCTGTACTTGCGTGGCCTGCAGCTCTTCTTGGGTCTTGCTGTCCACTTCGGTGAGGTCAAAGGTATTGCGGAAGAATGCGAAGTTTCTGGTATACCCTTTTTTGATGTCGCCATTTTTATAATGGACGACAACAGCAGGACGAAATTCCATGGTATGCCCCAAAAATTATCTGAATGACTTCAATTTACCCTATCTTATGCCCTATTGTCAAGTTCAAATCTCCATTTTTGATGGGAATAATGCCCAACACCGCGATCCCTTTCTTAGGCCGGCTTTCTTCCTGCTTGATTTTTCAGGTTCCCATGGATATGATTTTAAACCGGATTGAATTCAAGGGAGAAGGAGCGTGTAGAGCCGGTGCAAAATAAGATCGTTCTCACCATTGCCGGATCAGACCCCACGGGCGGGGCAGGGATCCAGGCCGACCTCAAGACATTCCATGCCCTTGGTTTGTACGGACTCTCCGTGATTTCCGCGATTACGGCCCAGGATTCGAAAGGCGTCCGAGGGGTCTTTCCCGTGGCCCCGGAGGCCTTTTCCCTCCAGCTTGAAACCGTGCTCAGCGATTTCAGGATCGATGCGGTCAAGACAGGGATGCTTGTTTCTGCGGACCATGTTCGTATTACAGTGGATTTTTTGAAACGGTTCCCCCCCAGGATTCTGGTGATCGATCCGGTCATTCGCTCTTCGAACGGGGTTCCCCTCTTGAATGAAGAGGGCGTCTCCGTCATGATGGATGCCCTCTTCCCGCTTGCCGCAGCGGTCACCCCAAACCTCTCCGAGGCCGGGATCTTAAGCGGGATGGATCGCTCTCCTGATGAGGAAGAGGATTCATGGATCAGAAGGATGTGCAAGTCCATACAGGCCCTCGGTCCCCGGGACGTGATTGTCACCGGAGGACATCGCTCAGGGGATCCTATGGACCTTCTTTACGACGGAATTGATTTTGTCTCGTTTCCGGGACCCAGGGCGGCTAAAGAACTTCACGGAAGCGGCTGCATTTTTTCGTCCGCCCTCTGCGGATATCTTGCGCTCGGCTGCTCCATGAATGAAGCCGTATCCCGGTCCAAACAATACACCTTGGAAAGGTTCCTGGAAAAGTAACGGGGTAAATTTTCCTCCCACTTTTTACCACGGGTTGATCCATATTTTTTCCTGCAAGCAGGGTTCCCCTGCTCATGCCATATATCCACCAAGAAAAAATTCATACACAATATATTGATCATGGATTTCTATTTTTTTGTCAAACTGTTTTTTCATGAAAGATTTTTCAAATCGGATGTCTATCCAAGCCAAAAAAATTTCAATAAATTCCTTGACATTGTGCGAGTCAGGTGGGTATACTGCGCTCATTGGTGGGGTGAAGTGGGATCTTGTGGAGGATAGATGTTCCGGGGCAGGTTTAATCATACCATTGATGCCAAGGGACGGCTGAATTTCCCGGCCAAGTTTCGGGAAGTCCTTGCCAACAACTACGAGGAAAAACTGATTGTGGTGAAATACAACCGGTGTCTTCGCGCCTATCCCCTGTCCGAATGGATTACCTTCGAAAAGTCAAAAAGCCAGCAGTATAGAAACCAGGCGCAGGAAGATACCTTGAGAATGGTTTTAAGTTCACTCGCTGAGTGCGCCATTGACAAACAGGGAAGGATCCTGATCCCCCAGGATTTGCGGGACTATGCCGGTCTGTCCAAAGATGCGGTTCTGATCGGTATGTTCAAAAAGATCGAGATTTGGGATAAGAAACGGCAAGAGGAGCATGAGGCCTTGGTTCAAGAGTCACAGGATTTGGGAGAGGCGCTCACGCAGCTCGGTTTGTAGTAATTTATAAATAAAAGGATCATCTCCAAAAGAGTGAGTGAAGACATCAGGGGTCAAGGGGTCAAGGATTCCAGGGGTCAAG
>Ga0210016_1003157_pt1 | contig 14669 bp, 14 predicted proteins | sample CryGeyCG2014_300_FD_185454 | JGI IMG/M metagenome (GOLD analysis project Ga0210016, IMG submission 185454) | Groundwater microbial communities from aquifer - Crystal Geyser CG02_land_8/20/14_3.00 (SPAdes) (version 2) | ecosystem: Environmental > Aquatic > Deep subsurface > Groundwater | place... | reverse complement strand
CTAAGGCCTCATTCATAATTTCCCCCTCGCCCATTTTTTGCACCATGATATTATATGGCACATTGCCGGGGCGGAAGCCGTCAATTTTGATCCGCTGGGAAAGCTTTTTGGCCGCGGCTTCTAGGTGTGGTTGATATTCCTGCGGCGTAATCTCAATGATTAATTCGGCTTGAGATTTTGGCAGGTTGTTCAGTTGGATTTGCATAAAATTATTGTTAGATTATTAAGTGTTAAATTATTGACTTAATTCGGTTATTTTAACAAATATTAGTATAATCTTAGCAAAAAATAGTTAGTTTGGCAAGGTGCAAAACAATTGACCGAGTTGATTATTTTTGGTAAGGTCAAGACATCATTATGAATAAGGGGAAAATTTTATTTTTATTAATAATCAGCGCGGTGGTGATCGCTTTAATCGCCGTTGTTTTTTGGTATGATAACTATCAAGAAAAATTTAGAAGTTTGTCTCTTTATGCGCCAGCGAGCGCTCTGGCTTATGTAGAAATTAATTTAGCCGATAATGATTTAAACAATTATCTGGAGCAGCATCAGGCGGCTAAAGATTATTTGGAAAAGTTTATTTTAGAAAATGAAATGGCGGCTAACATTTGGCGGGGCGAGATAGCGATTGATCGCCTGGCCTTGGTTATTCTGCCAGGTGAGAGCGGGCAGCTGGCAAAAGCCTGGCTGATACATGGCAGTGATGATCTTCGGAAGTTGGAGGCGACAGAGCTGGTGGATTATTTTTATACTGTCTTGGATGATCAAATAGCCGTGTTAACCAAATCAAAAAAAGCATTCCAGGAAATAAACAGTTTTAAGCCAGTTAAAGGCATGGGCAGATTAGATTTTAAAAAAGATGATTCTTTTATCAATGGGTTTGTTAGGGATGATTTATGGGCAAGCAGCTGGGAAGAAATGGTTAGTTCAATCTTGCCCGATAAACAATGGGGGTTGGAGCAGGATAAAGACATCATTTGGCAGCTGGCTGTGGTGGCTGGCGAGATAGAGTTTTCTTTTGAACTGCCGCTTAAACTGGAATTAAAAAATAATTTGAGCCAGCCAGAAAATAGAATGGTTTTTTTGGATAACACTCTAAGCATTCGGCAGATTGAGTTAAACACGATAGTTGATATATTAAAAGAGAGTTTAGACAATGAGACAAACATAGACTGGAGTTTGTTTGAGCAATATGTTGATGAGAAATATAACGTTCATCTCAATGAGCTGTATACATTTTTTGAACGGCCTGTTTCCGTGATATTAAAACCCAAAAGATTATTGCTTTCCTTTAATGAACTTTTTATTTTTGAAAATTATGACTGGGTAATTATATCTCAAAGCGAGCCGGGGGAGAAATTAAATATGGCCCTCAACAATTTTGAAAGCTTAATCCAAAATTATTTAGCCTTTAAGTATCCTCAAATGAAAACTAAAGTCTTGCCAGACGGCAGCGCTGGCAAGGAGCTGGTGGCTGACACTGAAAAATTTAATTGGCAGGATAAAAGTGATGATAATTTTTTAAAAAAGTCAATCAGTTACCAAGGAGGGGAATTGGCGTACGGCTTGATGAAAGATAGATTTATTTTTGGCAGCTCGCTTGGCTTAATTGAGTTGGTGATCAAGGCCGGGCAAGAAGAAGAGAACAATACAAGTACATATGAAGTTAGATTTGATACAGGTATAATTGATAATGATTTTTTAAATTTAGGAAAAATACTTTGGTTAGCTAGTGAGATTAAAAGCGATGGGGTTATGATTCACGGCAGATTAGAAAATGGCAGCAACTAATTTAGTAAATTAGTCGTTAGTTGTTAGTCGTTAGTCGTCAGTAAGTGGTTAATCGTTTAGAAATTAAAAGGTGTGGATAACTGTCTCGCGGTAAGACATTTTTTTAATTTAGATGTGTATTACTTGGTTTTGACAGCACTTTTTAAAAGTGTTATAATAAGAAGGTAGATCTACAAAAGAAACGTTATCAGTAAAGGATAACTGTTTCAAAATAGCCTCCAAAAGGCAAGAAGCGCAAACAAAAACAAAAATTGCATTTTGATATATACTCCAAAATTGAGGTTTGTTCCCGATTTATCGGGACAGGTATTTTGGAATGGTTATTCTTTACTGTTCGTTTAGGACTTATGGAGCGCGAGAGTCCATCCCCATGCTATCCCGCAGACGCGGGACTAAAACAAAAATAAAAAGGTGAATTTTCATCCTAATAAAATAAGGGTGGAGGTATTACCAACTGAACGGTAGAGAAAAAGCTTTTTGAAAAATCGGCCCAAAAAGCAAAATATCCCTAATAAGGATTTTCTTCGAAGGGCGCACCGCCATTTGCTTCTAACGCCCGCCAACCAGCGGAGGCAGACAGAGACAGATGGAGGTGCGCGCGCGAAGTTCCCATTAGGGTACTCGCGGGGCGCAGCCTATTTATTAATTTTAAACGGGGCTAGCACCCCGCTTTTTTTTACAAAAAATTTAAAAAAGAGTATGATGAAAGTATGGAGATTACGGAGCTGGAGAAAATAATGAATAATTTAGAGCAGGGCGGTTTTTTGGCATGGACAAAAAATGTATACGAAAAAGATGGCGCCGAAGTGTATTTAGTCGGTGGCGCGGTCAGAGACGGTTTGCTTGGTTTTAAGCATATCAAAGATTATGATTTCGTGGTTCGCGGCTGGAGCATGGAAGAACTCGGAGAGAAGCTCAAGGAATTAGGCAAGGTTGATTTAGTGGGTAAAAGTTTTGGTGTCTACAAATTTGTGCCAGCAGGCAAAAAAATGCCGGTGGCCTATGATATCGCGCTGCCAAGAAAAGAGATTAGCCTGGCGACCGGCCGCTACCGTGATTTCAAAGTTGACTATGATGAGCGGCTGAAGATCAAAGATGATTTAGCTAGAAGAGATTTTACCATCAATGCCATGGCTTATGAGCTTAAAAGTAAAAAGTTGGTTGACGAGTTCGGCGGGCTAAAAGATTTGGCTGATAAAAAAATCAGAACAGTCGGCAACCCTTATGAAAGATTTGAGGAAGACTATTCAAGAATGTTGCGCGGCATCAGATTTGCCTGCCAGTTAAATTGGAATTTTGAAGATGGCACGCGGCATGCTTTAAATGATTTGGCTGGTCATATTAATGATCAGGTTAATGGTGAGAGGATTGTGCCGTATGAAGTAATTGCCAGTGAGCTGCTGCGAACGTTTGTCTCAAATCCGGTCAGGGCGTTTGATTTATATGATGCCCTGGGCATATTCAAGGAACTGGCGCCGGAGCTCTTGAAAATGAAGGCTTGCCCGCAGCCTAAGAATTGGCATAGTGAGGGAGATGTCTGGCAACACACTCGTCTTTGTTTAAAGGCTTTGCAAAGCGAAGCACTTGAGAAGAGATTTAAGAGCTCAATAATCTTTGACGATTCAAAATCAGAACATTCAATTAGCGCGGAGCTGGTAATGGCGGCGTTGTGGCATGACGTGGGCAAACCTTATACCATTAAGACTCCTGCAATGGACGGCACTGACAGATTAAGGTTTAATAACCATGATGCGGAAAGCGCCAAGCTGGCTCAGGAAAACTTTGAGAAATTAAGGCTATCGGCCGCGCCGGAATTTGACTTTGATCCGGAGAGAGCGGTTTGGTTGATTGCCAAACACCATCTCTTTGATACGAAAAAACTTGAAGAGATGAAAAATTCAACGGTGGAAAAATATTTTTTTGGCGAGGGATATGTTGGCGAGGATCTGCTAAAACTCGGCTTTGCTGATATGTCAGCCTCAATCAGGGCTGATACCGGCGAGCCGGATTTAGAAAATTTTGACATAATGGTCGCTAGAATTAATGAGCTTAAGCAGCTTGGCAAAGACAGAAAATTACCAGAGCCGTTATTAAACGGCAATGAAGTGATGGAGATTTTAAAAATGAAGCCGGGAGCCAAAGTAGGCGAGATTCTGGGTAATTTAAGGGAAAAACAATTATCAGCCGAAGTAAAGAATAAGTATGAGGCAATTAGATATATTCAAGAAATAGTTTGACAAAATGTTTAATGATGCTAAAGTAAGAATGTAGGAAAGTATTACTAATTAAACATTAAAAATGTATGGAAACCGTAACTATACAAAAAGCAACTATAAAAGGTCAAATAACTTTGCCGGTTAGTTGGCGCGGGCGTTTTAACACTAATCAGTTTTTGGTCAGAATGTTTGATAATAAGTTGGAAATTTTACCGGCAGATATTGAGAAATTATCTGAATATACTGTTTTTGATGCGATTAGAGATAATAATAGCAAACCAGTGAAAGCTGCAGATATGTTAAAAGTTTTAAAAAAAATGAATGGATAAAATTGAAAAGTTATTTAGAAAAATATCTTTAGAAGATAGAAAGCGGCTAGAAACTATTATGGAGCTCTTGGTAAATAAGCAGTTTGCTTTTTTAAATATTACAAAAATAAAGGGAACGAAATTATGTCGAGTGAGAAAAGGGAGATATAGATTAATTTTCGGATTTGATGAAAGTAGTGAGGTGGAAATTTATGCTGTGAAAATTCGTAATGAGAAGACATATAAATTATGAAGGTTGAAATTATCAAAGAAACAGACGAATATATTGTGGTTAATAAGCCGGCAGGGATGAAAGTTCATGCTGATAATTTAAATAGGGAAAATAATACTTTAGTCGATTGGTTGCTTAAGGGGTATAAAGATATTAAAGATATTAAAGATATTAGGGATATTAAAGGCAGTGAAATCAGACCCGGTATTGTCCATCGTTTAGATAAAGATGTTTCGGGCGTGATGGTTATCGCCAGGACGCAAGAGATGTATGATCATTTAAAAAAACAGTTTCAGGAGAGAGAGGTTAAAAAAGAGTATCTGGCGCTGGTACATAAACAGATGAAGCAGGACGAGGGTGAAGTGAAAACACCGATTGGCCGCTCTCAATCAGGGAAATTAGTCGCCCAAAGTGAAAAGATAAACGAAGGCAGGTCAGCCATGACAAAGTATGAGGTGCTTAAAAAATATATTAACTACACCTTGCTCCAAGTGGAGATTTTAACCGGCAGGACGCACCAGATTCGGGTGCATTTAAGCTCAATCGGCCATCCAATTGTGGGGGATAAGTTGTATGAGACGCATGACATCAGGGTGAAGAAAAAAGGGGTTGATTTGGGGAGGTTATGGCTTTATTCAGCCAAACTAGGATTCAAAGATTTGCATGGAGAGTGGGTTGAATATCAGGTATCAATGCCAGAGGAATTGAAAATATTTTTAGATAAGATTAAATAATATGGGTAAGAAGCATAAATTAATAATTATATCCGGAGCTTCTGGGACTGGGAAAACAGTTGTTGCTTTGGGGTTATTAAAAGTAAATAAAAAATTGAAAAGAGTTGTGACTTATACCACAAGAAAAAGAAGACCCGGAGAAGTTGCTGGCCAGGACTATTATTTTGTTACGGAGAATAAGTTTAATCAGATGGTTAAGAATAAGGAATTTTTTGAATATGCCGCAGTGCATAATTATTATTACGGCAATGCCTACGAAGAGATAAAAAAAATTAGAGACAGCGGCCAAAGCCCTGTTTTAGTCATTGATGTTCAAGGAGGGTTGACAGTTAAAAAAAAGATCAGGGAAAAAGAGAGGTTAATGATTTTTTTAATGCCAGAATCAAAAGAGCAGTTAAAGCAAAGAATTAAAAAGAGAAAAGGGGGTATGAGCAAAAAAGATTTGGAGTTAAGAATGACGGATGCCGATAAAGAAATGAAACTGGCTGGTGAATATGATTATCTAGTAGTCAATAAACAGGGAAAATTAGATGAGACGATAAATATGGTGGTTGAAATTATCAAAAAAGAGAATTTTTTGTTATAATTAATATATGGATAAAGAAGTGGCCATAAAAATAGGCGGCGAGGCCGGATTTGGCATTAAAGTGTCAGGCCTGATTTTAGGCAAGACATTATTTAACGCTGGTTTTAAAGTTTTTGGTTATAGTGAATATCCCTCTTTAATTCGCGGCGGGCATAACACCTATCAGCTTAATACTGCCAAAAACGATGTTTTTTCAGTTACTAAAAAAATTGATATTTTAGTGGCTTTGAATCAGGAGTCTCTTGAGTTGCATGGCCAAGAATTAAATAATGGCGGGGTGGTGATTCATGACGGGCTGGATATAAAAGATATTAAGGATATTAAGGATATTAAAGATATTAATATCAATTTAATGGATTTGGCGGAAAAGGCTGGCGGGGCATTGACCAGAAATATTGTTGCCTTGGGAGCGGTGATGAATATTTTGGGCATGGATTTACAATTATTTAATCAGGAGTTGGAGCGCGAGTTCGGTGATAAAGGAGTAAAAGTGGTTGCGATGGATAAAAAAGCAGCGCGGTTGGGCTATGATTATCTTAAAAAATTCAAAATTGGCGCTTATTTAAAAAAAGAAGCTGGCAGCAAAGCCGGGGATTATATTATGACTGCCAATGAAGCAACGGCGCAGGGAATGATTCAGGCCGGCTGTAAGCTTTATGCGGCTTATCCCATGACACCGGCAACTTCAATCATGCATGTCTTGTCAGCTAAACAATGTGATCATCATTTAGTCGTCCATCAGACAGAAGATGAAATTTCCGCTATTGGCACGGCCATCGGAGCGGCAGCCGTGGGTGTTAGGGCGGCGACCGGGACTTCTGGCGGAGGCTTTGCTTTAATGGTAGAAACTCTGGGACTGGCAGCGATAACAGAAACGCCTTTGGTAATAATAGAGTCACAGCGGACAGCGCCGGCTACCGGTTTGCCGACTTGGACAGAGCAGGGAGATCTGCAATTTATGATTCGCGCTTCACCCGGCGAATTTCCCCGCTTCGTGATTGCGCCCGGAGACGCTCTGGAAGCATTTTATATGATTCAGGAGGCTTTTAATTTGGCAGAGAAATTCCAGTTGCCGGTGATTTTTTTGCTGGATAAGCTTTTGTCAGAATCTGATTTTGTGCTGGAAAATATTGAGCAGCATAAAGTTAAAATTAAAAGGGAAGGATTTATTAATGACAATGAACTTGAGAGAATGAGAGATTATAAAAGATATGAATTAACTAAAAACGGTATTTCCAAAAGAGCTTTGCCAGGGCAGTTGGCTGGCGTGCATGTGATCAACAGCGATGAGCATGATGAATATGGTTATTCAACAGAAGCAAGCGATATGAGAACCAAAATGATGGATAAGAGATTCAAGAAATTAGAGCAGATGATGGCCGAGGCGCCGGAACCGCAATTATACGGGCCGAGGAATGCGGATTTGACTGTTGTCGCTTGGGGGTCGGTTAAGGGAGCAGTGATTGATGCCCTGCGTGAGATAGGAGACAAATACAGTGTTAATTTTTTGCACTTAACATATATCTGGCCATTCCCGGCTAAAAGGGTGAAAAAAGTTTTAGAGAGCGCTAAAAATGTTTTATTGGTGGAAAATAATAAAACAGGGCAGTTGGCAGATTTAATCAGGCAAGAGACAGGGTTTGAGCTTAAGAATAGATTTTTAAAATATGATGGTCGGCCGTTTTTCAGAGAAGAAGTAATTAAAGAAATTAAAAAATATATATAATATGGCAGTTGTCAGCGCGGCAAAATTCAATACTTCCATCAGCCCTACCTGGTGTCCCGGCTGTGGCAATTACGGGATTTGGGCTGCTTTAAAGCAGGCTTTATTTGAGCTGAATTTAGAGCCGCATCAGGTTTTGATCAGTTATGATATCGGTTGCTGCGGCAATGGAGCGAATTTTACTCGGACTTATGCCTTTCATTCCTTGCATGGCCGGGCAATTCCGCCGGCAGTCGGGGCAAAATTGGGCAATAAAAATTTGGTAGTGATAGCAGTCATCGGTGACGGGGGGGCGTATGGAGAGGGCATACAGCATTTAATCCATTCAGCTAGATATAATGTAGATATTACAGTTCTGGTGCACAATAACCAAAGATTTAGTTTGACTACTGGTCAGGCAACAGCGACCACGCCCAGCAAAACAGTCACGCCAACTACGCCTTTTGGCGAGATTAAAAAACCAATTAATCCCCTGCTTTTAAGCTTGGATTCGGGAGCAAGTTTTGTCGCCCGGGGGTTTGCCAATGATGGGCAGCATCTGGCTGAATTAATTAAGGCAGCTGTTAAACATCAAGGATTTTCGCATGTAGATATTTTACAGCCATGCGTTTCCTTTAATAAGGAGAATACCAATGAATGGTATCGGAGCGTAATTTATAAGCTGGATTCGCATAAATATAAGGCGGATAATTTGCTTCGGGCAAAAGAGAAAGCGGAAGAGTTTGAACAAAATGGCAAGCTGCCGATCGGGATACTTTATCAGCAGGAGCGGGAAACTTATGAAAGCCAAATTCCGCAACTCGCCGGCGAGCCGCTTTGCCGGCAGAGTTTGGAGGGGATAGACTGCTTGGCAAAACTTTAAATAAACTTTTCCGCCAAGTTTTCTTGTAAATAATTCACACTTGTGGAAGGCGGATCACCCGTAGGGTGAAAATTCAAAAAATCTCCCAATATGCTGGGAGATTTTTTAGTATAACTACATAATTTTGTTTTATTTTATATTCTGCAGACTATTTTTCAGCTTGGAAATTTGTTCAATCAGCAGGGTATTAGCCGTTAAAATTATAATGAAAATTAGAATAAGTGAGTTGCTGCCCAAGAAAATGCCGCCGATAATAGCCACGATGGCCGCGCCCATAGTCGTCACAATATTATCCATCGCCACGCCGACAATCGCGTCACCAATGCGGCCTTTAGGATTGATTGAAAAATTATGCACGACCATCATTTCGCCGAAACAACCAATAAGCCCAGCCACAATACCGGTAACGACAAACGGAATATGAGTTAAGTGTGAAAAAATTTCCATCGTTTTAACCATGCTTTCCGCCGTGAACAGAATAGCTATGCCGGACAAGGCTAGGTCCAGCCAAATCCGCCAACTGCCTTGCTGATCATAATATCGTTCCTCTTCAATAATTTCTTTAACCTGTGATTGCGGGCGATGGCTCTTGCGGAAATAATAAAGAACGCTGACGCACAGGATGAACAGGACGATGCCTACGGGCATGATTAACTGGTAAAGATCGCCTGCAATTTTTTCATTTTTGACCTGGCCGAATAACACCATACTAATGGCCACAAAAGCCGTCAGTAGAGTTAAAGCGGTCAAGACGCGAATGGCGCCGTCCATCTCTTTGATTGATGGCTTGACGTTATGCTCTCCCAGTGGTTTTAAGCTCCCAGCAGACTTAAAAAACGGAAACATCAGCACGGTTTGGTGTTTTATATTGGCCAAATTTTGTCGGTAAATACACCAGACAGCGTGCAAGATATTATAGATATTGGAACCGAAAGTGGTTGAAGCAGCAATAATCGCCAGGTTGATGGCGCGTACATAATCCGTGTTTCTGACTTGTAAAGAGATAAGAGCGGCTACGACGCCGATGACCATGTCCGGAAAGGCAGTGCCAAATGCCTGGAGAAAGCCACCGGCTAATTTTGTCCTATTTTTTAGAACATCCGTGGTTTCCTCAATCACTTTTGCCGTGCCGCGGAAAACATAACCGATGCCGATATAGAAAATGAGGATAATCGCCGTCGCTTGCAACCACCAGACCTCTGTGTTTTCCAGAACTCGGCCGACAATCAGAAAACGTAAACCCAAAGCAAAGGCGATAAAAATGATAATCCTGGAAAATTGATTTTTTGTCTGCATAAAAAATTAGTGTTGCATCTTTAAAATAATTATAACATCTTTTGGCAAGTTTTCCCTAATAGATTAATCATAACTCATTAGAGCAAATTTTTCAAGAGAAATGAGCTTAAAAAATTTACTGCTTTGGCGGCAAATTCTTTTATAAAAATTATTAAATTAAAAATTAAAAATTAAAAAAAAGGAGCCCCAGGCAGAATTGGATTCCGCAAGGGGCTCAAGTACGAATTGTTTTAGCATAATTACTGGTTTATGTCAACAACTTGTAGTCGTTACCCTAGAATGACAGGGTTTACCGTTATGTTAGAATGACCAAGTTCAATGATCAAGTGCAACACCTAGCAAAAAACAGTCTCGCCTTAGCGGGAATGCAATAAATAATATGAAATTTTTTTAATGTGGTTCAAGCCGATATTTTTCGCCACAGGCGTATCTGTTTTAGATATGACAAATTATTTTTGACGGCAAATTTATAAATCAAAAAATAAAAAGAATAATTAAAATTAAAATCAAACAAATATCAAAAACAACTTCTTGTTTGGAATAATACTTTATGAACCCCCTTATTACAAACTTTCTAGAAGGAAAAAATGGATAAAAATCCGCACTATTTAAAGCGTCAAAAACTAAATGGAAAAAGTAAGCTATGGAAAATACTAAACCAAAATTAAAGTTAACTACTAAGAGCAGAAACGAGACGACTAACCAGCTAAAAATATTGTGCAAAAAATTTCTCTGGTCGCCCCATAGATCTGTTTCGTCGGAGATTGCTTTGAATAATTTGCGCGGTTTAAATAGAATGCCGTGGCGAAAATATGAAATCGTATGGTCTAAGTCCATTACCAAGGAACCAGCAAGTGCCGCGGGGAAATCTCCTATTATTTTGCCGATTATTAAGCTAGCTAATACGTGTGTCGGTAAAGTCATTTGGAATCTCAAAAAATGATTAAAAGTTTTCTTTTAATGTGATTTAACCCGACCTGTTTCCATCAGAATTTCAGCGAGGCGAACCAACGAAATTTGACTTTTCCTTACTGGTGCGTTTGTTTGACGAAATCCGAACCTTTTTTGAACGGAACTAATGGCGCGCTCCCGCGCCAAACTGAACGCTCGGGCGGGCAAAAAGGAAGGCCTGCCCGCAACGCTTCGCGTAGCGAGGCGGGCGGGGGGTTGGGGGGAAGGAATTTTTGCCCGCCCTCGCTTTCCGCCGCCGCCGAATTTCGTGCCAACGAAGTTAGCGCGCCGCCTTTTAAATCTGATTCTGCGCTTCTAAATTCCTTCTCTTAAAAATCTTATCATAAAGCGTTACTATCAGCACTGCCAATAAAGTTGTTACCACGAAAACTTGTTCTTTCAAAATTGGAAAGAGAATAAACAATACAATAGAAGGGATAAGAATTGAGTAAAAACTTGCGTTCGCTGAAATCTTCTTTGAATAAATTCCAGCAAAAATAGACGGCACAAAAATTAACGCCAAATATGTAACCAATAATGACAAAGTAACTATATTGGGAATTATAAATGCCAACGCGAAACCAACAATTCCAAATGCGGCGGTTAATAACCTGGCATATATCATTTCTTTTCTACTATCAAGTTTTTTCTGACCAAACAAAGCTTTATAAATAATCGTTGAACCACCAACGAGCAAACTATCAATAGAAGACATAATAACTGCGAGAATTGACGCAAAACCGAAACCTACTAACCACGGCGGCAAAATTCCTTTCATTAGTGCAAAAATCGCGGTTTCTTTCTGAATTCCTACTGGTAATTTAACCGCCGCAATAAGACCCAAAAACAGAACTAAAAATCCGAGAAAAGCAGTAATTGGAATTGCAAGATAAAATGCTTTTTTGGCAGTGCTTTGGCTTTCGGCGGAAAAAATTCTTTGCCAATGCGTAGTATTGCCTAGATACAAAAATCCGCTTACTAAAATTACTCCGATGAACCAACTTAATCCGCCGAAAGCCAGCGGGTCAAGATGGCCTTTCGGTAATTGCGCGAACAAATCGCCAAAACTTCCTATGCTTTGATATCCAACAATTGTCATAACGATAAACACCAAAGTAATTATCCAAAATTGAATAAAGTCGGTGATAATATCAACTTTTAATCCGCCCATCGCTGTGTAAAGAATTGTAATTGCCGCAGAAAAGAATAATGCGATTACATAATCAACTCCTATAAGAACGGATGCGAGCGACGCAATGGCAATTGCCTGAATTCCAATCCAAATAACAAGCAAAAATAATTGTAGCCAGCCCGTTAAAATTTTGTTTTTTCTTCCAAACCTTTTTTCAAAAAAATCAACAATAGTATGCGCGCCGTATTGATCGCCAATTTCTTTTATTTTTTTCGCCAATAATCCGAGAATAAACATACCTGCTATAAAAGAAATTGGCAGTGCCAAGCCGTAAGAAATACCTGTGTTATAAACTTCCGAAACAATTGCAACAGTTGCGCCCGCGCCCACCACCGTAGCAACAGTAGAAAAAGTCATGAGCCACAAATTTGTTTTCCGTTGATTTACAAAATATGCTTCAACAGATTCCCTTCTGGAAAAATACCACGCAACAAAAAACATTGCTGCTAAATAAATTATTAAAACAATTAATGTTGTGTCCATATATTTTATTTAATTAAATCGTCAACACTTACCTCAAGAGCTTTCGCTATTTTTTTGAGCGTATCAAGCGTTGGATTCTGGTTTTTACCAGCTTCAATTTTAATAATTGTATTATTGGCGACATCGGCCAATCTCGCCAATTTTTCTTGTGAAAGCCCTTTGGCTTCCCTCATCTTTCTTAAATTTTTGGTTATGTTTGACATACTAATATCGTGGTAGTAGAATTAAAGTATTAGTTATATTATCTTTCAACTACTTTAATGCTACACCAAAAATCAAAAAATGTAAACAAGGATTTCTGGCGGCGCATTTCGCAAAGCGAAATACGAAATTCGGCGGCGGCGGAAAGCGAGGGCGGGCAAAAATTCCTTCCCCCGTTAAAAAGACACAGTGTGTCTTTTTAACCCCTTCCTTTTTGCCCGCCCGAGCGTTCAGTTTGGCGCGCGAAGCGCGCCGTCAGTTCCGTTCAAAAAAGATTCGGATTTCGTCAAACAAACGCACCAGTATTAAACTTTCAGAAATTTTGCCGACCGAATCAGCCGCGCGAAGCGCGGAAAGGTATGGAAACACCGGCTCGCCGCGCACGGCGCGGCTCGCCAAGCGCAGGTTCGAAATCCCTTGCGATTTTAAGTATTTGCTTTGCCCAATTAAAAACTAACAACATAAATTTATGAACAACAAATTTTTCCTATACGCCCGCAAATCAACCGATGTTGAGGATAAACAAGTTTTGTCTATTGAAGCCCAGATCGCAGAATTGCGCGCCTTTGCCAAGCAAAATAATCTTTTTGTTATTGAAACTTTTATTGAAAAACAATCAGCCAAAATTCCGGGCCGTCCGATTTTTGGTGAAATGTTGGAAAGAGTTGAGCGAGGTGAAGCGGACGGAATTTTGGCTTGGCACGCGGATAGATTGGCGCGCAATTCCGTGGACGGCGGACAAGTTATTTACCTCATTGATTGCGGGCGTATTGTGGCGTTGAAGTTTCCGCAGTTTTGGTTTGAGCCAACGCCGCAGGGAAAATTTATGTTGAATATCGCCTTTGGGCAAAGCAAATACTATGTGGATTCTCTTTCCGAAAATACCAAGCGTGGTTTGCGCCAAAAAGTCCGTAGGGGCTAATATCCGAGCGTTGCGCCGATTGGCTACATAAACGATGTGAGAAATAAAAGCATTGTTGTTGATAGAAAGAAAGCGAAAGTTATTAAAGCCGCGTTTGAGTATTACGCCGCCGGCAACGCTCGACTGGAAGATGTCTCGGACTTTTTGGCGCAACGCGGGATTATGTCCAGCGGCGGAAAGAAAATCCACAAGACGAGGGCGACTTTTATCCTTTCGAACCCGTTTTATTGCGGATTATTCCGCTACGCCGGAGAAATCCACGAAGGCAAATACGAGTCAATCATTGCAAAGAAAATTTTTGATAAAGTCCAAGAGGTTTTGAAGCAGAGAGGAAGACCGCACCACAAAACTAAATATGAGCCGCAAAATTTTTGCGGACTAATGAAATGTGCCACTTGCGGAATGTCCATAACTGGCGAATACAGGGTTAAAAAACAGAAAAATGGAAATGTCCATGACTATATTTATTACCACTGCACCAAGAAAAATAAATCAATAAAATGTCCCGAACCCTGTATTCGCCAAGAGGAACTAGATAAACAAATTTCCTTTCTGCTTCAAAAATTTTCTTTGCGGGCGGATTGGGCGGAAAAACTTTTGGAAATGGCGGAAACCGATAAAGATAAATCCGCCCAATCCGTTTCTGCTTTTGTTCTGGAATCTCAAAATCAAATCCGTGCCATAAATCAAAAACTCCAGCGACTTCTTGGCGGCTATTTAGAGCAGGATATTGAACGGGAAATATACCGCGAACAAAAAACAAAACTTCTTTTGGAAAAGAAGTCGCTGGACGAGAAAATGGCGCGGATTGAACAAAAGCAGAATGATTGGCTCGAACCGATGAAAGAATGGATAAAAGTCGCTTTAACCCTCGTCAAAATCGCAAGGGATAATGACCTTTTGCAGAAAAAGGTCATTGCCAAAGAAATCTTTGGCTCGAACCTGCGCTTGGCGAGCCGCGCCGTGCGCGGCGAGCCAGTGTTTCCGTTCTCTGCCGCGCGAAGCGCGGCTGAATCAATCGGCAAAATTCCTGAAAGTTTAATTGTGGTGCCGCGGGTGGGACTCGAACCCACACGGGATTTCTCCCAGACGATTTTGAGTCGCCTCTGTAAACCAATTCCAGCACCGCGGCTCAATTTATTTTTAGCAAATTTTTTTTGATTTGTAAATTT
>Ga0210016_1003156_pt1 | contig 14671 bp, 14 predicted proteins | sample CryGeyCG2014_300_FD_185454 | JGI IMG/M metagenome (GOLD analysis project Ga0210016, IMG submission 185454) | Groundwater microbial communities from aquifer - Crystal Geyser CG02_land_8/20/14_3.00 (SPAdes) (version 2) | ecosystem: Environmental > Aquatic > Deep subsurface > Groundwater | place... | reverse complement strand
CGCGATTACTTAGAAAGTAAATTAGATGAAGATAGATTTTATGGTGAGTGGGAAAATCGTTGACAGTTTTACTATAAAGACAAAAAGAAAGAGCTAATCTCCCGTCATTAGAAGATATAAAAGATGGTTTATTAAAAATGATTTTATTTACAAATTTACATAATGTGAAAATTGACAACCGGAAATATACACCTATCCCAACTTTAAAACTTACAATAGAAAAAGGATTTAAAGTAGAGAGTCTTAATAAATCTCAAAGAGAAATTTTAAATCTACTACAAAAAGAAGCAAAAATAAATAAATTTAAAATTAGAATTTTATGAAAATCTACAAAGCCTATATTGATATAATTTGTGGAGAATATAGTTTTGGTGACACTCATTTATTTGTAGCAAAAAACATCAAAGAGGCGGAGGAAATGCTGAGAGGGTATATTGATGAAGAAAATTCTCTTTATCCAGGAGAAACTTTTTACAAATGTAATGGAGTAGATGAATTCGATTCTCTTGATGGATATGAAATAAAATATAACTTAAAAAGGAAGATAAAGTTATGCAAAAGATAGAGACAATTCGCCATTCCTTGGCTCATATATTGGCTTACGCGGTTCAGGAGTTGTCTCCTGGAACTAAATTTGGGATTGGACCGGCAATTGAAAATGGTTTTTACTATGATTTTGATTTGCCAAGAGCTTTAACTGCTGATGATTTACCAAAAATCGAAGAGAAGATGAGAGAGTTGATTAAACAAAATATTAAATTTGAGAAAAAAATTATTTCCAAAGAAGAAGCCAAAAAAATTTTTAAAGACCAACCCTATAAATTGGAACTCATTGAAGAAGTTGCACGGGTCGGACCCGTGTCAATTTACCAGTCGGGAGATTCTGTTGATTTGTGTCAGGGGCCGCATGTTAAATCCACTAAAGAAATAAATCCCAAGGCTTTCAAATTAACCAAAATTGCTGGGGCTTATTGGCGGGGTTCGGAAAAAAATCCCATGCTAACTAGGATTTATGGAAAGGCTTTTAAAACTAAAAAAGAGTTAGACAATTATCTTTTAAAAGAAGCTGAAGCGGAAAAAAGAGACCATCGGCTTTTGGGTCAAAAATTAGAGTTGTTTCTTTTTGATGAAGAAGTCGGGGCCGGCCTACCATTATGGATGCCAAAAGGAGTGATTTTAAGGAAAATCATTGAAGATTATTTATATGAAGAACTTAAAAAAGAAGGATATCAATGGCTTGCCACCCCCCATATTGGCAAATTACAATTGTGGAAAGCCTCGGGGCACTGGGACCTCTATCGAGAGAATATGTACTCGCCGATTAAAATTGATGAAGAAGAATATGAATTAAAACCAATGAACTGTCCCTTTCACCTCAAGATTTATCAATCAAAGATTCGCTCTTATAAAGATTTGCCCTTGAAATACGCCGAACTGGGAACGGTTTATCGATATGAGAAGTCAGGAGTTTTGCATGGATTGGTAAGGGTAAGGGGTTTTACTCAAGATGATGCTCATATTTTCTGCACCGCCGAACAGTTAAGTACCGAGTTAACAAAACTTTTAAAACATGGTTTTAAAATACTTAAGACCTTTGGTTTCAAAGATTATGATATTTATCTTTCTACCCAACCGGAAAAATATGCCGGCACTGAAAAAAACTGGAAAAAGACGACTCATTCCTTAAAATATGTCTTAGAAAAATTAAAACTGAGATATCAAGTTGATCCCGGTGGCGGCGTATTTTACGGACCAAAAATTGATATCAAAATCAAGGATTCCCTGGGCCGGCCCTGGCAATGTACCACTGTTCAAGTTGATTTTAATTTACCGGAAAGATTTGAGCTGGCTTATATTGATAATAAAGGAAGAAAGAAAAGACCGATTATGATTCATCGAGCCCTCCTGGGCTCTATCGAAAGATTTATTGGGGTTTTACTTGAACACTATGCCGGGGCTTTACCTCTGTGGTTAGCTCCAGAACAAATCTGGGTGATTCCGGTTGGCTCTCGTCATAAAAAATACGCCTACCAAGTAGCAGAAAAAATTCGTGAAATTAGTGCTAAATTCGTGCAAATTCGCGAAATAGTAAAAAATGAGAATGAGACGGTTTCTAAAAAAATCAGAGAGGGTGAGCTTCAGAAAATTCCCTATCTTTTGGTAGTCGGTGATAAAGAAATAAAAACAAAATCAGTCAGAGTCCGGGAGAGAGGAAAAGGAGATATTGGGGTAATGAACTTGACAAAATTTATTGAAAAAGTGAAAATCAAGATAGAAAATAAAAAATAAAAGGTCGATTTCCAAGGTTCTACCTTGGAAAAAATCGCTAATTAGTAGAATTTTATGAATAATATAAAAATTTTTCTTTTAAGTTTTGTTCTGCTGTTTGCTTTTGGTGTGATTTTAGCTCAGGAAACACCGCCTACTGAAGTGAATGAGGCAGTAAATCTCGATGAAGATATTCAGTCCCAGGATTTGGAAGTAAGAGAACCTCGGCTTTTACCAGATAGTCCTTTTTATTTCCTAAAAAATTGGGGAAGAGAGATTCGCTGTTTCCTTGCCTTCAATCCAATAGCCAAGGCTGAATTGAGGGCGAAATTTTCTAATGAAAAATTGATAGAATTGAAAAAAATGGTTAAGGAAAAGAAAGGGCCCGAAACCCTGAAAAAAGCGACTGAGAACTATCAGCAGGAGACAAAGAAAATCAAAGAACAAGTTGAAAAAATAAAAGAGAAGGTAAAAGAGAATCCCAAAGTAGAGAGTTTTCTTGATAAATTTATTCATCAGCAAACTCTTCATCTGAAACTGCTTGATAGATTAGAAACTCAGGTCCCACCAGAGGCTTTTGAGAAAATAAAAGAAGCCAGGGAAAGACACTTGGAGCGATTCAATGATGTAATGCTAAAACTCGAAGATAGAAAAGAAGTAATAACTGAAAAATTAGATAAGATTTTAGAAGAACAAAAAGGTAGTCCGTTTAAGAACTTCAAAAACCTGGAGGTTTTAAAAAATTTGGAAGAGAAAATACCTGAGGAAGTAAAAGAGGCAATTAGAAAAGCTCAAGAAAATACCTTAAAGAGATTGCAAGGAGATTTGGAAAAGATGAGTCCTGAAGATCAAGAAAAATTTAAAGAATATATTGAGAGAATTTCTGGTGAGAAAGAAAAACATCTGGAAATTTTGGAAAATCTAAAAGCGAAAATAAAAGAAGCGCCCTTAACGCCAATCAGAATTGAACTAAAAGAAAGATTAGAAGAAGGGAAAGTAAAGGTAATAGAAAGAATTGAAGTCAGGGAACGAGAAAGGGCTACCGAAGAGATTCAGGTCTGCACCTTAGAATGGGATCCAGTTTGTGGCAAAGATGGAAAAACTTATAGTAATGAATGTTTCGCTAAATTAGCTGGAGTAGAGATGGATTACAAAGGGAAATGCAAAGAAAAAGAGTGTCAAACCGATGCTGACTGCCCTCAACCTCTTTGCGGTCCAGTGATGCCAGGCCGTCCCCAACCGCTTTGCATCGGAGTAAAATCAAAATGTATCGAGGGAAAATGCCAAATTCAACAAATTCAGCCAATTCAAGTCATTCCGGAGAAAGAATAAAATAAGTGAGTGATTAGAAAAAAACGGTCTTGAAAAGGCCGTTTTTTTATTGTAAAATAATTTTTATGAAATACTTTATAATTACATTTGGTTGCCAAATGAATAAGTCAGATTCGGAGAGAATTGCTACCCTTTTAGAAAATCAGGGGTATCAGCCAGCTTCAAAAGAAAATGAGGCTGATTTAATTGTGGTTAATATGTGTTCAGTTAGACAGTCAGCAGTGGACCGAGTTTATGGGCTTTCCCCGAAATTTAAAAAATTAAAAGAGAAAAATAAAAAGCTAAAAACTATTTTAACTGGCTGCATTTTAAAAGAAGATAGAAAAAAACTCAAAAATATCTTTGAATTAATTTTAGACATTAAAGACTTACCAAATTGGTCAAAAAATTTACAGTACCATAGACTAGTCTGTGGTACTATAAGTGGGAGTATTAATTATTTAAATATTCCACCAAAATATCGAAATAATTTTTCGGCTTTTGTTCCCATTTCTAATGGTTGTAACTGGGCTTGCACCTATTGCGTTGTGCCTTTGGTCCGCGGGCCTTTATTTTGTCGTAATCACGAAGAGATTTTAGAAGAAGTTGAAAATGTAGTTAAAAAAGAATTGAACCCCATTAGAAATAAAATTTCTAACGGGGCAAGAGAAATCTGGCTTTTGGGCCAGAATGTTAATGATTATCAATCCCCTACTGATCCTTCGATTAATTTTGCCAAACTTTTGAAAATGATAAATGATATTCCAGGAAACTTTAAAGTTCTTTTCACTTCTCCCCATCCAAAAAATTTTTCTGATGAGTTAATAGAAACTTTGGCTCAATGTGAGAAATTTGGCAGATATCTGAATTTGCCGGTTCAATCTGGCGACAATAAAATTTTAAAGAAAATGAATCGGCCTTACACAATTGAACAATACAAAAATTTGGTTAAAAAAATCCGAGAAAAAATTCCTGACATTAATTTATCTACTGATGTTATTGTTGGCTTTCCCGGTGAAACCAAAAAGCAGTTTGGAAATACGGTGAAATTATTTAAAGGAATTAAATTTAATTTGGCCTATATTTCAAAATACTCTCCCCGGCCGGGCACAGCTGCTTTTCAGACGAAAGACAATGTCCCCTTGCAAGAAAAAAAACGAAGAGAAAAAATCTTAAGAGATATCATTAACACCCGGTGTTAATTAACCAACACCGGGTGTTGGATAAATGGAAAAGAAACTTATCGTTATTTTGGGGCCGACGGCTTCCGGGAAATCGGAGTTGGCGGTGAGGCTCGCTAAGAAGTTTAATGGCAAAATTGTTTCGGCTGATTCCAGGCAGGTATATAGGAGAATGGATATTGGGACCGGCAAAGTAACAAAAAAAGAAATGAAAGGTATCCCCCATTATCTTTTAGATGTAGCCTCACCAAAAAAAAGATTTACCGTAATTCAATACAGAAAATTAGCCCTTAAAGCAATTAATAAAATTCTAAAAAATGTACACGTCCCTATTTTATGTGGTGGAACTGGTTTTTATATTCAGGCAGTGGTAGATGGAATAATAATTCCGGAAGTACCGCCAGATTGGAGATTGAGAAAAGAATTGGAAAAAAAATCAACAGAAGAACTCTACCAAATTTTGAAAAAACTTGACCCAAGAAGAGCAAAAACTATCGAGTCAAAAAATAAAAGGAGATTAATCCGGGCTTTAGAAATCGTAAAAAAAATTGGACGTGTCCCTATTTTCAAAAAAGAGCCTCTACCCCACCCTATTTTAATGATTGGAATTAAAAAAGAAAAAAAGGAGCTAAGCTCCTTAATCAAAAAAAGGTTTTTTAAATGGTTAAGGCAGGGATTTTTAAAAGAAGTTTTAAAATTAAAAAAAATGGGGTTATCCTGGCAGAGAATTGAAGAATTTGGAATTCATTATCGAGTAATAGCTCAATACTTACAAAAAAAATTGAACTACCAACAAATGATTGAAAATTCCTTAAAAGAACTCCAAAATTACGCCAAGCGTCAAATGACTTGGTGTAAGCGCGACCGACGAATTCACTGGATAAAAAATTACAAAGAAGCCGAAAAATTAGCAAAAGAATTTTTGAATAAATAGAAAAAAGGCCAACCGTATTGTGGTTGGCCTTATTAGTTCCTGGGACAATCAATCATTTTGTAGTACGTACGATGATGGTATCAATAACAAACCCATCGGTAGCAACAGAATAAGCGTGAAGAACTTCCCTTCCGATTTCAACAAGTTTTTTTTCGATTTTTTCAGCAGCTGCAGCTGTCTCCTCTTCGTTCGCTCTTGTTCTAATCTTAATAACTTTTGTCTTTACCATTTTCTTTCTCACCTCCTTTGTAAAAATTTTCTAGAAATTGCTTAACCCTATCAAGATCGAGCGGCTTGGGCCAGATCTCCTCAGCCCCAGCTGCTATTATAGTTGGCCTCACTGCTTCATTTAAATCGCCTGTCATTAAGACGGCCCTTATGTTGGGGAAAAGGCGTTTTATCTTATGAATCACCTCCTCACCGAGCATCCCCGGCATTCGACGATCAGTTATGACTAAATCATAACTCTCGTCACATTTCTGAATCCCCTCTGGGCCATTATTGAACGTCACAACCTCATGGCCCAAGTCTCGGAGACAAATTTTCATTATCTCACACACATCCATATCATCATCGATAACTAATATCTTTAACATTCCTTTTTCCTCCTTTCCATTTTTAAAAGAACTTTATTTTAATCAATAATCATACTATATTATTTAATTTTTGTCAAGAGCTGGTTTAAAATTGTAACAACGATTTCAGGATTGGCTTTTCCTTTGGTTTGGACCATTATTTGGCCAATTAAATATTGAAAAGCATTTTCTTTTCCTTTTTTAAAATCTTCAACTGCCTTTGGATTTTTTCTAATGGCTTCTTTAATAATTTTTTCAATTTCAGCTTTGTCCGTTATTTGGATTAATCCTTTTTCTTCAATAATATGAGATGGGTCAGCTCCAGTAGAAAACATTTCGCCAAGAACAATTTTGGCAATTTTACTGGAAATTTTCCCTTCATGAATTAAGGTTATGAATTCGGCGAAGTTTTCCGGAGTAATTAAAAAATCTTTACCCTCCAAAATTTTCTCTGAAAATTTAGGAGGGCGAGCCGAAGCTTCTTTTAATAACCCCTGTAAATCAGTAATGATATAATTTGAAGTTAGCTTAATCATCTTTGAAAGACTTTCTTTTGGCAAATTCGGCGGTAATTCTGAAACTGCTTTCTCAAAATATTCTCCTAAATCTTTATTATAGACAAAAATCTCAATTGATTTTTCATCTAATTCGTATTCTCTTTTTAATCTCACCCTCCTTTGCTGTGGCAACTCAGGGATTTCGGCTCGAATTTCTTCAATTGCTTTTTTTGTAAAATGCAGGGGTGGTAAATCAGGTTCAGGAAAATAGCGGTAATCCTGAGCGAATTCTTTTTCTCTTTGACTAACAGTTACTCCTTTTACATCGAGCCAGCCCCTGGTTTCTTGAATAATTTTATCTCCCCGATTTAGTAATTCTGTCTGTCTTTTAATCTCGTACTCAATCGCCCGTTCCACCGCCCTGAAAGAATTAAGATTTTTAATTTCCACTTTAGTTCCCAATACTCCTTTTTCTTTACTCAAAGAAATGTTGACTTCCACTCTCATCTGGCCTTTTTCCATATCAGCATCAGAAACATCAAGATAATGCATAATTAAATGGAGTTCCTCGGCAAATTTCCTCGCCTCTTTAGCTGAATCCATATCCGGCTCGGTCGCCAATTCCATTAAAGGAACTCCGGCCCGATTAAAATTAACTAAAGAATAATCAGCGTCTGAAGGGTGTATCAAGCTGCCCGTGTCTTCTTCGAGGTGGATATTCTTAATTCTGATTTTCTTACTATTTATTTCTAAAAAACCTCCAAGGCAAAGAGGTTTATATTCTTGGGATATTTGATAGCCCTTAGGAAGGTCAGGGTAAAAATAATTCTTTCTGTCAAATTTGGAATATTCCGGAATCTGACAATTTAAGGCTAACCCAGTTTTTATTGTTTTTCTCACTGCTTCTTCATTAATAACAGGTAAACTTCCTGGCTGCGCAGTGCAAATCGGACAGATATTCACGTTTGGGTGCCTTTCATCCGGATCGTTGAGACAGGAACAAAACATTTTACTCCAAGTATTGAGTTCTACATGAATTTCCAGCCCAATTTTTGGTTGATAGCTCATAGATTTTTTTTAATCCCTTCGCCTACTTTTTTAATTGGCTCTTCGCCATTGATGACATAGGTATTTTTAAATTTTTTGGTAAATTTTAAATAGTTTTTTAAAACTTTTTTTAATTTTTCCTCTTTTTCAAATAATTCTTTGTGAAATCTTTCTTTTTTGATTCTTTGAATACAGATTTTTGGAGGGACCATCAAAAGAAAGGTTATGTCTGGCCAGATAAATTTTTTGTTAAGATTTATCAACCATTGGCTATCTTTAATATTGATGGAACCGTAAGCTAAAGTAGAAAGAATATATCTGGTGCAAATTACCATTATTCCTTTTTTCAGTAAAGGAATTATCTCTTTTTCTAAATGATGAGCCCGGTCAGCCGTAAATAATAGCTGAAGGCATTCGGGAGAACTTTTCCAGTCACCAGCAATCTGGCCCTCAACTAAACCGCCAATTAAAGAATGGGTGGGTTCACCGGTTAAATAAACTTTTTTACCTTGTTTTTTCAAATATTTAAATAATAAATTTGCCTGAGTCGTCGTCCCTGACCCATCTAGCCCTTCAAAAACAATGAATTTTCCCGGATAAGGATTTTTATTCATATTTGTTTTTCTTTTTTCTTGGTGGTAACTCTACCTCCTTGCCATTGGCCACGGTATAAACTTATCTCACCTTTGACTTCAAAAAACATAATGTGTAAAACCCGAGAGCCCATTTCCAATTCAAAGGGTTCTTTCCTGAAATTGTAAATTCCCATTGTCAGCTCCCCTTTGTAACCTGGCGCTGACTGGCCGCCAAAAATATAAACGCCTGAGCGATAAAGAGTGGAACGAGGAGTAAAGAGGGCCAAAAGATTCTCTGGCACATTTAATTTCTCAACTGTTTTCATTAGATAATAAGTCTGGGGCTTCAAGAATATCCTTTTGGCTTTTTTCCTGTTGTATTTAGCAATCAGTTTAATTTTTGGCGTTTTCCTTTTTTCAATCCCCAAAAATCCTTTTCCTGAAACTTCGTATAACTCCCCTATTCTAATATCAAAACCAGCTCCTTCCGGATTTTTTAACTCTCTTTCTGATAAATTTTCAACTAACTGCTTTTCTTTAACTAACTCTAAAAGTTTTTTAACTCCTAAAATCATACCGTTTTTATAAAAATGTTAAATAACAATTCAATTTCCAAATCTTACATATTATTTTGCCATGGCTTTTTTATATGTAACATTTAAGCCTCTTTCCTTAGATTTTTTAAATTTTCTTGAAATTTCTTTTTTAACTCTTCTTTCATTTCCTGGTGGAATTTTTCATTGTAGCTTTTAACTGAATTAAAAATCATTGGACAGCTTTTATCTTCAAGGCAAAAGCCAACGATTTGGCATTTTGGAACAATAAATTTATTCAAAAATCCTAAACCTTTTTTAGTTAAAACATTTTTTATTTGGGCTACTTCTCTTAGAGAATTCCTTCTCATCTCTTCTTCAGCCGTCTGGCAAACCCTTAACGGATAATATCCTGTTAAAAGGTTATATAAATCATACTCTTGTAAAATATCAATTTTGACTGCCCGGGGAATTAAGAAGATTGCATCTCGTGGTTTAATTTTTAATTTGACTAAGTTTTGATATCCTTGAAAAGATTTTAAGGCAACTAAAAGATACTCTGATAAAAGTTCTTTATTTCGTTTAATTGAAGGTGGAATAGAAAAGACCTCTTCAACCTCCTTGAGTAATTTTTTGTTAATCTGGCCCGAGCTGATTTTTATTTTAAATTTTTTGAATCTTTTAGATGCTCTTTCGATACAATAATAAATTGATTCAATAATCTGGGGGCAGGTTCGATGTCTCTTTTTCTCCCCCCAAACTCGCCAGGGAACAGAAGATAAAACTTTAATCCTCAAGGCTGAATTGTAATCCCGGAGAACTTCTTGAAGCGAAACTAAAAAATTGAGCCATTCTTTTTTAATTTTTATCGGAGAAGAAAATGCTTCTTTTTTCTTTTTTTCCAATCGGGCTAATTTGTTTTTTAACTCCGGAGTGATTGAAGTATCCAAAGAAACAATCTTTGAGCCATCAATCAATTTTTCGCTTTTTCTAAGCTCTCTGGTTAAATTTGATTTTTGGGGGTCTTTAAAGATGTTTGGATAAGGATAAACATTTCGGGGGGCGGCCGCTCTGGTGGAATAAAGTAAATCTACACCTAATTTTTTTGTTTCTTTTTCAATTTTCTTCAATAAAAAACCTGTTTCTTCTGGCATCCAGTCTTTTTCAGCTAAATATTCCCTTTTTAATCCAATAATTGTTTCAATTGGTAACTGAATTACTCCAGTGCCATAAATTCCGTATTGTAAAATTTTGCTTGCCTCGTCTTTTTGAATTCCCTGTGATAAAAGAAAATTGAAAAATTTAATAATTCTTGCTGAGGTTCCCTCGTAAATTTTTTTTGCTTTTTTGTTTTGAAAAATTCTATCAGGAAAAACTATATCTTTTTCAGTAGTTTCGGTTCTTCTACCCGAAGAAACCAAAGAGGAAGAAAAGTAAATCCCAGTTAAGGCCGAATCTAAAAATTTACTTCCTTCGTAATTGAGGCAAAGGGAAGGAGTGGTAGCAATGGAAGCATGACCTCTTAGAGAAGATCTTTGTAAAATTAATTTAATTCTCTCATCCAAATTCTGGCCTTTTTCCTCAATTTCTTTTAAAAGTTTTTTAATCGATCTTCCTTTAAATGTTGCTAAGCTAGAGAGAGAAACAATTTGTTGGGGATTTAAAACCCCTGTCTTATCATTGAGAACAGGAGTTATCCCTAAAAATTTTACCTTTAAATCTGAAGTTAAAAGGGGCTTCATTTTCATTTTCTCTTTAATTCACGACTAATTTTACTTGCCTGGGGGGATTTGGGTTTGGCGTATTTGTGGTCTTTTTGTTTTAAATAAGGAATTTCGACTGGACTGGAAAGAGTTTCAAAAGTCAAGGCGCAAATTCGGGTCGTTCCGACATATAAAATTACTGGCATTGTTCCCATATTGCCGAGTTCTATTACTGCTTTCCCTTGCCAACCGGGATCAAATCGAGCTGAGGTTAAATGGACTACCACTCCCATTCTGGCCAGAGACGATCTCCCATCAAGTCTAGCCATCAAATCATTGCTGATGGAGAATTCCTCTTTGGTGGTTGTTAAAACAAAACTCTTTGGCTGCAAAATGAATGGCCCCCCATCTTCAATTTTGATTTCCTCCATAATTGCTTCGAAATCAATTTTCCTTTTCGGGTCTAAATAGGGATATTCAGAGGGTTTGAAGGTCTTAAAAACATTGCCTAAATGTAAATCAATAGAACAAGGTCCTAGTTGGTTTTTAAAAACAGGTTTTGGTTTGATTTTAATCTTTCCTTCTTTTATATATTTTTTTATGTCCTTATCAGAAAGAATCATAGACCGAGTCCCGAAAGGGACGAAGGTGGGTTCGAAGAAGCAAGCTTCTTCTCTCGCCTTCGCTAATGCTCAGGCAAATGAAGCTTTAGCTTCATTGACTTGTTATTTCAATTCCCATGTTTTTGGCCGTGCCTTCAATAATTTTCATTGCCGCTTCAATATTTTCGGCATTTAAATCTGCCATTTTTTTCTCAGCAATTTCTCTGAGTTGGGCTCGAGTAATTTTGCCAACGTTAATTCGATTTGGTTCGCCAGCACCCTTTTCAATTCCAGCTGCCTTTTTTAAAAGTTCCGAAGCCGGAGGACTTTTTAATTTAAAATCATAACTTCTATCTTCATAAACCGTAATTTCCACTGGAATAGTAAAACCTTCTTTATCTTTGGTTGCCTCATTAAATTTCTGGCAAAATTCGACAATATTTAGACCATGCTGAGCCAAAGCCGGACCAACTGGCGGGGCGGGTGTGGCCTGACCAGCCGGAATTTGTAATTTGACGATTGCTTTAACTTTTTTCATAGTTTTTTGATTTGTAATGAATCCAGTTCCACCGGGGTATCTCGGCCAAACATATTAACCAAAACCTTTACCTTTCCCTTCTCTTCATCAATTTCGGAAACTTTTCCATCAAAATCTTTAAAAGGACCGTCGGTAATTTTTACTAAATCTCCAACTTTCACCTCAATTTTATATTGGGGAGCTTCCACTCCCATTCTTTTCTTCAAATTATCAATTTCTTCTTTTGAAACTGGAACCGGAGTGGTACCAGCGCCAACAAAACCAGTAACATTGGGGGTATTTCTGACCACATACCAGGAATCATCGGTCACCACCATTTCCACCAGGACATAGCCAGGGTAGATTTTCTCTTCAATCACTTTTCTCTTGCCATTTTTTATTTTAATCTTTTTTTCTTTTGGAACAATAACGTTGAAAATCTTATCTTCCATGCCCAATGATTCAATCCGTTGCTTTAAATTTTTGGCAACGGCATCTTCATAACCAGAGTAAGTATGAATGACATACCAATTTTTTTCTTTAGGTAATTTCTGTTTGGGCATAGTGGTTATTTAATAATAAACCAATCTAATAAGGTTGTAAAAATGAAATCAAAGCCACCTAAAAATATGGCCACTGCCACAGATACCGCAATGACCATCAAGGTATACCTGATTGTTTCTTCTCTGGTTGGCCAGTTAACCTTTTTCATCTCCAGCTGAACTTCCTTTAGAAAAGTGGTGATTTTATTAAACATATTAAATGTCTAAATTTTTTGCTTTTTTGGCCCAGGCCTGGATAAACTTTTTCCTTGGTAAAACTTCATTCCCCATCAAGATATCAAAAATTCTATCAGCCTCTTTAGCGTCCTCAATGGTTACCTGAAGTAAAATCCGGTTTTGGGGATTCATGGTCGTCTCCCAAAGCTCAATCGCATTCATTTCTCCCAGACCTTTATACCTTTGGATAGAAATGCCGGAGGTTTTTTTTAGTGATTTCAAAACCGCCAGTTTCTGATCTTCAGTATAGGCATGTTTAATTTCTTTTCCCGATTGAATCTTGTAAAGCGGTGGCTGGGCAATATAGAGATAGCCTTTTTCAATGAGCGGCTTAAAATAGCGGTAGAAAAGTGTTAAGAGCAAGGTGCGTAAATGCTGACCATCGACATCGGAATCAGCCATAATAATTATGCGGTGGTATCTAACTTTATCAACATTAAAATCCTCGGCCACTGCGGTTCCCAAAGCAATAATCAGGGCTTTGATTTCTTTTGAAGACAAAATTTTATCAAGCCGGGCTTTTTCAACGTTCAATATTTTTCCCCGCAAAGGCAGAATTGCCTGAAAGTGCCGATTGCGGGCCTGCCTCGAGCTATTGTGAACGAATATACCTGAAGCTAAGGCAAAATTATGAGTGTCCTCAACTTCTAAATCGTAAACATCCATTTTCTTTCTTAATTTAATAATTTTTTTAATCCGATGATTGTAATTTAAGACAGCTTCTTTCAGCTTTTTCTCGTTATTTTCGAAAAAGCGCTGGCAAATTGTATCAAATCTTAAAATACTTTTGTCATTTCTCTCTAGTCTTTCTTCATTGTATTTTTCTTTATTTAATTCCCCATATTTTTCAAAAATTTTTCTCATCAATTGAAAAGCTTTTTCTTGATAGGTTTTATTATAAGCGATTTTTCTTTTTATTCTAAACTCCGGAGTCCACTGCTCTTTCGTTTTTTGTGATCTCCATTTTAAAAGTTTTTTATCTTTCCATTGCTTTTTTGCTTTAAGCGAGAGTTCTTCTTTCTTTTCTGGATGTTTCTCAAAATATTCTTTTACTTTCTCGGCCCATCTTCTTCTATTCTTTGGGTTGCTCCAATATCTTTTTTGATTTTCATATAAGATTTTATTATTTCTTTCACGGTATTTTTTATTTTTTTGGTAAAATTCTTTGAATTTCTGAATCATATATTGCTTATATTCTTCATCTTCCCATTGTTTTTTTGCTCTTTTGCTTAGCATCTCACTCATTTTTAACAGTGTAGCTCTAACTTTTTCTCGAAATTCTTTTGACTGATGTATTTTTCTTATCTTCTCTTGAATTTCTGGCTTCGCCATAGTTTCTTTTACCACCTTAGCATGCAATTCTAAATGTTTTTGTTTATTCATCCAAACTAAATTATCAGGATTATTGTTTAATTTATTAAAATCTTTGTGGTGAATACAAGAATTCCTTTTATCTATATGTTTTTTATTTTTAAAATTATATTCACTGGCTAAAAGATGAGTATAGACCCACTTGTGACTTCTCCGGTCATAAATAATCTCATAGTCATCAATCTTAAATCCATCTTTGATTTTTGAATATTTACGATATAAAGGCATTAAAGAATCTTTCGAGGTAAGCTCTTTTGCTTTTTTATAAAAACCATTTCTTAACATGAAAAGGTGGTCAGGTGTACAAATAATTTCTTCGTTATTATCAAGAATAATTTTTATAACTTTCGTATTTTTTCGAGTTTTTCTAGGATTTTGAATTAAACCAACTCCTATTCTGCCATCTTTCTTTATCGTATAGCAATAATTCCTTTTTCCTTTCTTGCTTTCATTAACTAATTCTTGAAACTTTAAATTTCTTCCGTCAATTAAAGCAACCTTTGTATCTCCAAAAAAACATCCACCTGCACTCTCTCCTTCAACAATATATAGTTCTGATTCCTCCGGTTTTCGGGAAACACAATCAGCCAACTTCCCGGGCAAAGCCAATCCTTCTAAAACTCCCTTTCTTAAAACTGTTTCTCTGGCCGCTTTGGCTGCCTTTCTCGCTCTCTGGGATAAAACACACTTTTCAATAATACTTCTAGCATCTTGAGGATTTCTCTCCAAAAAATCAGTTAAGGTTTCCGAAACAACTTGCTCAACCACCACTTTGGCT
>Ga0210016_1003153_pt1 | contig 14679 bp, 6 predicted proteins | sample CryGeyCG2014_300_FD_185454 | JGI IMG/M metagenome (GOLD analysis project Ga0210016, IMG submission 185454) | Groundwater microbial communities from aquifer - Crystal Geyser CG02_land_8/20/14_3.00 (SPAdes) (version 2) | ecosystem: Environmental > Aquatic > Deep subsurface > Groundwater | place... | reverse complement strand
AAATGGCCGTTAATTTGCGTAGCGCTTGCGACATCAAACGTGCCTGTAAGGCAATGTGACTATCACCAATTTCGCCTTCAATTTCCGCTCTTGGAGTTAACGCCGCCACTGAATCAACAACAATTACCTCTACGGCTCCAGAGCGAACCAAACTTTCTACAATTTGCAAGGCTTCTTCTCCGGTGTCTGGCTGGGAAATTAATAAATCATTGATTTTAACGCCAATCCGCTGGGCATATTCCGGATCTAAAGCGTGCTCCGCATCCACAAACGCAGCCACACCGCCTCGCTTTTGCACACTGGCAACAATATGTTCAGCTAAAGTAGTTTTACCACTGGACTCACCACCAAAGATTTCCACAATCCGCCCCTTGGGAATTCCGCCAATACCCAAGGCCAAGTCCAAAGAGAAAGAACCAGTGGGGATTGCTTCTATATCAACCCGTCGCGCTTCACCTAACATCATAATCGCCCCATCACCAAAACGCTGTTTAATTTCAGCGACGGTATCAGCCAAAAGTTCCTTTTTGTCTAACGCTTTTTGATTTTTGGTATTCACAGACATAAATCAATTAATTTCTAATGCCCAATTTCTAAATAACGACCAACAAATTGAGAACGATAACTCTTTGTTCGTTTTTTAGAATAATTAGAATAATTAGGTCAATTAGAATAATTTTATTTCTACCCCCATTATTAATTAATAAAATTATTAACGAAACATAATATTTCTCACCATTTCTGTTTTTTTCCCAAATGGATTTTCAACTACTAACTTGATACTATTCAATCCTTGGCTCAAAGATAGAACAGATTCAAAATGTCCATCTTTATCTGTTTTTAATGGTTGATTATTTAACCACAATTGTCCGTTAGCGCTAGCCGTCCCTTTAATAATTAAATTCTTGTCCCAAGTAATAATATCTGCCGATGGGCTTTCCAGAACAATTACTGGGGATTTAAGTAAAAAATTGACTTGATAACCAAAATATCCGAACAAGCCAGCAAGCAAGACCCCGCCCAAAATAATTATTAAAATCCTTGGCGTTAAGAATGGCTTGACGGATCGCAACACCCCCATTGTCCTGACAATGTCCGGTGATTTTTTATTAAGCTTTTCAAAAACAAATCGCTCTTTGTCATACTGCTGATACAGCTCCGTGGATGACACCTGACAAAATCGGGCATAGCGTTTTAAGAACCCCTTGATATAAACTGCCGCTGGTAATTTTTCATAAACGCCATTTTCCAAATTTCTTAGATCGCTAACATGAATTTTTAATTCTTGGCTAAATTCTTTAACACCTAAACCACGAGCCTGTCTTAAGGCCTTTAGTTTATCGGCTAAAGTTAGATCATTTTTTAGTGTGGTAGCTTGGAAAGACACAGTGCATTAATTTTTAATTTCTAATTTTTAAACAATCTTTAACGTCATAATTTTCTAATTTTTAAGGCATACTTCGTGTTTAGAAATTGAGAAATTGGTTCATTGGAAATTGTTTAAAAATTAGAAATTAAAAATTGAAAATTTATTCTTCTAGTCCTGCCGTCGTATCTAATAGAACTTCTCTTGGCCGACTACCTTCTTGCTGGCCGACAACGCCTTCTTTTTCTAATAAATCAAGAAGCCGAGCAGCTCGAGCGTAGCCAATACGCAACCGTCGCTGGAGCAAAGAAGCCGATGCTTTACGCGCCTCAATCACCATCCTCCGTGCTTCTGGCAATAAGGTATCGTCTTCGTCAATTTCTACCGCGCTATTTTGGCTAACACCTTTGGGACCAACTTTTAGTGAAATATCATAATAACTCGGTTGTGAATTTTTTCTTAAATAATCAGCTACCCCCTTGACTTCTTTTTCGCTCACAAAAACGCCTTGAACGCGGCGCGATCGGCCAGCTTCCGCGGATACAAAAATCATATCGCCATTGCCTAATAACTTTTCCGCCCCTGCTTGATCTAAAATTGTTCGCGAGTCAATTTGACTTGCCACTTGCAAGGCAATCCTTGAGGTAATATTGGCCTTGATTAAACCGGTGATAACTTCAACTGATGGTCGTTGAGTAGAGACCACCAAATGAATACCGACAGCGCGCGCCATTTGGGCCAACCGCACAATTAAGGACTCTACGTCCCGGCCATAAGACGCCATCAAATCTGCTAATTCATCAATCACAATCACAATATATGGCAATGGTTTTAACCCGGAACGCGCCAGTTCGGCTTTTCTCGCGTTAAAAGAATCAATATCTTTAGAGCCAACTTCGGCTAACGTGCTAAACCGCCGTTCCATTTCTGCGACCGCCCAACGCAAAGTAGCAACTGTTTTCTCTGTTTCAACCACCACCGGACAAAGCAAATGTGGAATATCGGCATACAAACTAAATTCTACTCGCTTAGGATCAACTAAAATCAGTTTTAGGGTTTCTGGCGTATTTTTATAAAGCAAACTCAAGATTAGGCTATTTAGACAAACAGTTTTGCCAGTGCCAGTGGCGCCCGCGATTAACATATGCGGCATTTTAGCGATATTAGCATAAACTGGCTCGCCAGCCACATCGCGACCAATGGCAAAAGTCAAAAACGATTTTGCTTTAACAAAATTTTCATGCTCAATTAAATTACGCAACCTAACTGTAAAAGTCCCCTGATTAGGGACTTCAATCCCGACTAAAGACCGGCCAGGGATAGGCGCTTCAATTCTAATTGGATGCGCGGCCAGAGCCAACGACAAATCGCTTTGCAATGCGGTAATTTTAGACAAACGCACTCCGATTGATGGCTTGAGAGTATAGCGAGCAACCGTTGGCCCGATATTCACTTCACTCATTTCAACTTCAATACTAAAATTTTTTAAAGTCCGTTGGATAATATTCATACGTGATTGGATATCGCCACTATTGGCTTGGCCAGTTTCGGCCACCAATAAATCTAACGGCGGTAGTAGTGGCGGGGGCGGGATTGCGACGCCAGCAGCAGTAACTAATGGCGCTGCGCCTACTGGTTGGCTAATTGTTTTTACTTGAAAATTTGGCTTAGTAAACATTCTTTGAGTAAGGTGACGCAAACGCGAAACCAAATTCCCAGAACCAGTTCGCCCGCTGGAAATTGCAGTAACGGCTGCGGGTTTTACAGCAAATGGTAAATTGGCTTGCTGTGAATTTGCATTAAATTTTTGTTCAGTATTTCCTTGTTCGACAGTCCCCAAAGCCACTGGCTTTTTAACAAAAAACCTCTTTAAAGAAACATTAAAGGTGACTAACCAACCAATAATGATTAGAGCGGCTAAAATAATAATACTGGCTAAAGATCCAAAAAATTTCAAAAGCGGCCAACTAGAAATTTGGCCCAATAAACCGCCAACTGGACGCGAAACTCCATCTGTTTGCCCATTACGGTTAAAAACTATATGCAACAAAGACAAAGTACTACCAATCAATAAACCAGCGCCAATAAAAACCGATAAAAATAGATCTTTATGCAACGCTCTGACTAAAGCGATACTGGCTAATAATAGAACTACTGGGATTAAAATAAATCCCCAGCCAAATAAAAAATTGCCGCCTTGATATAACAAATGGCCAAAAGGCCCTGCTTTGTCAAAACGGCTCAAAATTGCCAAAATTGCCAAAGTAAAAAAACAAATTGCCAAAATACCCTTTTTAGTACTTGACTTTAAGCGTTTTTCTTTTTTCTTTACTTCTCCGTTATTATAAAGACTTTTATATTTTCGTCTCTTGGCCATAGCCCTATTTTATCATTTCCAAGCACTAAAAGTCAAATGGCCAAAAATAAAAAGGATTTATTTCTTTTTGTGGCTAACTTAGTAAGTTACCAAGATTAAAAGAAATAAATCCTATTATTGACCGTTATCTTACCATCACTTTTTTAACCAGCCGTACCAATTACACGACAACCAAATCCAATAACATGCTACTACCGCACAAATAGAGATTAGAGCAACTGGCCACCAACAACCAAACCAGCAACAACCAAACTCAAACTGATGATTTGCATACCACGTAATGTTAAACTGGCGCATAGCAACAAAATACAAGATTACGTTGATCAATGCCAGTACCAACCATTTCTTGCCTTGCATCTTACACTTACACATATTCTCACCCCCTCATTTTTTATTGCCTAAACCCCGTTCCCGCTGGAATTAACTTACCAATAATAACATTTTCTTTTAACCCTCGCAGATAATCTTGTTTGCCCCGCACTGACGCTTCAATTAAAACACGGGATGTTTCTTGAAATGATGCCGCTGATAAAAAGCTATCGGTTGACAAGGCCACGCGTGAAACGCCCAAGAAAAGCTCCACCGCGGTCGCTGGTTTTTTATTTTCTTTTTCTATTTTATTATTGGCTTCCAGCCAAGTATCTTTTTCCACCACCTCGCCGGGCAAAAATTCCGTATCGCCAGCATCCGTGATCCGAACACGCGAAAACATTTTACGCACAATTAATTCAATATGTTTTTCATCAATATTTTCGCCTTGGTTTATATAAATAGAAATTACTTGATTTATAATATATCTTTGAACAGCTTCTTTGCCAGCGGTCTTGATAAATTCTTTAAGATCAATATGGCCTTCGCTTAACTGATCGCCTTTTTGAACTAAATCACCTTTAGCCACTCGCACGCCCAAATTCGCGGGGATTACGTAGTCCTTAGTAGTTTTACGTTTGCCTTGAGGCAAAATCTTAATAATCCGCTCGCCGCCAGCGGTTTCGCGAATACCGGCAATCTGACCATCAATATCAACAATAATCGCGCGGCCTTTGGGCGGACGCATTTCAAAAATTTCTTCAACGCGCGGCAAACCTTGCGTAATATCGCCACCAGCCGCCACACCGCCAGTATGAAAGGTTTTCATAGTCAACTGGGTGCCTGGCTCGCCAATAGCTTGAGCCGTCACAATACCCACGGCCTCACCCAAACTTACTATTTGATTTTTACCCAGATCATAACCATAACATGTCTGACAAACTCCATAGCGAGTTTCGCAAGCGACGATTGAACGTACTTCAATCTTATCCAAAGTCAATTGGTCAATTAATTTAGCTTTAGCTTGATCGATTAATTCGCCCTTTCCCACAATGATTTTATTACCATCTTTCACTTCTTGTAATGATACCCGCCCGATAATTCGCTGGCCCAATGAACGATTAAATTCTTTACCATCTTCACGATAAATAACAATGCCATTTTTGGTACCGCAATCATGCTCTTTAACCACAATATCTTGAGCCACGTCCACCAATCGTCTGGTTAAATACCCAGCCACCGCAGTACGTAAAGCCGTATCTGCCAAACCCTTACGAGCGCCGTGAGTAGAAATAAAATACTCCAACCCATTAAGGCCTTCCTTGAAACAACCACGTACTGGCAATTCAATAATTTCGCCAGCCGGGTTAGTCATCAAACCGCGCATGCCAATCATCTGATAAACAACGCCCCAAGAACCGCGAGCGCCAGAATAAACGATCGTATACACCGAACCATTTTTGTCCAATTCTTTTAAAGCGACATCGCCAATTTGTTGAGTGGTCCTCGCCCAAACCTCAATAACGCTGCTCTTGCGCTCCGCAGAAGTTAGAAGCCCAGCCTCAAAATGCTGTCTGATTTTCGCGGTTTGACTTTGCGCTTGTTTTAACATTTCTACTTTTTCTGGCGGTACCTTTAAGTCATCCATACCCCAACTAATACCCGAACGAGTAGCGAACTCAAAGCCCAAGTCCTTAATTTTATCCAAAAATTCCGTGGCTTCTTTTCCTTGATAATTCGCGATTAAATCAGCCACAATTTTATAAAGCTCTTTTTTAGGCAAAGCAATATTAACAAAATTAAAATCTTCGGGCAAAACCTGATTAAAAATAATCCGGCCAATTGATGTTTCTGTTAAAAAATTAACTGATGATTCTGCACTATCTTTATTTCTCTCAGTTTTAGTTTTATCTAGAGATTTTTTAACAACCTCGACTTCCGCTTTTTTAGTTTTTAGATTGGCAGTCAACACTTTAATTTTAGCCCGCAAATGCACTTGGCCTAATTGATAAGCCAGTACTGCCTCGTCGTCCGTGGCAAAAACCCTCCCCTCCCCCTTGAGGTCGTCTTGGATAGAAGTCATCCAATAGATCCCCAAGACCATATCTTGCGTGGGCACCGCGATTGGATCTCCAGTCGCTGGCTTGAGTAAGTTCAAAGACGACAACATAATTTCTCGCGCCTCACGCTGAGCCTGTTCGCCTAATGGTAAATGTACTGCCATTTGGTCGCCATCAAAGTCGGCATTAAAAGCACGGCACACCAATGGATGAATCTGTAGAGCACTGCCCTCAATTAAAACTGGTTGAAAGGCCTGAATGCCTAAACGATGTAAAGTTGGCGCTCGGTTAAGCAAAACACAACGACCTTGAATAACTTTTTCTAAAATTTCCCAAACCTCATCCCCGGCTTCTTCTATTAATCGTCCGGCACTGCGCACATTGTGAGCTAATTCCCTTTCAATTAACTGTTGGATAATAAACGGTCGGAAAATTTCTAAGGCCATTCTTTTAGGCATCCCACATTGATAAAGTTTTAGACGTGGGTTGACAACAATAACAGCGCGCCCAGAATAGTCAACGCGCTTACCCAATAAATTTTGCCGGAAACGGCCTTGTTTCCCTTTAAGCATATCTGCCAAAGATTTCAATTGTCTTTTAGGCCCAGTGGAAGCCAGGGCACCAACTCCATGCCTAGCTGAATTGTCAATCAAGGCGTCAACCGCTTCTTGCAACATTCTTTTTTCGTTACGACAAATCACTTCTGGCGCATTTAATTCAATTAATCGTTTTAAACGATTATTACGATTAATCACCCGACGATACAAATCATTCAAATCTGATGAGGCATAACGACCGCCATCTAATTGAACCATAGGACGTAAGTCCGGCGGCAAAACCGGTAAATAATTCAAAACCATCCATTCTGGCCGCAAACCATTACGCACTAAACCCTCAAGCAAGCGCACCCGACGCAAAAGATTCTTAAGAGCCCCCACGCTAGACTTTTGGACTTGTTTGCGCATATCAGCCAATATCGCGTTCAAATCTAATTTAGCTAAAAGCTTAGCGATGGACTCGGCGCCAATCCCGGCTTCAAAAACTTCGCCGTATCGTCTAGCTAAATTGTTATATTGTAATTCCGATAAAATTTGCTGGGGACGCAATTCTTTTAATTCTTTTTCCGCGGACGCGAAACGCTCTTTGATTTTCTCTCGTTCTCGAATTTTTTGATTTTTATTGATATCCTGATCAGTCAAACTGGCAATTTTTTGTTTGTATTCTGATTTTAAAGATGCTAAAACTTTCTCTCGGGCTTGTTCATTTACTTCTAAAATAATATAGGCGCCAAAATAAATAACTCTTTCTAGTTTTTGAACTGATATATCCAAAATTAAACCGATCCGCGAAGGGATATTGCGCAAAAACCAGATATGCGCCACGGGCGTGGCTAATTTGATATGCCCCATTCTTTCGCGCCTGACAGAAGCTCGCGTTAATTCAACTCCGCATTTATCGCAAATAATTCCTTTATATCTGATACCACGATACTTTCCGCAATAACATTCCCAGTCCTTTGAAGGACCAAAAATCTTTTCACAAAACAAACCGTCTTTTTCTGGCCTTTGAGTTCGATAGTTAATAGTTTCCGCTTTTAAAACTTCACCTCGAGACCAATTTAAAATATCCTCGGGAGACGCGAGTTTTAAGCGAATTGATTTAAAGTCCGAAGTTTTAGAAATAGACATACATTATCAATTTCAAATTTTCAATTTCCAATTTCCAATTGACGACATCGTTTAAAAATTAATCATTGAAAATTTAATAGAAATTAAAAATTGTAAATTGAAAATTAAGTGACAACATCATCCGTCTTAACAATATCGCCATCCATTAATTCCGCGTTTAAAGCTAGTGCTTTTAACTCACTCAACAAAACATTAAATGACGTTGGGATGTTCGGCGCTTCAATTTTTTTGCTACGGACAATTGATTCATAGGTTCTGGCACGACCAATCACATCGTCAGATTTGATTGTTAACATTTCTTGTAAAATATGCGCGGCGCCATAACCTTCCAACGCCCAAACTTCCATTTCACCAAAACGCTGGCCGCCAAACTGCGCCTTACTGCCTAATGGCTGTTGGGTGATTAAAGAATACGGCCCGATAGAGCGCATGTGAATTTTATCTTCGGCCAAGTGATTCAGCTTCATCATATAAATATAACCAACCGTTGCTTTACGATCAAACGGTTCGCCAGTCCGACCATCACGCAATTGAACCTTACCATCTTCGGGCAAACCAACTTTTTTAAATTCTTCTTTAATATCCGCCTCGGTAGCACCCGCCAATACTGGAGTTCTAGCCTTATATCCAATAGTATGCGCCGCCCAACCCAAATGAGTTTCTAAAATCTGACCGATATTCATACGCGAAACCACGCCCAATGTATTTAAAATTACATCCACTGGCCGACCATCAGATAAATAAGGCATATCTGCTTCTGGTAGAATTTTAGCAATAACGCCTTTATTACCGTGACGCCCGGCTAATTTATCGCCTTCAGTCACTCGCCGTAATTGAGCCACTTCAATTTGGATGCGCTTAATAACACCCGGTGGCACGTTTTCACCTTGCTCGCGTGAAAAAATACGAATACTCACAATCCGGCCTCGTTTACCGTGTGGCATTACCAAGGAAGTATCCTTAACATCGCGCGCTTTTTCACCAAAAATAGCTCGCAACAATCTTTCTTCAGCCGTTAAATCTGCCTCACCTTTTGGGGAAATTTTACCTACCAAAATATCGCCCTCTCTAACTTCAGCACCAATCCTCACGATCCCTTCTTCATCAAGGTTTTTTAATTTTTCTTCACCGACATTAGGAATATCTGGCGTAGTCACTTCTGGTCCTAATTTTGTTTCCCGCACATCACAAGTAAAATCTTCAATATGGATTGAAGTGAAACGATCATCCTTAACCAAACGTTGCGAAAGAATAATAGCGTCTTCAAAATTATTACCACCCCAAGACATAAACGCCACTAACAAATTCTGGCCTAGTGCTAATTCACCATCTTCAGTGGATGAACCATTAGCCAAAACATCGCCTTTTTTAACTTTCTGGCCCAAAAACGCGGCTGGTCTTTGGCTGAAAGAAGTAAATTGGTTAGTACGAGAAAAATCAATTAACTCGTAATTATACTCTCCTGATTTGCTTTTAATTTTAACGTGCCTCGCGTCAACTTCGCTGACCACGCCATCTTGAAGCGATAAAAGCACCTCGCCTGAATCAATAGCCACACGACTTTCCAACCCCGTACCAACTAATGGCGCTTCTGGTTTAATACAAACGACTGCTTGGCGTTGCATATTAGCACCCATCAAGGCACGGTTAGCGTCATCGTGCTCCAAAAATGGAATTAAAGCAGTTGCCGCGCTAATAAACTGCTGTGGTGAAATATCCATATAATCAATTTTGTTACGCGATATAAAACTCGGCTCGCCTTTAACCCGGCCAGCCACTATTTTATTAACAAAACAATTCTTAGCGTCAAGCTCCACGCCCGCGTGGGCAATGCTATGGCGCGCTTCTTCATAGGCATCTAAATAAGAAATCTCGTTGGTCGCCCGGCCATCAATTACTTTGCGGTAAGGCGTTTCTAAAAAACCAAATTGATTTAAACGCACGTATAAAGCCAAATGCCCCACCAAACCAATGTTAGGACCTTCCGAAGTTTGGATCGGACAAATACGGCCATAATAAGTTGAGTGCACGTCACGAACGTCAAATCCAGCGCGCTCGCGATTTAAACCACCGGGTCCTAACGCTGACACGCGGCGTTTGTGCTCAAGCTCTGCTAATAAATTGACCTGATCCATAAACTGGGATAGAGCGGAAGACATAAAAAATTCACGCACTGTGCTGATAATCGGTCTGGCATTAACTAAAGCCGCCGGAATCATTGTATCCGTATCCAAAGTGCTCATCTTATCTTTGATAATCCTTTCTAACCGCGCTAGCCCTACGCGTAAACGATTTTGCAACAACTCGCCAACTGTTCGCACTCGGCGATTCCCCAAATGATCAACATCGTCTTTTTTAGCCTCAGGATCATTATTTAAACGAATAATTTCTTTAATGACTTCTATCAAGTCTTCTGGCCGCAAAGTACGGTGCTCTTTATCCGAGGGAACTTTTAATGCTAAACGCTGATTAAATTTCCAGCGGCCAACTTGCGCTAAATCATAACGCTCAAAATTAAAAAACATGTTATCAATCAGTTGTTTGGCTGTATCCACAGTTGCTAATTCACCCGGCCTAATATGCCGATAAACCTCTAAAATACCATCGCTTTGACTTTTGGCATTATCTTTTTCTATGGTTTTTTCAATATATTTTACTTCGCCTTTATCAACTGATTTAAAAGTGGCTAAAATTTTATTATCCTGCCCAATACCAAAAGCCCGCAAAAGCGAGGTCACCGGGACCTTGCGTTTGCGGTCAATCCGAACAGTAATCACGCCATTGGCGTCAGTTTCTATTTCCAGCCAGGCACCGCGGTTAGGAATAACCTTAGCACCAAAAAGCTTTTTGCCCCGATGAAAATTCATCGTGAAAATCACCCCAGGAGAACGCATAAGTTGAGAAATTACAACTCGCTCCACGCCATTAACAATAAAAGTGCCTCGGGGAGTCATCATCGGAAAGTCACCCAAGAAAATTTCCTGCTCTTTAATTTCGTTAGTTTTTTTATTAACTAACTTAATCCGACACTTCATCGGAGCCTCGTAAGTTAAATTATGCTCTTTGGTTTCACGTTCGGTGCGTGGCGCCTCTTCAAAATAGTAATCGCCAAAATAAAGATCCAACTCTTTGCCAGTCCAGTCCTTGATTGGCGAAACCTCATCAAATAATTCGCGAAGTCCTGTTTTTAAAAACCAATCATAGGACTCGGTCTGGGCCTTTAAGAGGTTTGGCAAAGCCATGGCTGACGGCCGACGAATGAAATATTTGTAGGGAAGTGACATATCAGTTTTTAGTTAGATCTCAACCGGCTGTCATTCCCGCGAGTGCGGGAATCCATACGGCAATCATACAGCCAAACGCGGATCCCCGCACCCCGCGGGGCACCTTCGGCCTGCGCGGGGATGACATTACGGCGAATTGAAAAACGATAAAACAATAAAAAACAAAAGCACAAAAAGGCCTACACTTTAAAATGTTAGACCTTAAATTTAATTATTAAAATAATCACCAGCTAGTAGCCAAGATTGTGCTCAAGAAATAGGCCAAAAAGTCCTGCCTATTCCCTAGTAGTTAACTGTCTTTGATTATACTCATTTTTTAAAAGTTGTCAAATGAATCTGGCATAACTGCTCACTGACCATAATATACTACTGTCATTGCGAGAAGTGCATCACAATCTTAAATAAATGCACGACGTGGCAATCTCAAAGTATGAGTCTCCTCAGAATTCGGGATTGCCACGCCTCAGCCCTTGAGGCTTCGGCTCGCAATGACAATGGTCAGTAAGTAGTTACAATCTGGCGAACTGCTGGATAAGCTTAAAACCATTGCCCAGCGACAAAGTGAGCGTATCTAAATTCTTTTATAATTTTTGAACTATTGTCATTTCTCATAGTATACTAAAATAGTATACTATGAGAAACAAGTTGCCAAGCACAAATGTATGGATAAAGAACCCCGCTTATTTTTGATACATCATTCTGGCAATTCGCAATTCATCATATGAATACTTGCCAGCTAATTCTTCAAAAACCGGCGACAATCTTTCAAGACCGACTTCACAAAACAACGCGTGAATTTCTGATAAATTATTTGCCAACGTCGGAGTTAAAAGACGCGAAAGATCACCTCGCCCAATCTGCTTATTTTTCGCGAGTTTTTCAATGTGACTAATAATTGTTGACTCTTTGAGTTCGCGTGCCTTAGCAATCTGCGCGATATTCTTTCCCTCATTCCACATTGCCAAAGTCGCGCTATAAGTGTCAATCCCTTTCTCCCCTTTTTGCCAACCGTTAATTTTTTTTACAGTATTTTTATCAACTTCTAAGCTGCCGCCGCAAGCAACAATAAAATCATTATGTCTTTTTGTGAGCTCTGCTTCGGCAATCTTTAAAAAATTTTCTTGAGCTTCATTTGAACGAGCGCGAAAAATTTCATCTTTGGCCAGAATTTCCGGATGCACTAAAAATGTTTTAGCATTCCAGCCCAAAAGATACAGACCAGACAGTCGCCGAACACGCGAAAGCGCCACGTATCCTTGACCGAATTCAAAAACACCGCTTAAATCCATCACTGCTTCGTCCATACTCATACCTTGACTTTTGTGCACTGTTATTGCCCAAGCAAGACGAAGTGGCAATTGTGTAATTTGCGCCAGTGTTTTTTCACGCTCTTCAACAATCCAATCCATTGACTTAACCTGGATATTTCGGCCTTGACGCGTTCTGACAATCGGCTGGCCGCTTATTTTATCAAATCTCTCAACCGCGCCCAAAGTCCCGTTCACAAAACCGTCTTGCAAATTATTTTTTGTAAACATAACTGTGGCTCCGACTTTTAAACAAAGTTTTTCGGGTGATAAGCAGCCCTTTTTAAGCGCTTCAACTATTGGTCGCGGGCCTTCAGAAAACATCAAAAAAGTTTTCTGCTTACTATCCAGCTTGCCAAGCATTTCCTCGTTGACGCGATCAACATCAAAATTATGAGAAAAAAGTTTAGGTGCCCAATCAGGCACAAGGTGCTTGGCAATTTTTCTGGTTTCAATTTGACAAAGATGTTTATTTCCAAATTTATTACACCGGATTGCCGTTAAAATATCTAAAAAATTAACATCGTCCTGACGATATTGTTCATTAAGATAGCAAATAGTCAAATTGGCTGATAACCAAACCGACGAATCATACGCAAACCGCGCTACAGTTCCCCTGATCAATGTGCCCTGTAGAATATTGCTTACTTCATTCCTTGCAACCGGCGGCAGTTGAAAAAAATCGCCAACCAAAACAATTTGCAGACCGCCAAAACTTGCCATACTTCCTTTGATTTTCCGACAAACCGCGTCAATCATTAAAAGAGTCTCTGGTAAAAGCATAGAAACCTCGTCTATAATTAGAATTTTGGCGCGACTAACTCTTTTTTTAACATATCCAGTTGACGCGATTTTTTCCAGGTCACGTTTTTCCAGTTTATTTTTAATACCTATACCACACCAAGAATGAATCGTAAATCCGCCAATATGAGTCGCGGCAATGCCAGTTGAAGCGGTAATCGCTGGCTCAATTTTATGAGCGCGCAAATACGCCACGTATTCATTGATTACATGGGTCTTGCCCGATCCCGGCTCGCCTGTTAAAAAAACATTAACGCCGGTCTTAAGAATTGCCAACGCTCGCGCTTGAGTCATATTTTATTATAAAATTATTAGATACATTAACTACATTCAATTATAGCCGATAATTAAAACGGAGCAAGAGCCAATAAAAACCAACATTCTCAAATATGTTTTACAAAATTAGATAAAATGGTATATTTAGTATTATGCAAATCTCTTATTCCGCTTTGTCGGATTTTAAAAATTGCCCGCTAAAATATAAGTATAAATATATTGATCATATTAAGGGTCCAAAATCCAAGGACCAGCTTTTTGGCACTTGGATTCACGAGGCTTTAAAAATTACGCATACGCCCCAAACAATGCCGCCAACCGAAAGACAGGTCTTAGAACATTTTGTCAGCCGTTGGGATAATAGCGTTTTTGCCTCCGAACAAGAATCCCAAACCACGCTTCATCAAGGGATTAGAATACTCAAAGATTACTACGCCAAAAATTATCCGGGTGATTTTAACGTGATCAATCTTGAAATGCCTTTTCTAACGCCACTTACCACCGCCAGCGAAACTCATATAATCTCTGGCCGAATTGACCGCATAGACAAACGACCTGACGGCTCATTTGAGATTATTGATTATAAAACCAGCAAAAAAATGCCCGGGCAAAAAGAAATAGATCATGATTTACAGCTCGCTATTTATAATCTTGGCATTATCAATCAATGGCCAAGCTTATTTCAAGAAAAAAAGGTTCCGATATATCTAAGTTTATACTTTTTAAAACACGGCGAAAAATTAACTAGCCAGCGCACCCCAGAACAACTTAAACAAACGCAAGAATTGTTGTTGGCTGATATCGCGGCCATCCAAAAAGAAAACGTTAAGCCCACGGGCTTCGCGCCGCGCCAAAACCCCTTATGCGATTGGTGCGAATACCAGCGCCAATGCCCTTTGTGGCGGCATAAATTCCAAAGCGCGCCTCCGCCCGATGAGCCCAGTTTGCAAGCCGCGCTTGCAGAATATCTCCAAATCAAGTCAAACGAGCTGCAAAATAAAAATCGTCTTGCAATCCTGCAAAACGCCATTAATCAATATTGCGATTCTCACAATTTAGATCGCGTATTCAATGATCAAGGATATGTAATGCGGGCTATTCAAAAACGTGTTGCTTATAATCCCGCGGAACTACGTACTATTTTAAAACCAGTTGGCCTTTGGTCTCGCGTTTTAAGCTTTGACGCTAAAAAATTAAAACCGCTTTTAACT
>Ga0210016_1003152_pt1 | contig 14681 bp, 15 predicted proteins | sample CryGeyCG2014_300_FD_185454 | JGI IMG/M metagenome (GOLD analysis project Ga0210016, IMG submission 185454) | Groundwater microbial communities from aquifer - Crystal Geyser CG02_land_8/20/14_3.00 (SPAdes) (version 2) | ecosystem: Environmental > Aquatic > Deep subsurface > Groundwater | place... | reverse complement strand
TGTTTTTGAAATAGCGCCTTCCCCCTCCAGCACCATCACCACCGCGGGGCCGGAAGACATGAACTGGGTCAAACTTTCGTAAAAAGGTTTGCCTCGGTGAACTGCATAAAATCCCTCCGCCTCTTTTTTGTCCATCGAGATCATCTTCAAACCGATCACCTTTAAACCATGGTTTTCAAAAAGTTTAACCACCTCACCGATCAGATGCTTCTGGACCCCATCCGGTTTTACAATAGACAATGTCCTTTCCATATCTTCCTCCTTTAAGCCCAAATTATAAGTGTTTAATCTATCTTTCACAAATCCTAAATGTTAAGCGATGGTTCCTTCCCTAATACATTGACAAATTGGGCATCTATGTCCTATTCTGAAATCATCTCTTTGGACAAGGAGGAGTTGATGAAAGGGGGAGAAAAAAAGATTTATGAGGTGATTATTATTGGGGGAGGACCTGCAGGCTTGACGGCAGGTCTCTATACATCCAGATCAAGGCTCAATACCCTCCTCATCGAGACCGGCCTTCTGGGAGGGCAGATGACGACGACAGAATTCATTGAAAACTATCCTGGCTTTCCGCAGGGAGTTACTGGAGATGAATTAAGTCGTTTGATGGAAGAACAGTCAAAACGATTTGGGCTCGAAGTAGTTTCCCAGGATGTCGTAGAGGTGAAATTGGAAGGTGATAGGAAGGTTGTTAAAACTGAAGAGGAAAGCTATCTTTGTGAGGCCCTTATTATTTGTACAGGTGCGGAATATCGGAAATTAGGAGTTCCTGGAGAAAAGGAATTCGCCGGGAAAGGGGTCTCTTATTGTGCGACCTGTGACGGGGCTTTTTTCCAAGACAATCAAATCGTTGTGGTGGGAGGGGGAGACTCTGCACTCACAGAAGCCCTCTACCTCACAAAGTTTGCCAAAGAGTTGACCATCATCCATCGAAGGGATGCCCTTCGGGGAACGAAAATCTATCAAGAGAGAGTTTTTGCAAACCCGAAAATAAACTTACTTTGGAATTCGGTCATACAAGAGATAAAGGGAGATTCAGTAGTCCGGTCAGTGGTTGTAAAAAATGTAAAAACTGGAGAGGTCAACAAACTCAATACAGAAGGCGTTTTCCTTTTCGTAGGTCTTTCCCCAAGAACCCAATTCTTAAAAGGTTTGGTCAACCTTGATGAGGCAGGATATATTATTGCCGATGAAGATTGTGAGACATCAGTGAAAGGTATTTTTGCTGCTGGGGATTGTAGAAAGAAGTTGTTGCGCCAAGTCGCCACTGCTGTCAGCGATGGGGCGATAGCCGCCTTTGCAGCGGAAAAATTTTTGGAGGATAAAAAATAAAGCTCAAAGCTCAAACCTCAAAGTTTAAGATTGGAAATCTAGACCCAAAGGCCAAAAGAATTGAGATCTGGGCATCCCTATCTCTTATTTGCCTTGGGATTCTGACTTTTCCAGTTGCTTTGATGAGCCAAGAAGTGAATAGAGAGGGCTGGCCTATCCCGGATTTAAAAGGTCTCATTCCTTATTCTATTCAAGTGAAACAAGTGGATGGGGTGGAGAAAATCGTTGAAAAATTTTATGCCCCTAAAGGAGGACATGCCGCCAGGATAAGTGGAAATGGAAAGATCTTTGCTTACGCCGTAGATAGTGATAGAGAACCACCCATTGATTATCTTTTACTCGATCCTGACGGGTTAGGAAAATTTACACAGAAATTTAGATCTGAAGATTCCTACAAGATTCCCGAATGGGTTTCCCATTAATCCTACCGAAGTAAATTACTTGGCTCCATCAAATATTTTATTTCCCTATAACAAAAAAAGGCACTTTACAATTTTTTTAGAAAACCTGAAATTTAAATTAATTCATAGAAATCAATTGGTTTGATCAATAAACTTTGTTTGGCATTTAAAATGCACTTATAGTAATTAGAATAAAATTTTTAAATCCATCATTGCCGATAAAGCCAAACCAGGAGTGATCGTTGGACGGAAAGCCACGCCTGCGTGCCGAAGCACCTGCCTGCCGGTAGGCAGGAAAGGAATTTTGCGGGGCCCGTGGTTTATCTGAACACGGGCTTTTTTTGAGGTGTTTGATCTTCATCTAAAGGAGGTAGTTTGTATGACAATTTCCAGACTATGTAAGTTTTATCGAGATTCCGAAATTCTTAACATTGACCGGAGCATCGGGTATTGCGATCTCGATTGTGACCAAACAACTTGTGAGGGAGATATTGATTTTTGCAAAAAACCCGATTCTTTAAAAATATATCTCTTCGAGCAAATGAAAAAGGGAGGAAGATTGGAATGGGAGAGGAGAAAAAATGTCCTCTTTTTAGGAGACCCGAAAGTCTGAGCATAGGGAAGGGAATCGGTTATTGCGACATTGACAGCAGTAGCGCAACCTGTGAAGGGGATGTTAAATTTTGCGAGAGACCTGATGCGCTGAGGGTATATCTCCTATCTTCCAGACCATTTTTTCTCGATTACAAAAGCTAATAAAATCAATAATATTTTTTGTTAATAAGAATAGATATGTGTTATTATTAACAAAAGGATTGGTTCTGAAAAGTAGAAAAAGGATGGAGGAGGTGAAAACGGAGTGAGAGAGATTGTGGAAAAAGCGTTGGAGAAGATTCGGCCTGCCCTTCGAGCCGATGGAGGGGATATCGAATTGATCGATGTAGCGGATGGAGTTGTGAAAGTCAGATTGACCGGCGCTTGCGGCGGCTGCCCAATGTCGCAGATGACTTTAAAGATGGGGGTTGAGAAAGTCCTCAAGCAGCAAGTCCCTGAGGTAAAGAGCGTGGAGACAGTTTAAATAAGTTCGAGGGAGATTCGTTCTTTTCGAACCTCCCTCAGGAAGTGTAAGATGGAAACCTCTCGTCTTACCCCTCAAGCCGTTACCATTTTAGAAAAAAGGTATCTAAAAAAAGACGCCCGAGGTCAGGTCATTGAAACTCCTGAAGAGATGTTCTGGCGCGTGGCTAAAAATATTGCCGAGGCAGAGCGTTTTTATGGAAAACAGACCTCTCTTGAAGAACTTTCCGAGATTTTCTTTGGAATGATGGCATCCTTAGGTTTTCTCCCTAACTCTCCCTGTCTGATGAATGCAGGCAGAGGCCTCCAGCAATTAGCTGCTTGTTTTGTCCTCCCCGTTGAGGATTCCCTCAATTCCATTTTTGAAACAGTGAAACAGACCGCCCTCATCCATCAAAGCGGCGGGGGAACAGGTTTTTCCTTCAGCCGTTTGAGACCAAAAAACGATACGGTTCAATCCACAGGAGGCATGGCAAGCGGTCCCGTTTCGTTTATGAGGGTCTTCAATATGGCGACGGAAGTCATTAAACAAGGAGGGACGAGACGAGGGGCTAACATGGGGGTCTTGAGAGTCGATCATCCTGATATTATGGAATTTATAACTATCAAAAAGCATATGAGCGAAATGGAGAATTTCAACTTATCTGTTGGAATCACAAAAGGTTTTATGGAGGCCATTGAGAAGGATGATGAATATGATCTGATCAACCCAAGGACGAAGCAGTCTTTCAGACGCCTGAAGGCAAGGGAAGTATTGGAGGCAATCGTAAGTTCGGCTTGGGAGACCGGGGACCCGGGGATTCTCTTTTTAGATCGAATTAATGAGGCAAACCCCACTCCTAAATTGGGTGAGATTGAGAGCACGAATCCATGTGGTGAAGTCCCTCTCCTTCCTTTTGAACCCTGTGTCTTAGGGTCGATCAACCTCTTAAAGATGTTGAAAGGGAAAAATGGGAAATGGGAGGTCGATTTTGATAAGCTGAGAATGATCGCCAGACACGCGGTCCATTTTTTAGATAATGTCATTGATATGAACCAGTATCCATTACCCCAAATCTCTCAGATGGCAAAAGGAAATCGAAAGATTGGTCTTGGGGTGATGGGATTAGCGCATTTCCTTATTCGATTGGGCATTCCTTATAATTCTCAAAAGGCTTTAGAGGTGGTCAAAGGGATCATGAGTTTTATTCAATATCAGGCTCGGGAACGATCTATGGAATTGGCTGAAAAAAGAGGAGTCTTTCCAAATTTTAAAGGTTCCCTTTACGATAAACCTGGAGGCATGAGGCTGAGAAATGCCACCCTTACCGCCATCGCCCCTACTGGAACACTCAGCCTGTTGGCCAATTGTTCAAGCGGCATTGAACCTCTCTTTGCCATCCAATATACTCGAAGAGCTTTAGAAGATATGGAATTTCAAATCACGGATCCTCTCTTTATCGAATTGGGAGAAAAAGGGGGGTTTCTAAGCCCTGAATTATTCAAATCCCTCTCTGAAGGGGCAAATATTCAGGAACTGCCCCAAGTTCCAAAAGAGGTGAAAGAGCTTTTTACCACCACTTTTGAAATCCCCCCGATCTGGCACATCAAGATCCAAGCAGCTTTTCAAGAGTATATGGATAATGCCGTATCGAAAACGATCAACTTTCCACGGGATGCGACAAAGGATGAGGTGAGGGAAGCCTTTTTAATGGCTTATCAAGAGCGATGTAAAGGCATTACCATTTATCGAAGCGGGAGTAAACCTACCCAGGTTTTAGCCTGTGGAACAAAACAAGTCTGCTAAAATCCCCCCACACCCTCCTTTCATAAAGGGGGGATAGGGGGGATTACACATGCCAATATGTACCCTGTGGTGGATCCAGAAAAATGCAATGGTTGCGGAAACTGTGCTGAGATCTGTCCCAGTGAGGTCTATGAAATCGAAGGAGATAGATCCAATCCTATCCATCCTGAAGATTGTATCGAATGCTGGGCCTGCGTGAACCAATGTCCTACGGAGTCAATCCAACTTCATGAGGATTGACATCCCGCACATTCCTTTCGCGTTCATCCTTATTAACAGTCTCAAAATAGTAACAACATCGATTTGTAAAATCCCTCCTGACCTCCCTTTGCCCTCCGGGTCAGAGACCGCTCTGGGTCGGAGACCAAAGGGAGGAATTACCCCTCTTGGGCAAAGAGGGGTGAGGGGAGATTTTCCAATGCTTATGTCAATTCAATTCTGAGACAGTTAATAACTTAAAAATCACTTGAAAAAAAAGACTGGCTTTCCTATGATGAGATGAAGATTTTTCTTCCTCAAAAGATCATTTATATTTGCCTTAAACAAAATTGATCAATATAATGGAAGTACTCCATTTAGAATCTCCTGCAAAGGTCAACCTGAGACTGGAAATCTTGAAGAAACGTAAGGATGGGTATCATGAGTTGAGGACCGTCCTCCAGAAGATCAGTCTACACGATACGCTCCATTTCTCTTTAAAAAAGGAAAAAGGGATTTCCATCACAACAGATCATCCTGACCTCGCTACTGGGAAGAGCAATTTGGTTTACAAAGCTATCCAGTCCATGATGAAGGAATCAGACTATCATGACGGAATCCATGTTGAAATCGAAAAAAGAATTCCTCTTGGGGCTGGACTTGGAGGGGGGAGCAGCGATGGTGCTACAACATTGAAGGCCTTGAATCAGCTTCTAAAGTTGGACCTTCCTAAAAAAAAGTTGATGCGAATAGGATTGGAGATCGGGGCGGATGTTCCTTTCTTCTTTTTGAAGGGCGCTGCCATTGGTTCAGGGGTTGGTGAGCGACTAAAAAAGAAAGAAATTCCGCTCCTATGGTATGTTCTCATTTATCCAAATTTTGAGGTTTCCGCACGTTGGGCTTACCAAAATTTCGTATTGACCCGTTCGACTGCCCAAATCCCTTGTTTTGAAGAAAGGGTAGAAAAGCACCGCTCAGGGTCAACCCTGAGCATGCCCCACCCTTTAGGCTCGGGAGCCGAAGGGTTGACAAATCAGCGATTTCATTTTAATCTTCATAAGTTTTTAAAAACTCCTGAGGGGATTTCTTGCATTCTTTTTAATCATTTGGAAGAAGTGGTTTCAGGGAAGTATCCTCAGATTGGCATCATGAAAAAAATACTTTTTTCTGCTGGAGCTTTGGGGGCCCTGATGACAGGGAGTGGTCCTACGGTCTTTGGTCTATTTCCAGATGAAAAAAGTGCAACGGGGGGTTATGAAAAGATAAAAAAATCGGCCGGAAGGAGAGGGTGGGTCGTTTTTAAAGAGCATAGCATCACTGTCTAACGCTTGCCTGTCGGCAGACAGGGTAGGCAGGGTGAACAAGTGTCATGCACCATACTTGGTGCATGATAAGGGGGCGTTATGGAAGTGACAGAGGTGAGGGTTTTCCCCGTAGAAGAGGAGAGGCTTAAGGCATATGTAGCGATCACCTTCGACCATTGCTTTGTTGTGAGAGATTTAAAAGTGATCAATGGAAATAATGGATTATTCGTGGCGATGCCGAGCAAAAAAAGAAAGGACGGGACTTACAGGGATACCGCCCACCCTCTTAATAGCCAAACCCGGCAGATGATTGAATCCATCGTTTTAGAAGAATATAATAAGGAAATTCAGAAAACAGGTAACCCAATTTCAAATGCCAAAATCCCAATGTCAAATGAATGTCAAAGTTCAAAAAGAGATTCTGAAACGAGTTCAGAATGACATTTTTGTCATGCCGAACTCGTTTCGGCATCTTATTTGGGCTTTGGATTTCATTTGAAATATGGGCTTTGAAATTTGACATTGCTTAAAAAAGGATTGGGGTGTCGTCAAGCGGTAAGACACAGGTCTTTGGAACCTGGATTCGGAGGTTCGAATCCTCCCACCCCAGCCAATTTCGCTCCAATGCAAAATGAAAAATGTAAAATGCAAATTGTTTTTAACATTAATTTTGATGACCTCGTAAAAAGTCCCAATTTGTCATCCTGAACGTAGTGAAGGATCTGAAATACATCGATATGATTAGATTCTTCGCTTTGCTCAGAATGACAGAGTGGTCACTAATCGACTTTTTACGAGATCATTAATTTTGAATTTTGCAATTTTCAATTTACAATTTAAAATATTCTGTAACTGAGGTTCTCATGAGTAAAAAAAGGGTAGTGATCAATCCAGGGCAGGATTTAAGTTGGTTAAGAATATTTACTGGAAACTCAAATACCGGATTAGTGCAAAAGATTTGTGATCAGTTGGGAACTCCCCTTGGAAAATCTGTAGTGAGCACCTTTAGTGATGGAGAAATTCATGTTGAGATTGATGAAAGCGTGCGGGGAATGGATGTTTTCGTGGTCCAATCCATTTCTTCTCCTGTCAATGACAATCTGATGGAACTCCTCATTTTAATCGATGCCCTGAAAAGGGCTTCTGCGGAAAGGATCACCGCTGTGATACCTTACTACGGTTATGCCAGGCAGGATCGTAAAGTACTTCCTCGAGCGCCCATCTCTGCCAAGCTGGTTGCAGATTTGATCACAACCGCAGGGGCTTCTCGCATGCTTACCGTTGACCTTCATGCTGGTCAGATTCAGGGTTTTTTCAATATTCCCGTAGACCACTTATTTGCTGCCCCAGTGCTGTTGGAGCACCTGAGGCAGTTGAAGAACGATATCGTAATTGTCTCGCCAGATGCAGGAGGAGTGGAAAGGGCCCGAGCTTATGCAAAGAGATTAGACGCTTCCTTGGCTATCATTGATAAACGAAGAGAATCCCCCAATGTCTCACAAGTGATGAACATCATTGGAGATGTGAGTGGCATGACAGCCTTTTTGGTTGACGACATGGTTGATACAGGTGGGACGTTGGTGCGGGCGGCTTATGCCTTGATTGAGAAAGGGGCCAAAAACATCTATGCCTGTTGCACTCATCCAGTCCTCTCAGGAAAAGCAGTGAAGATTATCTCAGAATCACCCATCGTAGAAATGATCGTAACAGATACCATCCCACTCAGAGAGGAAGCCAATGCCTGTCCAAAGATCAAAGTCATCTCAATATCCAGTCTCTTGGCTGACGCCATTCGGAGGATCTATGAGGATGAATCAGTAAGTTGCCTGTTTATTTGACGCAAAAAATCCTGTGTTGGTGAATCGTAACAAAGATTTCACTAATCACACATCACTAACGCAAACCATTAGAAGGAGTGACCCATGCAAAGACCCGTATTGACAGCAGAGATTCGAGAAGGGGTTGGAAAGGAAAAGGCAAAGAAACTTCGGTCGAAAGGCCTGATCCCTGCCATTTTTTATGGACCAAGATCCCAAACCATTCCTTTGGTGATTGATTCAAAGGAGTTAGCAAAAGCCCTTCAAACAGAAGCAGGAGAGAATGTCCTGATTGACCTCGACATCCAAAAGGGCAATCAATCAGACCGCAAGGTGGTGATGTTGAAGGATATTCAAATTGATTCTCTCCAAAGGACAACCCTGCACACCGATTTTTATGAAGTGGCCATGGATGAGAGGGTCACCGTAGAGGTTCCCGTTCATTTGGTCGGGAAACCCGAAGGGACCAAGGTGGGAGGCATCCTTGAACAGGTCCAGAGAATGATCCAAATCCAGTGTCTCCCTGGGGATATTCCAAAGAGCTTTGATATTGATGTCAGTCCTTTGAAGATCGGGGATTCGATTCATGTCCAAGATATTAAAGTGGAGAATGCAAAAATTATATCGGACACTAACTTTACCATCGCCACAGTCGTACCCCCTGTGGTAGAGGAAAAGGTTGTGGAAGCAGTGGCTCCAGAGGCTGCTGAAGGGGCTGAGGTAAAGGAAACGGAGGAGGAGGAAAAAGAATAACCGAATGTGAAGATCATCGTGGGACTGGGGAATCCTGGAATCCCGTATCGAATGACCAGGCATAATATTGGATTTCAGGTAGTGGATCGTCTCGCCAAACTAAACCACATTCCTCTCCGCACCAAACGTTTCAAATCCCTATACGGAACAGGATGGATCGATTCTCAGCAGGTCGTCTTGTCTAAACCGATGACCTTCATGAATCGGAGTGGAGAAGCGGTCAAAAAGGAGGCCGATTTCTTTCACCTGAGGACGGAAGATCTCGTTGTCGTTCATGATGATCTGGACCTTTCCTTTGGAAGAATTCGTTTTAAACAAAGAGGAGGGGATGGAGGACATCAGGGGGTTCGATCCATCATTGATAGGATGGGTGAAAATAATTTTTTAAGGTTGAAAGTTGGCATTGGAAGACCTCCCCAAGGGATGGATTCAGCTGAGTACGTCTTGGATGTTTTTGATAAAATCGAGCGGTCCCATTTAGAACAAATCCTTTCCCAGGCAGCGGAATCTCTGAAGGTCATGCTTTTGGAAGGACTTGAAAAGGCGATGAATCGGTTTCAGAAAAAAGGGAAAATAGAGGAGAGCTAATCCTTGATGGGACTGTAGTTTGAACGGGAAAGGTATGATAACGATAGTGAATATTGATCACTCCGATTAAGAAGGATACCTTATATTTTATGCAGAAAGGAGAGTGTCATGGATTTCGTTTGGATATCTGTCATCTGTGGAATCCTGGGATTCGGTACAGTCGGTTACTTTGCCCGCTATGTTCTAAGACAAACTTCGGGAACAGAAAGAATTAAGGAAATTACAAGCGCTATTCAGGAAGGAGCCTTAGCCTTTATTCACAGAGAATATCGGACCGAGATCATTGTGATAGTGATCATAGCTATTATTCTGGCCCTCATCCCCGTACTGGGGTGGAAAACGAGTATAGCCTTTATCTTTGGCGCTCTCTGTTCAATGGGCGCTGGATATGCTGGCATGAACATGGCAGTTAGATCTAACGGTAGAACCACTGCCGCCGCAGAAAAAAGTTTAAACCAAGGACTGCGTGTCTCTTTCCGGGGCGGGGCCGTGATGGGCTTAACCGTGGTCAGCATTGGGGTCATCGGGTTATCCATCCTTTTTTTCGCCTGGCATAAGGACCCCAATTTCTTAGCTGTCATTCCAGCTTATGGAACTGGAGCCTCATTGGTAGCGCTTTTTGCACGGGTTGGAGGCGGCATTTTTACCAAAGGGGCTGACGCTGGCTCTGATTTAGTAGGCAAGGTTGAAGCAGGGATACCCGAAGATGACCCAAGAAATGCCGCCGTGATAGCTGACTTTGTCGGTGATAATGTAGGTGACGTGTGTGGCATGGGTGCTGATCTTTTTGAGTCTTATGTTGAAACAGTCGTTGCTGCCATGACACTCTGTATTGTCGGTGTTATCGTGGCGCCGGAAGCGATCGCCCCATGGGTAACAAAGTTGTTTCCCTCTCAATCTCCCGAAGCTGCCCTGCGAGCTGCCTGGTGGCTGCCGATGTTAATCATGGCTGGAGGCATTGTGGCTTCAATCATTGGTTGTTTTCTTGTCAGGGTAGGGGAAAAGGTAGAGATGGCTGCACTTCTAGGGGCATTGCGTCGCGGCACCCTCAGTGCCTCCATATTGACCGGGGTATTCAGCTTTTTGGCGATTCATTTTTTAAATGCCCGAATAGGTTTATTTTGGGCGGTTCTTGCTGGCTTAATAGCAGGGGTGCTCATGGGAGAAAGCACCAATTACTATACATCTTATGCCTTTAAGCCAACAAGGGAAATTTCACAGGCGTCTACTATTGGTGGTGGCGCCACTATTGTCCGTGGCTTTGCTGTCGGTTTAATGAGCACCTGGCCACCCGTTCTTCTTGTAGCCATAGCAACTATTATAGCCTTCCATTTTGCAAGCTTTTACGGAGTAGCTATAGCTGCTGCCAGTATGCTGTCCACTCTGGGTGTAACCTTAGCTACCGATGCCTATGGTCCTGTGGCTGATAATGCTGGGGGCATTGCCACTATGGCAGGATTACCGCCGGAAGTGCGAGAGAGGACCGATGCCTTAGATTCCCTGGGCAATACCACAGCGGCTACCGGTAAGGGTTTTGCCATTGGCGCTGCTGTTTTGAATTCCCTCGGCCTAATTCTTTCTTATGCTTTAGCGGCCGGTTTAGTAACTATCTCCACCGATGGAAAAATAACAGCCCCACCTGAGTTAAGCTTACTCTCGCCGCCTGTTATCGTTGGTATTTTGATTGGCGCCTTAATCCCAGCCGTTTTTGTCGCCATGACCATGAAATCAGTAAGTGTGACTGCAGGACTTATTGTGGATGAAGTTCGGCGACAGTGGCGCGAAATACCAGGTCTTAGGGAAGGAAAGACAAGAGCCCAATATGGTAAGTGTGTGGATATCTGCACGAGAGCGGCATTGAAGGAAATGCTGGCTCCCTCGATCATGACCATCATTGCGCCTATTCTGGTGGGTGTGATCCTTGGCAAATTCGCTCTTGGTGGCTTCCTCATCAGCGCCCTTGCCGTTGGATTTATCCTTGCCGTCACTCTAAATAATGCTGGGGGGGCCTGGGATAATGCTAAGAAATGGATTGAATCCGGTCAATTTGGAGGAAAGGGATCAGATGCCCATAAAGCTGCAGTAGTAGGGGATACGACCGGCGATCCTATGAAGGACACTGCCGGGCCATCACTTAATATCATGCTTAAGCTAATGTCAGTCATCTCGTTATTGTTAGCGCCCGTGCTATCCCGTTTCCCCGGTTTATTCTGAAAGCAAATCACCCTTCTCCCCCCTTTGCTAAAGAGACTGTGTCACAATGTCATTCTGAGGCGTAAGCCGAAGAATCTCTGTTTTCTAACTTATTGACTCTATGAGATTCTTCACGGAGTTTACACTGAGCCAAAAAGCGAGACCCTTCCCCTTCGGTTCTCTCAGGGTCAGGGTGACACATGGCGAAGAGTTTAGAATGACAAACATAGCATTTCCCTCATTGTGACACAGTCTCTAAAGGGGGGGAGGGATTATTCGCCCTTTTCAATTTCCATGAAGATCTTTCCATGATGAAAAATACGCACTCCTCCTGTTTCCTCGGAAATGACGATGGCGAGGGCATCGGTGAGACTGGTAATCCCGGCTGCCGCTCGATGACGACTTCCAAGACCCAATGGGATTTCGATATTCTCACCAGATGCGTCCAGATGCCGGCCCGCTGCTAAGATGACCCCGTCTTCTCGGAAAATGAATGCCCCATCAATGGAGGAAAATTCTTTAACAGTTTCTTTCAGCCGGTAATCCAAAATATTTCGTTCCCCTTCTGGATATCCCTGAAAGGGATTGATGACCATGGGGTGTGAGAATTTAAGAACCTCTTCATGCTTTCCTAGGACGAAGATGGTTCCAACAGGTTTTCTTCCTTCTTTCCTTTCTATAGAGATTCCTAAAGCGAGGCTGAGAACGGTTTCGAAGACTTCCGGTCTCACAATCTCTGAAATCACTGGAAGATCAGAGGAGGAGATGATTTCGAACTCTTTCCCGAATTCGAGGATGAGGAGGTTATCCAGAACTTTTGTTTGAGGGATGCCGGAGAGGCAGACCCATTTATCCCCTTTTTGAACCAGACCCTTTGAGAGGGCCTGGATGATGGCCATCTTGATTTGATTAATTCGTCCCAGAGGGACATCGGGGATTCGAAGTACTTTCTTAAAGACTGAAGTGGCGTCCTGAAAAGAGGATTCATCCCTGATGGCAAGGATCAGGTCAACCTGTTTTTCCTGGCCGATTTTAGCTAAAGTTTCGTAGTCTTCAATCATATCCGCATAAAGCAAAACCCCTTTCGAACGGGTTTTATTTGCGATGGCACAGGCCGTCTCCAACATGATACGATTCTGCTGCTTCACTTTTTTTCTCCAAAACATTAAAAGCTTTATTTTCTCTTCGTTTTATTATACAAATATAAATTAGAAAATAAAAGTCTAAGCTCTAACGGTGAAGGTAAAAATGCCGTTCGGCTGAGCTCACGACGAAGCCCGTTTCGTTAAGGGGTTACGTAAATCGTCTTAAGATTCTTACCCTCTCAACCTTTGACGCTAAACGATACGGGCTTCCTAACCGTAACCTATTCACAATAGACAATTTCAGGGGGGATAGATGGGTTTTCGATGTGGGATTGTCGGTCTTCCGAATGTGGGGAAGTCGACGATATTCAATGCCCTGACGGCTGCCGGGGCAGAGGTAGCAAGTTACCGATTCTGTACGATCGACCCGAATATAGGCATTGTCCCCGTTCCGGATAAGAGGCTGGAAAGTATTGCCAAGTTGATCCGTCCCAAAAAAGTGATTCCCACCACCCTCGAATTTTTCGATATTGCCGGATTGGTCAAAGGAGCAAGCAAGGGTGAAGGACTGGGGAATCAGTTTCTGGATCACATACGAAATGTGGATGCCATTGCCCACACGGTTCGTTGTTTCAATAATGAAAACATAGCTCATGACTTCGGTTCCATTGATCCGGTAAGGGATATTGAAGTTATTGATACCGAGCTCATTTTAGCTGACCTTCAGACCATAGAGAGGAGAATGGCGAAGACAGAGAAGATGTATCGGGTGGGTGTTAAGGAAGCCGGATTGGAGTTGGAGGTTTGCCGAGAAGTCCAATCCGCTTTGAACCAGGGCTATAGGGCAGGGACCTTCCACGTGACCGGAGAAAAAGAAACGATCTTTTTGGATCTTCACCTTCTCACGGCGAATCCTGTTTTTTATGTCGCCAATGTCGATCAAAAAGAGCTCAAGGGAGAAGGGGTCTGTTTGAAGGCCATTACGGAGTGGGGAAAAAAAGAGGGGAATAAGGTGGTCGTCATCTGCGGTGATCTGGAGGCAGAGCTTGCGGAATTGAAGGAGGAAGAGAGGGAGGAATTCAGAAGAGAGTTGGGTCTGGAGGGTTCAAGCTTAGAGCGATTAGTTCAAGTGGGATATGAAATCCTATCCCTCGTCACGTTTTACACAACAGTTAGTTCTGAACTCAGAGCTTGGACCGTTCCAAGGGGGACCCCAGCCCCTAAGGCCGCAGGGAAAATCCATAGCGATATGGAAAGAGGATTTATTCGTGCAGAGGTTATTTCCTTTTCTGATTTTATAACCTGTGGGTCTGAGCATAGTGCGAGAGAGAAAGGACTTCTTCGTTCTGAGGGAAAAGATTATTTAATCCGAGACGGAGATATCGTTCATTTTCGCTTCCATGTATAGAGGAAGATAGCATGCCATGGAGAGTATTCCGATTTATTTTTTGTATGATTCCGATTTTCTGGAATTTCCTCAAAGATCTGGTTTGGGAAGATCTTTCCTTAGAGGAGATCAGGACCAATTATCTTTTTGGGAAGGCCAATGCCTATGACCAGGCTAATTTTTTAAGGAGGGCGGTCAGGGTCTGCAAAGAAATGTTAAGAAGGGACCCGAACTGTATTCCCGTTTTTTTAAATCTGGGGGGGCTTTTTTATCGGAGGGGCATGTATGAGACCGCCATCCCTTATTATGAAAAGGTGATTCGTGCGAACCCAAAACACTACCAAGGTCACTATTGGTTGGCAATGTGTTTCTGGAAATCGCAACGATACCATGCAGCCATCAATACCCTGGAAGAGGTCATCCAATTTTTGCCTACCTTTAAAGACGCCCTCAACTTGATGGGGGAGTGCTACGAACAAATAGGAGAAGCGGCGAAAGCAGAACATTGTTATCTCAAAGCCATCAGCGCCGATCCCAACGGGATTATTACCCATGGAGGGGTTTTGGGTAGCTGGGCTCAAGAAAAAAGGAAGGAGGAAAGGATAAAGCATTAAAAGGAGGTCTCAAAGGGTCTTTAACCCTTCTCCTTTTCCGATTTTTTCTTGGCAGCAATAAATTTCTTCTCATCCATGATCCGAGGGGAGATACCCCGAAATCCTCCCAGGCTGGTATCAGGAGGAAGCAGGATCCAGGCGAT
>Ga0210016_1003143_pt1 | contig 14707 bp, 18 predicted proteins | sample CryGeyCG2014_300_FD_185454 | JGI IMG/M metagenome (GOLD analysis project Ga0210016, IMG submission 185454) | Groundwater microbial communities from aquifer - Crystal Geyser CG02_land_8/20/14_3.00 (SPAdes) (version 2) | ecosystem: Environmental > Aquatic > Deep subsurface > Groundwater | place... | reverse complement strand
ACCGTTAAATGGCGCAGACCAATCCCCTTCCACTTGGGTTGTTGCTAAGCTTTTGGGCAAAATTTATATTTGTGGGTTATTTTAGTTTATGTGGGATAAGAATGAGCATAGTCACGGTTGATGATAGAGGAAGAATGACCATCCCGAAAGAAATTGGCATTAGAAAAACAAGAGCCATAGTTATACCAGCTGGTTCTTTCTTTATCACTATCCCTCTCCCGAAAGCCCCATATAAGGAAGCAAAGGAGTGGTTAACCACCAAAAAAGAAAAAAAGAAGCTGAAAACCTTAGCCGAAAAGGCTGCCAAAGAAGATGCCGTAAAACGTGCAAAAAGGAGAAAGCAACTTTGATGATTGAAACCGACATGCTTTATGCGTATGTGAAAAAAGAGGATTGGTTGAAGACAACCGCATATAATGTCATCTCAAGGATCATTAAGGGAGAATTTGACATAGTATACGCCTCAAGAGAGTCTCTCCACGAGATGTATTACGTTTCCAAAGAAGAAGGAGTCTCCATAGACGAATACATCTCAAGAGTAGCCGCTCTAACCGCCATAAAAAACTTAACCTTCCTCGAAACCACGTACAAAATCGACCTCCTAGCCCTAACGCTAATGAAGCAATACAAAATGAAGTCAATTTTCGACACCTACTACGCTGCAACAGCCCTAAACCAAGTTCCAGACCATTCAATAATCTCAACGGACGCCGTGTTCGACACAATACCAGGAATAAAGAAAATTGACCCACGCAAAATATGAAACATGAAAAAGATCACTCTTTTTTAAGTTACAGTGTGTTAGTTAATGTTTGAATCTTGAATTTAGGGTTTACTGCTGCGACAATACCGTTAAACTCTTTCTTTTTTTTCAACTCTTGAATGTCTTTATCTTCTGTCACTATAGCATTACAATAGTTCATAGCCGATGAAAGAATTAGACAGTCTATAAAGTCGCTTAGCATTCTCCTAAGCTTGAAAGCCATTAGCAGAACTGAACGGTCATGCATCGGAACCACCGTCATTCCCTCATCATAAACTATGGCACTTATGCCTCTGGTTACTCTTTCAGCTGAAAGCGTTCCTGTAGCAACATGCTTTGCTCCTTTGGCTGAAAGTTCAAAGACGCTTATGTTACTTATGGAGATTTGATGCCCTTTCTGTATCAGTCTGATAAACGCGTCTTTTGGTAGACCTTTAATGGAAACACCTATAGCTGGCAAAAGATACGCAGTGTCCAACAGCAGTCTCAAGACTCAGCCTTCCGAGACAGCTCTCTTCTAAACCGCTGAAACTCCTCAAGAGTTACCTCAACAGAAGGCGGTTCCTTCAAGACATCTTCAAGGTTTGGAACAGGCTCCACCACAAGCCTTCCCTCTTCAATCTTATAAATGACTTTTACATGAGCACGAAGACCAAGTTTCTCTCTAATCTCTTTTGGAGGAAACAACTCACCTTTCGAACCTACTCGACTTTCATGCATTTGCCAGATGCACCGAATAAAAACTAGGTTCCAGTTTAATAAAGGTTACGACTGCTGCTAATTACTTTTAAAGAGGTTTTAAATAAGAGTTAACCATCTAATTTTAACAGGGATATTCTATGGGATATGTACGAGTTCGCGGAATCATCGCTAACACCCTTAACCGCAACTTGAAAGACGAGTTGGAATTCATAGCCGACACTGGAGCAATATACACTGTAATACCCAAAAGCATCGCCAATAAACTGCAATTAAAAGAAATGGATAAAAGAAGATTTAAAACAGCCAGCGGAGAAATCGTTGAATACCCAGTTTCAGAAGCATACATAACAATAGAAGGAAAAAGCGTAACATCCCTAGTAGCCATAGCAACAGAAAAAACACCCATACTTCTAGGCGTAACAACCCTAGAACTTTTAGGCTTACAAGTAGACCCTGTTAACGGCAAATTAACACCCTTAGAACTCATGATTCTTTGATAAAATAGTCCATGCGAAACATTCTTACCCGAATTTTCACCACTTACGCATGTCACTTTTCAATTCACATCTCTAACAGCAAAGTAACAAACACGTTTATTCTAAATGTTGATTTCAAGTTCATATAAGTTAAATAACCAATCCGAAGATTCCTACACAATAAAAGGTGAAAACGTGTTGACAAAAAACATGTTAAAATCTAAAAAAGCCATATCACCAATACTCGCCACACTACTACTAATCGTCATAGCAGTCGCAGCCATAGTCGTCACATACGCGTGGATAATGACATATATGAGCAGCACAGGACACCAAGCAGAAGTAATACTATCTAAAGAAAACGTAAGGTTTTATGGGGAGCCTACAGATGTAGCTAAAAACAGAACAGACATCACAGTAAGAAATACGGGAACCGAAAACACAAAAATAGTAAGAATCTATATGGGAAACACCTCAGCAAACTTAATACAGGTATACTCGAATGAAACTGGAAAACTGCTCAACGCAGGCTCAGCAACAACAATAACTATAACGTGGCCAAACGACTTAGCAGATGCTTGGGAACCAGGAAAAACTTACTACTTCACAATAGTACCGTCAGTAGGATCACCTCTAGAGAAAGTTCCAGAACAATCACCCGCTTCTTAAAGTCCGCTTCTGACTCCCCCTTCTAAAATTCAAGACTGGAAAACACGGGCATTCCAGTTTATCAATTACCTAACTCTTATATTACTAACAAAAGTAGCTTTTAACGCTCATTGGTGTCCATTATGCAAATAATATTTGATACGCTGAGAACAGCTACAGCTTTACTCTTCCTTTTTTATGCTTCTTGGAGCGACTACAAAACACGAGAAGTGAGCAACACCGTTTGGATGGTGTTCGCACCGCTTGCTTTTGTGCTGACTTTTCTTGAAATTTACGTTTACGAATTTTCAGAGTTGTCTTTACAACTGTCTCTATACGGAATGTGCTTTGGCTTAACCGCAGCCTTCGCCATAATACTTTTCTATTCCGGAGGCTTCGGAGGAGCAGACGCAAAAGCATTCATGTGTTTAGCACTCGCACTACCATTCCACCCAGAAAACTTAACTAAGCCCTTTTTCGGAGAAGCCTCGCCAATTTCCCAAGTTTTTTTCCCAATGACAATTTTCAGCAACTCTGTCCTCCTAGCAGCCGCAACAGCAATCTACATGCTTCTGCGAAACATATTCTGGCGTCAAAAAACCGGTAAAAAACTCTTTGAACGAGGACTTGGTGAATCGTTCGGAAAAAAACTTTTGGTTTTAGTAACAGGCTACAAGGTTCCCATTGATAAGTTGAAGGAAAAATGGCACTTGTACCCGCTTGAAGACGTGGAAAATGTTGAGAATGGGCTCAAAGGGAAGCTTGTTGTTTTACCCAAAGATGAAGGCAGAGACGCAATAGTTGAAAGACTATCAAAAGCTGTTGAAAATGGAAAGATTCAAGACATGGTTTGGGCAACTCCCGGCTTACCCATGCTCATCTTCATCACAGCGGGTTTAATAATAGCTTTACTCTTCGGCGATATTATTTGGATCTGCATTAGCTTCCTGCTTGGATAAAATCCAAAAGTATTCTATAATGAAGGATAACAATGATGGAATAAACATTAAAGGAAGATGAGCCACCTGAAAACTTCTTTTCGGACTAGCCAACATTAAAGCACCAAGGACTGGAATTATAAGCCAGAAAAAGGGAACACCCAAACTTGCCTTTTTAGGTGAAAACTCTTCAACAAAAATTCCTCTCAAAATCCGGGATAATGCAACGAAACCCGTGACAAAAATGATAAAGCCAATGATGAGATAAAGAAGGCTTGTTAAAACTCCTAACCCAATTAGCTCTTTAATGTCTCCAAATGGTGTTAAACCGCCAATTATGAGATATCCAGTGGAGTTGATAAGCGTCCAGAATGCTAGCCAAAAAAGAGTGAGAACGAAATACCATGAGATTTTCTTTTTCACAAGTAAGAGTGCTTGAGCTAGAAATGATACGCATAAGCATGCGAGTATTCCGCCTCCGTAAATCCATGCCCTCTGTGCGGAAGTAAAAGTGTTTGGAGGAGACCAGTTTATGTAGGAGAGTTCATAAGGCCACAAAACACTGATATATACGCTTATTATTTCTCCTCCAAACAACAAAACAAAAAAGCCATGCCCACAGACTTCATGCACAAACTCTGAAACTATTTTCATGACAAAGCCTAAGATTATGAATAAAACAAGGAATACTTTTTTGTCTTGCAAAGGCTTCTACTTCCTTTTTGAATATAAAATTGCAGCAATTACCAAAAGTGCTGAAGCAGTAATAGCCAATGGGAGGGCATAGTCTCCGTATGGATAGTTTATGACGGGAAGGTTATCTTGCCAAGGTGCCTCATAGGAATAACAAAACCCACTTAAAATGTAAAGTATAACCGCCAATAAAAGCAAGGAGATTTCAGTTTTAAACTTCAATTGCATTCCTCGCTGAGATAATGTTTTGTTTACAAACTAGCCCTATTACATTAGACCTGCTAAAATACTTTATGAAAAAAGTTATTTGAGTTCAGCAACCACATTGTTTCAGGTGAATTTGAGCTTGTCTGTCGATTTTCTCGAGAAATTGCAGATGTTTCTAAAAAGCGAAATCGAAGAATTTAGCGTGGTTGTAATGCCTGACTTTTTCCTTGACAGGCTGGTGAGCCTAAACTGTGATGTAAAAGCTTTTTCTGAAATCCTCGGAAACGTGGTAAGAAGAAAGGGTGGTAGCATAGACGGGATCGAACAAGTAGACCTTAAGGGAGGAAACGCGATTAACACGGCATCTGCTCTAACTGCTTTAGACGTGAAGGTCACCCCAATAGTGTGCACAAGCAAGCTAGGATCAAAACTGGTCAGATTTCACCTTAATCCACGCAAAGTTGATCTTTCCCACGTTAAAATTTTCGACAATGCATCAATAACAACGGCGATAGAGCTTGAAAACGAAAAAGGAAAAGTTAACGTCATGCTCAGGGATGTCGGTGCACTAGCCGATTTTGGGCCACACCATCTGAATAACGAGGATTTTGAAGCTATTGAAAATGCAGATTACGTATGTGTTTTTAATTGGGCTGGAACAAGACATTTTGGAACAGAACTGGCTGAAACTATTTTCCGCCGTGTAAAAACTGCGGGTAAAGGCAAAACCTATTGTGACACAGCCGACCCAACAACCAATAAGGAGAAAATCCCGAAACTGATGAAGAAGGTTTTGCAGAGCAAACACGTTGATATTTTAAGTTTAAATGAAAATGAAGCAATCTGCTATGCATCACAGCTAAACGATAAGATAGAAAAACTTGCAAAGGCTTCAAAGTTTGATGATTTAGCGAAGGAATCTGCAAGAATCTTAGCATCTCGTTTATCAGCACGAATTGACTTGCACACAGCAACCTTCTCAGCAACCTTCACAAAAAAGAGCGAAACAATTGTCCCAGCTTTCAAAGTTCCAGTTTTGAGAGTTACAGGAGCTGGAGACGCTTGGAACGCTGGGAACATCTTAGGAGACGCCTATGAGCTTTCGGATAAGCATAGACTAGCATTAGCCAATGCGGTTGCCGCCTACTACATTTCAAATCCTAGGGCAACACATCCCACACGAAAAAAGTTAGTACAATTCATTGACAGGTGGAGCAAAGAACTAACTTGATCTTTTCTGCACGAACCCCTTCTTAACTAGAATTATTTAAATGCGTTTGCATCTTACCATGGATTGGGAAAACACTTGAAATCTAAACTGTTCGGCAGTTCTGGAGTGCGTGGCTTAGTCAATGTCGATTTAACGCCAGTTCTAGTGGCTAAGATAGGTTTAGCCATTTCAACTTTTTCAAAAGCAGAAAAAATACTTGTGGGGCGTGACACGAGGGTTTCTGGTTTGATGGTTGAGAACGCTTTGGTTTCTGGTCTTTTGGCTGGAGGAGTGAAGGTTGATTGTTTGGGTATTGTGCCGACTCCAGTGTTGGCGTATTTAACTAGACAATTAGAAGCTGATGCTGGCGTGATGATTACTGCTTCGCACAACCCGCCACAATATAACGGAATAAAAATTTTCAACGGTGGAGGCGTGACTTACAATGAGGAAAGCCAAGACAAAATTGAAAGCATAGTTGAGAATGAGCGTTTTAGATTGGCGGATTGGCGAAACATAAGTGAAGCCTCGTTTATAGATGAAAGCTGTCTTTATATTGAAATGATTAGGAAAAACGTGAAATTAAATGAGAAATGGCATGTGATAGTGGATCCTGGATGCGGGGCAACATGTCATATTGCGCCTGCTTCACTTCAAAGTTTAGGATGTAAAATAACAGCGATAAACGCGCAGCCAGACGGGTTCTTTCCAGGTAGAAGCCCAGAGCCGAACAGTGAATCTTTGAAGCCTCTGGCTAAAATTGTTGAAGATTTGGGCGGGGATATTGGCGTAGCCTATGATGGCGATGGTGATAGGGTGGCTTTTGTTGATGAGGAAGGTTATTTTGTGGATTTTGACAGGGTCTTGGCTGCATACGCTGCACACATTGTAAATAGACATTCTAGTAGAGTCGTGGTTACAAATGTTGAGGCGTCTATGTGTGTTGAAAAGATGGTTGAGGCGCATGGGGGAAAAGTTGTTAGAACAAAGGTTGGTGATGTTTATGTTGCGGAAGCAATGAAGCGGTGTGATGCTGTCTTCGGTGGAGAGCCTTGTGGGGCGTGGATTCATCCGCAGTTTCATTTTTGTCCAGATGGCATTCTCTCGTCTGTGCTTCTTTTGAAAGCGTTGGAGGATGAAGATAAAGTGTTGTCAGAATTCGTTTCCGAAGTACCCAAGTATCAGACTGTCAGAGAAAATGTTGCGTGCAAAAATGAGGTGAAACACAAGGTTATGAAAAAGGTTGAGGGAGGTTTAAGGGTTCTTTTTCCGTCTTGTAGGCAGGTTTCAACGGTTGATGGTGTTTGTTTAAGTCTTGAAGATGGTTGGATTTTGGTGAGGGCTTCTGGTACTGAACCGTTTATTCGGTTGACTGTGGAGGGTGAATCGTTAAAAGCGGCGGAAGGGATAATGGAGAAAGGTGTAATGTTGGTTAGAGGACTTGTTGGGGAAGTGGAAAGATGAAGGCTGTTGTTTTAGCTGCTGGTGAGGGCGTGAGGCTTCAGCCTGTTACGTTGACTAGGCCGAAGCATTTGATAAAGGTTGGTGGGAAGCCGATACTTGAGCATTGTTTAAGAGCGCTCAAGAGTTGTGGGATAGATGAAATAGTGTTAATTGTTCATTATATGGCGGATGCTGTTCGCGATTATTTTGGTGATGGACATAGTCTTCGGTTGAAAGTTGAGTATGTGGAGCAGAAGGAAGTTCTTGGGACAGGCAACGCTGTAGGCATTGCTGAGCCTTTTGTGGGAGATGATTTTCTTCTGGTTTACGGTGATTTGTTGTTTACCATGGAGGCTGTGAAGAAGGTTGTTGGTTTGCATGAGAAAGAAAAGCCTGTTGCGACCATGGCTGTTGTTCCTGTTGAAAATCCGGAAGGTTATGGAATTGTGGAGGTTGATGATGAAGGGAATGTGAAGCGTATAGTTGAGAAGCCGAGTCGTGAAGAGGCGGTTTCAAACTTGGCGAACGCGGGGATGTATGTTTTTTCGAAGGAGATTTTTGATAAGGTCAGGGAGACGTCGGCTTCGGTTAGGGGTGAGTGGGAGGTTACTGATGCGATTTCGCTTTTGTTGAGAGAGGGAAAGCGTGTTTTGGCTGTTGAGGTTTTGAGGGAGGATTGGTTTGATGTTGGGAGACCTTGGGATTTGCTTGAGGCGAATCGTTGGGTTTTGTTGAGGATGGATCACAAGGTGTGTGGCATTGTTGAGGATGGTGCTTATTTGGTTGGGGCGGTGACTGTTGCTGAGTCTGCTCGTGTGCGTTCTGGGGCTTACGTTGAGGGCCCGGCTTTCATTGGTGAAAAAAGTGATGTTGGGCCGAATTGTTTTGTTCGTGCGTTTACGAGTATTGGTGAGGGTGTGAGGGTTGGTAATGGTTGTGAGGTTAAGAACTGTTTGGTTATGGATGGTGTGCATGTTGGTCATTTGTCTTATATTGGTGATAGTGTGATTGGTGAGGGTTGTAATTTGGGTGCGGGTACTGTGACTGCGAATTTGAGGCTTGATGACGGGCGTGTGAAGATGTTGGTGAAGGATGCGGTTGTGGATAGTGGGCGCAGGAAGCTTGGGGTTGTTTTGGGTGATGGTGTTAAGACTGGGATTAATGCGTTGTTTATGCCGGGTGTTAAGGTTGGTTGTAATAGTTGGATTGGTCCGAATGTTATTGTTTCTCGTGATGTGGCTGCGAATAGGTTGGTGGTTTTGAAGCAGAACTTGGAAGAGAAAGAGCTTTCTTGATCTTTGGTCACTTCGAAAACGGTGTTTGTAATTTTTGCAGCGCAATTTTTTCTAGCTCCCCTATAGTTTTCAATGTTGAAACCTATGTTTGTGTAATCGATTTTAGGAGTTCTCCGATGGTTAAAATTTAGACCCCCCTAGGTTTTTATTGCATTGCCGTTATTTGGTTTGGAGTGTGCTGAGTCTTTGTTGTTTAGTGGAAATGCTAAATAGGTGTTTGTGTATGTGTGTTAGATGGATGGAGGTTTGATGGTTGTCAATTGCGCAAAGGAAGTTTTTCACTGAGGTTGCGGGTTTGGTGGATTCTAGTGTTGTTGTTGTGACTTCGACTGGGAAGACGTATGGTGGGACTTTGGTTGGTGTTAATCCGGATAGTTTGAGTTTGTGTTTGGCTGATGTGAAGGCTGAAGGCGATAGAGTGTTGCATAGGGTTTTTCTTAATGGCAGTGTTGTTGCGGAGATATTGAGTGTGGAGAAGCCGTTTGATTTGAAGGCTTTGTCTGAGCGGTTGGAGAAGGTTTTTCCGACTATGGTTAGGCTTTATGAGGATAATGGTTTCATTTGGGTCATGGATAAGGTTAAGGTGACTGAGAAGGGTGTTGTTGAGGGTTCGGGTCCGGCTGCTGAGCGTGTGCAGAGTGTTTACGAGCATTTCATTGGTGAGATTAAGGGTTAGACGAACCAGCGGAACGGGGATTCCTCTTTTTTCTTTTCTTGTTCTTGTCTGACTAAGCCGAAGGATTCTAGTATTTTTTTGGTTTTTTCTGCTGCAAGGTCTAGTCTTGTTAGGTCGGTTTTTAGGTTTAAAATTTTGTTTAGGGCTGTTAGAGCTTGTTGTGCTGCTTCTGCGTCTGGGTATATGCCTGTGGTTTCTACTAGGAGACTGAAGGCTTTGAGGTTTCTGAGTTTTGCGATGCCTATTGTGATGCCTGCGATTCCGAAGATTTGTCCTACCATTATTTTTGCTCCTAGGTTTAATGGTGTTTTTAGTGTTTCTGGGTCTGTTGCTGCGCAGTAGATTTGTGGTTTTTTTGTTGTTTGTTCTTTTTTGAACCCGCCTAAAGTAATAATATAATGACAGCCTAGCTCTTCAGCCAAATCTAAAACACGACCACAAAGCTCATACTGACCAAAAGTTGTTAAGGCTTGGGTGTTACCATACCAAATGATTAAGTCTCTTCCGCCATCACGACTTTTATGATAATAAAGCTGATTAATCGGAGAACGCATACCCCCTTTCTCTGTTGTCACGGCTAGGTCTTGAAAGGATGAAGAGGTGATTTCGGCGAAAAGCTTGGCGTCTAACTCATGAATTAAGTGTAAAGCTGCGATGTTGGCTACAAAACCTATGCCGGGTAATCCCTCGATTAAGACGGGATTGTTTAGTTTTGGTCTTTCGTAGATCTGGATTGCGCAGACCATGCTTTGGCTTCCTTTGCTATTGACATGTAGAGGAGAATTATGATATAAGTGTGTTTAGACGAGGGAGCGATGATGTTATAGTCTCTGAGGCTTTAGACCCCCCTTATATATAGGTTAACATTGTTTGGTGACCAATGGGTTATTTCTGTTTTGTGTTTGGGTATTTCTCTCTTATTTTTGTGTCGGCTATCTTGGCGATCATCGCGTTAGAGATGAGCACGTGCTTGACTCCTGTGAGTTCAGCCAGTTCCGCCGGTTTCTGGTCTTGAGTTACGAGCAGCAGGTTGTTGTTTTTTGCGTATTCTATGCTTTCTTTGTCTTTTGCCCCTTGTAGTCCTGCGTCTTGGACGGTTAGCACGTTCCACCCAAGAATCTCAAAGTATTCTTTCAGTCCCGCGTACATTTCGTCAAGTAGAAGCTTCAACAAGGTTCACCTCATCGCATTTTAACTTTGAACCATCCACCTATTTAGAGACTTCTTTATTGATTCTATAGCGCAAGTCCTGTGAATTTGAGCAAATAATACGCGATAACCCAGAATACAGAGAAATATAGAAAATTAATAGAAGAATAGACAAAATAGCGCGTCAGCATGTTATTAATCTGCATCTGTTGCACGTACAAAAAATAAATCAGTGAAGTAGGCTACTTACTACATGTAAGGGAGATTAGGAAGTCATGAAAAAGTATGATGTACCTCTAGCCCTCTCGACTACAGGAGACGCAGGGAAACTTGCCTTGGCTCGAATGATTCTCGATATGATGGAACTGTATGAGTTCTACGAGCCTCTTAAGTACAAGGGAACCTTCGAAGACCTCAAAGAGCTAGACGAGGCGGGATGTTTTAGGGTATTGGGAATAGACTCTCTATCTGAAGAGAGGCTGAAACGGCTCGAGGAGGAATTTAAGGACGAAATTATATTCAAGAACTATGATCCAGCGCTCGCCCTAGCCTCTGCTGGAAAAATTGAGGAAGCTAGGAGCGTTATGGAAGCGGTTAATCCGAAGAAGAAGCTGGACGTATCCAACTTTGAATCCTTAGAGAAGGATACGCTGGAAAAAGCAAGAGAAATACAAGAGACAAAGAACTTGCATGACAGGCTTTTCAAAAAACTGAAAGAAAGAAACCTGCCTCATCCCGAGACACCAAGAGAAGATAAAACATACCTCAGAGAGATTGTGGCCGGCTGGGAGAGGCTGGGCATAGAGTGCCGTCCCGGGTATGAAAAATATGCTGAAAAAATATCTAAACAGTTGAGCGTGAAGACTAGGAGAACATTTGAAAAACAGGTGGAACTAGGATTGATTGACAAAATTTGGTTTAATAAGATGATGAGAAGGGAGCTATCCATACCAAAAGCTTATGGAGGATATGGTGCTATGCTGCCTGGACAGTTGAAGTTCATCGACTATGTCGTGTGCGATGTGGGGAATGCCGCATGGATAATAGAGGGGAAAAAGAAGCTAAATTACGAGGCCATAGGACAAGTAACAGTATATTCTGATTTATTCATCGAGGATAATCCAACATTCTCTGAAGTGAGGAAGGCCATAATATGTGAGGAAACAGACCCCGTTCTAGAAGCTACCTGCAAAAAGAATTGCATCAAGATACTCACCTTAAGCTAAACGCGCGTGCAGGGACAAACACAGGGACGGAGACTAACCGTCTAACCATTATTTATTATGTTCAATCAACATGTTTTATATGTGTGTTTGGTTGATTCTGTTTAGGCTTCACTAATGACCTTCGAAATAAAAGAGAGAGACTTGCTCGCGAGAATCGGAAGACTCAAAACCAAAACCGGCACCGTCGAAACTCCCTTCCTCTTTCCGGTGATAAACCCAGCCGTACAGCCCATACCTCCCAAAAACATTACATGGGATAATAATTGTTAAATGGAAAAATTCTGTTATAACCATAAGGAGAGCGACTTGAGACAAAGCTACTTCAACATTTTCCTTAACGTGATAAAAACTCTTTTCTAGGCGAACCTCTTGACTATGGTAATAAAACCTACAAATTAAAACCGAAAATGGTAACTCCCTATGATTTCCTTAGAAAAATTGAAAAACCTTCCTCCGAATATGAAAGATTATTGAGCCGACTTGGAAAAGGTTTCAAAGAAAACGCCAAAACGGAAATGTACAGAAAAGAGAGAGGCTGGATTGCCCAAGGGATTTCACAGAGAAAAATCAAAACGATAGACATAGGTGAACAGACTTTTCTAATTCCAATTCTTTCCCCGCCAGCCGTTGGAATTGACACAAGTGGTGTAAATGGTTCCAGCGTTATTGCCATTTGCTGTCTTGACAACTACGATGCTGGAATCTTTTTTCTTGAAAAGCATCTTTCCTTGCCAAAAGCGAAAAGCCCTATAGAATACAAATGGAACAAGCTCAATTCTGAAAAAAGAAAGAAAGTCTCCGACAATATTATTCCATTACTAAAAATCTCAAGTTCTGGGTTACTTGCCCTTCACACTGATGTCTTAATCTCTCCAGTAGGATCCGTTATTTATGGATTTAGAGACTTAATTGAAGGATGCTTTTCAGGCTATGAAAAGACACCATCTCAACCAAAAGAGGTAAGGGAACGCTTCAGACAAGAATTCTTTTTGAGATGTAACAACACACCAATACACTGCGACCCCGACTTTCCACTACCCTTAAGCACCAACAAAGTCGTTAGACTGCTGGTCAGAACGTTATCCAAGAAAGATGGAAGAATTTGCGAATGCCTCCCGCTTCACGCATCATTGAGATCTGAAGTCTCCACCCATCCAAGTCGCAGATATCATTGCTGGAGCAATAGGAACGAGAATCATGAACAACGAAGAACCCCCTAAACCTATATCGCACCTATATTTCGATAATCGCAAGATAAGCAGAAAAGCCAGAAGAAAAGGCAAGTTCGCCAAAGCATATTACTGGTTTAACAAATGAGCAGTTAGGTGCTGCATGCCTTTGAAGCACGGACGTTGTCACACTACGGTGACCACGCAACCCGCTTGGCACACAGTTTTGGTACCTAACCATCAAATATAATCTGATTTTTCATATTTAAACTAGTATCTGGATAATTCTTCCAGATACACTCCCAGAAAAGTAATATCCTGCTACCTAATACAATGTAACGAAATCTAATACTAACACTCTAACAGCTAAAATTCTTACTTAACCAACAAGCCATTTTTTATATGCGTGTTTGCAGTTTTTCTTTAGGCTTCAAAATGACTTTTGAGATAAAGGAAAGAGATTTGCTCGCAAGAATTGGGAGACTAAAAACCAAAAGCGGCATTGTTGAGACTCCTCTTCTCTTTCCAGTTATAAACCCGTCTATTCAGCCTATTTCTCCTAGAAAGATTGGTGAGGTTTTTGGTTGTGAAGCCCTAATAACCAACGCATACATATTGAAAAAACACTTTCAAAACCAACCAGCAGAAAGAGGCTTGCACAAGTTTTTAGATTTCAACGGCGTCTTAATGACTGATTCAGGAGCATATCAAATCCTCCGTTACGGCGATATAGAAACAACTCCAAAAGAGATCGTGGAATACCAAGAAAAAATAGGCACAGACATAGCCACAATCCTAGACTACCCAACAGGCCTAAAAGTCACAAGAAAACACGCAGAAAAAACAGTAAACACAACAACAAAAAACGCCAAACAACTCTTCAAAACAAAAACCCGAAACGACATCCTCTGGGTAGGCCCAATCCAAGGAGGACAATACTTAGACTTAGTAGCCAAATCAGCCAGACAAATGCGAAAACTACCATTCAACATCCACGCCCTAGGAAGCCCAACAGAAATCATGCAGCAATACCGCTTCGACCTACTAGTCGACATGATCCTAACAGCAAAAATGAACCTACCCATCCAAAAACCACTACACCTTTTCGGAGCAGGACACCCAATAATGTTCAGCCTAGCCATCGCATTAGGATGCGACCTCTTCGACTCAGCAGCATACGCAATATACGCCAGAAACAACCGCTACATGACACCAAACGGCACCCACAGACTGGAAGAACTCGACTATTTCCCCTGCCCATGCCCAAAATGTACAAAAACCACACCAAAAGCAGTCTCCCAAATGCAAACAAAAAAGCGGCAAGCATTCCTAGCCGAACACAACCTCTACACGTGCCAAGCAGAAATAAAACAAATAAAACAAGCAATAAAAAACGGCAGACTATGGGAACACCTACAAACAAGAGCACACAGCCACCCAACACTACTTCAAGCCCTAAAAAAACTAAAAAAATACGAAGACTTCATCGAAAAACACAGTCCAGCAACAAAAAAAAGCGGCATATTCTTCTACGACCACACAGACCTCACGCGACCGTATGTCGTTAGACACAGAAAAAAATTGGCAGGACAATACTCTCCACCCAAAGGAGCAAAAATCCTCCTACTCATACCCCAAACCAGAACAAAACCATTCAGCAAATCAAAAGAATATAAACCAATCGCAAAACTTCTCCGCGACACACTCAAACAACACCTAAACAAAATTCACACATGCTTCTACGCAGCCCCCTTCGGAGTAATCCCAATAGAACTAGACGAAGTCTACCCCCTCTCACAACACGAAACAACCCTACCACTAGACAAAGAAACAATCGAATACGTAACAAAACAAACAGCAAACTACATCAACAACACAAACTACAAAACAATCATACTAATCAACGACCCAGAAAACTGGAACAAAAACATCCTAAACACATGCAAAAAAACATGCAGAAACAAAAACATCAAACTTAAACACGTCAACATAAAAGAAAAGCGAACCAAAACCATGCTAACCAGCTTGAAGAAAATTCTGCAAAAAACACTGAGCGAACAACCTTGATTCGAGCTGACCTCCACATTCACACAACTTATTCACCCGACGCAT